>Ga0105239_10004802_pt1 | contig 16041 bp, 12 predicted proteins | sample KBSC44metaG_FD_92761 | JGI IMG/M metagenome (GOLD analysis project Ga0105239, IMG submission 92761) | Corn rhizosphere microbial communities from Kellogg Biological Station, Michigan, USA - KBS C4-4 metaG | ecosystem: Host-associated > Plants > Roots > Rhizosphere > Soil | place: Michigan, USA...
AGGTACTGATCGCGGATCTGGGCGCACACGTCGAGAATCTGGTCACGCCACGTCGCCGGGTCCGGCTCGGGCAGCAGGACCTGCGCGTAGAGCCGACCGATGAGCAGCTCGTCAATGTCGGCCTTGTTGACGACGTGGGCGTACAGCGAGGCCGGTCCGGTGCCGAGCACGGTGGCCACGCTGCGCATCGTCAATGCGTCGTAGCCCTGCGTCTCCACTACCTGCAGCGCGGCCTCGACGATCCGCTCGACCGTGATCGGCGGCTTCTTCGGACCCGATGAGGCGGCACCGTCGTCGAGCTGCGCATGACGAGCCGCGCGACGGGTCTTCGGGTCGACACGAGGCACATGACCGACTCTACCTTGACACAAACTTAGTTCGAAAGATAGAACTTGATTCGTGCTTAACGAACTTAGTTCGTCACGAACACGGCCACCTGCTTCCCTGCGCCGGGCCTACCAGGTGCTCGTCGTGGTCTTCGTCGCCGATCTGATGGACATGCTCGACTCCACCGTGGCCAACTTGGCCGGACCGTCCATCCGCGCCGACCTCGGCGGTGACGAGACCACGCTGCAGTGGGTGCTGGCCTCCTACACCGTGACCTTCGCCCTCGGCCTCATCACCGCAGGTCGGCTCGGCGATCTCGTCGGCCGCCGTCGGTTGTTCCTCATCGGCATGGCCGGGTTCACCGTGGCATCACTCGCGTGCGGATTGGCGCCTGGCGTGGGCTGGCTGATCGCGGCCCGCGCCATCCAGGGCCTCTTCGGGTCAGTGATGATCCCGCAGGGTTTCGCCCTGCTCACCGTGGTCTTCCCGCCCGACAAGCTGCGCCAGGCCTTCGTCCCCTTCGGCCCGATCATGGGATTGGCCTCCGTCGGAGGGCCGATCCTGGCCGGCTGGCTGTTGCACCTCAACCCGTTCGGCACCGAGTGGCGCTCGATCTTCCTCATCAACGTCCCGATCGGCGTCGCCGCGTGGCTGCTCGGCTGGCGCTACCTCCCCCACCACACCGGCGAAGACCGCAACGCCCGGCTCGACCCGACCGGCGTCACGCTGCTCACCCTGGCCTCGGCATTGCTGATCATTCCGCTGGTCGAGGGACGCGAACTCGGTTGGCCGACTTGGACATACGCGATGATGGCGGCCTCCGTCGTCGCGCTCGCCCTCTTCGTCGCCTCCGAACGCCGCAGCCCGCATCCGGTCATCGCGCCGTCGCTGTTCCGCAAGCGCAGCTTCGTCGTCGGCCTGATCATCGTCGCCGGCTTCTTCGCCGCCCAGGGCGGATTCCTGTTGGCGTTCAACCTGCTGCTGCAACTCGGATTGCACTGGAGCCCACTGGACTCCGGCCTGGCCCTCATCCCGTGGGCGCTCGGTAGCGCCGTCGGCGTCGGCCTCGCGGGTGCGGTTCTCGTCGCCAAGCTCGGCCGTGCCACCTTGCAACTCGGTCTCGGTTGCGCCGCAGTGGGTTTCGCCATGCTCTGCTGGACCATCGCGGCGTGGCACGACCACCTGACGGCGTTGGCGCTGACCCCGGCGCTGCTCGCGATCGGGTTCGGCACGGGCTTGGTCGGTGTTCCCATCTTCGAATACGTCCTCGGCGATTCCACCACGGCCGAGGTCGGCACCGGCTCGGGCACGCTCAACGCCGTCCAGCAGTTCGCCTCCGCGATCGGCTTCGCCGCCCTTGGCACCGTGTTCTTCGCCCGTGCCAACGACGGCGGCCCGGGTGGCTACGACGACGCAGGCGTCCTGGTCAGCGCGCTCGCCGCTGCACTGTTTCTGATCACACTGGCGTTGGTCGGACTCCTCCCCAAACAGCCACGACACCACTAATTCGAAAGATCAACCATGACAACCAAAGTCGCACTCATCACCGGCGTCAGCCGCCCCATCGGGATCGGCTTCGCCGTCGCCGAGCAACTCGCCGCGCAGGGCTACCACGTCGTCCTCACCGCGCGTGAGGCAGCAAGAGCAGAACGCCTCGCCGAACAACTGCGCCGGCACGGCCACGCCGCCAGCGCCCTGCGCCTGGATCTCACCGATCCGGCCAGCTTCGACGACGCCGCCGCATACGTCGGTCAGGCCTTCGGTCACCTCGACGTCCTGATCAACAACGCGACGCACGGACCCGACTTCACCGTCTTGTCCGCGCTCGACGCCGAGCTCGACGCGGTCCGCGCGGCCCTCGACGTCGACCTCATCGGCACGTGGGGCTTGATCCTCGCGATGCTTCCGCTTCTCGAGGCCGCCCCGGCAGCCCGAATCGTCAATGTCTCCAGCAAGTCCGCCCAGCAGATCGCCACCGGACTCGATCTCGGCGCGCCGCTGCGCGCTCCCGCGTACTCCATGGCGAAGTACATGCTCAACGTCCTGACCACCACCATGGCCCGCGCACTGGAGGACACGCCGATCCTCGTCAACGCCGTCGACCCTGGCGATACCGCCACCCACCCCGAACGCGGCGACGATGGCGACGACCGCTCGGCCGCCGAGAGCGCACGCGGCATCGTCTGGGCCGCAACGCTGGACCTCGACGGCCCGACCGGCGGCTTGTTCTACGACCGGCAGGCGATCTCTCAGCCCTTGACGAAGCCATTCGTCAAGGCGAATTCCTCACTGGCGAACCAGATCTCGGCGCGCGCCTGATCGTACTGGCCGCTTCCCGGCGTCCAGTACACACCGGTGGTGGTGTCGGCCTTGACGGGGTATCCCTCCGGCGCCCGATACGGGTCGTCGTGCGCCAGCCGCAACGCCGTCTGACCCGGCGTGGGCTCATCGAGCACGATCGCGGCGTGCCGACCGCTCGGCGGCCCACTGGCGGGCTCGGGCTCCTCCTCCGGCACGTCGGCGGCCAACGACTCGGCCTCGATGCGCGTCGGCGCGGTGTCGATGGAGTCCTGGTTGTCGGGGAAGCTTTCCAGTCGGGTGGTCGTCCCGCCGTCCTGGTCATCGTCGTGGTCCGCGTGATGAGCCGGGTCGACGTGGGGCTCGGCGGGGTCATCGTGGTGCTCGTCGTGGCCGTCGCCCGAGCTCATCGACCAGGCGCTCAGCGGGGCATAGGCCTCGTTGCCCGCGTAGCCGTGCTCGGCCGACGGCATCGGGCCGGACTGGAAGTCGTGGTCCTCGTGATCGTCGTAGTCGTCGAACTGGTTCAGCGGCTCCCGGTCGCTGCCCCGTCGCCGGTTCAGCAGCACCGCGACGACGATCGCGGCCACCACCAGCACGACCGGGATGACGGCGAGCCACCACCACTGCCGCAGTTTGGCGTACCACTTGCCGCCGTCCGCACTGGGCTGGCCCGCAGCGGGCGGCGCCTTCGGCGCGTTCTCCCTCGGCACCTCGAGGCCGGCCAGCCCCGACGCGAGGTTGGCCGGTTCGGTGGTGAACTTGTTGGTCGACTTGTCGTAGGTGATCGCGCCGCCGTTGAACTTCTGGGTGACCTGATCACCGTTTTCGTTCTGGTCCGCGGTCGGTGCACCGAGATCGCCCTTGGCTCCCCCGAGCTTGGTCCACGCAGCGTTCATCGCGCCGCGCACGATGACCGCGCCGAAGTCGGGCGTCCAGAAGATCACCGGCTTGTCCGCAGCGGCGAACGTGATGATCCGGCTCATCGGGGCCAGACCGGCGTCGGCCTCGTTGCTGGTGGGGAAGCCCAGGTCGCCCGCGGGGCCGCCGACGCTCTCGTACTTGGCCAGCACCTGGCCCGTCACCACGTTGGCGCCGCTATTGGGGCTGTAGAAGATCTTGCCGCCCGCGAAGGTTTGTACGAGACCATCGGCGCCGACGTTGCTCGGCGGTCCCTGCGCGGCGCCGAGCGGACCGAGTGGGCCGCCTGCGGCGCGACGGGCGGCGTTGATGGCCGACGTCGCGTCACCAGGAACCGCAAGGCCCGCAAGCTGATCGGCCAGCTCCGGCGGTGTCGTGGTGAATGCCTTGGTCTTCGAGTTCCACGACAGCTGGCCGCCCGAGAAGTTCTGTGTCGAGGTGTCCCCGTCGTACACCTCGTCATCGGTCGGGACGCCCAGCGGCCCTGCCGATCCGCCGAGCTTGTCCCACGCGGCGTTGATGGCGCCGCGGACCACGCGCGCGCCGGTGTCGGGGGTGAAGAAGATCACCGGGTTGTCGGCGGCGCTGAAAGTGGTGTTGCGGCTGTCCGGCGCCTTGCCAGCACCCTCGTCGATGGTGGGAAAGCCCAGATCGCCGTCCGCGGGGCCGCCCAGCGACAGGTACTTGTCGAGGATCGCGCCCTGCATGATGTGCGCGCCGGTCTCCGGGGTGAAGTAGATCTTGCCGCCCGCGAAGTTCTGCCCGAAGCCCGTGCCAGCGGCGTAGACGGCGCCGTCCTTGGGCCCCAGTGGACCCGTGGCGCCCCCGCCGGCATCCCAGGCCTGGCTGATCGCGGCGTCGGCATCGCTCTCCGGTGTCGCCGCGGCGACCGGGGCGAGCAGCACGACGGCAGCGGTCACGGCGAAGCCGACACCCACCCGCCTCGCTACATCACCCAACAGGGTTCGCAGCCCGGTCATCCGTCCTCCCCCGATCTGCAATGGTCCCGAAAGTATCGCGCCCGTCAACTGTGCGTCAGTTGACGTCCATCTTGAGGGATATCCAAGCGGTCGTGGGGATGTGTCGCGCAGGCGGCCCGCGATCCGGCGGCCCATCCGCGGGCCGCCACCTGGCCTAAACGCCCAAGCCGCGGCCGATGATCTCCTTCATGATTTCGGTGGTTCCGCCGTAGATCGTCTGAATCCGCGAATCCAGGAAGGCCCTGGCAATGGGGTATTCCCGCATGTAGCCGTACCCGCCGTGCAACTGCAAGCAACGATCGTTGAGTCGGACCTGGGCCTCGGTGGAGTACCACTTCGCCATCGCCGCCTGCTCGACCGTCAACTTCTCGTCGAGGTGTAGACGGATGAATTCGTCGACCATGATCCGAACCGCGGTTGCCTCGGTGGCGAGCTCCGCCAACGTGAAGCGGGTGTTCTGGAAGCTGCCTATCGGCTTGCCGAACGCCTTCCGCTCCTTGGTGTACTGCAGCGTGTTCGCCAGCACGGCCTCCATGCCTGCCGCGGCCATGACCGCGATGCTGATCCGCTCCTGCGGCAGGTTCTGCATCAGGTAGAAGAAGCCCATGCCCTCCTCGCCGAGCAAGTTCTCGGCGGGCACCTTGACGTCGGTGAAGGACAGCTCGGCGGTGTCCTGCGCGTCCAGGCCGATCTTGTCGAGATGGCGGCCGCGCTCGAAGCCCTCGGTACCCCGCTCGACGACGAGCAGCGAGAAGCCCTGCGCACCCTTGTCGGGGTCCGTGCACGCCACGACGATCACCAGGTCGGCGTGGATGCCGTTGGTGATGAACGTCTTGGCGCCGTTGAGCACGTAATGGTCGTCGTGCTTGACCGCGCGGGCCTTGATGCCCTGCAGGTCACTGCCGGTGCCAGGCTCCGTCATGGCGATCGCGGTGATCAGCTCGCCGGAGCAGAACCCGGGCAGCCAGCGCTGCTTCTGCTCCTCGGTGGCCAGCCGCAACAGGTAGGGCGCGATCACGTCGTTCTGCAGCGCGAAGCCGAGGCCGCTGTAACGGGCGGCGCTGGTCTCCTCGGTGACGATGACGTTGTAGCGGAAGTCCGGGTTGCCTCCGCCGCCGTACTCCTCGGGCACGGCCATGCCGAGGAAGCCCTGCTTGCCTGCCTCCAGCCAGACGCCGCGGTCGACGATCTTGTCCTTTTCCCACTGCTCGTGGAACGGCGCGACGTGGCGCTCGAGGAACGTGCGGTAGGACTCGCGGAACAGATCGTGCTCCGGCTCGAAGAGGGTGCGATCGTACTTCACTACCTGGCTGGACGAGCCCATGGATTTCCTCCGGATATGAGGGAAGTTGAATGCGAAAGGAGATGCTGCGACCCTATACCACCCAACCGGATGGTTGGGTGGTCGTGGATTGGGAGCCCGAATTCCGGTGGCGAGCGGCCATAGACTCGGCGGCATGGGACAGGTTTCGACGTCACTCGCGCACTGGGGCGCCTTCACCGCCGACGTGCGCGACGGCGACATCGCCACGGTGCACGCCGACGGCGGCGACGAGGACCCCTCACCGCTGCTCGGGAACCTGCCGGGGTCGATCCGGCACACGTCGCGCATCACCTGCCCCGCCGTGCGACGCGGTTGGCTGGACGACGGGCCAGGGCCCAGCTCGCGCCGCGGCGCCGACGAGTTCGTCGCCGTGTCGTGGGACGAGCTCACCGAATTGCTGGCCGGCGAGCTGCGCCGCATCGTCGACACCCACGGCAACGAAGCCATCTACGGCGGTTCATATGGATGGGCCAGCGCGGGCCGGTTCCACCACGCCCAAAGCCAGGTGCATCGCTTCCTGAAAATGCTTGGCGGATACACCTTCTCGCGCCACTCCTACAGCTTGGGCGCCACCGGTGTGATCATGCCGAGGGTGGTCGGCACCCACGACGACCTGTTCAGGCGGTCGACGCAGTGGGACGTCATCGCCGAGCACACCGACCTGATGGTCTGCTTCGGCGGAGTCACGCTGAAGAACTCGGCGGTGAATCCGGGGGGCGCAACCGAGCACCTCACCCGCAGCTCCATGCAGCGCCTGCGCGAACGGGGTGGCAAGGTCGTGTCGATCAGCCCGTTGCGCGACGACGTGAACGGCGACTGCGAGTGGCTCGCTCCCGTGCCGGGCACCGACATCGCCATCATGTTGGCGCTCGCCTACGTGCTTGCGACCGACGGATTGGCCGACCGCACGTTCCTCGACACGTACTGCACTGGTTACGAGCGCTTCGAGCGCTACCTGCTCGGCACCGACGACGGCGTACCCAAGTCGCCGCAGTGGGCGGCGAAGATCTCCGGGCTGTCCGCCGACGCGCTGACCGACTTGGCCAGGCGGATGGTCGCCGGGCGCACGTTGGTGACCGTCAGTTGGTCGCTGCAACGCGTGCGGCACGGCGAGCAGGCGCCGTGGATGGGGCTGGTGCTCGCCGCGATGGTCGGCCAGATCGGCCTTCCCGGAGGCGGTTTCGGGCACGGCTACGGTTCGCAGAACGAACTCGGCATGCCACCTCTGCGCTGCCGGCTGCCAACGCTTCCGCAGGGCCCCAACCCGGTTCAGACGTTCATCCCGGTGGCCGCCGTGAGCGACATGCTGCTGCACCCCGGCGAGGAATTCGACTACAACGGGCGGCGGCTGACGTACCCCGACATCAAGTGCGTGTACTGGGCGGGCGGCAACCCGTTTCACCACCACCAGGACATCCCTCGGCTGCGCCGGGCACTGGCGCGCCCGGACACCGTCGTCGTGCACGACCCGTACTGGACGGCGATGGCCAAGCACGCCGACATCGTCGTCCCGTCGACCACGTCCTACGAACGCGACGACTACTCAGGCTCGCGCAACGATCCCCTGCTGATGGCGATGCCCGCGCTGGCCGAGCCGTACGCCGATTCGCGCGACGACTACACCACCTTCGCCGCGTTGGCCGACCGGCTCGGCTTCGGCGATCAGTTCACCGAGGGCCGCACCGCCAAGGAGTGGCTGGTGCACCTGTACGAGAAGTGGTCCACCGAACTGGATTTCGTCGTTCCGTCGTTCGAGGACTTCTGGCGAGAGGGCCGCCTGCGCCTGCCGACCGAGGCCGGGCTGACACTGCTCGCCGACTTCCGGGCCGACCCGGTGACCCATCGGTTGGGTACGCCGAGCGGGCGCATCGAGATCTTCTCGGCCGACATCGACGGGTTCGGCTACGACGACTGCAAGGGCCACCCGAAGTGGTACGAGCCCACCGAGTGGCTCGGCGGCGACCGCGCGGCCAGTTACCCGCTGCACCTGCTCGCCAACCAGCCCGCGAGCCGGCTGCACAGCCAACTCGACGGTGGTGGCACCAGCCAGAACTCGAAAGTCGCTGGGCGCGAGCCGATCAGGATCCACCCCGCCGATGCGACCGAACGGAACCTGGTCGACGGCGACGTGGTGCGGGTGTTCAACGACCGCGGGGCATGCCTGGCAGGCGTCGTGCTCGACGACGGGCTGCGCCCGAAGGTGGTGCAACTGTCGACGGGCGCCTGGTACGACCCCGAGGACGCGGGTGACCCGGACGCGCTCTGCGTGCACGGCAATCCCAACGTGCTCACCGCCGACGTCGGCACGTCATCGCTGGCGAAGGGCTGCACGGGCGCGCACGTACTGGTTGAGATCGCCAAGCACACCGGGCCGGTGCCTCCCGTGCGGGCACACCAGCCACCGGCGTTCGTCGAGCGATGACCGATTTGGTCGCGGTGCGAGAACGCGGCCAGATACTGCGCTTCGGCTTCGACGACGCGCTGCGCTACGCCGGTCCCGGCTCACCGGCCGGGGTTGCCATCGGCTTCAAGGCCCTACAACACGCATTCGAGGTGCTCAGCCCCGACGCTCCACCCGAACGCCGTGCGATCACCGTGCGCACCGCCTTCCGCGGACCCGGTGCCCGCGACGCCTTCGAGGCCGTCACCCGGGCCGTCACCGACGGACGCTTCACCGTCGATCGCCGGTTGCTCCGTGCCGACCGTGGCCGGCTGCTCGAGGACTTCGTGTTCGAGATCGGCGTCGGCGGACCCACGGTGACGCTACTGCTGCGCGACGGCTTCGTCACCGACGAGTTCATCGACCTCGCGCGGACCGAACGTCGCAGCCAGGACCAGGAGCGACAGCTCGATAGCCTCAAAGCCATTCTGGCACAACACGTTCTAAGTTCGGACGCCACCGAGGCCTTCGCTGACGGAGAGCGCGCAGTCGAGGTCCTCGGTGAACACCTAACCGACTAGCCCCCAAGGGGTTCCGTGCGCCAACACGACCACCTCGTCGGCGAGCCGCTCAGGCACGTCAGGGCTGAGTCGTCACGGGAGCTTGCGCGCTATTTCGCGGGCACCCGCGATCACCTGCGCGCCAGCGTGTTCCAGGTTCTCGGGAGTCAACCGGTGAGTCAGAAAGCTGATGCTCAGCGCGTACCGCGACGACTCCCCGTTGACGGTCGGCACGGCGGCGGCCACACAGGTGAGCTCCTCGGCGGCTTCCTCCCGGTCGACCGCGAAACCCCGTTCACGGATCTCCTCGATCTCGGCGGCCATCTTCTTCATCGACGTGATCGTGTGCGGGGTCAATTCCGGAAGCCCTGCGGAGGCCACGATGTCGCGCCAGACACTGTCGGGCATGGTCGCCAGGAGCGACTTTCCCAGCGCGGACGCGTGCCAGGGATCCGACTGCCCGACGTCGCTGACCTTCTTCACGGCGCGACGGCCCTCGACGACCTCGAGAAGGACCACTCCGTGCTCCTTGTGGGCAGCGAAGTTCACCGTCTCGTTGAACTCGAGGACCAGTCGCTCCATCGTGGGCAGTATCGCCTCGGACGGCACCTGGCCGGAGAACGCACGTTGACCCAGGCGGAAGATCTCCCAGCCGAGGCGGTACTGGGTTGAGTTGAACCGCTCGACGTATCCGAGCGAGACCAGGCTGTTCAGGTAGCGCAGCACGGTCGCTTCATTGAGGCTGGTGCGCCTGGCTATTTCGGTGAGATTGCCGGATTCCGCTTCTGCTACCGCGTCCAGGATTCGGGCAGTGCGCTCGACACCGATCAGGTTCGAACCCTTCTCCGGCGGTGCGTCGGTTTTCACTCAGTGAAGGCTACCAGTACCCAGTGATCGGCCCCACGCACCTCAACTCGCGCCAAGCTCCCTGTTGACACATCACCACCCGTCTCCTAGATTTCATCTAGCGCAGTCAAATATCATTCAGTGAAATAAGCGCCTTTCACGCCGTCCGCTCCTCGAAGGAGACACGATGCCCACCGCAGCAGCCGCGAGCCGTTCGCCGAAGGTCGACGGAGCCAGCATTCTGGCTTCACAAGGCTTCTTGCCGGCCGACGACTACACCCTTTCCCCGTCGACGAAGACGTTCGACGATGGCGGCAAGTATCGGTTGGAAATCTCTGGCGTCGAACGGCTTTCGACTCTCGAGGCGCTGCTGGACGAGTCCGACAAGGAGGGCGTGTTCATTCATCGCATCATCGCCTTCGGCGGTGGCACCACATTGCTGCGAACTGGGGAGCTGCGCGACGTGGCCGTGCTCGCCGCGGAGAACGACATCGAGCTGATCGCCGTTCCCGGCCCCCGAACGGGGTGGGACCTCGGACGGCAAGCACTGAGCAGCGAGGGCCAGGCCGGTGGCCGGCGCGTGCGGGGCCTCGACAACGTTCGGTATCTACTCGACGACTACCTGCGGATGTTCTCGACGGGCATCCGTGGAGCACTGGTGTGGGACGAAGGCGTCCTCGACATCTTGAACAAGGCCCGCGACGCGGGGCAGATCCCCGCAGACGTCAAATTCAAGATCTCGGTGTACGCGGGCCACGCCAATCCTGCCTCCATCAAGATCCTGCAGAATCTCGGCGCCGACAGCGTCAACCCCGTCGGTGACTTGAGTCGGCCGATGCTCGCCGCCATCCGACAGTCGGTCGACCTCCCGCTCGACGTCTGGGCCGAAACATTCGAGTCCTTCGGTGGAATGAACCGGTTGTGGGAAGCCGGTGACATCGCCCGCGTAGCGGGTCCCGTCTACTTCAAGATCGAGCCGGGCGAGTCCGAAGCCGTCATGTACAACGGGTGGGTTCGTCCCGAGTTCCACGAAGAATTGGTTCGTCACAAGGTGCGCCACGCCGCGATTCTCAACGAACTGGCTTCGACGAGCGCCCCCGACGTGGCGGTGTCACCGCGGCCACGCACCGCCGCGCGCGCCCTGACCAACTGATCGCGCATGCGACGGGTGGAGGAACAGTGACACAACGCCATCAAGCCGCGATCATCGGCTCGGGGAACATCGGCACCGACCTCATGGTCAAGCTCAGACGGTCACCGGTGCTCGACGTTGCCGCGATGGTCGGGATCGATTCGGCCAGTGCCGGTCTCGCGCGAGCGGTGGCTCTGGATGTTGCGGTGACGGCTGCGGGCGTCGACGGACTGTTGCGGATGAATGGGTTCGACGACATCGCGGTGATCTTCGATGCAACCAGCGCCGAAGCACACGTCGCGAACTACGCGGTGCTCCAACCGACCGGAAGACGGGTCATCGACCTGACCCCGGCCGCGATCGGACCGTTCGTCGTCCCAGCGGTCAATCTGACCCAAGTCACCGGGCACCAGAACCTGAACATGGTGACCTGCGGCGGCCAGGCCACCATCCCCGTCGTCGCGGCCCTGTCTGCCGTGACCGCCGTGCACTACGCCGAGATCGTCGCGTCCATCTCGTCGCGTTCGGCAGGCCCGGGGACCCGCGCCAACATCGACGAATTCACCACCACCACGGCACGAGCGATCGAAACCGTGGGCGGGGCCGCCCGCGGTAAGGCGATCATCGTGCTGAACCCTGCCGAGCCGCCGATGATCATGCGGGACACCGTGGCCGCACTGGTGTCCACGGTGGACGCGTCGACCATCACGTCGGCGGTCACGGCCATGGTGGCCGACGTCGCGCAGTACGTTCCTGGTTATCGGCTCAGACAGGAGGTCCAACTCGCAGGCGTCCCGCGGCAAGATCCGCGCAGACGGCTCGTCGGTGAGGCCGCCAGGGATGTCGAACTGCATCAGGTGACGGTCTTTCTGGAGGTCGAGGGAGCCGCGGACTACCTCCCCGCATACGCGGGGAACCTCGACATCATGACCGCCGCCGCGGTCCGGGCGGCCGAACAGACTATGGGCGCCAACCGAATTCCGGAGACGGTCCGATGACGCCCGAGGTCTACGTGCAGGATGTGACGCTGCGCGATGGCATGCATTCGATCGCACATTCGTTCTCGTTGGCCGATGTGAAGCGCGTCGCGCGCGCCCTCGACCTCGCCGGAGTGTCTGCTATCGAGGTGGCACACGGCGACGGTCTCGCCGGCGGCAGCCTGACGTACGGAGCCGGCACGCACAGCGACGTGGAGTGGATCGCGGCTGCCGCCGAGGTCGTCCAGAATGCCCGCCTCACAACCCTTCTCATCCCCGGCATCGGCGCGCTGGACGATCTGCGCGCCGCCGTCGACGTGGGAGTGACGTCGGTTCGGATCGCCACCCACTGCACCGAGGCCGATATCGCCAGCCAGCACATCAAGACGGCTCGCGACTTGGGCCTCGACGTCGCCGGATTCCTGATGATGTCGCACCTCGCGAGCCCTGAACAGTTGGCGGCACAGGCGAAGACCATGGAGGACGCCGGCGCGGAGTGCGTCTACGTCACCGACTCTGGTGGCCGACTGACGATGTCCGACGTGCGTGATCGGGTGCGGGCCTACCGGACCACGCTGGCGCCGTCCACGTCGATCGGCGTGCACGCCCATCACAACCTCGCGCTGGGAGTGGCCAATTCGCTGACCGCGGTGGAGGAAGGCGCCCACCGCGTCGACGCCTCCCTCACCGGTCTTGGCGCGGGCGCCGGGAACTGTCCGCTGGAGGTCTTCGTCGCCGTTGCCGACCTGAACGGCTGGCTTCACGGTTGCGACCTGTACGCCCTGATGGACGCCGCGGACGACATCGTCCGTCCCTTGCAGCGCCGTCTAGTACGGGTCGACCGCGAGACCCTCACCCTCGGCTATGCGGGGGTGTACTCGAGCTTCCTTCTGCACGCGGAGCGCATCGGCGCCGAGGTCGGAGTTCCGGCCCGCGATCTGCTCGTCGAAGCCGGCCGCAGGTCGATGGTCGGCGGCCAAGAAGACCTTCTCACCGATCTCGCTCTCGACATGAGGAGGTAGGAACAGCACTCCACCCGATCCCGGTTCACTGCCCCCTTGCCGCGGGGAACCGGGGGTCGGCCACCACGGATCGTCACCCGACAATTTCACGAGAGATGAACGACTATGGAGAACGTCACTCAATCCCTACAGCCACCGCGACGGCCGATTGCAGCGCCGCCGACCCCACCAGCCGGCGGTTCCCCGCCAGGCGGGCGGCGCAATCATGGGCTCAAGGAGAACAGCCTCGGAGTACCGAGCATCTTCTTCTACATCATCGCGGCCGCATCCCCGCTGACGGTCGTGGTGGCGTTGTATCCGATCATCATCGGCTCAGGCAACGGCATCGGCATGCCTGGTGCGTTCGTGATCGCGGCGGTCGTGCTGATGATCTTCGCAGTCGGCTACGTGGCGATGAGTCGCCACGTGACCAATGCGGGCGCCTTCTACGCCTACGTCACACTTGGACTCGGACGGATCGCCGGACTCGGCTCGGCCTCTCTGGCGATCTTCGCCTACAACGCGATTCAAGCCGGCTTGTACGGCGGGTTTGGTTACTACGCATCCGAGCTGCTCAACCCGAGGCTGGGCATCGACATCCCTTGGTGGGCTTACGCGTTCGTGGCTCTGTTCCTGTGCCTGGCACTCGGCGTCCAGGGGGTGCACTCCGGAGCCAGAGTGCTCGGCGTTTTCATGACGCTAGAGGTCACGATGATCACGGTGCTCAGCATCTTCAGTCTGACCGGCGACAACGTCCCCGTATCGAATTTCTCGCTGCAGCCGTTTAGCCCCAGCGTCGTTCTCGGCGGCGCGCTGGGCGTTGCGCTGATGTTCGCCCACGCGTCGTTCATCGGTTTCGAGGGCTCGGCGATCTACGGCGAAGAAGCACGAGACCCCGCGCGCACCATCCCCCGTGCCACATATCTGTCGATCGCGTTCATGGGCATCCTGTACGCGGTTTCGGGGTGGCTCATCATGAATGCGCTCGGCCTGGACAAGGTCGTCGGCATCGCCAACGAGACTGGCGGCAACTTCATCTTCGTGGCGAGCGACACGATCATCGGGCACAACATCTCGTTGATCTTCCAGATCCTGATCGTCACGGCGACGTTCGCGGCGATCGTCACCTTCCACAACAACGTTTCGCGGTACCTCTTCTCGCTAGGCCGTCAAACGCTGGTGTGGAAGCCCCTCGGCTGGACGCTGCCGAGCCGCCAGACGCCGTGGGTCGCCTCGGTCGTGCAGAGCGTGATGGTCGGGATCGTCATCGCCGCCTTTGCGATTGCCGGCCAGGATCCATTCGCCACGTTGTTCACCTGGGCGACGGGGATCGGCACGATCGGGGTCATCCTGTCGCAGCTTGTCGCCGGGATCGCGATCTTCGTCTTCTTCCGGAAGTCAGACGTCGATAAACGCACGTGGAACACGGTGGTCGCGCCGATTCTCGCTGCCGTCGGACTCGGCGCCTTCTTCGTGTTGACGTTGAACAGCCTGGACGTCCTGTTGGGCGTGCGCGGCACGACAGCTGTGCTCATGCTTTCGCTGGTCTTCCTCGCCCTCTTGCTGGGTATGGGATACGGCGTCTACCTCCGCTTCTTCGCCCCGGCAAAGTACGCGGTCGTCGGCAAGGCCCTCAACGAGCGAGAACTGGCGGAGCCGGCCCCCGAAGCGGAGTAAGGCGTGACTGCCCCCAAGAAAAGCGTGTACACCAGCGAGTTTGTTAGGTACATTTGTACATATCGATACGTACAAATGTTCCTAACGGAGGAGTGCAATGGCCTCGGCACCGCGGCGCGCACGTCGTCATGATCCGAACAGGAAGGAGCACATCGTGGAGTCAGCCCTCACCGTGCTCGCACGCGACGGCGTCGCAGGGATCACCCACCGCGCCATCGCTGAGGCCGCCGACGTTCCACTCGGTTCGATCACGTATCACTTCGCGACGCTCGACGACGTCATCCAACTGGCGTTCCAGACACACGTCGACAAGTTGGCCAGCCGCTTCGAGGCGCGATTGGCGTCGTGCGAGCAGGGGGCCGATCTGATCGAATGCATCGTTCTGGCGATCACCGACGATCTCGCAGCTCATCCGAACGAACTCGCGGTGACCTACGAACTCTACGGGGATGCGGTACGGCGGGATGCCAACAAGCGACTCACCCAACAGTGGATGGAACGCGCCGAAGACGCACTGGCCCAGTACTTCCACCGTTCCACCGCACGCCTACTCGACGTCGTGATCGAAGGGCTGATGGTGCACATGTCCATTGCCCAACAACCAATTCCGAAAGAGGCGGTCCGCACGCTCCTGACCACGGCAGCCAACGCCGGCAATGCCATCGACTGAATAGCCCTGTCAAACACTGAAATTGGAGTTGAACATGACCTTCCACCGCAAGATGTTCATCGACGGCAGTTGGACGGACGCGTCCGACGGCGCGGTCGACGAGGTGCGAGCCCCGGCAACAGGAGAGGTGCTCGCCGAAATCGCCCACGGGACTGTCGAAGACGTCGACCGCGCCGTGGCTGCCGCCCACGCCGCGTTCCCCGACTGGGCGCGAACGCCGGTCGGTGAGCGCGCTCGAGCCTTCCTCAAACTCGCCGACCGGATCGAAGACGACCAGCGGACCCTTGCCGAGATCGAATCGCAGAACGTTGGCAAGCCCATCAGCCTGGCACTCGAGGAGATGGAGATGATCCCCGATCATCTCCGGTTCTTCGCCGGCGGCGCCCGCACCATGGAAGGACGCGCAGCAACGGAGTTCGTCCGGGGCAAGACGAGCATCATCCGCCGTGATCCACTCGGCGTCGTCGGTTCGGTCGCGCCGTGGAACTATCCGCTCCTGATGGCGATCTGGAAGATCTCACCGGCGCTACTGACTGGGAACACTCTGGTGCTCAAGCCCTCTGAGCACACACCCTTCTCCGTCCTGCGGCTCGCCGAACTCGCGCAGGACCTGTTTCCCGCCGGCGTCTTCAACGTCGTCACCGGCGACGGCGAGGACGTCGGCGCGCGACTCGTCGCCCATCCGAAGGTGCGGATGTCCTCGCTGACCGGATCGGTCGATACGGGACGCGCCTTGATGCGCGCCTCAGCCGACTCCAATCTCAAGCGGCTGCACCTCGAGCTCGGCGGGAAGGCGCCGGTCCTGGTGTACTCCGACGCCGACGTATCGCTTGCCGTCGGCAAGATCATGGAAGGTGCGTTCTGCAACTCCGGCCAGGACTGTATGGCCGCATCGCGGGTCTACGCACACCATGCCGTGCACGACGACCTGGTGTCAGGGCTGGAGAA
>Ga0105239_10004803_pt1 | contig 16040 bp, 14 predicted proteins | sample KBSC44metaG_FD_92761 | JGI IMG/M metagenome (GOLD analysis project Ga0105239, IMG submission 92761) | Corn rhizosphere microbial communities from Kellogg Biological Station, Michigan, USA - KBS C4-4 metaG | ecosystem: Host-associated > Plants > Roots > Rhizosphere > Soil | place: Michigan, USA...
AAGCATGGTTTTTAGCCATAACATAAAGATAAAATGGAGGAAGGCCGCAGTTCACTATGAACATGAACCATCAACCATGAACTAGTAAAATAAAACAAATAAAAAATGAAATCAATTGCTATTAGCGGTTCTCCAAGAGAGAACGTAGGGAAAAGAGACGCTAAAGAACTGCGTTACCAGAGCCTGGTGCCAGCAGTACTTTACGGTGGGCCAACCCAAACCCACTTTTCAGTGTCCGCAAGTGATTTGAAAGCCGTAGTTTATACACCGGTTGTTCATTTCATCAACTTAGACATTGCCGGTACAAAATCGCAGGCTATCATTAAAGACCTGCAGTTTCACCCGTTGACAGAACAAATTATCCACGTGGATTTTTTACTGTTGGACGAGAAGAAACCAATCACTATCGAAATCCCCGTTAAATTAACCGGAACTTCGCCAGGTGTTAAAACAGGTGGTAAACTTGTACAAAAATTAAGGAAACTGCGCATCAAGGCATTGCCAAAAGATCATTTGGATGCTATTGAAGTAAGCATTGCAACTTTAGAAGTTGGTAAATCTGTAAAGGTTAGCGACATTTCAGTTGACAAACTTACTATCATGAATGCTAAAGAAGATACCATTGTTTCGGTAACTACTTCACGTGCATTGCGCCAAGCTGAGCAGGAAGCTGCTGCCGGTAAAAAATAATTAAGGTATTTCACCGATTTGAAAACAGCGATGAGTTTAGACTTATCGCTGTTTTTGTTAAAAGTAATATCTTCGCAAGATAATTTGTTGCTGGTTGAGGTCTGTGCTTTTTGGCCATGAACTATGAACCATCAACTATGAACTAATCATGAACTATTTAATTGTAGGTTTAGGAAACATCGGACCTGAATATGCCGACACCCGGCATAACATAGGCTTTATGATATTGGATGAGTTTGCGAAGCAGGAAGGCGCGAAGTTTTATAATATGCGCCTGGCTTATTATACCGAGGTTAGCCACAAAGCTCGCAAATTGTTTTTGATAAAGCCCACAACTTTTATGAACCTCAGCGGCAAAGCTCTGAACCATTGGATGAAGGATTTGAAAATTCCGATTGAAAATGTATTGGTGCTGGTTGACGATATAGCGCTGCCGTTTGGCACCTTACGCCTAAAGCCCAAGGGGAGTGCCGCCGGCCATAATGGACTGAAGCACATTGAGGCCACTATTGGCCACGGCAACTATGCCCGCCTTCGTTTTGGCGTTGGTGATAACTTCCCGAAGGGCCGCCAGGTTGATTATGTACTTGATGCTTTTGATAAGGATGAACTTCCTGCATTGCCTGAACTTATCGACCGGTCTATCGAAATGATCAAAAGCTTCGCAACCATTGGTGCAGAGCTTACCATGACGAAGTTTAATAACAAATAATTAAACAATCCCCAGTTTGGTCCTTACCATTTCCTTGTAAGTTTCGCCGATGGGCAGGTGCTCTTTGTTAATTATGATCCTTCCTCTTTCAATGTAGTCGATATTGCTTATGTTGATGATATAGGATTTATGGATCCGCAGAAAGGTGTTTTGTGGCAATAGGTTATCCATATTCTTCATTCGCTCCAACGATAGGATTTTGCCGGCAGTAGTATGAAACGCAATATAATCACGTAATCCTTCCAGGTATAAAATATTTGCAAGTGCTACCTTTTGTAAACGATATTCGGTTTTTACAAAGATATAGTCCGGCGTATTTATGGGGGATATAGAAGGAATAGTTTGTAGCCGGGATTTAGTCTTATTTGTTGCTATCAAAAAGCGGTCGAACGTAATCGGCTTTAGCAGGTAGTCGATAATATCATGTTCATATCCCTCAAGTGCATATTGGGTGTATGCAGTAGTAAGGATAACCCTTGTATCGAAATTTCTGGTGATAGTCATTAGCTCTATCCCGGTAATTTCGGGCATTTGTACGTCCAGGAATATCAGGTCGGCAAGCCCGCTTTTAATTAAGCCGATTGCTTCTGATGCCTTAGTTGTGGCAAGCACCAGTTTAAGCCCGCCTGTCTGTTCAATATACCCGCTTAGCAATTTAACCGCTAAAAACTCGTCATCAAGTACAATACAACGGATGGGTACCTTACTTTCCATAATTCAGCTTAAGTTTTACAACAAATAATTCATCGTTTTCAATAATTTCAAGGGCGTGTTTTCCGGGATATAAAAGTTCAAGTCGTCGTTTTACATTGCTTATACCTATTCCGCCCGTAGCGTCCAGCTCTTTGGTTGCTTTTATATTCGAACAATAAAAATTGATACGATCATTAGTCGTCCCGATGCTGATGTTTAGCCAATCCTTTACCGAATCATCGCCATGCTTAAATGCATTCTCTATAAAGGGGATCAACAAAAGCGGTGGAATATTCACAGCATCAAGATCGCCGTCTATTTTAAATTCAACGTCCGACGGATGTTCAAAACGCAATTGCTGCAGGGCGATGTATTTCTCTATGTAAGCAATTTCGGTGGTTAGCGCTACCGTGTCGTTAGTGTCGTATAGCATGTATCGCAACAGTTCCGAAAGCCCGGAAATAGCGTTTAGCGCCTGGGGGGATTTATAGTAAACCAGTGCATAAATATTGTTAAGGTTATTAAACAGGAAATGCGGGTTAACCTGCGAACGCAGGAACGAAAGCTCGGATTGCTTATTTTGAAGCGCGGTTTCTTTTTCCTGTAACTCTTTGTATTGAGCGTAACGGACAAAGTAAAATATCATCCCGAAAACCACATTCACAACACAGAAAAAAACAGTTTGAGGCAAATAGCTGCTTAACCTAACCGGCGCATGCTCCATAAAGCCTGTCCACCAAAAGCTGATAAAGAAACAAGACGTGAGCGAAATAATCATACCTATAGCTATAAGCTTGAACTTTTTCTCCGGATAAAAATGGTACAGAAGAAGGTAGGGCAATAGGGTAAACAGACAGGCAAAAACCATGTCTGCCACAATGCGTACTATGCTCAACGTGTAAGTAGTTTCACCCTTCCAACTTAGGCGGCCATGCAATATTTCGGGCAAGTGTCTTATACTGTGCACCAACACGTAAAAAGCGATAAAACCGGCAAACAGCAATAAGCCTTTTTTCTTCATGCTCAAAATTACTGCTTTTATAATGAAGTGATTGTGCCGCTTTCCCCTGTTTGCCGATGTGATTCCCTTGTTTGCCGATTAGCTTTTATACAGAGGCGCCGTGACACTATTTTGGTTCCATATTAATTAAAACCAACATGAAACCACTCAAAACAGCATTATTGTTTATCGTTTGTGCATATTGTTCAGCCGTGTCCGCACAAAATACAGCTAAAGTGATTAACAGCTATCTCGATGGGATAGGCAAAGCCCGCCAGTTAAATGGTAACATTTTATTGGTCGAAAATGGCCGCGTGATAACTAACCGTGCCTTTGGCTATGCCGATTTTGAAATTCAAAAACCCAATACAACCGATCTTCGCTTTAACATCGCATCCATCTCGAAGTTGTTTACATCAACAGCAATACTGCAACTACGAGACAAAGGAAAATTGTCGCTTGATGACCATTTGGATAAATTCTTTCCCGGCTTCCCTTTTAAGGATATCACTATCCGGCATTTATTAACCCATACATCGGGTTTGCCCGATGGCGATCTGTATGATGCGATTTCGAAAAAGCATTCCGGCGCGGTTGTTGTCAATGAGGATATTTTGCCGGAGCTAATGAGTTGGAAAGTTGGCCTGCAATTTAAGCCGGGCGACAGGTATCAATATTGCAATGTCGGTTATAACGTGCTTGCCCTGGTTATTGAAACGGTTTCAGGCACCTCACTGTCGGCATACCTGGATCAACATATTTTTAAGCCCGCGGGGATGACCAATACCTATCTGAGTATTTACGGTAAAAATCACTATACTCATGATTCGTGCTGCGTTAAAATGCACTATCAGGCTCATCCTTATTATGATACCACTTATACCCATGCAGATTCATCTGCGATATTTGAATGGATAAAATTTGCTAACCATACAACTGCCGGGCCTGTCGGAGGTTCAAATATTATAGCGTCGACGGCAGACCTGTTGAAGTTTGACCAGGCTTTTTTTGCTGGAAAGCTGTTAAAAACATCAAGCATGGATGAGGCGCTAACCCCACTAACGCTCAATAACGGCGACCATTGGTACGGCCGGATAGACACCATTGACGGCGAAGGCAAAATGACGGTTGGGCTTGGATGGGATATTTTTGAACAACCGGGCTTCGGTAAATCGGTTGGCCACGGCGGTTTTATTTTTGGCAATGCTACTTTCTACCTGCACGACCTAGATAAAAAACAAGTTATAATTGCTTTTGACAATACCGCCGGCAGCGAATATGGGCGCATAATTACCTCCGTGCAATTGCTTATGAACGGCAAAGCGCCCCTCGAAATAAGGAGACACCGTTCAATGGCGTTTGTTTATGGCAACGCATTGGTTAAGCAGGGCGCAGATGCAGCAGCAAGTGCTTTAAATGTAATAAAAAGTGATACTGCTCATTATTACCTGAGCGAGTGGGAGTTTAATCAACTAGGAGGGAACCTCTTGTACAGATCAGAAGTCTCAGATCATGAGAAGCTGGCGGTAGAAGCTTTTAAAATTAATACATTACTATTCCCCGATAGTTTTAATACTTACGACAGTTACGGAGAGGCTTTGCGTATTGCTGGAAAGCGGCAGGAAGCCATAGCAATGTATCAAAAATCTATTATAATGAATCCCGGCAACGATGGGGGCAAACAGGCGCTGAAAGAGCTTCTGGATGGAAAGTAATAGTAAACAGACGTAGGTCATTCATCCTCCGCTCTGTCGAAATGATGAAGTGTCGCCATCGTCGGCACCAGTTTATCCTGACAAGGTTTAGTAATAAATAGCCACTTGTTAAAAACTTTAAATTCTGTTAAATCCATCCTTAGCATGTAACGATTAAATAACGATGATACTAAAGGCGGCGGCGGTTGGTAAACCACACTACAGGCCGTTTGAGCGCAATATTTACCGCACCAAAGTAACAACTGCGTTACGTAACTAAAATGATAGTTAAATTGGACTAAAACGTTTTTTTTATGCGGGCAGAGGTAATATCTTCGCGCCAAATATCAAAATACCCTTAATGAAACATTTTTTACTGATAGCCGTGTGCTGTTGTTTTTCGGCCATAGTTTTTGCCCAGCCAGCGCCAAAGCCATTAACTGTTAAAGGAACAGTTATAGATTCTGCAACAAGAACTCCTGTCGGTTACGCTACCGTTTCGCTGATCGATGCTGCAACCAAACAATCGGTTCGCGGCGGTCTTACTAAAGATGACGGTACTTTTGAGTTAAAAACTGTGACCGGTAAAACCTACCAGCTAACAGTGGCGTCAGTTGGGTATGGCAACAAAATAATAAAGATAACCGGTGGCGACGAAGAGGTAAACGTAGGCCGCATTCTTTTATCTACTGCAAAAAATCAACTAAAAGAAGTTTCCATAACAGCATTAAAACCGGTAGTTAAACAGGAAATTGACCGCCTTACTTATGATGTTCAGGCCGATCCTGAAACCAAAACACAAAACGTGCTGGATATGTTGCGCAAAGTTCCCTTGTTAACGGTTGACGCCAGTGACAACATCCAGCTAAAAGGCGAGAGTAACTATAAAATTCTGATAAACGGTAAACCATCGTCGCTGGTGGCGCATAATCCATCGGATGTGTTTAAGTCGATGCCGGCAAGCAGCATACAAAAAATTGAAGTTATTACCACGCCGCCCGCTAAGTATGATGCGGAGGGCTTGGCAGGTATAATCAATATAATCACCAATAAAAAGATAGACCAGGGTTATAATGGCAACGTTAACCTGCGTTATAATACGCTGTATGGCCCCGGTGGCGGCATCAATCTCAATATAAAACAGGGTAAGCTGGGGATTACCAATTACACCGGTTACGGATACCAGAAGAAGCGCTATTCCTCATCGACTTCCGACCTGACTTCCTACAAGCCGGATACCACTTTGTTAAAGCAGACTTCATCCAATATAAATTCGGGGCGTTTTATTTATACCAGTACTGAGATAAGCTATGAAATTGACAGCCTTAATTTAATCACCGGCTCCATCGATTTTAACAATGGGCGCAGCAATAGCGAAAACAACCAATTCTCGAATGAGTTTGATGATCTGGGTGCGCTTATCCAAAGCTACCGGATAAAGAACACCGGCCAAAACAAAAATAACGGGTTCGATTTTGGGGTTAACTACCAGCTGGGTTTTAAAAGCAGCAAACAGCGGTTGCTAACGTTTAGCTATAAGTACTCCAACTCTCCGGGCGATAATACCACCGGCAACAGCATATTCGACAGGTTTAATTACGGGCAGCCAAGCTATACGCAGTTTAACAACTCTGGATCGCGTGAGCAGAATATACAGGCAGATTACGTGCACCCGTTAAAAAACCTCACTATTGAAGGCGGACTTAAAGCCATATTACGGCACAATACCAGCGATTTTGAGAACAGCATTTTTAACGATACCACGCAGACATACGCGGTGGACCCCAGAAGCGCCAATAACTTTGTTTATAACCAAAACGTTTACGGATTTTACAATACCTACCAATACAATAAAGACAATTGGGGTATAAAAGCCGGTGTAAGGGTAGAAGGTACTTACCTGAATGCGAATTTTATATCGCAGGGCAGCTTCCTCGACAGGAATTATTACAACTTCATCCCGTCGGTATCGTTGCAGCGCAAGCTTAAAAATAATGCGAGCCTTAACTTTGGTTTCACCAACCGGATACAACGGCCGTATATTGGCGACCTGAATCCTTTTGTAGATAAAACCAATCCGAGGTTCATCAGCTCGGGTAACCCCAACCTTGAACCAGCCCTTAATCACAGCCTGGAACTTAACTACAGCAAGTTTAGCAAAGGCGGTTTCAACATCGGCGTGTCGTACTTCTTCTCCAACAATACAATTCAGCGCGTTACAAAGCTGGTTGATACTGTTACTTACAGTACCCCTCAAAATCTTGGCACCAACAAGAACCTGGGTATTAACGGCAGTTTTAATTATCCCATCAGTAAAAAAATCAGCTTTAACCTTAACGCGCGAGTATCAAACGTTTGGATAAAAGGGTATTTCAACAACCAGCTTTACAGCAATAAAGGGCTAACAGGCAATGCCTTCACCTATATGGGCTATAAGATAACTGACACCTGGCGCGCCGGGATAAACGCGGGCTACTCCAGCGCCTACATAACGCTGCAGGGCAAATCAAGCTCCAATACGTTCACGGGTATTAGTACTTCAAAAGATATACTGAATAAAAAAGGTTCGATATTTTTTAACGTAAATAACCCCCAAAGCAAAAACCGCACTTATTCCAGCTACACCCGCGACCCTGCATTCTACCAAAGCAGTACTGCCGAATACCCGCTGCGTTCGTTCAATTTTGGCTTTAACTACCGCTTTGGTAAACTAAAGGCCGAGATTAAAAAGAACCAGCGTGGCATTGAGAATGATGATACCAAAGGAGCAGAGAAACCGACAACCGGAAAATAATATATTTGCGGTATGAAAGTTTACGGAATAACCAATTGTAATACGGTAAAAAAAGCGCTCGACTGGCTAAAGGCCAACCACGTTGATTACGAGTTTCATGATTTTAAAAAGCTTGGTGTAAGCCCTGAAAAGCTTGGCGAGTGGGATGCAAAAGCCGGTTACGAAAAGTTTATGAACAAGCAGGGCCTAACCTGGAAACAACTGGACCCTGCCATAAAAGAAAGCATAAAAACCAAAGCCGATGCCCTGCAACTGCTGCAACAGAAAACCAGCATGATCAAACGCCCTGTTATTGAAGATGGCAATTTCCTGTTTTTTGGTTTTGATGAAGGCGAATACGCTAAGAAGTTTATTAAGTAAGGAGAGTCCGAAAAGTCAGTAAAGACCGAAAGATTTATTTTTTCGATTATATTTTATAGCGATGGGTTTTAAACCCATCGCTATGGCAAAAGCCGCTGCAAGGTTTTGAAGGAGATTGCGTCAACCCAATCAACTTAAAAGCGCTCTCCCCCTAAAAGGGTGATTTTCAAATATCCAACGGTAACAATTATTTTACTTTAGGCAGCATTCCTCAATTAATAGTATACTTGCTGTATATTTTTATAAACTGACCTTTTTAAAAAATGAAATTAAAACTAATAGCCGGTTTTACACTGGCATTATTGGCTGTAACCGGTATCAGCCGGGCCCAGCAAACCACCCCGGCGCCAAACGCGCCCGCTGCACCGCCGGCTACAAATTATGATAATCACGAAACTTTTGGCTACCAGTTTTATACCAAAAACGGAACGGAATACCGTGCTGCCGATGGCGAGCCAGGACCAAAATACTGGCAAAACCGCGCCGACTACCAGTTGGCTGCCACGCTGAACGACCAGACCAATGAAATTACCGGCTCGGAGGTATTGACTTATACCAATAACAGCCCGCAAAAACTTGGCTTTTTGTGGATGAACATGGAGCAAAACATGTTTAAGGAAGACTCGCGTGGCCAGGCTATAGTTCCGTTGCGTGGCAATGTGAAAGCAAGCCGCGATTGGGGCAACGGGCAGGTTTTTGATGCCGGCTTCAAAATAAAATCGATAAAAGTATTAAACGCGAAGGGTGCTTCTACCGATGTTAAGTTCGAGGTAAGCGATACCCGTATGCAGGTATTTTTACCAAGCGGTGTTGGCGCAGCTGGTGGCCAGGTAAAACTAAAAATTGAGTACAGCTTTATCCCGCCAAATTACGGGTCAGACCGTACAGGTATACTGGATACCAAAAACGGGAAGATATTCACTATTGCGCAATGGTACCCGCGTATGTGCGTGTATGATGATGTAATGGGCTGGAACACTTTGCCATATCTTGGCGCCGGTGAATTTTATTTGGAATACGGAGATTTCGATTTCACCATTACAGCACCTGCTAACCACATAGTAGTAGGCTCGGGCGAATTGGTTAACCCGATGGAAGTTTATACACCTGCGCAGGTAAAACGCTGGGCCCAGGCTGCTGCGAGTGAAAAAACTGTAGTTATCCGCTCTGCTGCCGAAGTAACCGACCCGGCGTCTCGTCCGGCCGGCAAAAAGATGCTGACCTGGCACTTCAAGATAAAAAATGCACGCGATGCTTCATGGGCATCTTCTGCATCATTTATTATAGATGCTGCTAAAATGGATTTGCCAAGCGGAAAGAAATCTATCGCAATATCAGCTTATCCGGTTGAGAGCGATGGCGAGAATGCCTGGGGCCGCTCGACAGAATACGTAAAAAAATCATTGGAATATAATTCAAGAAAATGGTTCGAGTATCCCTACCCGGCAGCTACTGCCGTTGCTGGTATAGTTGGCGGTATGGAATATCCCGGTATTGTTTTTTGTGGCTACAGGGCCACAAAGGGTAGCCTTTGGGGTGTTAACGACCACGAGTTTGGCCATACCTGGTTCCCGATGATCGTAGGCTCGAACGAGAGGCTGCATGGCTGGATGGATGAAGGGTTCAATACCTTTATTAACACACTTTCAACAGCCGACTTTAACAAAGGGGAATATGCGCAAAAGAACCCAACCGATCTGCATAAAATTGCTGACGCCCTGACACACGTTGGTGTTGAACCAATTTTAAGCCAGGCTGATGGCTTCAAAGAAAACATTAAAGGGCTGAATGAATATTTTAAACCAAGCACCGGCTTAGTACTGTTGCGCGAACAGGTAATGGGACCTGAGCGTTTCGACCGTGCTTTCAGAACTTATGTTGAAAGATGGGCATTTAAGCACCCAACACCTGACGACTTTTTCCGCACGATGGAAAATGTATCGGGCGAAAGTTTACAATGGTTCTGGAAAGGCTGGTTCCAGAATAACTGGAGGCTTGATGTTGGCGTACGCAGTGTTGACTACGTAGATAACGACCCTACAAAAGGCGCTATTATCACCATTGATAATCTTGAGAAACAGGTAATGCCGGTTATACTTGAAATTAAAACCGTTAGCGGAAAAACCGATCGTGTGAAACTGCCGGTTGAAGTATGGCAACGCAATAAATTCTGGAGGTTAAGGTACAATTCAACCGAAGCTATAGAGTCTGTTACTTATGACCCTGACCATGTTTTCCCTGATGTTAACGAGGCTAACAATGTTTGGAAGAAACAGTAGTTGGTGATTAGAGATTAGTTAATCAGAGACTGGAGATTGGAAAGTCTGAATTAAATACAAAGAAAGCCTGGCGGGAAGCCGGGCTTTCTGCTTTTATACGATTAATGGTTGTTAAGTTCCGGGAGCGGAATATTTATTGTTTGACAGGTTATAAATTACCAGGCAAAATGTGATCACGGCTATACTTATAACCACAGTAAGGTCTATCGATTTATTGAAGTAAATAGCCAGCGAAATTTGAAGCAGGAACAGGATTATACCGATGATAGTCTTTTTCATGGTTAAATAAATTTAGTTAGTATTTCAGCAAGTATACCTGCGCCTATACCTAATATAAATGTAATTGCGGTTAATATAACAGGGACTTTTAAGCCCCCGAGTTTCTCCCGGGTTAGTACCAGCGTGAATAAGCCGAAAGATGGTACCGTGAAAACAACTGCCGCTATGGCTCCGGTTGAAAATCCGAGTTGGTACAGTATCGTCCCCAGCAAAATCTCGAATAATACCGGTACTGATAATAGGGTGCCGAAAAATGAAACGATGATTATGATAACGTATGGGTTATATGAAGTGATCTGGTGCAGCAGTTCATTTGGGAAAAAGGCACGGAAAATGGCGATAACCAATGTGCCAATGATCATTAGCGGTATCAACTTATAAGCCATATTGCCGACAGCCAGCAGCCAGTCTTCAAACGATTTGATGATAGTTTGCACAAATGACTTTTCAGGGAAGTAGCAGGATATTTTGTCAAACACCTGGCTTTGTAAAGGGGGTATTTCGTTTTTAAGTACCATTTTTGATACCCATGGTACAATTACCAGTATCATTATTGCGCTAAATACCAACCTTGAGACAACCACCGCCGGGCTAAACAAACCAAACATGGTAACTATCCCGATGATATTTAACAACGCACCGCCTAAAATAATACCGAGAGTGCTTTCAGAACTACCGCTCCGCGATGTAAGCGTTAAACTGGTTACTGCCGAGCAGTTGGCGCACATATTTAGCGGCATCCCGAAAATGCTGCCCAGGGCGGCCCCCTTAATGCCTTTAAAGGCCAGCACTTGTTCAAACTTTTTCCAGCTCAGCATGAGGGAGAGGGCTGCGCCGCCAATAATGAGGGCAAAAGTCATCCCGGTGGCATTGGCCTCCCAGAAATTTTCAAAGCCCTTTAAGGTTGCCACGCCGATATTGTCGGCCGGGGTTACCTTGAAGCGTTCGTGGTAGTTAAGCTGGCCATGGTCGTGTGGCTTATCGCACTTGCCCTCGCTGCAGGCCACCTTTTTGCCTTCGGAGCGAAAACGGCTGCCCTGCAGAAACAGGACGAGAAAGCTGAGTAGAATTACCAGCTTGATAATGTTTTCTTTGTTCATTTTTAATTGTTGCAGGTTTAAATAGTTTATAATCAGGTTGGTAAAAGGCGTTTAATTAAGGTATCTGCAAGTAAATGAAAAATTATCGTTTTTCAATGTTAAGTTTATGTAAACACCATCGTAAAGACAGTTTTTACAGCCTTTTGTAAAATGTTTATCGAAATGTTAAAATCAAAACCTTTATTAATTAAATAAGGTTATTTTAACAGTGTAATTCATCTGCCATGAAAATGAGGTATATTTTGATATTGCTGTTAGCTACAATGGCAACGTCAGCAAGCGCACAAGGACTGTTAAAAGGAACCGTTTACGAAAGCGCGAGTGGCAATAAACTGCCTGATGTTTTTATCAGGAACAACAACAGTAAACAACTCGGGATTACCGATAAAAACGGCAACTTTAGTATAAAGGCAGAAGTTGGTAACCTGCTGATATTTGATGCGCCGGGCTACGTGTCTGATACTTTGTATGTGATTGATTTGGTGCCTAAAAAAATACAATTGATTACCAAAACAATAGCACTGCGCGAGGTTACTGTCAACTCAACCCGCCAGGCGTTTGATCCGCATAAAGAATATCCTGAAATATACACCAAAAGCAAACTTTACGTGCTATCGCCTACCACCTGGTTTGGCAAGGAAGCTAAAGATGCCCGCCGGTTAAAACGTTATTTTAAACGCGAGGAAGAGGAACGAAAAGTGGACGCCGTGTTTACGCGGACCTACGTAGGCAGTATTGTACCGCTAAAAGGAATTGAACTGGAAGATTTTATGCTGATGTATCGCCCCACCTACGCGTTTATTAAAGGAAACAACAACGTATCACTGGCTGTGTACATAAATGACAGCTACAAAAAATACCAGGCACTGCCGCCCGAGAACCGCAAACCGCAGAGCTTGACGGGAGGGAATTGAAGTCGGAAGTCGGAAGTCGGAAGTCGGAAGTCGGAAGTCGGAAGTCGGAAGTCGGAAGTCGGAAGTCGGAAGTCGGAAGTACATTATGTTAAGCCACCGGCAATCGGTGAAATTATCAAAACAAAACAATTAGATATTTATGGTGGTTGTACCTAAAAACACTACCATGAAAAAGAAAATAATAATCATGATGCTGCTTACAGCTGTGTATGCGGCATTAAACACAAGTTGCGCGCCGCCAAGGCATCTGAAACCGCCACCGGGAGCACCATCTCATTAGTTATAGGCCTTTGTCATTCTGAGCGCGAGCGAAGAATCTTATTCAATTGATAGGTATACACCATATAGGTCTGCAGCAGACCATGTAACCGTGAATGTCGCGCGTATAAGATTCTTCACTGCGTTCAGAATGACAAAGCTTTTTACATCACATTACCCCACGTACTCTTATCCTTCAACATAACCTCGCGTAGTAAACGCAGTTGCGGCGCACCATGGTTTAGCACTTCATCATGGAATTTTTTCAGCGAGAAGTTGGCACCTTCCTGTTTTTCATAGTCTGCGCGCAGTTTCAATATTTCGAGTTTACCGATGGTGTAAAACAAATAACCGGGGTCGAAGGTGCCGCGCAGGGCTTCCTGGTACGATGGTTTCTCGCCCTGGTACCAATTGTCCATAAAGAATTTGGTGGCATCGGCAAGCTTCATGCCCTGGCAATGGGTTTTTATGGAAACGCACAGCCTGCACAAACGCAACAGTGCATCGCCCGATTGAGTTAGCCTGTATTTTGCAGCCTTAACCGTGTCGCCATTGTGCCCGTAGCCTTCATCGGCCATCATTTTTTCACAGTAGTGCGCCCAGCCTTCGGTAAAGGCATAGCTGCCAAATATCTTTTCAATTTTAGTAGCCGGCGAAGCATTCAGGTGCAAAAACTGGGTGTAATGGCCGGGGTACGCTTCGTGAATGGTAATGTTGTCTGTGGTGTAATAATCAAATTGGCGCAGCCAGTCTTCCTTTTGCTTGGCTGTCCATTTGGCATCAACAGGGGTAACGTAGTAAAATGCTTCGGTTGCTTTGGTTTCAAAGGGCCCCGGGTCATCGTTTGATGCGGTGCTGGTTGCGCGGGCATATTGTGGTGTTTCAGTAACCTTAAGGTTTACCGAATCAGGCATCGACACAATGTTTTTATCCGTTAAAAACTTGCGGATGGCCTCCACGTTTTTCCTTACTTCGGGTATCAGGTTTTCGGCAGTAGGGTGTTCCTTTTGCAGGTCCTGGTACACCTCGATGGGTTTTTTATTGGGGTTGATGGTTTTTGCAGCAGCGTTAAATACGGCTTGTTCTTTTTTTAATTCACTAAGGCCGATCGCCAGTATTTTTTCGGGCTCAAGTGTCAGTCCTTCGCTGTAGAGCAGCATTTTTTTGTAGCTGATGGTGCCGATGGCGTATTTGTTGTTTGCTTTAGGCAGTTTTTGCTTTTGCAGCCAGGTGGCGTAGTTATTTATGGAGGCGATGGCAGTTTTATTCACCGCGTTAAAAGCCTTCATCAGCGAGTCGTTTTTGACATCCTTGAGGGCAATTTTTAAATCGCCGCCTAAAAAGTCGGCTGTGCCGTGTGCAATTTCGATGGCAGTTTCAACGTATGGTTTGGCCAGTGTATCTTTAAGATTGGCTTTTGCCGCGATAAAAACATTTGCTGCATTTTTTTCGATAGCTATTATCGATTTCAGCCTTTCCTCCAGCGGGGCAAAGTTGCGCTTGATATAAATGCTCACATCAACGGCGCCGGCGTAGGTCATGGGGTTACGGTCGAACTCGCCCATATCCTCGAAATTAAAAATCTCGTTTTTAATGGCTGAGCGCAATATCCTGAAATCATAAAAGTCTTTGGCGCTTAGCAACGTAGTATCGGTAGCAGTCAACTGCTGGTCAAAATCCTTTAAGCGCCCCAGTTCTTTGCCGATAGACTCTTTGCCCCAATCGGTCACTTTGCCGTCGTACTGGTGGTAGCCCAATGCAACCCCATTTGCCGGGCGCCAGGCCAGGAATCCTGTTAAATAGTTTTCCGATAATTTTTCAAACGCAGCATCGCCCGAAACAGGCACCGCCGCTTGTTTGGTTTTTTGCTCGCAACTAAATAAAACTGCCAGGGGTATAATTAACAGGATGGATTTTTTCATGGTAACATTATTCGTAAAACCGAATTTAGGATTTAATTCTGGAAAAGTCATTAGTCATTTCGCTGCGCTGTCATTAGTCATTTCACTGCGCTGTCATTGATCATTTGTGGATGGCTTGCCTTTTCCACCAATGACCAGTGACTAATGACCAAGATACTCCGCAGGTATAAGGTTATCCTTCCGTTCGCCGTCGTAAAACCAGCCCAGTATCCAAAAGCGGGTGCCATCGTTAAATAGTTCGATACTGTTGATGCCGCGGTCGATTATTGGTCCGCCGGCAACGTTGCGCGATTCGTAGGTGCTAAAAACATGATAAATGGCGCCGAACCTTTCGGTTTTACGGGCTATTTCGCGCTCATCAAAGCCATCCTTTTCAACATAAGGGTCTGATAACTCATGAAATCTTTTCAGCGTCACAAAGCCTATTACCGGTTTCCCATCCTTATTCATACTCACGCCGCCAACCCTCACATCTTTCCAGTGCAGCAGGCTATCGCGTTCAAAATAAACCTTGCCGCCCTTTTTTACGCTAACCACATCATAAAAGGCTTTAATAATGCCATCGAGCGTGTTTACGTTGTCGCCGTATTTGGTTGTTACCTGGGCCGATGCGCGGAAGCTGGTGGATAATAAAAATAGTGCGATGATAGTTAAGGCTGCTTTTTTCATAATTAACAAGATTTAACACGATTTAAGGATTAGCAAGATTTGCAGGATTTCTTTGATTATCAAATATAGGATTTGGGTTTTACCTATTATAGGCGGATTTCACCTAACACGACTTTACCGCTGATTCTTTTGATTACGTTGATTTCGCTGATTGTAAAGTTCAATAGCCAGCGATGCGGATAGTATTTTCCCTTTTCGATTAATCCTTTTCAATTAAAAAGCATCCAACATACAAACGCCACAACATTTGAGGCATTGAAATTTAAAAGCTAATCATCATGAAAAAGAAATTTGTTGCATTCGCGCTGGTAATATGCGCTATAGTATCAGTAACCTCGGGTTGTATCGTTCGTGAAGGTTACGGCGGTGGGCACAGGGATCGTGACCATGACGGCCATTGGCATCACGACCATGATTATAATCGCGGTTATTAATTAAGATAAGGTTTATAGTTTTTGGATAAGTGAGGTGTGTTTTGAAGGCCCTGGTGTAAACCGGGGCTTTCTGTTTTTTGGATTACACTGATTGAAGATGCTCTATTTCGTTACGAGAAAATATTTTTCTTTATTAAACTGCGCTGACAAACGTTCGCATTGTTAACCGTTACTTTGGCGGCAGATAATCTACCTGTAACCGTCATCCCGGCCAGTAAAACCCGGGATGATGGTTCATCAAA
>Ga0105239_10004804_pt1 | contig 16039 bp, 13 predicted proteins | sample KBSC44metaG_FD_92761 | JGI IMG/M metagenome (GOLD analysis project Ga0105239, IMG submission 92761) | Corn rhizosphere microbial communities from Kellogg Biological Station, Michigan, USA - KBS C4-4 metaG | ecosystem: Host-associated > Plants > Roots > Rhizosphere > Soil | place: Michigan, USA...
CGCTTGCGTCGGCGTAGATTGCGGCCTGTACGTGCTGATTAGTGGCGTCGATCGTCTTGAGATATACCGATACCGAGCTTACGGCGCCGGCGCTCGCACCAGTCGTGATTTTGAGTGCACTTGTCCCGTTGACGTTATAGTCCGAACCAGCTTCTACCGTCGTGTCCCCCACCGTCGAACCGCTGTCTGTTAGGTTGGCGTATGACGCAGCAGCAATATTTTTGGTGGCTTCGAGGCCTTCATCGGCCAGCATGGTAGCGCGTGCTCGATCGCCGGCCGTCGCTGTCGAAGCGCGGCCATAGACCACTGCCCCAATGAGTCCGGTGGCCAAAAAACCGAAGACAGCGACGGCTAACAGTGCTTCGACCAGCGAGAAGCCGGCGACGGATGTATCCTTAGTAATCGACCATGCCCTTGGCATTGATTGTTACCGTCCTTGTATCGTTAGTTGTACTGGCCAACGTTATGGTGCCTGTTGTGTTGGGAAGTGCCGTGAACTTGGCGAATTGTATCTCACCCAGCCCCGAGACTGTAACTGTCCCAGGTAGGCTCAGCGTCTCGTCGTAGGCAGTATTGCGTGACGAAAAGGTCGTGCCCTGAAAGAGCGTGATCCCTGACGATTGCACCTCAATACTCCACGCGCTATCGGTACTCACGGCCCTCGCATAGGTCTCGGCGCGGCGCACCATAACCGCCAGTTGTTGTGTTGTTAGGTCTAGATCGTTACGGCGCGCAAATGACTCATACACCGGCACCGAAATCCCGGCCAGCATGCCAATAATGACAACCGATAGCAATATCTCCACCAATGTAAAGCCCGGCTCGTTATGCATCATTGGCCCAGACCTCCGACCAAACTATAGATCGGCAAGATGACCGCAACCGCAACAATCACAACGCCGCCGGCCACAAATAACAGGACGATAGGCTCCAGAATAGTTTCAAGGTTTTCGGTTGTGATATCAGATTTCTGCTCGTACGTACGGCCAATGGTCAGAAGCACGTCCGACAGTGATCCCGATCGCTCACCCGCGATCACCATCTGTTGCACTGCAGGAGGCAGTAGCGCATGGCTGTGCTTGTAGCGGGCCAAGCTGTCCTTAAAGCCGAAACCATCGTCGAGCGACATTCTCAAATATTGGTAGAAGCGCTGGTATTGTGGTGCGCTTGTTGCCTTTTCGAGCAGCATCGTGGCTTGGGTGATCGACAGCCCTGACGACAGAAGTGTACCTAGTAAGTACCCAAACTGCGCAATCTCGACTTCACGCTGCAGCCGGCCAATACCCGGCAGAATAAATAGTAGCCGCTGGCCTATAATGCGTGTCTTGGGGAAGGCAAATATGACATACCCTATCAGGAAAAAGCCAATCAAGAAAGCTGGCACCGCGACAATACCATGGTCCCGTAGGAATAGGCCGAAGTTAATCATGACCTGTGAAATCCAAGGCAGATTGGCGTGCAGCTGAGAGAACGTGGCGCTGAGGCGCGGCAACAAAAACCATGCGACACCAAGCCCAACAATGACCGTCAGCGCCAGCACAAACGAAGGATAAATAAGCGCCGAACGCACTTTAGAGCGGAAGGTGTGGCGCTTCTCTTCTTGCTGAGCTGCGAGTTGTAAATTCTCGACCAGACGGCCAGAGTGCTCGCCCAGGCGAACAAGCGCTAGCGTCTGACTGCTTATGATGCCTGACCGTTCCAATGTGTCGGTTAGTGAAAAGCCCGCCTCTATGTCTGCCTGCATAGCGGCTAGTGCTTTTTTCATGGCCTTGTTGCGAGTTGTGCTTGCCAGCGACTCCAGTGCCGAGCTAATTGGCACTGCCGACTTCAACAACAGTGCCAGATTTTCGCTGAAGTACTCGCGCTCTTTAAATGGAAGATGGATCTTCCGCTGTTTCTTCTGGGTAGGTTTATCCGTGGCTGGTTGTTGAGTAGCTTGTGCGGCCACGTTCAAGTCTCCGGCGGCGGCACGACTCTGCCAACTTCGCTCACGGTTGTCAGGCCATTCTTTACCTTTTGAACTCCATCTTCAAACATAGGGATGCTGCCTTGTTTGCGAGCTAATGTTTCGATGGCACGATTGGACGGTGAAGTCAGGATCAACTCTTGCATTTCCGGTGTGACCTCGATGAATTGGAACAGCGCAATGCGACCCTTGTAACCTGAACCGTTACACACATTACAGCCCTTGCCGGCATAGACGGTGTCGTTCGCATTAAAGTAGCGCGCCATGGCGACGGCGCTGGATTTCATATCCTTTATGGCTTCATGGGCGGTTGTGCTGTAGCGACAATTGCTACAAATACGACGCACAAGTCGCTGGGCAATAACAATTTCGAGCGTGGAGGCGAGCAGAAAAGGCTCGATGCCCATTTCGATAAGGCGAGGGATGGCGGTGGCAGCGTCGTTGGCGTGGAACGTTGACAAAAGCAGATGGCCGGTTAGCGCAGCATTGACTGAAATCTCGGCAGTTTCGCGATCGCGGACCTCGCCGACCAAAATAATGTCTGGGTCCTGACGCACAATGGCGCGCAGGCCTTTGGCAAACGTCATGTTGGTTTGTTCGCGTACTTGGATTTGATTGACGCCAGGCATCTTGTACTCTACCGGATCTTCGATGGTAGTGATATTCACGCTGCTTTTATTGAGCAATTTAAGGAGAGCGTATAGCGTTGTTGATTTACCGGAGCCGGTTGGGCCGGTCGTGAGGATCATGCCGAATGGCTTTGCCGCATAGGACTCGACCATTTGCTGATGGGGAGTGTCGAGCCCGATATCGGTTAGACTAAACTCTTGCACGTACGAACTCAGCACGCGCATAACTACTTTCTCGCCATACACCGTCGGCACTAATGATACGCGCAGATCTGTTGTATAGCCATCACCATGACGCTGAAGAGCACCGTCCTGTGCGGCCAAATGTTCATCTATACGCATGCCGCTCTCTACTTTGATGCGGTTAAGAATATTATCGTAATATTCCGATGGCACAGTACCGGCTTCGCGTAACGTACCGTCAACCCTAAAGCGTACCTGTACCGCAGTGGCTTGTGGCTCAAGGTGAATATCGGATGCGCGGAATGACGTGGCGTCTTTTATGATCTCGTCGACAATTTCAGGCGCAACCCGCGAGCTACTTTCGATGATATGCGAGAAACGAGTTATCAACGGGCGCTCGTATAGGTTGAAAGCAGTGTCGATGGACTCTGGCAGTGTATAGGCGAGCTTTACATTGCGGCCATTAAGCTGGGGCGGAAGTTTATGTGCATCGAATGCTTCTGGCTTATCGGTAGCAATCAGAAGAGTATCATCGGTGCTGCTAGCCACGACGGCGCGCAGCGTTCGCGCCAAATCTTCGGGAATGAGCGCCACTTGCTCTTCGGGGACGGGGTGCGCATTTAGATCGATAAACGGCAAGCCATACCCTTCGGCCAATGCTTGTCCAAGCAGCGGCTTCGTAAGTACCTCTGCCCGTATAAGATAGTCGATATATCCAGCACTGTCGCGGGCGGCCTTCTCAGCTGCCGCACTGTCGGCTTCAGATATGTAACTTCCTTGGAGTAGGACGTTTTTAATTTTATCAATATCCGGATACATGCCCACCCTCTATAGCCTACACCTTTTTAATTTCCTCAACGATCACCGTTAGGGGCGTGTCGGATTTTATGAACATTTTGCGGGCACCTAACTTCAGTACCCGTTCCTCGTCTTCGTGCTGGCTAAGGTTAGATAGGACGAATACAACTGGTTTGTTGGGAAACGACTGTAAATGCTCCAACACCTGGAAGCCATCCATGACGGGCATGATCAAGTCAAGCAATACTACGGCGAAACTATTAGCCTTGATAAGGTCGAGCGCCTCCTGCCCGTTCGTAGCGGCAGCTACCTGGAAACCTTCGTGTTGCAACTTAAGCTCTAGCGCGTGCGCCAGGGGTCGCTCATCTTCGACAATCAAGATTTGCTTCTGGCTATCAACCATACTTCTCCTTCGTTACGTTCTATCATAGCATAGACCGCACTTACGGCTCTATGTGTTGCCTAACACCTATTGTGCTTTGTTGCCGCCCTCGCTTATGAAGTCGCGGATCATTTCGATAATCTCGTCTAGACGATACTCAGCCTTCAAAATGTATTTTTTAGCACCAAGACCAAGCATGTTACTGACCTTGTCCGGGCTTGCCGAGTTGCTCACCACCAGAACGGGAATGTCTGCCCACTTTGGGTTCGCTTTGAGCTCCTGCATAAAGGCCAATCCATTCATATCTTTTAGGTAGTAGTCCAGCCATACGGCGTCAGGGAGTTCATCGACGCTATTTAAGTAATCGATTGCTTGTTGACCGCTTGCACACGACAATACGTCCATTCCTGAAAGTTTAATCTTTTTGGTGATGGCTTGTAGTAACAACGTTTCGTCTTCTACTACCATGATTGTTGGGCTTTGCTTTGACATAATATGCTTTTGCGCTGGTTGAGGGCGCATCCTTTCTATTGTGTATTATACTCAGTGCTGATATAACATGCTTGCCGACATAGCGATCGATATACGCTGGGCGGAGGTTGTCGCTTTGTACACTTATGCATCGAGCGTCACCTCCCCCTCCTTGCGTTTCATGCCGCTGACGGGGATGCTAAACCAGAACGAAGTGCCTTTATTTTCTTCGCTCTTAAACCAAATCTTGCCACCGGACGACTCAACGACCGCCTTAATGAGGTAAAGCCCTAAGCCGGTGCCGTCGGTTTCAACTTTGACGGCATTTGCAGCGCGGAAGAATTTTTCGAAAACGCGTGCTTGCTGCTCTTTGGGGATGCCGTAGCCATTATCGGTAACCTGCGAGATGATCTCCTCATCTTTGCGCGAGATAAATACGGTGATTTCGCCGCCTTTCGGCGTATATTTTATGGCATTTGTGAGCAAGTTCAGATACACTTGGCCGATAAGCCTCGGGTCGATAGTAACCTTGGGTAAGCCTTCGTGTACGCTGATGATGAGCGTCTGCTGTTTTTCTTCAGTCTTTCCCTTGAGGTCATTAATGATGCCGCCTACAAGTTCGCTCAGATCTGTCGGACGTGGGTCGATCATAATTCGGCCCGACTCAATGCGCGAAATATTGAGTAACGCGTTCACGAGTGCAATCATGCGTTCTGTAGAGTCGGCGATATTCTTTGCGAAATCCATTTGGTCCGGCTTTAGCTTGCCGGCATCGCCCGAAACAAGCATCTCGCTAAACCATTTAATTGCCGATAATGGGGTGCGCAACTGGTGGCTGGCGAGCGAAATGAATTCTGTCTTCATGCGGTCCACTTCTTTCTCTTTCGTCACGTCGCGGATGATTGTGACGGCGCCGGCAACTTTATCATCCAGCTTCACAGGACTGGCGCTGATAGCCAGCTGGCGCTTTTGGCCTTCGCCGGTGAGGTATCCGTAGACTCCCCGGACCTGTTGGCCTGTTTTGAGCGCGATAAAACTTGGTCGCTGGTCTGGAGGAAGTGGTTTCTGAGCCTTATCGTTCGGGTCGTAGAGCTTGTATGACTCATTTATTAATGTGCCAACTTTTGCTGCCTCAGAGCCCAACATCTGGGCAGCAACAGGGTTGGCCACTACGATCCGACCGGTGCTATCGACCGCGATAAGCCCTTCGCCCATGCCTTGCAGCATCGCCTCATCGCGCTGTCTTGAGAGGCCTAGACGGCGATATGACTCCTTGAGCCGTTCGCTCATGTGGTTGAATGTCTCGGCTAATTGTCCGATTTCGTCATTTGAAGTATGAGAAATAGTTTGCGAAAAGTCGCCATTAGCAATGCGTTCAGCGCCATTGCGTAGACGCGCCAACGAATTTGCAACCCACCCCGCAACACTCGTGCCTACCAGTAACGCAATGAGCGAAGCGCCCATTGCTAAGCCAACAATTGTCCACAACACGAAAGTCGTTGACTGGATGATGTCTCGATGTTCAACTTCTATACCGAGATGATCAGCGTTGCTTGCTTCGCTTATGGCTACGTCCAGCTTGGTCTGGCTACTGCGCAATGCATTCTGTACATCTGTTGTGTTACTGCCATTCACAACCGTAAGCGTTGATGAGATAACTGCCTTACTGCTCGCTCCGATAGCGTCTACTGTTTCTTGTTTGACGTTCGGGTTATCGATTTTGGTAAGAGAAATATAAAGTTGCGTTTTTGTTTGTAAGTCTTCAATTTGTGCGGTAACAAGTTCTTTTTGTGTGAGTGCCTTGTCAACAGCTTTGTTTGTAACGTCCTGCTGGTACTCAACTCGTTTGTCTCGCAGATTCGCGCTCGATAGTTCAATGCCGTTGAGTGCGCTCAAACGTGCAAAGTCCTGATCGACCAGATTGGAGAATAGGTCTTTGACGTGTTGCGTTGAGATGACCTGATAGCAACTGACGCCAACCAATACCGCGGTAAGCAGCAGAAACGCCATGGTAAGCTTCAGCCGCAGCGATATATTTTTAAGCATGGGATCTCCCTTTTGATTGTTGCATGCCTTCAAGCGGCAACGAAACTACAAACGTGCTACCCTTGCCCTCTTCGGACTCAAAGTGCACGCTGCCACCAACTTGATCGAGTATAGCCTTTACGATATATAGCCCCAAACCGGTACCGTCAGTATCCTTGTCTTTTATATTGGACGCTCTAAATAACTTTGCAAAAACATTTTGTTGCTGTTTTTTCGGAATGCCGTAACCGGTATCGGCAACACTGACACAAAGGCTGCCGCGACTTTTAGCAGAGAGCGCTTTCTTGGATCGCGAAATGGAAATGTTTATGGTGCCACCTTGGGGTGTATATTTCATAGCATTTGAGATGATGTTGCGCAGAATAGTGCGCGCGAGCGAGGGGTCGCAGCGCAGTTTCTCGACATCAGTAGCATAATGTTCGGTAATGGTAACGCCTTCTGTTGGATGTGTGTGTTGCATTTCTTGCACAACGGCATGGCACAGTTCGGGCATATCAACCGGCTCCAGTTGCACATGTATATGCTGTACTTGCAAGTCGGCGACGGTGATTATTGCATCAACGATTGCGATCGACCGCTTGTTACTGTCGTAGATCTGTTCGATGTACTGCTGTTGCTCGGCGTCCAGTCTCCCGGCGTCGCCATGTATGAGCAACTCACTAAGCCATGCAATGGCAGATATTGGCGTGCGCAGCTGATGTGACACCAAGGCCAAGAACTCATTCTTGGCTCGATCAAGCTTGTCTTGCTCGGAACGGATGTGCACTTCGGCTCGCTCTCGTGCCTCTTGGTACGCATAAATACCAATAGACACAACGCCTACACTTATCAGCAACTGCCTGATTTCTACAGGGCTATATGCTAGGGTCAGGGCGCCTGTACTCGACAGCCAAAGCAAACATATGCACGCTGCAGCGAGCCCTATCATCCAGTACAAGCCAGCTTTCTTGCCTGCTAAAAAGAACGCGCTCACCGGAAACACAAAGAACCAAAACGCACCTGTCCCCTGCGTACCACCAGAAATAAGCATGATGGTCAAAAAGACCATCACAATGAGCAAAAACATATTGGTAGCAAATATGACGTCACGAGTAAGACGCAATACAACAGCATTGAGAACAACCGCGAGGCTACCTGCCAACTCTATAAAACCGAGAGAAAAGTCTTGTTCGACGTACATATGCAGCACGCCGAAGATAGCCAGGGACAACATAGCCAAGAAGGAATAGATCCGTAAGCCAAATACTTGGGGGCGTCCTGCCATATCGCGTAACGACGCGCTTCCGCCACGAATAGCTGCCCACGCCCGCAGAGCCAGCGGCTGAGGCGCGCTACTCATCGTCTAATACGTCCTTGTGCCAAGACGGTTATGCTCATGACTCTTATTGTACAGCATTGCTATAAGTCTGGCTGCCCTCCAATGTAATATGCACATTACCAGGCATAATGCTTCTTGGGGATGATTGATGCGGGTAGGAAATAAAAAGCTCCATTGATGTTAAAGAAGTAGCCGTCTCGTCCGCCAACACCACCGCCCGGGATCGGCGTCAATGTGGGATAGATTGGCTGTAAGAGATCTACTGCGGGCGCACTGGGCGTTGCTGTCCAATGTTCCACTTAGTCGCTCCACTATTCGTCGATGTAACCTGTGACGGATGTAAATGTGAGCAACAAGTAGAGCTTTCCGCAATTGGACTAGAATGAGCGCTCTGTAGAAGACTTTGTATTTTTGAACTTAAATGGTAAATTATACTCACTATGACTCAAGCCAATTCGAAATCAGGTGGACAACAAGCAATAAGCAATCAAAAGCGTCTAATCATGTGGATCGTTTCGGGGATTGCTGTGTTAGTAGTACTCCTGGCGTTTCTTATTCCTCTTACAATGAGCGATGGGACGGAAAAATTGACGGGGCTTCAAAAGGCTGCTGCTGAACAAACCTTACAAAATGCGAATAAAGCTGGAGAAGGTATCGACTGGTTGAGTACGGCGCATCTGAAGGTGCGCGTAGAAAATGTTTACCCTACACCTTTGAGTGAAGCCAATGGGTGGTGCGGTTATCCCACTGGCAAGGACACGGCGGGCCACTATTCGGTGGTAGTTAGCTACAGGTCTTTCTTTGGCATTACAACCAAAACATACGAGATGCATAACTGCGCACCGCCGTTTACTTTCTACGACAAGAGCTCGGGTACGGTCAAAATCGACCAATAGCTTTATTGACTTGCGGGGCAGTCTAAGATAGGATCTTGGTACGCTTCGACCCGAAGCAAGTCCTTTCCCATCGACTGATGAAGGGAGTCTTCCGTGATAACTCGACAGCGAGCAATGCGCGTCGCCTTTGTGGCACTCGCGTTGGTGGCCTTCCTGCTGCCTCAGCAGATACGGTCCATTGAGGCAAGAGCGTCGACTCCGGCCTGCTCGTATGACAACTACTTCCCTAGCGCGGGCGCGGTCAAGACCGTAGGGCCCGTGAGCGGGAATGTCTACGGCGCGCGCTTCGAGTTCTCGCTCACCCAGGATCAAATCAACAACCTCAAGTGCTTCGCATCGTACCTCGAGATCGACTTCCATCTGTACGGCTTTAACCTGCCGGCACAGTGGGAAGGCTACGCCGTGTACAGCAACCTACCGGGCGCTACGCACGACGTCGCTGCATCCGATTTCACCGACCAGACGCCCGCAGCCACGGGAATCCAGACCGGTCAACTCGTGGCCGGGAAGGAGTACTACGCAACCCTGTGGTGGACGGCGCAGACCACACAAGCAGTGCCCGTCGTGGATATTAACTGGATACCGAGCTACTGGGCAATCGGCGGCCCTAACCCTGCCGAGGCCGCATTATGCTACGCTGGTAGTCAGCTTTCCGGTTGGTGCGTCTTCGGCATTAAAGATCCTCCGAACACTGCCTACCTATTGTCGGAGTCCTGGTTCAAGTATGCCAGCGCCAATTGGGGTTGGTTGCCGTTCAACAGTAATGTACAAGTATTCACGCATGGAGGGTGGGGTTCTTCGTCGGCTCCGAGTGGTGGCGGTGGCTCAAGCGCAGACATGGCCCATCCGCCTACTGGGTGGTCGGGACAAACATCCCCTCCGCCTATCCCCCCAGAGCCTTCCCGACTCGCTGCGCTTCAGTACGGTCCGTCCGAGCTGAGCGTCTTCCAGCGCGACGCCGACAACCACGTCAAGAAAGACTCGTGGAACGGTTCGAGCTGGAGTGGGTTCGGCGACATGGGCGGGAACCTTCGGGGCAACCCCGCGGCAGTCCAGTACGGCAACCCTGCCGAGCTGGACGTCTTCGCCCGCGGAAGCAACAGCGAGATCTGGAAGAATACCTGGAACGGAAGTTCCTGGTCCGGATGGAACTCCCTCAATGGTGAAATGCAAGGTAGTCCTTCAGCCGTCGCCTACGGCTCGGAACTCGATGTCTTCGCCAGAGGCAGTAACAACGAAATCTGGAAAAACACCTGGAACGGCTCATCGTGGTCGGGGTGGAACAGCCTCGGCGGCAACATGGCCGGTAATCCCGTGGCCGTGAAGTACGGCAACGAGATGGACGTATTCGCCAAGGGCGCAGACGGCCAGCTCTACAAGGACACCTGGAATGGGTCCTCGTGGAGTGGGTTCAGCTCACTCGGCGGTACGCTCGCGGGAGATCCTTCCGCGGTGGCCTATGGGTCTGAGCTGGACGTGTTCATGCGCTCCAGCGTGGACGGATACGTCTGGAAGCAGACGTGGAACGGTTCAAGCTGGAGCGGGTGGAATGCTCTGGGCGGAACCTACGCCGGTGACCCGATGGGCGTGGCCTACGGCTCGGAACTGGACGTCTTCGTGAAGGGCAACGACGGCGCTCTGTGGAAGGATACTTGGAACGGATCTTCCTGGGGCGGCTTCAGCAGCCTCGGCGGTGTGCTCGTCGGCAATCCTATGCCGGTGAAGTTCAACTCCGAGCTGGATGTCTTCGTCCGCGGCACCACCGGAGCAATCTGGAAGCAGACATGGAACGGAAGCTTCTGGAGTGGCTGGAACAATCTCAGTAACGCCGCTCCCCCGGCCGCGTCCGCCGTCGATAACCTCCGTCCCGCTGCTCTGCAATATGGCAGCGAGATGGATGTCATCCAGGCTGGTGGTGACAACCACATCTACAAGGACACGTGGAACGGTTCGTCATGGGGTGGCTTCAGCGGGATGGACGGCGACAGTCCGAACAACCCCGCCGTGGTCCACTACTACGACGAGTTCGACGTGTTCATTCGTGGCGGTGACGGCCAGATTTACAAGAAGACGTGGAACGGCCAGTTCTGGTCCGGGTGGAACTCACTCGGCGGGAGCATGGTCGGTGCGCCTTCGGCTGTCGCTTACAACTCAGAGCTCGACGTGTTCGCCAAGGGTGGTGACGGTCACATCTACAAAAATACCTGGAATGGTACGGCGTGGAGTGGCTGGAACGATCTCGGCGGCAACATGGCGGGTAGCCCCGTCGCCGTCCAGTACGGCAACGAACTCGACGTCTTCGTGAAGGGAGGTGACGGACAGCTCTACAAGGATACCTGGAACGGCACGAGTTGGTCCGGGTGGAACACCTTGGGCGGTACGCTCGGCGGTGACCCGTCGGTGACCGTCTTCGGCTCCGAGATGGACGTTGTCATGCGCAGTAGCGTTGACGGCTGGATCTGGAAAATCACGTGGAACGGCAGCTCGTGGAGTTCCTGGACTCCCATGGGCGGCGTCTTCGCGGGCAACCCCACGATCCTGGCCTACGGCTCGGAGCTGGACATTTTCGCCCGGGGCGGTGATGGCCACATCTATAAGGATTCATGGAATGGGTCCTCGTGGAGTGGCTTCAACGACCTGGGCGGCAGCATGATCGGTGATGCGGCCGCCATCCAGTACAACTCGGAGATGGACGTGTTCGCTCGCTCCAGCGGCGATCACAAGATCTACAAGAACACATGGAACGGAAATTCCTGGAGTGGGTGGAACTACCTCGGGTAGGACCTCCTACCCTTCTGGCTGGTTGGCTGGGCGATACGTCGCGCGAGTGACGACGCCCGGCCGGCCAAGCCAGGAGAAGTAAGAGTAGCCCGCCTTGCGAAGAACACTTCGCGGAGCGGGCTTTTTGAATGTTCAAAAACGACTTCCGTTCTGTCGCCTGAGGCTTCTAGGGCGCAATATGAAGCCGTTTAGGCAAAGTTAATTATCTTTTGACCCCTAATCATCCGTTTTTTCCGACACGGTAAAAGGGTTTACCCAAATTTTCTGACACGATAAAAAGGGTCGCCCGAAGTTTTCTTACACGTAAAAAAGGGCTATCTGTACTCTTCCTTGTAATAATGACGATTTTGTTCGATGGCTTCTTGTTCATTTATCGGATTGCTCGTTTCTGCAACGACGCGCCCCAGACTAATCTATAAGCCAACAAGGTAGCCAACCGGCAGAAGTGGGAAGAATTGAGAGAATTTAAAATCGATAAACGTAATGATCGGCAACATTACCAGCCAGAGGGCCGCAGGTAAGAGTATGGGTGCCAGCGGGATACTGTCTATGACGCCTTGGCGTTTCGCCTCACGCAATACGCGTCTCGTAACGATTAGAGAGTAAATAATCGCAGCGCTATCGTATGATTTGCGTACTAAACAATTTGGAACCGCCAAATTGAGTGCGCTCTACACTTTGGCAACCATCAAAAAAGAGTCATCATTGACTGATGACTCCCTTTTGGTGACCCTACCGGGACTCGAACCCGGGTTACCGCCGTGAGAGGGCGATGTCCTAACCGCTAGACGATAGGGCCACGACGCAGAAATGCATTATCGCGCTTGCACGAACGTGCATTTCGAGTACGTGGGTTTAATTTGCCAAGGGCAAATTTGAGTTGGAAAGTGCTACTCTTTCGAGCATGTGGACCGTATATGCGAAAGCATGTAGGGCCGGTTATGTTGTCGGCTGGCCGTATTGAGCCTGGCTCCATACGAGATTTACAACTGCCCAATTGTATCACAACAGAGGCGGCAAGTCCACAGCCTTGAGTATGTAGATGGCGCGTAGTTATTATTTGTTGTATAGTTTGTTTATCCGTTGCCCCAAAACAAAGGAAGTGCTACGTGGTATCCGAGAAGGTGTTTGCCGAGACGGGTCCGGCGAGCAAGATCCGCGTGGTGATGGTCCCCGGCTGGCCGGATGAGCCGCGATTGGTGGCTCGGCAGGACAACAGGGACGCCATCACGGTGGTGGGTAGGCGCTGTCATCGGCAGGAGGTATGGCGGCTGGTGCACCTTCGTAACGGCAAGGTGCTCCTCGCCTCCTACCTCGAATCGCCGAAGAAGGACCGCTTTTCACGCCTCATCCGCAAGGTGAGGCGAGCCGTCGCTGGGTCTCCTGCGCGTATGCATCGTACGAAGTGGGACCTCACGGTTCATGTGCCGTTGGCTCTGTTGGATCGTATCCGAGTGGACAGGGAGCGGCCCCGGCCGCATCGTCCCGGCCGGGAGCAGGCCCGGTGAGCGATAAAAGGCTAATCAGGGTTGAGTTTGGGCCGATAGGCCCTTACGATACTCTGCTCGTTCCGCCCTGGGTTCGTAACCCGACGGCCCTGCCGCGGCAAGATGGGGGCGAGAAGCTTCTCGTCGTCGTGGATCGGCGTTTCTCCGAGGAACAGTGGCAGATTCTACCGCTGAGCGATAGTGATAGGCCGGGACGCTTGTATGCCTTCCGGCTGCTGACCGGCGGTGAGTCTTACGGTGATCCTCGGGATGTGCAGTTAGCTGTGCACATCCCGTTGGAGTTTTTTGCGCACTTCAAGATCCAGAACCTGAAGTGATGTGGCGGCGGGTGTTGTGCTCCTCAAGCATGACCCCGCCCCACAGGCTAACACAAGAATTTATACTTCAAACGATTTGATGATCTCGAGCAAGCGCCTTGGGGTGATGTCCGCCTTGATGAGGTAGCCGTCCGCCTTGGACTGCATGGCCATTTTGGATTCCTCGTCTTGTTCGAAGTTAGTCAGTACGACAATGCGCGAGTTCGGCACTTTGTCTCCATCACCTCGCAGAGCGCGGAGAATTTCTGTACCGCGCTTTTCTGGAAGCATAACGTCCAAAAGGATGAGGTCATATGTGCCAGTCAGCGCTTCTTTCAGACCTTCGCTGCCGTCTTTGACGAGCTTTACCTGGTAGCCTTCATGGCTGAGGCTGCGGCTGTACATTTCGCCAATGAAGAGGTCGTCCTCGATGAGTAGAATTGTTTTGATTGTCATATGTGTGATACTTTCTGCGCTTATTCTTTGGGCTTATCGGCGGAACATTGCGTGATTCTTGATCCAGCCTTCCTTGGAATCGATAATTGCCTGGTTCCCATTATTATCCGCGGCCAGCTTGTCTGCAACTGTGCTGTAGATGGGCACGGTGAATCCGAACGTTGTCCCCTCGCCTTCTACCGAGCGTACCCAGATAGTGCCGCCGTGCGACTCAACGATGGCTTTACAGATGTAAAGTCCCAGGCCGGTGCCGCTGACGGTTTGGCGCGAACGATGTGAGCGATAAAATTTGTTGAAAAGATTGCCCACAACCGAGCCCGGCATACCCATACCAAAGTCCTGCACGGTGAGTTCCACAAACTTATCTTTGGCTGCGGCGCTTACGACGACTTCGCCACCGTCCTTGCTGTATTTGATGGCGTTGTCGATGAGGTTGCTGATGACTTCGCTGAGGCTTGAGCGGTCGGCGGCAATGGTTGGTAACGTATCGGCGACATGGAATGTCAGTTTGCGGTTTTGTGTCTTGGCGCGCAATGCGAGGTCAGGGATTAGCGATGCGATGATGTCGTAGGCGCGCTCTTCCTGGAGATGTAGCTTGAGGTGATTGCGATCGTAGCGCGAGACATTCAAGATGTTATTGATGTAGCCGCTGAGGCGTTCGCTACTGACTTGCAAACGGTCGATGAGCTGCTGTTGATCTGGCGTGATGTCGTGCAGGTCTTGGCCGAGTAACTCGAGGTAGCCGCGAATAACGGTAATCGGTCCGCGGAGTTCGTGTGCGGCCAGCGCGATAAAGTCCATGTCCTCTTCCTGGGGCGCATATTCGGACGTGCGGTCGATGGTCACGAGGATAATTTCGATGCCTGCTTCGCCGCGCTTCCGATAGTAACCAACGACATCAAAGATGCGCCGCCCCTCTTCGCCTGGAAGTTTGTTGGCGACTCGATGCCAGGTGTGGGTGTCGCGTAGCTTGTTCTGGCAGCTGGCTAACCAGGTGTCGAGGCTGTCGGTTTTTTCGAAATTGAGCTCAATGACCACGCTGTCGCCGCTGTTCTTGTGGGTTGGTGACAACGTGTTGGCGTACACGACATCTGCTTTGTCGTTGAGCGCGATGATGCCAACCGGTACGCTCTCGACAAGCGCCTGGAAGAGCGCCGGCCGTCCGTCGGCTGCACTCCCCTGTTCTGCCTGTTCGGATTGTACGGCCAGGTCGTAGATGGTTTGGACAAGGGCCTTGAGGCCATTTTTCTCATACTGCGGCAGATTGATGTTTGGTGGTTGGGTCAGCGTTGAGTCGTTGCTGACGCGAGCGATGGCTTGCCACAGAACCTTCAGCGGACGAGCGGCGATATTTACGATGATCGGCGTTGCAACGACATGGATCACCATCAGAAAAACGAGGCTATAGGTAAAGGCGCTCAGCGGATCGAGCCCACTATATTGCCACAATATCCACGCAACGACACCAGCAATGCTCGTCAGAAAGACTTCCGTGAGCATCACCGCAGCTACAACTTCGCTGGTGTACTTGTTGTAGAAATCGGATATTTTTACTGCCATGTCACGCTATTTTCTGGGGCGGTTACACTAATCCAGGTTTGACCGCGGTTGAGCTTTACTTCGTCGCCGTGGTCATTCTTGAACTGGATTTGATCTTTCTTGCCGGTCTTTGTCCATGTGCCGACAGTTACGGTGCCGTCCTGGAAGATGTAGGCTGTGCCGTTGCCGATGTCGGTCATTTGCTCGCGATAACCGTCTTCGAAGCCGATGACGGTGGGGACTTTCATGGCGATGACGACTTTTGGTTTAGCGTTTTGGCGCGTTTCACGGTCGAGCTGTTTGGCGCCGCCTTCATAGCGGTCGTAGCAATCGCAGCCTTTGTCTAAGTCATAGTGGACGTTGAAGTCTGCCGAACTGATAACGATGTCGATCTTGCTTGCGTTCGGATTGGTCGGCGGCGTGTCTTCTTTGCGTGGCCAGCCGGTAAATGTACTGCTGACGTAGCCTTTGTCGGCGTTGAGCTTGTCCATATTTTGGAAGCTGGTGTAGACGTTGTGCGGTGCATAGCGGTCAGTCGCCCGCCAGAAGTAACCGCCATTGAAGAACTCGTCGGCGTCTTTGTACTGGCCGTTTCTGACTTCCTTCAGTGCGTTGGCGCTGCCACCGACGTGGACGATGGTGGCGTCAAATCCGGCCATCCAGTCCAGGAAATACGGGCGGATGCTGCGGACCGGACCAATGAGTTTTGGGGCAGTGTCTTGGTAGAGCGTGGCAAAACGCGTGATGCCGCCCTCGGCGATGGCCTCAAA
>Ga0105239_10004806_pt1 | contig 16038 bp, 13 predicted proteins | sample KBSC44metaG_FD_92761 | JGI IMG/M metagenome (GOLD analysis project Ga0105239, IMG submission 92761) | Corn rhizosphere microbial communities from Kellogg Biological Station, Michigan, USA - KBS C4-4 metaG | ecosystem: Host-associated > Plants > Roots > Rhizosphere > Soil | place: Michigan, USA...
GCCGGCGAGCAGGAGATGGCTTACGCCGCCACGATGGCGGCCCAGCGTGTAGACGAAGGAGGTCGCGCCGAGGCCACACACGAACGCCGCGGCGGCGACCCGCCACGAGCCGGACTGGCCGCCGAGCACGATCGCGCCGACGGCGCCGAGGGCCGCGCCGGCGGACACCCCGATCAGGCCGGGATCGGCCAGCGGGTTACGGAACAGGCCCTGCATCGTCGCCCCGCCGCTGGCCAGCGCCGAGCCGACCAGGATCGCCAGCGCTATCCTCGGCAGCCGCAGGCCGAGCACCACGGTGTCGTCGCCGCGTGCCGGGGCGCCGTCCGCCGCGCGCAGCAGGGATGCAAGCACCTCGCGCGGCGGGATGTCGATGGCACCATGGCACAGGCTCCACAGCGCCACCGCGACCAGCAGCAGCACGAGCGCCGGTAGCGCGAGGCGTCGCCACGCGATGGCCGGCACCAGGGTCGCCACGGTGCTCATGGTGCGAGGGAAGCCAGGCGCCGCTGCAGCGCGAGGGCCTCGCCGGCGGTGCGCGGGCCGAAACCGAGCAGCGCCTGGCCCGGCACGAAGTACACCCGCCGGGCCTTGCCAGCCGGCGTATCGGCGACACCCGGCAGGGCCAATACCCCCGCGATGCCACCCACCGCCGCTTCGCGCTCCTGCATGAGCACGATGACGTCCGGGGCCATGGCCACCAGTGCTTCGGGCGACACCGCCTTGTAGCCGTCGATGCCCGTGGCAACGTTGCGTGCGCCTGCCAGGACCAGCGCACGGTCCGCGGCCGTCTCCGCGCCGGCCGCCATGGGGCTGCCCTGCCCCGTCGACATGAGGAACACCGCGCGGGGATGTTGGGGCATCGCATCCACTGCCGCCGAGAGTGTGGCGAACGTGCGCGTGACACTGCGCGCCAGTGCCTCCGCTTCCGCCGCGTGGCCGGTGAGCGCACCCACGCCGCGGATTTTCGCGACGATGTCCTCCGGCGTGCGTGATGCCGGCAACGAGGCGATGCGCACACCCGCCTCGCGCAGCTGCGCCATGGCCGTGGGTGGGCCGGCATCGTGGGTCGCCACGATCAGGTCGGGGCGCAACGCGAGCACACCTTCGGCGCTCAGCTGCCGCACGTAGCCCACCTGCGGCAGTGACGTGGCCGCCACGGGCCAGGTGCTGGTGCTGTCCACCGCGACCAGGTTGCCCTCGGCGTGGATGGCGTAGAGGGTCTCGGTGACGTCGCCGCCCAGGGCGACGATGCGCGACGCGGCGTTCGCTGCGAGCGACACGCACGCGAGCAGGACGGCGAGCACGAGTTGACGGACACAGGTCGTCTTCATGCCGCCGCCCCGGCCGTCGCCAGCAATGCCCGCCAGTCGTCACGCTCCGGCAGGCCCGGTTTGCGTCGGCCGAACACCTGCACGATCTGCGTACCGTCCTCCGCATACAGCTCGAGCGACGTGACCGTGCCCTCGGGTACCGGCTTGCGCACGATCCAGCTATCGGCGATGGCGTCGGCGCGAAGGTGCAGATTGAAGTCGTCGTCCAGCACGTTCAGCCATGGGCCGGCCATGGCCACTTTCCGCACGGGCCCGGTGTGGATCTGCACCACGCCCGGCGAGCCGACGAAGACCATCAGCGGCTCGCCACCGGCGGCCGCGCCTTCGAGCACCCGACGCAACGCGCCATCGTCCACGCGGGTGGCGAACTTCGCCCCCACCAGCCGCAACGCCTGCGCACGCGTCACCCGGTGTTTTCTGAGCAAAGCGAAGAAATCATGCGGATCGCGCAGTGCGCGCCACCCTTCGCGCAGCGCGTCGACGGCAACCTCCTCGTCCGCTTGCTGTAAGGGCAGCGGGTCGGCCACCGCCGCGCAATCGATCAGCGGTGACTGCACCGCCGCCGTGTAGCGATGCACCAATGAGCGCCAGGCCGGGCGATCGCTCTGGTCGGTGAGGTACACCTTGTGCACCGCCTTGCCGTCGCCGTCGAAGAACTGCAGGCTTTCCAGCGTGCGTCCGCGCGTCGACTCACGCACCGCGAATCCGTAACGCCAGTGGGTGAGGAACAGGCGGAGGTCGATATCCTCCGCGAGCACGATGCCCATGGTGCCGCCGATATCGATGTTCTCGTAACAGCCTTTCTTTTCATGTACGCAGTACGCGTTGCGGGTGAGTGCCATCACGCGCCCCAGGGAGGGGAGCTCGCGGATCAGGGCCGGCAATTCCCCCTCCAGGCGCGTGACGCCGTCGCCGACACGGCTGGCGACGAGCTCGCCCTCGCTTACGCCCAGGCGATGCGCCGCATCGAGGGCACGCAGACCGGGTTCGGCGTCGCGTAGCCGTCGCCAGCCGTCGACCAGCGTGGGAATGTCCAGGCGTAATGCCGGCGGCACGGGAATCTGCTGCATGGTCGCGTCCTCAGAAGGTGTAACGGGCCGATACCGAGACGGCACGCCCCGGCATGGTCAGGCGTTCGATCTGTGCGTTGCGCAGCTGGGCGTCGTCCACGCCGCCGCCGGTGGCCACGTTGGTCAGCACGCCGCCGTGCAACGATCCCCAGTCCCAGTACCTGCGATCGGCCAGGTTGGTGACGCCGGCCATCAGTTCCAGCGCAGCGATGGGTTTCCAGTGCGCGTAGAGGTCGATCGTCGCGTAGCCCGGCGCGCGATACGTGTCGGCGTCGTCCAGACGCGACTTGCGACGCACGCCCTTGCCGATCAACTCGGCGCCCCATGTCGACGCGTCGTAGGACACGCCGACGACGGCGGACAGGGGATCGACGCTGTTCAGGGGCGACGTGCCGCCGGCACCGTAGACCTGCTTGTCGCCGCGGGCGGCGGACAAACTGCCCTGGATGCGCCAGCCACGCAGCGCGTCGCTCAACGCGCCAAGCATCAGGCCACCGGAGGCTTCGGCCCCCTGGATGGTGGCCCGGGGAAAGTTCACCGCCTGCATGACGATCAGCAGGTTCTGGTTGAGCGCCCATTGCGGCCACTGGCTACGATCCAGCGTGTATCCGCCATAGATGAAATTGCGATAGCGGTTGTAGTACGTGCTGGCCGAGAAATAGCCCAACTCGCCATTGCCGCGCACGCCGATCTCGACGCCCTTGCTGGTCTCGGGCTTCAACGTCGGATTGGGGACGATGCCGTAGAGACGTGGCGTGCCCCATGCCACCGCCATTTCGCTGTAAAGCGGTGGGCGGAAACCCTGCGCGTAGTTCGCGTAGAGCTCGACGTTCTCCGCGACCGCATAGGTGGCGCCGAGCTTCGGCGAGAACCGGCTCTTCGTGACGTTGCCGAGCCCGTCCTGGACGAACGCGCCGTCGTAGTAAGGATCGTTCCGATCGGGCCTGAAGGCATAACGGTCCCAGCGAACCCCCGGGGTGACATGCAGCCGACCGTCGAACAGCGAGACATCGTCCTGCGCGAAGACCGCATAGCGATCGGTATCGTTGCGCGGGAAGAAGCGCAGCGGGTAGTTCTCCGGCATGTAGGGCGAACGACTCGACACGACACCGGTAGCCACGTTTCTACCCTGACCGTTCAGCTCGCCCGACGGCGTGGTACGCGAGGCCTCGACGCCGTAGGCGATACGCTGTTCGACGTCGCCGCCATCAAGCGAACGGAAAAGCGTGAGCTTGCCGCCCCACAACCTTTCGCTAAGATCGCTCAGGTAGAGGCGATCGTAGGTCGCGGCGCGTGAGGGCACATTGGCCAGGGTACGCGTGCTCGATTCGGTATCCGACTTCTGCCACCACACATCCCACTCGACACGATCGGCGATGCCCAGGTCCATGCCGGCGTACCGTTGCCCCACCGAGACACGGGTGCGCGTGGCACGGTCGGCGGCGACGTCCGCCAGGAGCCGCGTGGTACCGGCCTGGCCGAGCGCGCTGAGCACGTCGGTATCGACGCGGTTACGGTACATGTCGACCGTGACGCGGTCCTCGCGTCCGGACGCGGCAACATGCACGTACTTGCCCAACACGCTGGTGGTGTTCTGCGTCAACGGATCGGGGCGCGTGCGCAAGTAGTTGGCCGTGTCGACGTCGCCGGTGTTGCCGAGCTGGTTCGCTTCGCGATGATCGGCGACGAAGACGATGCCGTTCCTCGGCGTGCCGCCCGCCAGCGTCAGTGAGGTTCCCAGCGAACGATCGGCGCTGCCGTAGCGCTCCTTCACCGAGACGTAGACATCCTTGCCATCGCGCAAGTAGTCGGCGGGGTCCTTGGTGGTGTACCGCACGGTGCCGCCGAGGGCGTCCGAAGGGTCCAGGGCGGATGCAGGGCCCCGGACGATCTCGACACTCTTCAGCGTGTCCGGATCGACGAAGCTGCGTCCGGCACGCATGCCGGTGGTCGAGAAACCGAAGGCACTGGACGCCGACACGCCGTCGGTCAGGATGGCGACGCGGTTTCCATCCAGGCCGCGGATGTTGAAACTGTCCAGACCCCAACGGCCCGCCGTACCCACGGCCGAGACGCCGGGTTCGTACTTCACCAGGTCGCGGATATCGACGACGAGGTGGCGATCCATGGCCTGGCGATCGATGACCGACACGGTGGCCGGCACATCGAAGCGGAACGCCGAGCCGATCGCGGTCACGGTGATGCGCGGCAGCTCGTCGGTGGTCGTGGCGGCCACCGCGTCGGCGGCGTCGCGACCATCGGCGTGGGCAAGGGGCGAACAGGAGAGTGCCGCGCCGATCAGCGCGGCGAGGGCATGCTTTGGTAACACGTGCAGGGTCCTTCGCAAGGTCGTGCCGCTGGGGCACGGTTCGGGAGCTTGCGAAGGAGGCGTCCTGCCTCCGGCTGGCGCCGGTCAAGGGGAGCCGCACCCGGAGGTGCGATGCTGCGCCATGTTAATGCGAATGCTTCGCATTAACAACCACCCGACCGGCTGCCTGTGGATCAGGCGTCGATACGATTCGTGGTCTGCGGATCGAAGAAGTGCACCCGCTCACGGTGGAAACCGAGGGCCACCTCGCTGTCCGGCCGGACCGTGGAGTGCGGCGGCACGCGGGATACGAGCTCATCCCCGCCATGGCGCATGTTGAGGAACACTTCGTTGCCGACAGGCTCGACCACGTCGACATGGGCGCGCAGCCGCGCTTCGACACCGGGATGATCGTCGACGGTAAGCAGGTCTTCCGGGCGTATACCGACGATGAGCGGCTTGTCCAGATAGGCGGCCAGCGCATCGCTTTCCGCACCGAGCGCCAGCGTGCCTTCCTTCATCACCAGGCGCAGTCCGTCCTCGCGGCGCAGCGTGCCGTGAAACAGATTCATCGCCGGGCTGCCGAGGAAACCCGCGACGAACAGGTTCACCGGCTTGTTGTAGAGATTCATCGGCGTATCCAGCTGCTGGATGACGCCGCCGTTGAGCACCACGATGCGCTGGCCGAGCGTCATCGCCTCGATCTGGTCGTGCGTGACGTACACCATCGTGGCGCCCACGCGGCGATGGATGCGCGCGATCTCGACACGGGTGGAAAGGCGAAGCTTGGCATCGAGATTGGACAGCGGCTCGTCGAGCAGGAAGACCGACGGGTCGCGCACCATCGCGCGGCCCAGCGCCACGCGTTGCCGCTGCCCGCCGGAGAGGGCCGCGGGACGATGATCCAGGCGCTCGTCCAGCCCCAGCATGTCGGAGGCACCCGCCACGCGGCGATCGATCTCCGCCTTGTCCACGCCGCGCAGGCGCAGGCCGAAGCCGAGGTTCTCGCGCACCGTCATGTGCGGATAAAGCGCGTAGTTCTGGAACACCATGGCGATGTCGCGGTCTTTCGGCGGCACATCGTTGACCACGCGGTCGCCGATGCTCAACGTGCCGCCGGAGATCGACTCCAACCCGGCGATCATGCGCAACAACGTGGTCTTGCCGCACCCCGAAGGCCCGACCAGTACCAGCAACTCGCCGTCGGCGATGTCGAAGCTCGCCTCCTTCAGGGCCACATGCCCGTTCGGATAAACCTTGCGCACCTTGTCGAGGCGGACTGCTGCCATCACGTACTCTCCCGTTGACCCGCGTCCGGGGGGCAGATGCCCCGCCATGGACCCGGGCGATGCGGTATTCTGCCCGCGTAAACGTTTACGTCAAAGTGTCGGTCGCGAGCCACCGTTTTTGAATGCCCCACGCATGTCAACGGGGCGTGGAGCAAACCGTCACTGGACGCCAGCGCCCGCGCGAGGCAACCTTGCGGGCTTCCGTGATCTGACAGGTCTGAAAAAACATGCCCAACGTGAGCGCCGCGGCGCCTACCCTGCTGGCCGATCTCGGCGGCACCAATGTGCGCTTCGGCATCGCGCATCCGGAAGCGGATCAACCACTTATCCAGGAAAGTATCCGGCGTTACCACGTCAAGGACTACGCCTCCCTGGGTGATGCCGCCAAGCAGTATTTCAAGGAAACCGGCCACGAGGCGCAGCGCGCCATCATTGCCGCGGCCGGCCGCATCGACAACGGCGAGACGGTCAAGGTCACCAATAACCCGTGGGCGATCTCGGCGAAGAACCTCGCGGCCGAGCTCGATCTGGAATGGGTGCACCTGGTCAACGATTTTGCCGCGCAGTCCATGGCCGTCATGCTGATGAGCTCCGCGAAGGATGCCAGCGGCCACCAGGACCTGGTGGAGGTGGGTACCGTCCCGGTGCCGAAGATCGGTGCCAAGGACGAGCAGACCTTCGTGGTGGTGGGCCCGGGCACCGGCCTGGGCGTGGGCGGCCTGCTCATTCGTGGCGAGAAGGTCAGCGTGCTGCAGACCGAAGGCGGCCACGCCGGCTTCGCCGCGCACAGCGCCGAGGACATCGAGATCCTCAAGGTGCTGAATCTGCGTTACGGCCGCGTCTCCAACGAGCGCCTGATCTGCGGGCAGGGCCTGGTGAACCTCTACGAGGCGATCTGCGAGATCTCCGGCCAGAAGCCGCGCGCGGACATCACGCCCGAAGAAATCACCAAGCTGGCCACGGACAAGAGCTGCGCCATGTGCGATCGCGCCGTGGAAACCTTTGCTGGCATCTTCGGCAGCGTGGCGGGCGACCTCGTGCTGACCCTGGGTGCCTGGGACGGCGTGTACCTCACCGGTGGCATGACCCCGATCCTCCTGCCGTGGATCCAGAAGGGCAAGTTCCGCGAGCGCTTCGAGGCGAAGGGTCGCTTCCGCGACACGATGGAACAGGTGCCGACGCAGGCGATCATGAACCCTGAGCCGGGCCTCATCGGTGGCGCGGCGCTGGCCATCGTGGAAGCCGGCGGCACCCCGCTGCGCCGCTGACGCCGGCGCAACGTCCGGAAGGCGTCATGCCGCGCGCAGCTGGAGACCCAGCGCGCGCATGACGCGCATGACCGTCGCGAATTCCGGATTGCCCTCCGCCGAGAGGGCGCGATACAGCCCCTCGCGCGACATGCCCGCAGCGCGTGAGACGCGGCTCATGCCACGCGCCCGGGCGATATCGCCCAGCGCGGCACGAATGAGGCTGCCATCACCCGGATCGTCGTCCAGGCTGGCGTTGAGATAAGCCATGTGATCCGCCTCGGTGACGAGGCGCTCGACCGGATCCCAGCGAGTGAATTTCTCTTGCATGCTTGCTTGTCCCATGAGGCGGCAAGTGCCGTGGCCTTCCTGATGTCACGTTGCTGCGAAGTCTTGTCTCCACCGCAGAGCAGGACGATCAGCACGCCCGAATGCTGGATGAAATAGACCCGGTAGCCCGGACCGTGATCGATGCGTGTCTCGCGAACGCCCTCGCCCACATGCTTGACGTCACCGAGATAGCCGAGCGAGAACCTGCGGAGCCGGACATCGATGCGCGTGACGGCTGACCGATCGCGGAGCGACGACAACCAGCGGCGGAACGTTTCACTTTCGGCAATCTCGTACATGCCGCGCACCGTAACTCATAAGTTACGACATGTGACCTATGGATTACAAGTATCGGGACGATCGATTACGCAGGAAAAAGCTGATCCGCCGAAACAGTCTTTCCGATCAGAGGGGAGGCGCCAGCAGGGCGTCGAGGTCGCTCTCGTCGAAACTCAGCCGCTCCCGGCTGCCGCCGCCGTCGAGGACGGCATCGGCGAGATCCGCCTTGCGCGCCTTCAGTTCCTCGATGCGCTCCTCCACCGTGCCCGCAGTAATCAGGCGGTAGACGAACACCGGTTTGTCCTGGCCGATGCGGTGCGCGCGATCGCTGGCCTGCGCTTCGGCGGCGGGGTTCCACCAGGGGTCGTAGTGGATGACGGTGTCGGCGCTGGTGAGGTTGAGGCCCACGCCGCCCGCCTTCAACGAAAGCAGGAACAACGGGACGTCACCTTCCTGAAAGCGCTGCACGGGCTCCGCGCGGTCGCGCGTTTCGCCGGTGAGCGTGACGTAGCTGATACGACGCCGATCGAGCTCGGCCGCGATGAGCTTCAGCATCTCGGTGAACTGGCTGAACAACAACACCCGCCGCCCCTCGGCCAGCAACGCGGGCAACATGTCCATCAGCAGTTCGAACTTGGCCGAGTCGCGCACGCCGCGCGCGGCCTCGAGCTTCACCAGGCGCGGATCGCAGCAGACCTGACGCAGTTTCAGCAAGGCGTCGAGCACCACGATGCCGCTGTGCGCGATGCCACGCTGCGCGATCACCTCGCGCAGTTCCTCCGCCAGTGAAAGGCGGAGGCTTTCATAAAGGTCGCGCTGGCGGGATTCCATCACCACGCGGCGGGTGATCTCGGTCTTGGCAGGCAGTTCGGAAGCCACCTGCGCCTTGGTGCGGCGCAGGATGAATGGCGCGATGCGCCGGTTCAGCCGGTCCTGGCACTCGATGTCCTGGTGCTTCTCGATCGGTGCGCGATAGTGGCGGCGGAACGCGCCCTCGTCACCGAGCAATCCGGGGACGGCGAGGTCCACCTGCGACCACAGTTCGCCGAGGTGGTTCTCCAGTGGCGTGCCGGTGAGGCAAAGGCAGCGTGGCACGTTCATGGCGAGCAGCGCCCGGCGTGCCTGCGTGCGGGGGTTCTTCACCTGTTGCGCTTCGTCCAGCACCACCAGCGAGAACGCCTGTTTCTTCAGCGTTTCCACATCGCGTGGCAGCAGCGCGTACGTGGTCAGGATGACATCGCGCTCGCCGATATGGGCGAAGGTTTCGGCGCGCTGCGGGCCATGCAGCGCAAGCACGCGCAGGCCAGGAGCGAAACGCGCCAGTTCGGACGACCAGTTGGGCACGAGGCTGGTCGGCACCACGACCAGGGCCGGCGATTCCAGGTTGCCGCTTTCCTTCAGGGCCAGCAGGTGGGTGATGAGCTGCAGCGTCTTGCCAAGCCCCATGTCATCGGCGAGCACGCCGCCCGTGCCGGCTTCGGCCAGCGCGTTCATCCAGCGCAGGCCATCGCGCTGGTAGCCGCGCAGTTCGGCACGCAGGCCTTCGGGCACGGCATCGCTGGCGCGCTCCGCCGCCTCGCGCAGGCGCTTGGTGAAACCACGCAGGCGCTCGGGCGCCTCGAACGAACCGCCGCTGGGCAGCGCCTGTACCAGTTCTTCCAGGCGGCCGGCCTGCACGCGCGGCAGGTGCAGTTGCTGACGCGGCTTTTCGAGGTATTCCGCCAGCGGCGCCAGCAGGCCGCGCAGCTCCTTGAGGCGCACCGGCACGCGGCGACGCTCGTCCACCGGCGCATACCAGACGGAATCCTCGGCCTCGCCCGGGGTCGGGCTAAGGCTGAGCTGGTGTTCCGCCAGCGCGTGGGCCACGGCGGGCAGCAGGTTGACCCGCTTGCCTTCCACCTCGATACCGATTTCCAGGTCGAAGGCGCGGTCGGCGTCGTCCTCGTGGGCCTGGCCGTACCAGTGCACCGGCCCTTCCAGCACCTCGAAGGGGAAGCTGCGGTCGTATTCCAGTACGAAGCCGTCAGCTTCGAGTCGCGGTCGCAACGCGAGCCAGCGCGCGGGCGTGTTCACTTCCAGCGCACCGGCATAGCCCTTGCCGGGAAACAGCCAGGCATCGTCGGGCAGTGTATCGGCCATGTCCCAGGGCAGGCCTTCGGTATCGACGGCCGGATTGAGGCCCGCACCTTCCAGGGTTTCCATGGAAGCCAGTTCTTCCGCCCGGCGCCGCGCAATCTCCAGCAAGGCACCGTTACGCACGCGGCGCACCAGTGGCTCGCCGCCCCGGCCCGGAAGCCGCTCGCCGGCGTAGTCGAAGGCGAGCCGGCCATACGCCAGCGGGGGCGTGCCGGCGGCGAGCCGGGCGTGCCGGGTCAACGCGTGCAGCACGAGCACGGGCCGTGGCGACACTTCGGCACGGCGCATGTCGCCGAAGACCTGCGGTGCGGGAAGGCGCGATCCCATGCGCGTACCCGCCACACCGGCCATGAAAGCGGCCGTGCTTTCGGGCGGCAGGGGCGGCAGGTCCAGCCAGGTATCTTCGTCGGCCGAACCCTCCAGCGGCCCCACTTCCGCATGCTCGGCGTCGAGGAACCACAGCGAGCCGACGCGGAACAGCCGCTGGCTGGCGGGAAGTGCCGGCTGGAGTTTCTGGCTGCCGTCCTTCTCCAGGTTCCAGCGCCAGCTGAGTGCATGTGGCTGGCCACGCGACAGCTTCAGCCCCGCCACGCCGCCGAAAAAGCATGGCGCGCCATCGAGCACCTCGGATAACAGCTGGTCACCCAGTGCACCGGCGAAGCGCGCGTAGCTGCGGCTCTTGCGCAGGGTTTGCGGCAGACCGAGCACTGTCGAGGCCAGGCGTTTCTCGGCCACGGTGAGCGCGGCCTCCGGAAGATGGCGGCTGTCCAGCGGTGTGGGCCGCGAATAGCGCCCTTCCTCGCCGAGCGTCAGCAGCACCGGCGCGACATCAAGGCGGGCGGCCGGTTCGTGGTCGTCGTTGACGCCCTCGAGGAAGAAGCCGAGAACGATACGACCGGCCGATGGCTCGGGGGCCGCCGGCTCGACGAGCGCGCGCTGCCATGCCACGGGTAACCCGTCGGCCATGGCGTGACGCCTGCGCTTGTCGTCCGGTTGATGCATCCGTATGCGAGCCTTTCGGCGCGACCAAAACAGGAAGCTTAGCAAAGGCGGCACGGCGTGCCCGTAGGACTTTTTACCCCGCGGACCGTCCCGGTTCAGCCAGCCGGGAGTTGCCTCACGCGGCCGGTGCGCGGTGCGGGAAGAGGTCGACGGGGTATTCGGCCTTCTGCTCACGGCCCATCAGGGTGCGCAACCCCTGCTCGGGCGTGACCTCGCCGTGGAGCACGGAGCGCACGGCGGCGGAGATCGGCAGGTCCAGGCCATGGAACCCCGCGAGGCGGGCGACCTCGTCGGCCGTGACCACGCTTTCCACGACCTGGCCGATCTGGCGTATCGCCTCGGCCAGGGGAATGCCCCGGCCCAGCGCGAGGCCGAGACGACGGTTGCGCGACAGATCACCTGTGCAGGTCAGTACCAGGTCGCCCAGGCCTGCAAGGCCCATCAGGGTTTCGGCCCGTGCGCCCAGGGCGACGCCGAGGCGAAGCATTTCGTTCATGCCGCGGGTGATCAGGCCCGCGCGGGCGTTGAGCCCCAGTTCCATGCCGTCGGCGACGCCCGTGGCCACGGCCAGCACGTTTTTCATCGCGCCACCGAGCTCCGCGCCCAGGATGTCGTTACCGGTGTAGGCCCGGAAATTGGGCGCGTGCAGCAGTACGGCCAGTTCCTTGCCGAAAGCGTCGTCCGTCGCATGCACGGTCACGGCGCTGGGCAGGCCAGCGGTGACCTCGCGCGCGAAGGACGGCCCCGTGACCACGGCGGCGGGGCGCCCGGGCAGTTTCTCGCCGACCAGTTCGTGCAGGAAACGACCGGTGCCGGTTTCGAAGCCCTTGGTGGCCCACGAGATACGCACGCCCGGCTCCAGCATCGGCACGATCTGGTCGAGCAGCGCGGCGAATGCGTGGCTGGGCACCACCAGCAGCACGATGTCCGCCCCGCGCAGGACGCTGGCCAGATCGGCGTCGTAGGTGAGCTCCGGCGGCAGATCCAGGTCGGGCAGGTAACGCACGTTGCGCCGCGAGGCGGCCATCGCCGCCAGCACGTCGGCATCGCGCCCCCACAACCGGGTGGGGACGTCGTTGCGTGCCAGCAGCGCGGCCAACGCCGTGCCCCAGGAACCGGCACCGAGGACGGCGACGGTGGGTCGGGAAGCGGCGTTCATCGCTCAGCTGTTGAGCGGATGAGCACCGGCGCCTTCGACCTGCTGGCGCTGCTGTTCGGCGTACAGGGCGTCGAAGTTGATCGGCTGCAGGAGGAACGGCGGGAAGCCGCCTTCCTGGATCATGGCCGAGACCATCTGGCGCGCGTAGGGGAACAGCAGGTTCGGGCAATAGGAGCCCAGGATGCCGTCACGGTCTTCCGCGGTGAAGCCACCGATACCGAAGATACCGGCCTGATGGACTTCGGCCAGGTACGCGGTGCGCTCGCCCAGGTTGCAGGTGAGCGTGAGGCTGAGCACCACTTCGAACAGGTCGTTGCCCAGGTCGACGGCCTTGTGGCCGAGGTTGAGCTGCACCTGCGGCTGGGTTTCCGTCTCGCCCATTTCCTGGAACACCTGCGGCGCGTTGGGCGCTTCGAAGGAGGCATCCTTGACGTAGATCTTTTGCAGCATGAGCTGCGGCTGGCCGGCCTGGCCGTTGACGGTGATGTCTGCCATTGCTTGAATCCTCGAAGGCGTCGTATGGGCGGGATACGTGCCGCTGGCACGAAAGCCGGGATTGTTTCACACAACCCGGCGCGCCGCACAGTCCGGCTTGCGTGGCGGGGTGGGATTCTGAGAGAATGCCCGGCTTCCCTATGCCGACCCGATACGTCGGGCACGTCCGTCATGTGATGCGGGCCTTGTCGAACGGGATGCTCCACCCCCTCCAGCCATCACATGGCGTCCCGCAACACGGGCCGTGGCTGGGCCGTCGCCACCCTGGCCAAAGGGCGGTCCAACGAATCTAAAGGAGGTCATCATGGCCCGTAGATGCCAAGTCACCAACAAGGGCGTGCAGAGCGGCAACAACGTCTCGCATGCAAACAACAAGACCCGCCGCCGCTGGCTGCCGAACCTGCACGAGCGCCGCTTCTGGGTTGCGAGCGAGAACCGCTGGGTGAAGCTTCGCGTTTCCAACCACGCGCTGCGCACCATCGACAAGAACGGCATCGAAGCCGTGCTGGCCGACCTCCGTTCCCGCGGCGAAAAGATCTAAGGAGATCAACCATGGCAAGCAAGCGCGATAAGCACCGCCTGATTTCCACCGCGGGCACTGGTCACTTCTACACGACCACGAAGAACAAGAAGAACACCCCCGAAAAGATGGTGTTCATGAAGTACGATCCTGTCGTCCGCAAGCATGTGGAATACAAGGAAGGCAAGATCAAGTAAAAAAAAGCCGCCGAAAGGCGGCTTTTTTTTACCCGCGCGGATGTAGGAGCGCACGTTGTGCGCGAACCCTCAACGCCGCCACTGGCGAATGAAGCCGTGCAAAACATCGAACCGGCTGTCACGGCTACGAAGCGGCGATACAAACAAAAAAAAGGCCCGCCTATGGCGGGCCTTTTCGTTCTACGGCACAGGTGAGCTTACGCGCCGATCGCCGAATAGCCCTTGAGGCGCTGGGCGAACTGCTGGAGCGAGCGAATGCCGCTTTCCTCGGCCTCGGCAATCCACTGTTGCAGGGACTTCAGCGCCTTCTCGGCGCCGCGTTCTTCCATCAGGGCGACCAGACGGGCGCGGAACTCGCACACGGTGGCCAGGGCCGGGCGATTTTCGAGCGCCGCATGCATGCGCTCGCGCGCATCGTGGTCGAGCCAGCGCCCACCATCGGCCAGTGCCCGACGCACGCGACGCGGCACGGCCTTCAGGCTGTCGCCGGCCTGGGTCATTTCCTCGCGCATGGTCGGCAGGATGACGTTGCGGTAGTAGTCGGTGGTGGCCTGGAAGCGCAGCGCCAGCACACCCTTGAGCGTCTCCGAATCCGGCAGGTGCACGTTCGGACGGATGTTCAGGGTGGGTGCCACGCGCAGTACCTTGGCGAGGCGGAAGAAACGCAGGCTGCAGATCACCGCCCAGCCGATGTCGAACTCCCACTTGCGCAGAGCGAACTTGGCCGAGCTGGGGAACGCGTGGTGGTTGTTGTGCAGTTCTTCACCGCCGATCCAGAAGCCCCACGGCGAGATGTTGGTCGCGGTGTCGGAGCTTTCGAAGTTGCGATAACCCCACCAGTGGCCGATGCCGTTGACGAAACCGGCAGCCCAGAACGGAATCCAGGCCATCTGCACGGCCCAGATGGCCATGCCGATCACGCCGAACAGCGCCACGTCGATGAAGGCCATAAGGACCGGGCCCCAGTAGGGGTGCGCACCGAACAGCTTGCGCTCGAACCAGTCATCCGGCGTGCCGCGGCCGTACTTCTCCATGTCGGCCTTGTTGTAGCTGGCCTCGCGATAGAGCGATACGCCGTCGAGGAACACCTTTTTGATGCCGAAGACCTGCGGGCTGTGCGGATCTTCCTCGGTCTCGACCTTGGCGTGGTGCTTGCGATGAATGGCGACCCATTCCTTCACCACCATGCCCGTGGTGAGCCAGCCCCAGAAACGGAAGAAGCCGTTGAGGGTCCAATGGAAATCCACGCCGCGGTGCGTAGCGCTGCGGTGGTAATACAGCGTCACCGTGAAGATGGTGAGCTGGGTAACCACGAGGACATAGATGGCTATCTCGCCCCAGCTGGCGCGAGTGAGGCCGTTGGCCAGGAAATCGAGCAGGGTGTCGAACATCAGGTCGGTACCGCGCGGGGAGTGAAGGTGTCGTACAGGTGCCAGTCTAGCGAGCCAATCCCATACCCACCAGCCTGGAAAATGGCCAGATGTGAAGCCGGCTGTTGTGATTTCCGGACGCCATTGCGCACAATCGCGGGATGACAGATCCCTTACGCGTTCAGCATGGTCAATCCGTTGCGGCATTTTGCGCGCACGATGCCCGTCGTTACGCGTCATTCGCGCCCCTGGCGCCGTGACCATGTCGCTTTTGCTGAACGTGGAACGGATCTCCCGCCGCCGGGTGGGACGGCTGGCGGTGGACGACGTGTCGTTCAGCCTGAACCGTGGTGAAGTCCTCGGCCTGCTAGGGGTGAACGGGGCCGGCAAGTCGACCACCCTCGCCATGCTCGCGGGCGCCCTCCGACCGGACAGTGGCCGGATCGAGGTCGACGGCGAAGACGTCGTCGCGCGGCCCTCCCTGGCCCGGAAAAAGCTCGGCTGGCTGCCCGAGGGTGCGCCGCTGTGGCCCGAGCTGTCCGTGGACGAACACCTGCTGGCGTTTTCGCGACTTCGCAGTGCTACCGCCAGGGACGCCCGGCAAGCCACCGATGCCATCGTCGCCCGGCTGCAGCTGGGCGACCTCCGGCGGCGTCTTGCCGGCGTGTTGTCGCAAGGCCAGCGCCAGCGCCTCGGGCTGGCGTGCGCCCTGGTCCACCAGCCCGTGCTCGTGATCCTGGACGAACCGGCCAACGCGCTGGACCCGGTGCAGGTGGGCGAACTGCGTGGGCTGATCCGCGAACGCGCCGCGTCGGGCGCCGCCGTCATCCTCTCCACCCACGTGCTGGGCGAAGTGATGGCCGTCTGCGACCGGGTGGCGATCCTCCACGAGGGGCGGCTCCGGCACGACGCTCCCCTGCATGACGCCGACGGCCGTGGCGATGTCGAAGCCGTGTTCTTCGGTATCGCCACGGGAGGCCACGCGTGACCGTCGCCGCTGTCGCTCGCCTGGAATGGCGCCGCCTCCTCGTTCGTCCGCTGGCCTGGGCGCTTGCCGCACTCACCATCGCCTGGCTGGCCTGGACGTTCGTGCTCGGCCTGGGCCAGTTCCTCGGCGCCCAGGTGAAGCTGGCCGGCAGCGCCGATGCACCGGGATTCACCGACCTGGTCGCCATCCCGCTGCTGGCGGAGCTGGCCAAGCTCGCCTTCCTCGTGGTGCCGCTGATGACCATGACGCAGCTGGCCGGGGAGCGCCGCGCGGGCACCCTGGCCCTGCTGGCATCGACCGGCCTGTCGCCGACACAC
>Ga0105239_10004808_pt1 | contig 16027 bp, 13 predicted proteins | sample KBSC44metaG_FD_92761 | JGI IMG/M metagenome (GOLD analysis project Ga0105239, IMG submission 92761) | Corn rhizosphere microbial communities from Kellogg Biological Station, Michigan, USA - KBS C4-4 metaG | ecosystem: Host-associated > Plants > Roots > Rhizosphere > Soil | place: Michigan, USA...
CGGTTGTTGGACTCATTGCTTGCAGCCCTTTGATCGAGCAAACGCCCCGCCGAGATCCACTGGGTTTTCTGGCGATCTTGCCAATGTTGTGGGCGGCGCTGCGCCGCGGTCCACGCGATACCGCGACGGTCGCCCTGGTGCTCGCGGGCATCACGATCTGGGGCACGCTCACGGGCGGCGGCCCGTTCACAACTACGGACCTTAACGCATCGTTCCTGCTGGTGTTGATGTTCTTGATCAGCATTACCGTTCCAAGCTTGTTGCTGAGCGCCGATGTCGAGGTGCGCAAGAAGGCGGAGGAGCGTCTGCGCCGCGCGCGGGTCGAACTCGAGCGGAAGGTCGCAGAGCGGACGCAAGAACTGGAGCTCGCGAGTGCCGCAAAATCACGCTTTTTTGCCATGGCAAGCCATGATTTGCGACAACCGTTACATGCACTAGGGCTGTTTGTTGCCCAACTGCGCACGCCGCTCGAACCGGGGGAGAGGGCAAGGACGATCGAGAGGGTCGACGCAACGCGCAAGGAAATGGATGAAATGTTCAATTCGCTGTTGGACATTTCGAGAATCGATGCCGGGATGCTTAACCCCGACATTAGCGAATTCCCGATCGGGCGCCTGTTGCAAAAAGGCGAGACGGCGTTTGATCAGGCGACGCGTGAAAAAGGCCTGCGCTTACGCGTCAGGCCAAGTGACGCCTGGGTCCGAAGCGACGCCATGCTGCTCGAACGCATACTCCGGAATCTGGTATCCAATGCTGTACGCTATACATTGCGGGGCGGGATCCTGGTCGGATGCCGTCGGCGCGGTGAAATGCTGCGCATCGAAGTATACGATACCGGTCCCGGCATTCCCGAGGATCAAAGGCAGAATATCTTTGGCGAGTTTTTTCAAGTTCCTGCTCCGGAGCAGAACCGGTCCGGCGGCCTGGGGCTCGGCCTTGCCATTGTCGACAGGCTTGGCTTGCTTCTCAACCATCCAATCGAGCTGGCTTCGACTGTGGGTCGCGGTTCGCGATTCACGATCCTGGTTCCGAAGGTCGACGAATGCGTCAGAGCCGCAGCGCCCGCCGACTTACCATACCCCGGTGCTTTTGCAGTCGACGGCAAGGCAATTCTTGTTATTGCCGATACTCCAATCGTGCAGGAGGGAACGGGCGGATTGCTCAGCAAATGGGGATGTTCGGTTCTTGCCGCCGGATCCGACGAAGCCGGACTGATCCGACTTGCTGAGCGCGAACAACGCCCCGACCTCATAATCTCGGACTATCATCTCGCACGCGGGAAGACCGGAATCAGGGCAATTGAACAAATCAACGCGGCGTTTGGCTCGTCAATTCCTGCCATTCTCATCAGCGGCGATACAGCAGCTGAACCACTGCGGGACGCCAAGGATAGAGGATACGTTTTGCTGCATAAGCCGGTCGACCCAATGCAGCTCCGTGCTGTCATGCACAAGCTGTTTAGGGATCACGATGGTGGGAGAGACGCTGGGGCTGTTTCATGATCCAGATTTCGGCGGCCACTCCCAGCCCATTTTTCCGACCTTTATGACGGCCTCGGTGCGCGTCGCTACGCCGAGCGCCTTGAGAACGACCGTGATGTGGTTCTTCACTGTAGGCACTGCCATATTGAGCATCCCGGCAATGACCTTGTTGCTCTTTCCCTTCATCAGGAGCGCAAGTACTTCAATCTGCCGATCGGTCAACCCGAGCCCCTTGAGCGAGTCGGGCGCCACTGGCTCGTTTTCACGCCGTGGGCCCGCTGTCTTCTCCAGTATCTCCATCGGGATGTAAACTCCGCCGGAGAACACCAACTCAATGGCGTTGAGCATCACCTCGCGTTCCGTGGTTTTCGGAATGAAACCAAGCGCGCCGAGTTTGAAAGCGCGCCTGACCGTGTCTTGATCATCGGAGGACGAGAGAATGACGACAGCAGTCCTCGCATAGCGATCGCGCAGTTCGCAAAGGACAGAGAAGCCGTCGCGATCGGGCAAATTGATATCAAGCAAAATGAGGCTGATGTCGGGATGCTCCTCGACGATTTGCATGGCCTCTCGGCCGCTCGAAGCTTCGAATATGACGGCTTCTCGCTTCAGTTGCTTCAGGACAGCGTGCAGAGCGGCCCGAATCAATGTGTGATCGTCAACAACAAGCACCTTCATAAAAAAGCTCTCCGTCTTCTGGCCGTCCGGAGATCAATAGAGAATCATACACCCACCTTCGAAATCGTCCATCTTCCATCTCGGGTCCGGCCAGCGGTGCGCCGTCAGGTAAGAAGGGAGCGGACTACGTGAAGCGCGGAGCTCGCTGGCCCCTTGGTCCATGCGAGCGATGAATTGCTCATCATGTACCTGACCGAGGCCAAATGCACGGCAGGACGGTACCTTGGTCATAGGACCTAGGCACCTCCCTGGACCGACCTCCGGCCGATTTACAGGCTGCGGCGCTTGCACGATGATGGCGACAGTCAGCCTCTCCACCAGAGGGTTGTGCGCAGCGCGGCCATACCATCATTGGCGCAATCGCTGTCGTGGCCGGGGCGGTGTGAAGCAATTCTGGACTGCGGCGCTGTCAGAATCTCGCAGCGTTCTTTTTGTGACATTCGGTTCCTCTCGATCGTTCCTCTCGAAGCCTGCGCGTACCCTGGACGAGGCAAGCCAATGCAGGATCGGACCGCATCCCCGAAGCAATTTGCGGGCGCTCTGCCGGAGCTCAACATCAACAGCCGCGACCTTCGCATTGATGCCTGCCGCGGCATCGCGCTCTGGTGCATCTTTCTTGATCATGTCCCCAATAACATTGGAAGCTGGCTGACGCCACGGAACTACGGCTTCAGCGATGCCGCGGAAGTGTTCATGTTCGTCTCGGGAGTCACCTGCGCGCTGGCCTACGGCAAAGTACGGAGTTGCGAGGGGTGGACCAGCGTGATCCGCCGGACCCTGCGGCGAAGTTGGGACATCTATGTCGCATTTCTGCTGCTGACGCTCGCCTGCGTCATCTTGGTTCACCTCGCAGGCGGAGACCGTCTTGCTGATGAGAGCAATACGCGCATTCTGTTTGACCAGCCGGGCTCGGCGCTCGCCCACGCAGCGATCCTGCAATACCGTCCGGTCAATACCGACGTATTGCCGATCTTCGTGCTTCTCCACCTCTTTTTCGCGCCGTTGCTGTGGTTGCTGCTCCGAATGCCGAACGTGACGCTTGGCGCCTCGCTGGCGCTTTATGCGCTGGTGCAAATGTTCGGCTGGTCCATGCCGGCGTGGCCGAGCGGCCATTGGGCTTTCAATCCACTGGCCTGGCAGCTATTGGCGGTTCTTGGTGCGTGGATGATAATCGAGGGCGAAAGAGTGCGCCCCTGGCTCACGTCTCGCACGGTGCTCGTGCCTGCCGCGCTCTATCTGATCTTCAGCCTCGTCATCGCATTGAGCTGGAGAATCAAGCCGTTGGAAGCGTTCATCCCGCAGGGGCTGAGCAAATTGGCTTACCCGCCAGACAAATCCAATCTCGATCCGTTGCGTCTATTGCATTTCTTGGCTCTAGCGGTTGTGGCGGTATGGTTCGTGCCGTCCAATCGGCAAGCATTGACGACAGCGGTGATGCGCGGCGCCATCCTCTGTGGCAGGCACTCGTTGCCAATCTTCTGTCTCGGCGTCCTGCTGACGCTCGCTAGCCTCCTGGCGCTGCTCGACATATCGGAAGGGCTTGCGATGCAGATCACGCTCAGCGTTGGCGGGATCCTCATGATGATCGTGGCAGCGACGCTGCTGAACTTGGTCAAGATCACGCCCAGGCTGCAGCCGACTGTTGCTCCGGCTGCGGGCGTGGGCGTCCAGCCGGACGCCTGGGGCACCGTTGGCTGGCGCCCCTTGGAGGCGTTTCGCCGAGGACTGCGCGAGCTCGGATGGGCCGGCGGCCGGAATCCCGTCATCAATTGCGGGTTCGCGGATAGGCAATCCCACCCGGTGTACCAGGTGTTCGGCCTCGCAGGCGGATTGGTACGGCCGAAGGCGGATGTCATCGCGGCGTCGCCGAAGCCTGCAGCAATGGCGGCCAGGAATGCAACCGCGACCATTCCAGCCGCGGAATATGGCTATTGACACATCGGCACGGAAAAGTTCCGGCAGGCCTCGAGCCGCTCTGAGAGAGAGCAAGAAGTCCGCTTTTGTTATAGGCATGTCCAGGTCCGGGAGGTGAAGGATCGCGTTTCTTCGCAGCGTGAGGCGGAATGTCTCAGCAACGGAAATCGTACGGTTCAGTCGCCATTCAGGCTGGAACGGCTACTCAGCCTCTCTTTCAGAGGTTTCGGGAGAAGTCCGCCGGAGAGATCGATCTCGATGATCTCGGCGCGGACGTCTTCGCCGTAAAGTATCGATTCCGATCGGTGCATGCCGTTGCCGCATTCGACCTAAACGAGCCTGATTAGAGTGCTGAGCTGCCGATGAACCAAAGCAAGTTGCCATACCTTGTGATCTCCGCCGCGATTATCGTCGTGCTTGTGGGCTGGTATGGTTGGCTTCTGGCGTTGCAAGCAAGCCAGCGCCAAATGTGGGTCTTTTGAGCGTCAATCGGCCAGCGTCGAGATCGACGTCGGTGCATGCCAACTTCTGCTTCGCCAACCTGATCGGATGTCGGTGCCACACGTTCCCGCCTCGCAGGAGCCGAAGGAAAAATATCTTCGGCCCGTGGGAATGAGGTGCGAGCGATGCCTGGTAGCGGCGGCGGGCAGCGCCACACAGGCCTGACCGGTCTCATGAGGTAAAGCAGCCTACAAGGCAAGCCGGCCCACGCCATCCTTGATCAGCCGCGGTGCCCCCGTCATCTTGCGCCATCGCGTGCATTCCGATGTTTATTCGTCGGCGCTTGTGGGGCAGCCGTGATGCTGCTGTTCGCATTCGCGGAGGCCAGCCCGTCCACGCGTGCGCTCAACGCTCCCAGCTGATCGGACAGAAGCTTGCGCTCACCTCCTTCTGACGCCAGCTTTCGGCGAAGGCCGTCTACTTGCTCGCTAATCTTCCGCTGATCGGACTGCACCTCTTGAACGGTCTGCTGAAGTGTGGTGAGCGCCTGCTTAACCTCTTGGGCATCGAAGTCCTGGTGCGCGGCAGCCATCGTCTGGAGTGCTTCGACCTTTCGCTGCGTCCAAAAGAACCCACCAATAGCAAGGACGGCGACCAGCGCCAGTACGATCCAAGGGAGCGCCTGTCGGCTAGCAACGACAGAGTCTGACGTCGGAGGCATGACAACTCCTTGAGACCGGGGGCTCAAGCCAACGCCACCAACCTGACTTAGTTTCAGCGGGCGTGATCGCTCAAAACGTTCGCATCGGATTTGCTTGAGGCTTCGCGAGATCAGGATGAACCTCTCGATGAGTGGACACCTGTAGTAGGCTCAGAGTGTCATTCGGCCTGCAATATTGACCCCCTAAGCCGGGGAACGGCTCAACGCCGATTGACACCTTGACGATGAAATAGTCATGCAGGCGAAGGCCGAGAGACCGGAACGCCCGGTCGCTGCGCACCGTGCGATCAGAAAACGGCGGATTGCCGATCTCCGCATTGAGTTCGACAGACACATTGGCGTGGACCGCCTACATCGCGGAAGATGTCGTTTCTGATGCGAAGCTTGTAAGTTAACAGACTGGAGCGTCGTCAACGGGATGATCCGCTCCATACCTGGCCCGCTGATAAGTACGTACTTGCCGCAATATCCAGTCGCGAAACGCCTTGACCTCGGATCGACGTAGCGCCCGCGGCGGCGCGACTACATAATAAGACCAGCGGATGGGCCAGCACCGCTCTGGCATCAAGTGGTGGAGGCGGCCTACATCGATCTCCTGTGCAGCCAGGAGCTTCCGGATCAGTGCAACCCCGCGCCCCGCGATCGCCCCTTGAATGACGGCTGCGGTAGAGTTCACGTGAAGACCGCGACCGGATGGCAGGCTATTCACGCCAGCCTTGGTGAGCCAATCGCTCCACGTCGGAAACTTCCCGCCGGGATGTAACGTATCGTCATGAATGAGTGTCTGGCTCGCGATCCATGATGGCGTGATCGGCTCCTTCGGGAGAATTTTCGGACTACAAACTGCGATGACCTCCTCATCCATTAGGAGTGTCGCTTCTAATCCTTGCCAGGATCCAAGGCCACATCTGATCCCAACGTCAGCTTCGCCATAGGCGACTCCGGTCAGCTGGTCCGCGACGTCAAGCCGAACGTCGATATCAGGATGCTCGTCCGAAAAATTGTCGAGCCTTGCCATCAACCAGTTCGCGGCAAAGACCTGGGATGCGGTGACGACTACGACTTTGCGCGCACGGCGGCCGCGTAGCTTGGTCAGCCCCGCTTCGAGCTGGTCGAGTCCGGCGCAGATCTCCTCCAGGGCCGCTCGCGCCTCGCTGACCGGGGTCAATCGTTCGTTTCCGGAACGCGTGCGCTTCAAGAGAGGATAACCAACCCATTCTTCGAGGGAGCGAACGAGCTGTCCCACCGCGGCCGGCGTGACGCCCAATTCCGCAGCGGCCCCGACAAAACTGCCATGCCGTGCCGATGCCTCGAGGGCCTGCAATGACTTGAGCCGCGTCAATGATCTCATGCTCTCACCGACAAAGATTATCTATCTTGCAGCTTCGCAAGATATTCCTCGCTGCTGGCAAGGGGAAGCCTCATCTTGAAGCCAGAAGAGGTTATCGGATGATGCTGCGTGGCAAAACGGCGCTGATTACCGGTGGTACGAGCGGGATCGGCTTCGAAACTGCGCGCTTGTTCTTGGCGCATGGTGCCCGTGTGGCCATTACGGGCAGCAATCCGGCCAGGCTCAGCGAGGCGCGTTCGGCGTTGGGCGGCGATATCGTCACGATTTGTGCCGACGTTCAGTCTCGCGGAGCGCTGGCGCGCATGCGGGAGGAACTGGAAACTGCTTTCGGCACGCTTGACGTCTGTTTCGCCAATGCGGGCGTGGCCTTTCAAACCCCGATCGAGAGCACCGACGAGGTGATGTTCGACAAGTTGATGGACGTCAACGTAAAGGGGGTTTTCTTTTCAGTTCAGGCGGTTCTGCCGATCATGCCGCCCGGGAGTTCGATCATTCTCAGTACGTCCTGGCTGAACCAGGTCGGTGCACCCGGCCGATCGCTGCTCTCGGCTTCCAAAGCGGCGGTCCGTTCATTCGCAAGGACCCTGTCTGCTGAACTCCTGGATCGAGGAATCCGCGTCAATGCCGTGAGCCCAGGATCCATCGATACTCCCATCCACCGCAAGAACGTCACATCGGAAGCTGAATTTGCGGCTTACAAGCGCAGAGTGGGAGAGCAAGTGCCCGTCGGCCGGATGGGTGAACCGGAAGACGTCGCGGCGGCCGTTCTCTTCCTTGCCAGCGACAATTCAAACTACATGCTTGGCGCCGAGATCGTCATAGATGGCGGCCGAGCAGAGCTCTGACGGGGCGGTGTGCTGAAGACGGTTGTGGTTTTGACTAATCAAACAGAAAGAACCGAGATGGAAGCGGGAGCAGCCGGAGGAGCCCTGAGCGGGATCAAGATTGTTGATCTCGCACGCGTGCTCGGCGGCCCATATTGCACGCAAATGCTGGCCGATCATGGCGCCGATGTGATCAAGATTGAGCCTCCGCAGGGCGATGAAACCCGCGACTGGGGTCCGCCATTCCTGTCGGACGGCACTTCGGCCTACTTCAGCGGTGTTAATCGCAACAAGCAGTCGATTGGACTGGACCTGTCGAAGCCGCAAGGACGCGAAGTGTTGTTGCGCCTGCTCGCCGATGCGGACGTGCTGACCGAAAATTTCAAGCCGGGGACACTGGAGAAGTGGGGTCTCGGCTATGAGCACGTGCTGTCGGCGAAGTTTCCAAGGCTGGTGCATGCCCGCCTGACGGGATTTGGCGCTGACGGGCCCATGGGCGGGTTCCCCGGCTATGACGCCATGGTGCAGGCCTGGGCCGGATTCAATTCGGTGAATGGCACGCCGGAGGGAGGCCCGGTCCGGCTCGGCATCCCGATGGTCGATCTCGGCACCGGCCTGCATTTGGCGGTGGGGATCTTGATGGCGCTGCTTGAGCGCCATCGTTCCGGCAAGGGACAGTTTCTGGAAGTGACATTATACGACGCAGCCATATCGCTGCAGCATCCCCATGCTACCAACTGGTTCGGTGGAGAAATGACACCCGAACTGGTTGGAAATGCTCATCCCACCCTGGCGCCTTATGACCAGTTCAGGACCAGGGGGCGGAACGTCGTCACGGGCGCTGGCAATGACGCTCAGTTCCGCAGGCTTTGCACCATCATCGGGCGGCCTGACTTGGCCGATGATGCACGGTTCAAGACCAACAAGGATCGGTCGGCGAACCGCCTCGCTCTCGCGGCGGCGATCAACAGCGCCGTCTCGGAGCGCGATGGCGAGCAGCTGGCCATGGAGCTGATGCGCGCCGGCGTGCCCGCCGGCGTCGTCCAAAGCGTGCCTGATGTCCTGCGCCATCCGCACACATTGCATCGAAAGATGGTGGTGACGAAGGACGGCTACAAAGGCACCGGTTGGCCTGCGAAGCTGTCGCGCACACCGGCATCGCTGCGCTCCACTCCCCCTCGATATGGGGCCGCGACGTTCGAGGTACTGCGGCAACTGGGTTATGACGAGAACGAAATAAAGGCGCTGCTTCAATCCGGGATCGCGTTGACTGAACGCACTAGCACTTGATCGCTCATGCAAGCGGTTGGTCGTCAGGCGACGAAGATCCGATCGATTGCGGTTTTGCTGGTGTCGGAATTGGCGGCAATGAGCCTGTGGTTCGTCTCTGCCGCCGTCCTGCCCGAGATGCTGGCGGAAGTCGACATCCCCTCGGTTCGCCAGGCTGCGCTTTCCAGTGGGGTGCAAGGCGGCTTCGTATGCGGTGCGTTGCTGTCGGCTTGGTTCGGGCTGGCCGACCGGGTTGATCCTCGCCGTCTCTTCGCGATCGCCGCTGTCGCGGCCGGGCTCGTCAACGCGCTGTTGCTTGTCTTGCCGCCGGGTGGCGCAGCGTCGATTGGCTGTCGAGTCGCCACCGGGGCGCTGCTCGCCTGCGTTTATCCTGTCGGCATGAAAATTGCGATTGGATGGGGGCAGAGGGACCGCGGTTTCCTGGTGGGATTGCTGATCGGAGCGTTGACGCTTGGCTCGGCGGCGCCCCATCTGCTTGCATTCGCAGGCCACACAAATTGGCGGCTGACGGTACTGGTAGCCTCCATGGCTTCGGTGATCGCCGGCGTCCTGGTCGTCGCCGTGAGGTTGGGACCCTATCACGTTCGTTCGCCCAGGTTCGATCCGGCCGTCATTGTGACGGCCTGGACCAACAAGCGCGTGCGACTTGCCTATGCCGGCTATTTTGGCCACATGTGGGAACTCTACGCCATGTGGGCCTGGATCGCCACAGCGGCCACTGTCTCATACGGTAAGTCCATGCCGCTGCAGGACGCAGCGCAATGGGCCAAACTCACGGCCTTCGTCTCGATGGCCGCTGGTGGTGTTGCCAGTGTGTTGGCCGGCCTCGTTAGCGACAGGATCGGCAAGGCGGAGACTGCAGCGTTCGCGATGATCGTAAGTGGGGCCTCGGCTTTGCTTGTCGCGATCAATTTTGGTGGGGCGCCGTGGCTCATGTTCGTTCTGGTCGTCATCTGGGGGATCAGCATTGTTCCCGACTCGGCGCAATTTTCGGCGCTCGTAGCGGATGCCTGCAGGCCGGATCAGGCGGGCAGCCTCATGACGTTTCAGACGGCCTTGGGCTTCGCGCTGACCCTCTTTACCGTGCAGGTCGTCCCAGTTCTTGCCGGCCTGTTCGGTTGGCCCCTGGTGATCGTGGGACTATCCTTCGGTCCGGCCGTCGGCGTCGTAGCCATGCTTCGGCTGCGTTCGATTCAATTCGCCGACCGCAACCCTGCCTAATTGTCGGGCGCCGCAAAGCGGGCCCGCGCACACTCCATGTCCGCCACGCATCCTTTCAGGTCTTGCCGGACCGCCTGAATGGGCACTGCCGCAAAGAAAATCTTTCGCGGGGCTTCGCGCAATCTGCCTCGCTCTGGCGTGTCGCGAAGACTACCCAGTCAGAAAAGCTCATCGGCCGAAGCGGGTTAGCGATGAGGATTGGAGGAGATGCGGCATGGTCGAGGCAGACGTCCCCGTGAGATATATGGAGCGCACGCGCCACTATTATCGTGCCCTCGGGTACGCCAGCGATTACGGCTGGGCAAGCTTTGCGGATGTGCCCTTTGCGCAGCTTCCGAAGCCGCTTTCGCAAACTCGCATTGCCTTCGTCACCACCTCCAGTCCGCCGGATTTTGACGGCGTCAAACGGGTGTGGTCGGGTGCGATTTCGCCGCCTCCGCAAAGGCTGTTTACCGACAACGTGGCCTGGGACAAGGAATCGACCCATACCAACGACCGCGCCAGCTTCCTGCCGATCGAAGCCGCTTCGGAATTGGCCGGCGAAGGAATCTTCGCAGGCTTGACCACGCACTTTCATGGTGTGCCGACGGAGTACAGCCAGCGCAAGACAAAGGCGGAAGATGCGCCTGAAATCCTGGCGCGTGTCCGCAAGGATGGCGCGGATGCTGCAATCCTTTGTCCGCTTTGCCCGGTTTGCCATCAGACCGTGAGCCTGGTCGCGCGGCATCTCGAAGCAAACGGAATTCCCACCGTCATCATCGGCTCGGCCCTGGACGTTGTGGAGCACTGCGGCGTCCCGAGGTTCTATTTCACGGATTTTCCGCTCGGCAATCCCTGTGGTCATCCGTGGCGACCCGACATGCAGCGCGACATCGTGCGCGCCGCGCTCGGCCTTTTCGAAGCGGCGAAAGCTCCGCGGACCACCGTCAAGGCGCCGTTTGCCTGGAAGGAAGATGGGGCGGTTTGGCGGGCGCGCTACGGCCGCGTTGATCCTGCCGATCGGGAACGACTGCTCAAACTCGGGGATGAGCGCCGCCTGCAGCGAGCCAAGGCCAAGCAGATCCTTTCCAAGAAAGCATCGTCCGGCGCATGAGCCAGAACCCGATGAGGAAGACTGTGAGCCTGCCTGAGGATCGATATGGCAACAAGCTGAGCACCGGCTCGGCCGTCGCGCGCGACGCCTATGTGGCCGGCGTCGACAAATTGCTGTCAGCCGGTTGTGGCATTGACGACCCTTTTCGCGAGGCGATCGCCGCCGACGAAAACTTCGCCCTTGCTCATATTGCGCTGGCCAGGACGTTGCAGGTGCTCGGTCGCGGCGGCGAAGCAAAGGCGCCGCTTGATCGCGCGCTGGCGCTCGCCCCTGACACGACAACGCGCGAGCAAAGTCATATTGCGATCTTCGCCAGGATTCTTGGTGGGCAGGGCGCCGAAGCGATTTCGATGATCGCGGAGCACGTCAAGGATTGGCCGCGTGATGCCATGGTGTTGGCACCGGCCACCGGTGTCTTCGGCCTGATTGCCTTTTCGGGCAGAGCTGGGCGCGAGATCGAGCAACTGGCCATGCTGGAACCGCTTGCCTCGCACTACGGCGAGGACTGGTGGTTTCGGACGGTGCTCGCTTTTGCAGAGATCGAACTGCAACAGCACAAGAGCGGCTTGAAGAACATCGAGATTGCTCTCCGCGGTTTTCCGCGCAATGCGCATGCCGCCCATATCAAGGCGCATCTGTTCTACGAGAAGGGCCAACGCGAAGAGGGACTCGCTTATCTCGGCGACTGGAACGCTGACTACCCACGGGAAGGGCAGTTGCATTGCCACATCAGTTGGCATCTCGCGCTCTGGTCGCTCGAGACGAACAGGCGCGAACAGGCCTGGAAGATCTATCGCGAAGCCCTGCATCCGGGAGGCTCTTGGGGGCCGCAGATCAACGTCCTCACCGACTGCGCCTCCTTCCTGGCGCGGGCGGAAATGGCCGGCGAGCCGCGCCCTTCGCAACTATGGGCAGATATCGGTCAGTACGCGGCGAAGTGGTTTCCTAATTCGGGAGTCACCTTTGCCGATATGCATAGCGCGCTTGCCTTTGCTATGGCAGGCAATGCCGACGCCCTGGAACGGATCATTGCGAACCCGAAAGGGCCCGCCATCGACATCCTGGTGCCGATCGCCCGGGGCTTTGACGGCCTTGCGCGGGGCGACTGGACGCGCGTCGTCGATGAACTCAGGCCTGTCTTGCAGACCCATGAAAGGGTCGGCGGCAGCCGGGCGCAACGCGACCTCCTGGAATATTCGGTGACCTGTGCACTGCTGCGCAGCGGGCGGGGCGAGGAAGCGCGACGTCTGATTGCGACGCGACGACCTCAGAACGTCGCAAGCGGCGTTCCACTCGCCGGAATCTGAACGATCTGCCGCAACAAACGCATCGCGGACCTCCAAACGGTTCAATTGAGAAAGTAGTGTCAGAATGAAAGCAAAAGTAACGCGCCTGGAAACCCTCTCCTGCGACGCCGGCTGGCGCAACTACTATTATCTCAAATTGACGACCGACGAGGGCGTGGTCGGATGGAGCGAGTTCGACGAGGGTTTCGGTTCCCCCGGCGTCGGCGCCATCATCGAGCGGCTTTCGCCCCGCGTCGTCGGCAAGCGCGTAGATGAGCATGAGCTGATTTATACGGATTTGTACGCGGCCACCCGGCCGGGCTCCGGCGGTGTCGTATCGCAGGCGATGGGGGCCATCGAAAATGCGCTGCTGGATGCCAAGGCGAAGCTTCTAGGCGTGCCATGCTACGTCTTACTCGGTGGAAAAATCCGTGACCGGGTCCGCGTATACTGGTCGCACTGCGCCACCTGGCGCATCAATTATCCCGCCTTCTTCAAGCCGGCGATCACCGATCTCGATGGCGTGCGCTCGATCGGCCGCGAAGTGCGCGAAAAGGGTTTCACCGCGCTCAAGACCAATTTGTTTCTGTACGAAGAAGGCGGAAAGAACCCGAAAGGATATCGTCCTTCCTTTGGCGTGCCGTCATATCCGGAGCTGAATTTCGATCGTGGCATGCTTCGCAACTTGCGCATGCACTTGGAAGCTCTGCGGGAAGGCGCTGGGCCTGACGTCGACCTGCTGCTCGATCTCAACTTCCATGCCAAGACCGAAGGCTGCCTGAAGATCCTCCGCGAAATTGCCGATCTCGACATGTTCTGGATCGAGATCGACAGTTTCAATCCGGAGGCGCTCGGCTACATCCGCCGACAGAGTCCGCATCCGATCTCGTCCTGCGAGACCATGCTCGGCATACGCGAGTTCCTCCCTTATTTCCGGGAGCAGGCGATGGACGTTGCGATCATCGACACGCCCTGGAACGGTGCCTGGCAGGCCATGAAAATTGCGGCGCTAGCGGAGGCCCACGAAGTCAACGTCGCGCCCCACAACTTCTATGGGCACCTCTGCACCATGATCAACGCGCACTTCGCGGCCGCCGTTCCCAACCTTCGCATCATGGAGACCGACATCGATCGGCTGCCATGGGACCACGAACTGGTTTCGCACGTTCCGGAGTTCGCCAACGGGGATCTGATCATTCCCGATCGGCCCGGGTGGGGAACGGAGCCAAACGAGGAAGCCATCCGCGCGCGGCCGCCGAGAGGTGCGGGCGGTCTCGTGCAGCCGCGAGGCCTCGGACCATTGCGCGCATGAGATAGCTGATGGTTCGCAGGCCTGCAGAAGAATGCAAGTCTGGTGTTCCCGGTGAAAGAGATAAGCATTGCCGGCCCATTTCGATCGTTGCCGCAAAGGCCGCGTCGGACAGTGCGACGGGCATTGCCCTGATGAAGGAGGAACCATGCGTCGAACCTCTGCAGTTGCACTCATCGCGGCCGCGCTTACGGCATTGAACGGCGTTGCCGTCGCCCAGGAATATCCGGCAAAGCCGATCACGCTGGTCGTGCCCTGGCCGGCCGGCGGATCGACCGACATCGTGATGCGCGCTATTGCCGATGTCGCATCGAAATCGCTCGGACAACCCATTGTGGTGGACAACAAGGCTGGCGGTAGTGGCACGGTGGGACCGGCCACGATGGCCGCAACAGCGAAGCCGGACGGCTACACCATCTCCCAGGTGCCGACCACGATATTTCGGATGCCGATCATGCAACAGGCATTCTGGGATCCCATCAAGGACTTCAGCTACATTATACATCTCAGCGGATACACCTACGGCGTCACCATCAATGCCGAGTCGCAGCTCAAGTCATGGAAGGATGTGGTCGACTTTGCCAAACAGAATCCCGGCAAGGTGACTTACGCGACGCCGGGAGCGGGAACGACGCTTCACATCGGTATGGAGCAGATTGCACAGCTCGAGGGTATCAAACTCACTCAGGTGCCGTTCAAGGGAGGCGCGGAGACGAACGCCGCCGTTCTTGGCAATCATACGGTGCTGCAGGCGGACTCGACCGGCTGGCGGCCGCTGGTTGACGCTGGAAAGCTTCGCCTCCTGATGGTGTGGACCAGCCAGCGTTCTCCAAATTTTCCAGGTGTCCCCACGCTCAGGGAGCTCGGCTATCCCCTGGCGGTCGAATCTCCTTTCGGCATCGCCGGACCGAAGGGAATGGATCCGAAGATCATCGCCAAACTCCACGATGCTTTCAAGAAAGCGATCGATGACCCTGGTATGATTGCCACGCTTGCAAAATACGACATGGTTCCGAATTACAAGAACACGGAAGACTACAACAAGTTCGTGCACGAGCAGATCGAGTCCGAGCGGAAAGTCATCGAGAGTCTCGGTTTGGCCAAGAAATAGCGAATCTCGGAAGCTTTGCGCAACCTCCACGGCTCCTGAAGGGTGAATGGGATGGCTTCGTTGAATGCCGGCAAGGGCAAGTTGAATAATTCGGAGTTGTGGGCGGGTGTAGCCGGCCTGGTATTTGGAACACTCGTGATCTGGTCGGGCCACGCGTTGAAAGTTGGCAGCATATCGGACCCCGGATCCGGCTACGTCCTGTTCTACACCGGAATGCTCATCTGGATCCTCGCTGTGGTCATTTCAGCGTCAGCCGTCGTCGAAGGCGGCCGGACATTTGCCGAACTCTGGGCTGGTACACGCTGGTCGAAGCCTCTCACTGTCACCGTCTGTCTTGCCGCCTTTTCGCTTCTGCTCGAACCGGTCGGGTTCATACCGGCGTCGATCCCGCTCCTGCTGTTGCTGCTTCGGGCGATCGAGCCGGTGCGCTGGACGCTGGCCCTTCCGCTGGCTGTTCTCGTGCCGCTCGGAATCTGGTGGATCCTTTCGCGCCTGCTTCTGATTCAGCTTCCCTCCGGCATATTCCACGTCGGCTAGATCGGGCAAGGTCATGGATGTCGTCGTCAGTATCGCGCAAGGCTTCGGTGTCGCTCTACAGCCGATCAATCTCGCCTATTGTTTCATCGGCGTTCTCATCGGCACGCTTGTCGGGGTGTTGCCCGGGATCGGTCCCATTTCGGCGATGTCGCTCCTGCTGCCAGTAACGCTGTCGGGCACGCCGGAATCTGGCATCATCATGATGGCCGGCATCTACTATGGCTCCATGTACGGAGGCTCGACCACTTCGATCCTCGTCAATATTCCCGGCGAGGCCGCATCCATCGTGACGTGCATCGATGGCCACCAGATGGCGAAGCAGGGCCGGGCAGGCCCCGCCCTTGGAGTTTCCGCGCTCGGATCGTTCATCGCTGGAACGTTCGCATTGATCGCGCTGATGTTGATCGCGCCGTCGCTTGCGAGTGTAGCGATCGCTTTCGGTCCTACCGAGTACTTCGGGCTTATGGTGCTGGGGCTCGTCGTCCTGACGTTCCTGACGCAGGGTTCGATGGCCAAGGCGCTACTGATGGCCTGCGTCGGCGTCGTGCTCGGCCTGATTGGCCTCGACAGCATTACCGGACAGCCGCGGCTGACCTTCGGCCGAATCGAACTGATCGACGGTATTGGCCTGGTTCCAGTCGTGATGGGTTTGTTCGGCGTTGCCGAGGTGTTGCTCAACCTCGAGCAGGTCATCAAACGCGACGTGCTGGACGCCCGGATCAGCCGGCTTCTGCCCGACCGCGAGGAGTGGAAGGCGAGTGCGGGTCCGA
>Ga0105239_10004809_pt1 | contig 16025 bp, 17 predicted proteins | sample KBSC44metaG_FD_92761 | JGI IMG/M metagenome (GOLD analysis project Ga0105239, IMG submission 92761) | Corn rhizosphere microbial communities from Kellogg Biological Station, Michigan, USA - KBS C4-4 metaG | ecosystem: Host-associated > Plants > Roots > Rhizosphere > Soil | place: Michigan, USA...
ATATGCTCTGTTCTCGGCATGCCTGAATGCAAAGACTATGGAGGACAGCCTCGTAGGATGGAAAAGACCGTAGACTCGATCATGATCTGCATTTTGGTATCCCTTGTAAGTTGTGAAGGGCTCCATTTGTCATCAGTGCGAGTATGTCCGTGCGAGTTCCTCAGCTGATTCCGTCATAAGTTCCCCCCCCCGAGAATTCCTTTGGAAATGCTATAGACCTCAAATCTTCACAGCAAAGCCCTGGAAGGTGGTGTTACCTGGATGGGCTCGCAGCAATGAGGTACTGAGACAAATGGAATATCATGAACCTTGTGGTGAGAAGTTAGGTTTGTGGCTGAACCATCAAAAATGGATCACAGGTATGGATCACAGGTATGGTGAAGCATTTCCAAACAACAGGTGAAATACTAAGGGCATCATCCACTCCACCACACCAGGATCACCCGCAGCGCAGGCCGCGTGTTTGTGCTCGGTACACTAGATCAGTCAATAGCACGTTGTTGCGTGCTCTGTAGATCGTAGATCATTGGCAATCATTGACCATCATCGACTATGATCCAATTGTGGTCTGAGGATGAAACAATGACCCATCACCGGGTTGAACTACCCATTTCGAACGAAATCAGACCACTTTTGCCCTAAGCCAGGTTGAAGAATGCATTGGCGGGCATGGTGGTAGTTCGGGCGTGGTGCTCACATCCTATCTGGGAGAGTATTTCGTGGACAATGATAAGGTCATCGGAGGACAACAACAATGATAATCACAATAACTGATACTCCGTAGAGTACCAGGTACGTGTTTTGCGTTTGGGTTGGCGCGTGGGAATGTGGGCGGCTCGAAAGTGTAGCCTGGTCAGGTCAATGTCGACATTGTTGGCGGTGTTGGGGAGGCTTCCGAAGGAAAAGTCTGGCAGCGCCACGGTTTGTATTGATTGGATCGTATCTCCTTTACCGCCTTTTGGGGCGTGGGGGTGTTTAAGCTTGGGTGGCAAATTCGCTTACGAGTCTCCCCCTGTCCTCTCCTTACCATGCGAAAGTACCTATCAGTGGGCAGTGGGCGGTGGTCTGAGAAAGGCTGAATCAGGTAGGAGGGCAGAATAAGGTCAGCCACTGGGACGTCATACAAATGGATCCAGACGGACTCCTCGCACTTGGCACTCCGAACTGGGTACGCGAGATTCCATGGGGCCTGGAACAGGGAACAAGTCTTTGGTACGGAATACTCGATACATACACGGCAAAACCATGGGGAATACTCGATACATACATGGCCAGTACATCGGATCGTAATTTGTCGTCAATCATCCGTACCAGCCACAGTGCACCAACGGCAGGCGCGAATCAGGTGGGCAGACCAGATATTGTGCCGCTCCCCACAGATCCGACTGGGTTAAATGCTCCGTGGGATTAGTTAGTGGCTAATAGCGATTAGTGAGTGGCTTGACTGGCGAGATTCAAGGCTTTGGCTTCACCGCCCTCAATCAACCCGTGAGCCAGCGAATCAGAGCGGATCATCGGTCACCGCCCTACAAGCGTCAAACTGGGAAGCGGCACAGGCGGTTCGCAGAACCAAGAAGCTTGGAGGCCTGGAGCCTTGGGGTCGCGGCTGGCAGTGCCTGTGGCTTGCGCGCCCGCAAACAGGCCCCTAGGCACTCACCCAACTGGTCCTGGGAGGGACTCATCCAGTTTCCACCCGTTCGCGGGGTAATTGAGCCTAACTTAAAAGGTGAGGTGTAGTCAGTAGAACAGGCCCTCCCCTGGGACCCCCTTGGAGCCACCATCCTCTGTCTTTGCCAGAGTTGTGGAGTGCATTCCCAGTAGTGTCTCGTTTCCATTTTCTTATTGCTCGTCGACCTCAGCCTTCGCACTCTCTCACTGGATACCCAAACACAGCGTGCATTGACTTGACGACTTGAAGGCTGATGCACGCCTCATTGTCTATTGTTCGCATGGATGTCAAGGTCTCGTGACGATGTTGGTCTGTTGATGCTAGACCTACTTCGTCTGAGCTGCTCTGTCCTCGGAATGCCTAGAGGTATGGTAGATATGTATGCTAATGTGCTGGGCGTACACTCTGTAGTTTTGTCACATACCAGCAGTCAGCAGTCAGCAGTCACTCAGCAGCTTATCATTCCAGGTGCAGATGGTTGAAACTCGCCTAGTCTCACCAAATCCCATTATTCCAGACATGGAAGTTGTGACTCCTATAGCGATACGCTGAAAGCTCCTTGAATGGGGTGCTGGGCCCACCTCAGCGACTGCGTAGTGCGAGTACTCCGTACTCCGTAGTGAAATACTTGGTGAATGGGGATTCCAAGCTGACCAGTCGTTAGGCATACAGTAGGTGCCAGGATCACCGACTTCCTGCTCTAGGCAAAGGCCCAGCCCATTTAGGTGGATGTTCCAGTTAGTATTGGGGCCGAGGGGAGCTAAACAAGGCGCCTAAAACGGCTTTCTCAAGGCCCGAAGTGCCCGCTGGCTGGCCCCGTGGAGTCCAAATTCCCCATCCTTTCCTCGCCTCTAGGGATCGAGGTTTGTTCAGGCAGATGCAACCAGGGTGATACATACCATGGTTGATCAACCGGTACGGACATTCCGCTACCATGGCCAATTCCGACGGAGACCTTTCCCAGCTTTTGGAGACTAAGCGATGTTTAATCCAAGGTGAATTTGGACCTTGGAAGTGCCCCTGCCACGGAGAACTCGTAGTGAAGATGGAGGAGCGTCGTCGAGCAATCAGGCTGGCACAGGGGATATAATTGAAAGTCAAAGAGGGCGCCCCGGCTCGATTACCCGAAGGCAGTGGGCTGTGGGTAGAAAGGACTTGCCCACCGAGTGTGGGATGGAGACTCAGGCCGGGAGATTGGTATCATCTGGACAGGAGTGGTTGAAAGGCCATGTCTGGACTGAGGCCGCCAACAACTGGGTGAGGGGTGTAGGAGAAGGCGGTAAGGACATGTCACAGCTTGGATCAAGGTGAAGCTTATCATTCGAGTGTCCTTCGTAGTCAAATGGTGACAGGGAACCTCTCTGAAACAGTGTTAGACTCGTAGAGGTAGGTAACAACTACTATGTACGAGTGACTGGCCCTTCCTTGGCTGGTTGGTCCGGAAATGCAAAGAGAAGATGCTAACTATCTCTGTCCTACCTGTCCTGATTCCAGAGATAAGCTGGATGGAAGGGCATACTCCGTGCTCCGTAGGACCATGGGGCATGGGCATGGGCATGGGCATGGGGGGGTCGACGCTCGTGCTAGGAGTCGCTAGAGATAGCACGGCGAGGATGTGTGCACAGGGATTAGTTTTTTCTGCCAGATGTTTTTTCTTTTTTGCCTTGTTTCCAATTCCTGTTTGGCGGGGCAACAAACCGAAGCCGCCTTCGCCACTGGCACTGGCACTGGCACTGGCACTGGGCAGAATGAAATACCGTACGCTTACGGAGGAGGGACCTCAGTGCCTAGGGTTCCCCCTGTGCTCTGTACCGAGTTTCGTAACAGCGCCAACGCCCAACGCTCAACACCCAACACCCAACAGCATGGGCCTAAGCCTACGAATATTGCAAGACCAACGGTACCTACTTACAGATATAGCCAGTATATCCCCAACGTCAATACGAACACCAGCGTCATTTCAAGTGTTACATCCCAGCCTAGAAATGTGGTTACTTGTGTACTAGGAATGGCTGAACCTTGGTAATTAATGATTATGCTGTCTTGGTGCCCAGATGGTCCTTCCGCCTCCTCCCGCAAACGGGGTTGATTACCCAAGGAAGCATTCTGCTTTCATCAGGTCGAGTAGTTAATAATAGTCGAAATGCTCCGTACCAGTCATGGAGGGCGACTCCTCCTGAGGACCAACTAGTAATAATTGTGCCCAGACCCGTCGTATCATCCCATTGCAGGTTGAATATGGAGCTCGTCCTGACTCCCTAACATTCCTCTCAGAAATAATGCCTCAATGCGGTCTTTTGCATGTTCCCAGTTCCCAGTTCCAAACCGACTTCAATTCTCCATCCACAACCGGCCACATTCTCCTCTCCCCGAACATTCCCTCATCTTGTCATCCATTACAACATTCGCTTGCGACATCACAAACTACAACCACAACTGCTCTAGGTCGTCCCTCGTATTAAAGGAGGGGTTCGGTTGATGGATATGTACTAGCCAGCTATGCTCATGCTCATGCCCATGCCCGGCCCTGGTCAATGGTTATCAGTGCCCTGGGCCTTCTCGTTGACCTCCTCTCTCGTTTCACTCGCACTCTGCAACCCTCTACACATCCCTAAGCTGTAGCAGCCGCGCAATTCCGTCTTCCCCATCACTTACTCATCCTCTCGGACATGACTGGCACTCGTGTTCGGCCAGGGCAGTCAGAACGACGAGGTCTTACTCGTCCTACCCACTGCTAAGTCAGTCGGCCGCTTCAACCCTTCCACTCCCACCCTTCATGACATCCTCGCCATCATCCACCCACGACCAGAGCCTGCATGCCCACGTCCAGGTCCCAAGCCCACCCGTCATTAGCCTGCCTAGCAACTTTCTTAGCCGCAGCACTGGCGTTGGACGGCCTGGAGTTTGAATCTTGACCTTGTCTCGTCGTCCTTGCGCCTTGACCTCGCTCCTGGGATCCTTGCGCCACCTGCGGTCGAACAACACAAGCCTAAACTGCCCTCCCTGCAAGCCGCAAGCCTGTTGCCCACTTTTTCCTCGGACCACTTTGCTGCACCTCACCTGCAACTCGCAGAAACCCTGGTCTCCTCATCTGTTCACTCTTTTTCGCCTTTCGCCTCTGGTGCTCGAGCCGCGCCCTCCAGAGCCCACCGTCCACTCAGCTGTTCTCCCTCGCCCACTCGATCCTCACGACCTTGTCCTGACTCTTGCCTCTCGCCCACTCCCTCCCTCCTCAGACAAATCCACTCCCACTGCAGATCCGAGCTTCTTGCCTGCTTTGGTTGCTCCAGACTCAACACCTTTGGATCGCCTGCTCGCCTGCTTTTCCTTGCCTGCTATCCACAATTCACCAAAAATCCGTCCCTTCCAATTCTCGAACATACAACACTCACCTCTTCCTCCTCTCCTCCTTCCTCCATCCTCGAGGCCTCTGCCAGCCTATCTCGACATTCTACAGGAAGAGCTGGGAATTTTGTTAGAAGTCCAGGGCATCAGTCGGATTTCGTTTTGTTCGTGGTCGGACTCCGTGTGGGAAGGACTCCCGCTGCCCGGAACACGGATCACCAAGGGAAACCAACATCCCTCTCTCCTCTCGCACATCCACGAGAGAGTACAGGTACAGACTTCGTTTTGGCGAAGCAGGAAGCATCGACACTTTCCCCCGGTGTCGACACTGCCTCTCATCCATTGACCGGACGCACAGTTGCCTCCATCCCGCAGAAAGAATTCTCTACGCTGTACGGTCGATCTCTGATCCCGTGGCGTGGCGATTCTGTCTCTTATCAAACCAAACCAATTTGACATATCAAACCCCCAATCCCAATTTTGCATCTACGCCTGTCCTGCACTGCACTCCACGTCCAACGTGTCTTGGTAGTGCTCGGATCCCAGTTTGGTGCATCATTGTTCCTGCCTTCTAATCTTGGTGAGTCCTTTCCTCTTCTACCTACTAGCTGACGCAGAGGCCCTACTTGCAATTTCATCCTCTTCGTTGAGTCGCTGTGCCCGCCGCGCTCTGACACGCCTCGCGAGTTTCCACCGTCCTTGTCACGCTGGTTTCTCCGCCTACAATGCACCTACCATCCACCTTATTTTTATTGTCCACAATGCTTTGACCTTTGTTGCTGACCTTCTCACCTATATTAGTCCACTTCCCCCCCGCAATTCTCCTTCAGCCCTCCTCGGGCTGCTCTTGATGAGCCACGTAGCGCGCGCTCTTCTGCAGTACCCGGTTTGGGTCGTCTAGGCTGTCAACCGACCGAATGCCTTACACACCCCCCTCCCAGTTGTCCCCGGCAGCTTCGAAACCCTCCAGTCCTTCTGTGAGCCGGTCTCACTCATACATCAAAGGACAGTTTCTATCACCTGAGCCGCCCGCCTCATCTCCCAGACCAAACCTGCCCCGATCCCATGGCTCATCCTCATATCTCACCAGACACCGACGTAGTCCTTCCCTGAACGACGCCAAACATGATGTTGTCCACAATGGCGAGGCGTACGGCGAGAACGGGTCCTTTGATCCTCATGGTAGCCTCCGCAAGTCGCCTCCGCCTGTGACCAATTCATTGATTCCTGCAGGAATGACCATCTCCCCTCCCGACTCCTCCCACAACTCGAGTGATGACGAAGATTCACATTCTCGAGGTCGATCCAGAGATTTCGAGCTGGGAGACCTGAAAGAATTGCATGCAGCCATCAGGTCCATTGAACAAAGAAAGTCTGGCTCACCTAATCGGTCCGACGACCAGAAGAAGACCCTACCTGCACCAGAGCAACTCGATGGCCCTGCTCAGCAAACTCCCGTTGATGTCTCTCGGCCTCCTTTATCCCAGGAAGCACGTAAAATTTCACATTCGAGATCATCCACTGATTCAAATATTGTTTTCGAGCCACCCAAAATCCAAAAACCCGTCACATTCCACCAAGATAGTGACTCCAGCGATAGTGACACCCCTAACCCCAACCGCCCAGCAATGGTGCGGAAGAAGTCTGGCGAACTGGTTCGACCAGCACTTCGAGCATCCTCCCGACGGCGGCCGTCAAGTATGCCGGGCACCCCCACCTACTCAAAGGCTGTCCACTTCGACTCTCACCTTGAACATGTTCGACACTTTCTCCAAGTCGACAGACCACTTGCAGTCAGTGCGGGTTCCTCGCCTGTGGAGAACTATGAAAGTGAGAGTGAATTCCCCTTCGGCTCCGATGAATCCAGTGCACGCTCTCGCTCACCTTCTCATGAGTGGGACCTGCGTCTGGCAAACTTCCCCGCCGATTCAGACAGGAGACGGTCACAGCCAGTTTTCGTTGAGCGGATATTCCTGTCCTCGGACAATAAGAATCTTATTGGTACCGTTGCCGTTCAAAACATTGCGTTCCAGAAATCCGTCGTTGCCCGCTTCACTCTCGATTACTGGAAGACCACCTCAGAAGTCGTCGCTGACTACAATACCGATGTTCGTCGCAAGCATAACGATGGACTCGATCGATTCAACTTCAGTATCAGATTGGCAGATCAGGCCAACCTCGAGAACAAGACGCTGTTCTTCTGCATCAAGTATACAACCAACGGACAGGAGTACTGGGATAACAATGGATCCTTCAACTACCAGGTTGACTTTGCAAAGAAAGCAAAGGTCCACCATGGTAAGAACGGCATGCCTGGTCTTGGGGCTCGCCCACTCAGTGCTTTGCCTCGTAGTCGGCCATCTCCACCTACCTCTTCTGGAAGACCAATAGCCATGCCCACTTCCTTTGATGACTTCTCAACTGGCTTTGACAGCTTTGGCTCCTTCGGTCAATCTGCAGGCGCTTTGATTGGAGAGCCAAGGCTAAAGCTCAGAAGCCCTCGGTCCAAAGCCGAATTACTCCCAGAGACGCCCAAACGCCGCCATAAGAGTGGTGGTGGTCAGGCATTTGGGAACCGATACGATTTCAACTCATCGCTGTCGGCTGCCAAGAGTAATGCATTCGCGGCTTTGGGTGAACACAGTGGGTTGTCTCCAAGGGCAGATACAAAGCAGTCTTCCCGCAAGGTTCCTTCGCCTATCATCACCAACGGTGGATCACCCGCTCCCACCAAAGCTGCGGCTGCGCCCAATCCTCTAGGTACCGGGGTTGTATCAACAACACCCGGACTTACCTCACTGACATCAAAGCCTGCGGCCTTGATGTCGGAAAAACCACCACTTACCTCACAGTCCTACCAGGAACTCGTGGACAAGTACTGCTTTGTAGGTGCCCAGGGAAAGAGCCAGGAAGTATAAACCTTGACGTGCTAATTGTTTGTTGCAGTTTGGGACGCCGAAGCAGAATCAACCTCTCACCAAGTCTGCTTTGAACATGGTTGATGGAGCTGCTGATTATATGTCGGCATCGGACTTGAGTACTGGAGACAGTCCTCATTCCACAGCTTCCTCTGGGTCCTCGACCCCCACACCCCCTCGGAGCTTGTCGCCAACACCATCCTCACAGACCCAGAAACTGTATGGATCCTATATTGCTCGATCGTCGTCTCCCATGGCGGGCTCTGGCACTTATTTCTCGCCTCGGTCACGATCTCCGGTGTCATTCGGATATCCCTATCACTCACCTCCTCAGTTGATGTCCGAAACACCAACCCCAACTGCCATTCTGGGATAATAATCTTTTCCTTCTTCAATTGCAATTATTGCAATCAATTGGGCCAGCCACTTACTTACCTGCGCTGGCCTATGCACATAATGGACGAATCGGTACTGCTTTTCATGGGTTTGATGTCTGACATGCTCAAACGTTTTGATGCACCACTCGGGGAGATGGTTCATGAGAAACATGATGGATGTGGCACTGATTCGGATGGCAGCAATTCGTGCTGGTGGTTTTCAAATTGTTTTTTCTGTCTGCTGTTCTTGAGCGCTCAGACATGATTTTTTAGTGCAGTCCTTTTCAGCATCATCGGTGGTCGACGACACGACGTGACGTCGAATTGACTTTTTTGCGACCTTCTCGAATTATTGTTAATAGATGCAACTCTTCTCTTGTCTGGTTCCGTGGGGAATCGACACAGGCTCCACCCCAATTGAACGGTTCAGGAGCGCAATTAGAAAAGAGCTTTGGTCGGAGGAACGGATTGACGATCGATACTCGGGAGGATATGGACAACCTGGTCAACCAAAAAAAGTTTTCGAAGGAAATGGATTTCTCGTCGCGCATTGTTTGGTTTGATTGTCATTCTTGGAGACATGGAAGCATTGCATTCCAAATTTCTTCGGTCGATGTGGCAACGACTGTTCCGGAACAAAGGATTCCCACGAAGGACTCTCAAACCTCTGGTTGGACCTCTTACTGTCACATGAGGCATTGTGGCTTGTATGAGATGGATGCTTTTTAGGGATGGATTCAAACAGTCTTCTCTCAGAAGGCTGATCCTCATACGTTGCATAGCCTGGCCTTGCCTGACATTGATGATGGAAAGACCTCCAGGCTTGGGTGAAATATTGATCCTCCGTGTGGACCAATTGGCATGGTTCATTGATGGTTGTCATTGAGACCGACGCTTTTTTGAGTCGTGTGCGAACATATATATATGCATGGAGTGTTTTTGGGTGGATTGTTGGCACGGGTTGATTGATTGATATGGTTGGCACGGACGGAGGAAAAGGGATCCGTACCTAGTAGACAGACAGACAGACAGACACAAATGTGAAGAACATGCCTCTTTATTCTTCCCCAAAAAAGGACACATAAAAGTCGTTTGCTTTTCGGGGTTTTTTTCGTGTTCGTGTCGCCATCCGTCGTTCGGTGGTGTTCGCGTCGGGGCCGAGCGGTTGGTCGGTCGGTCGCGGTATCCTGCGTGTGTCTGTGTGTGTATCAGTATGTGTAAAGGCAAGGGAAGGTGTTGTGTTGATTCCACATCCCAAATAGGTAGGCAGGGCACTGGAATCAACAACATCAACAACAACAACGCTCGACAGCCTATCCAACTTTGCTGTTGGCAGTTGTCGACCCGACCCCGCAAGAATGCGGCCCGAGCTTCCTCCCCTTGCACTTGGACTTGCGCTTCGTATGCCACGGGATGTATGTGTGTACGAGTATGGCATGGCATGGTATGCAATCAGTGCCTCATCGGTGCACGCACGCAATCCTCCCCCAGCCATTCGACGTGGGATCTGATGGGATGGGATGGGATTGAACGGGGGTCGAATTCTCATCACCTCGGATCACCTCGCCTCTGCCTGTTTCGGAGCAGTTGCATCGGCCAAGGCAAGGCAAGCTGGGAGGAACCCCGTTTTTGATCGGATGGCTTACTCTTTTCTCTTGAGCAACGATGACGGTACGGCTGGTCGGTCGATCAATCGACATCAATAAGTCGGTCGGTCGGTCAGTGGATGGATGGATGCGACGCTGGTTGGTTGGCTACGAGTGGTAGGCAGTTGGAGTGGTAGATTCCATACGTAATGTTTTTTTTAACGACTGGAGCTGGTAGCCTTGTCAAGATGGCAGGCATGCAGGTAAGTCCCATTCATTCCGCTATGTGCACTCGGTGCTCATGCCTCGGTGCCCGTGCTCGCGCAAAATTTGTGCGTATGTGCGTATGTGCGTATCGTAATGTATTGTTGACGGAACGGAATGGACGTGCCAGCGACGAGCACATATTCCATCCATCCAACCATCCAACCATTCATCTCCACCCCCTTGAGAGTTTGCTTTCCCGTTGGGAAAGCTCTATCTTTGGCACAGCGGGATTCCCGGGGGACGGTGCTCGCTGGTGGCGGTGGCTAGCACGTACTCGTACGATGCGATCGTGTCCCGGCAAGTAAAATTTGTAGTTGATTTGACGATCGATCGCTGCGACCGTGGTCCAAGCTCCTCTCTTTACCTCGTCCGGGAAATTCGTGATCGCGAATACTCCGTACTCTATACCCCGAGTTAGAGTTGAGTGGAGTGGAGTTTCCCGAATGGGAGAGATGGGTTTTTCTTGGTGTTGTTCTGTTCTTGGGATCCTTGTGCACGAGTAAACCTTCGTCGGATGGGCGATCGATCTGTTCCGTTTAGGGTTGAGGGCTGCAGCAGGGACGCGCTAAGATAAATTTGCGCAGATGCTCTGACGGGAGCTCGGTCGGGATGGGTGCGGATGCTGGTCGGTGCGTGGGTTCGAAGCCTCGTATACAGAGAGGCCCTGGAGTGGATTCATTGGGAGTGATATGGTCGTTTGTGAGTATGTGTGTGCGAGCGGGAGGTAGAGATCGCCGTCTTGGTGGTGGTATGAATTGGGGCGCCGAGTCTCATTGTTCGTCATGTCCCTTGAGTGTGCGTGGGTGGGTGGTGTAGACACACGAGGCTGTAAGGCTGTGGGGGAGTAGGCGTCAGTGCTGTGTAGTGCTGCGCCCGTGCGTTGATTGATATCACACGAAGGACAGTGGAGTCCGTCAGAGAGAGAAAGAGCCAAGAACACTCAACAAAGGGGGTCCGTGGAAGCAAGCCCCTCTTTGATCGCTGGTAACGGGGCGAGGGCAACGTCCATGTATTGCAGAGCTTCGGAGATAGATTCCACTGACTCGAGATCGAATACTTTTTGCGGCCATGCATGCGCAACAATGAGGAGGCATGGCGAAGATGCTCCCAGGTCTCAGGAGCGTTGGTGCCGAGGCGCAACGCTTATACGGTCTGGATGTCTTGAAGCCTCTGACGCCCGATAGTTGGAGATCCTTCTTAGCACTCCCATGTCGCGACAGTGAGATGAGTACTGATGTGTTCCTGCACCTGTGGCGGGCCATCTTATTGTCTAGATGACGGAGATACTCAGACCAATAAGATGTTTCGAGGTTCGGTCTCGACATGGCGGCAGTAAATGCGTCGTTAACCCTGATGTAAAGGGCAGGACGTGAAGAGAAAGTTTGGATACGAGTTAGAAGTATCATCAACTGTACCTTGAGTTGGTTGCGACCCGAACTGAATGCTGGGGCAACATGGAATGTCCTCGACAATTGCCCCAAGGCTCCGTGGCAATGCAGTAGCTCTTTCAGGGGTATGTGACCCACTGAGCGACGCGACAGCAAGGTATGGCTGCAACAACGACTGTTTCCTATGCATCATCATGCCTTTTGCCCTCAATCGATAGGTATATTGTCCTCGCCACAATACTCGAATGGGCGATCGTCGGTTGAGATGCTGTGAATCGCAACCGCTCTGGTCGGTGGCCGAATGAAGGAAAGCTGCGGTACGGAGCGAGGCGGTTAGAGCCCTGACTCAGGCAGGCTATGATGATTGACGATTTGTGCTGTCGCATGTCAACATCAATCGGATTATTGCGTTAGACGGTGGGTGCATGTTGGCCAAACAGTGTTGTTCCATTGACCACGCGGTTGAGTAGGATCCAATTTTGGGGGATGCAGCGCATTGGGTCGTCACGAGGGCATCTCAAGGGTGCCAGAGGCCCAAGAGACGGGGAGGGATGTTGAGCTAAGAGCAATGCAAGACGACACCAGCAGGATCAAGGCATAGCGCACATGTACAAATTATTGCTCTTTGGCGACAGAAGTTGATGCGGCTTCGAAAATTGATGCGACAAGCGACGAGGACGAGAAAAGAGCTGAAAGGAGATCCAGGACATGAAAAGGCTGTAGATGATATACCCCTGGAGGCCCATAGTAAGGGAGGAATGTCGGATGTGAGAAGGGGCGAGGGTCCCAGTTGGGAATTTCAGGGTCTGAGGCGACGTGTCAGTGGACCGGGGAAGCAGGAAATGGCTTCAAATGGGCCATGTTGACAGCCTGGATCGACATGTGCTTCGCCAGGCGACTGGCTCAGCGGGGACGGGAACGGATCTTTCCTTGTGAGTGGTAGCCCTGGGCCCCCTTTCTGGACTCGTACAGTACCATGGTTCCGAAACAGGATAGGTAGGGCTGGTGCCGTTTCTTGGGATGAGCCGAAAGTTTCGAGAATGGGAAAAAGGGCATCCAGGGTCGCTTTCCTTTGTTATATAATCTGTGGTACTCCAAACTCCGTACGGATGGTAGTACTCGGCAGTCGGTACGGGCGTAGTTTAGAAGAGAGAGAAGTGGGTGTCTTGGGTTGTTTTAATTCCCATGGGAATCTCCCGCGGGGTGACACTAATGCCCGAAGGGGGGAGGGGTGGTGAATCGTGATGGCAACTTGCAAGCGGATAGAATTGAACACCTTCAGCCTAGGGCACCCGGCCAATTCGAGTTGAGTGTGGGTGGTCGTCCCAGGGAGTCCATGATTGACCAGTTGTCAACTTGAACGTGGATCAAGTCAGCTGCTGTCCTGGATTGAAGCTGAAGTGAGTGGAAGGAAGGAGACACAGGGCTGCCCAAACCTGGTGGGCACCATCATCCTTTTTCTTTGTTTATTTGGTCAAGGACTGGAGGGCGGCCAGCGTCTTGCGTCCTGGGTCCTGGGTATTGCGTGGACGGATACGATTCGAGGTTGATGGTTGGATGGGGTTTCTTCTCAAGTCGAGGGTGGTTGTTCGATGGTCCAGCACGATTGGTTTAGAGAAATGAATCCCACCGACTTTAGCCGGGTTAATCCTGCCAGCGTGCGTCTGGTCGATTCTCTCGAAAGAGTCGGTGTTCGAGTTGGCTAAAAAGCAGGTCTCTTGTTCTCTTGTAACAGGGCTAATAACCCGCCAAATGGGCCCGCGTGACCAGAAATCCTCCTAGTTTTGTCAACCAGACGCTTGAACCTCGGTGCAGTCTCCGGGGTGTGCTTCAGTAGCGGGCATTGTTGATCAGTTTCCGGGTGTGATCTGGAACAGTCCATGTACCTGACGATCCACCAGAGCCCTGCATTTCATGGCGAGTGTCCAGTGGCATCTCTGCAAGTCACCGCTTGTACTCGTCTAACGAATTATAATGGCGAGATACCTCCGGGAACTGCCCAACCCTGGACCCTGAACTTTGAACAAAGCCTCTTCGCGCCGCGATTTGTTGTTCTTTTGAGGGGGTTCATTCCGGTGGCTTACGACTTGCTCCGTAAAGAGTGCCTTGGGTTCTTTTCTCCTCGACCATGATTGACTGGGGCACCTCTGGGGGTTACTTATTCTGTAGGTGTCGCTGTGGCATTTGCGTGTCACAAAAGCTGCTAGTCGGGTCGTGTTCGGAATCTGGCAAGAATCCCTTCGTCCTCCCATCGGTGTAATGGATCCCTAAATTTTAGGGTCCCCGTGACGGGAATGGTTCTGCTGGGGAAGAACCTGCCAATCTGATTTCGGTTGGCGATTGAGTGCAAAATACGGAGTACTCGTACTCCGTACCTAGGTAGTCATGAATTGATCGGTGTGGTACTCCGTATTCTCTCATGACTCTCGAGACCCATCCTGGCGATGCTGTTGTTTGCCGTTTTGTGTGATGGCCGCTTGATGAGTCAAGAAATTCAACACGTTGCAGCAAGTCGTGCCACATCCAGAGGTGGCTATATTGACGCTTCGAGGACCCTTTACATCCTGATTGCCCTCAAGAAAATGAGTTTCGATCTGGATGGCTCCTCCGTCAGTGACAAGCCGCACCCAGGATCGGGAGTAAAATGAGTCGGATGTCCCCACCTGCCGAGGATCCAATATCTCAGGCTTTGCCCATCGGTGAAGAGATTTTCCGTTGGAGCATCACGAGATCTTCAAGGCGACCACTACGAGACTGACTCGGCTTTCCTTCTGACAAGGCCTCGAGTAGATGTTTACAAAGATCCAAGTTAGAATCCGCACCTGCAAACCCTACCATTTGACTCTTGCAGTCACTTGGCCAACAACACGCTCAGCTGACCAGATGGCTTGTATCACAGATTGTGCGTACGGCCGACTAGTATAATTACATCCGCGGACGTGCGTTCGTGAGACCAACTTAGGCATTCCACAAGACTACGTGTTCACACTGCTTGTTCAGTACCAGCCTGCCTCGGGCCCTTTCGACCCAATATGTAGGGCTAGCACGCGGCACATTCCGACGGCACCAACGATTGGTACAGCACCGCGGGCGCAGTCTGGAGTAGCCTACGAGTAGTCCCACAAGTCGGGTTGGACAATAACACTATTCGAGGACACTAGGCTATAACCCGGATGAATTCGTGACTTGATTGATGCGGATATCCGTCCAGCGAAAAGGATTCTAGGTGTTCATGGTTTTCAATCTTGGGCCCAGTGCCTGTGATTGTTGTTCACGCGTTACGGGTAGAACTGGTTATCTCTACGATACGGCAGAGACTGGGTGTGTCCCTTTGTGTGGTGGAGTAAAAAAGAGGTAAAGCGAACCTTGTTGCAATCGTAAATTGGCTAGGATGAAGTAGTACAATAGCCTATGTACTCCTTGTAATTGTAGCTAATTAGTAAATATGTAGGCTCACTGCCCAGCCAGCTCCAGACGCCGTTCCCTCCATCCAGTTCAGTTTCTCGTTAATTTGCATGTCGTGGCTCATGCTTGCTATCAATCTCATGATAGGGGTGAAGGAAATAATCTACCTGATATCTTCTTCCCTGCGCAGGTGAATGGTTTGGTGTATGGCCCTATTAAACTGACACGTCTCATTGCCGCTCGTGCTACCAAAAGTGCAGCCGCAAAAGAAATTTATTCCTCACTCCCCCAGAACGTGTCGCTGCGCATCCAGTCCATGCTGGCATTCGGGTTGACCATCCCTGCAAAGTCGAGCCACATATCTCCGAGGCCTAGTATATTCGTAAAGTCGTTCGGAAACCCTGGCGGCTGGGCTGCGACCAGCGGCCCAAGGTTCGGCGGCTGGCCGAATGCTTCTATCGCTTGGAACTGATCCTCCCCCGGAAAAGACCCGAGCGTCGTCGTCGCCAGAGGGCCATTCATTTGAACAGACCCTGCTGAGTTGCCAATTGTGTTGTCTGGTTTCGCTCCTATTGTTAAGGTTTCGCCCACTGCTGAATGGGACGCGGCTTCCTGCTGTACCTGGATCGAATGTGAGGGTCCCACCCCGCTGGGTGGTGGTGCATGATCCGCACTTGCGGGCATCTGCTTTTGTACTTCCGTATATATTTTATCCAGGATGCCAGTGCACCAGTCCGCCGCTGTATGTGCATCCGAAAACTCTTGAAATAGGCGTTTGGACTGGTGAAGTTTCTGGAGTCCTTCAGATCGGATGCTGGCTTCCGTCGAAGCCGTGTCAAAAATATGGCTGATGCCTGCTGAGAGGAGACAGCCAAGGCACGTCGCAGATAGTGAGCCCACCAGGTCAGCTTCGTAAAAGTCCATGCCGATTCTAGTGATCTCGTTCGCGGCGTAGCGGACCAGAGTCCGCATCTGGTCTTGGCCAGTCTGTGAGGGCGTCTGAACCGGGACCTCAACACTACTCGAAGTCAAGATTCGAGGTCGATGTAGCGCCATCAAGGTCGTGTGAT
>Ga0105239_10004814_pt1 | contig 16008 bp, 13 predicted proteins | sample KBSC44metaG_FD_92761 | JGI IMG/M metagenome (GOLD analysis project Ga0105239, IMG submission 92761) | Corn rhizosphere microbial communities from Kellogg Biological Station, Michigan, USA - KBS C4-4 metaG | ecosystem: Host-associated > Plants > Roots > Rhizosphere > Soil | place: Michigan, USA...
ACGAAAAAAAAAAAAAAAACAAAAAAACAAAGCTCTTACTCACCATGCGAAGCGGCACCGGCGGTCCAGAGCTTTGCACCGCGGCCATCCTCGTCCTCGTCCACGGTCCAGCGCTGGTCGAGCCATTCGACGCCCGGGTACATCTGTTTCGCGACGGGGAGGAACATGCGGTTCGTGGTCGCCTTCCGGCCCTCCAGCACCCCGGAGCTGGCCAGCCACATCGAGCCCGTGCACACGGTGAAGATGACCTTGGTCTTCTCGAACGCCTCGCGCAGGTACTCGCGCGATCCGGCGGGGTGGTGCGCCGGATTGGGGCCCCCGATGAGGAGGATGTCGAGGTCGCGCGGCGCGGTCTCGTACGTGTGCGTCGGCGTGATGCGCACGCTGGGCGTCGTGCGCGCCGTCTCCAGGCTGGACGAGATGTACAGGAACTCGATCTCGTAGGCTTTCGGGACGAGGTGCCGGTAGCCCATCGGCGCCACCGCTTCGATGAGCTCTCGGCCGCAGTTTCCTATAATCTGCGCGGGGGCGCACACGGTGTTGGTTCAATCATCCTTCCTGTCTGTCTGTCTGGCGGGCGGGCTTCGATGAAGGCAGCCCGGCTGGTGAGACTCACATCAATTCCGAGGAGGTCACTCATTTGAGTCTCTTCGTAGAAAACCCCGACTCGTAGGCGGCGTGCCATCTTGTCTGAGCGAGGTGTATATATGTCTTTGATATGAAAGGGAGAAAAAATTAGAAACTTGACGACTTCAGTCACGGGCGGGCGCAACGCTTGCTGAGAGCGGAAAATGCTAGTATTGTGTGAAGAGGTCTTAAGAGGCTACGCTACGTCTTTTATATATCTTCGAAAGAAATGAGCTCCCCCTCCCCTCCCCGCCACGACTCACACATCGGGTTGGCAGGGCGACAAATCAATGCTTTTTCACAGTTGCATTCCCAGCACAGCTAGATTGAACCGCCGTATTGCTACTAGGAATAGTAGTAGCAGCTGTGCCTTAATTCCCTTCTAGCCTTACAGAGAAAGTTGTGGTATCGGGAAGCAACCATTATTTGGAATATCAGGTGCGAGCAAGTCTGGGGGCAAGTCTGGGGAGCGAACAAACGGATGAATTCGACCCCGAGGGCAGAATGTCTGACTCGTAGGATCGCACACCTAACGGAAAAGTCGAATAGGGCGAAGTTTGAGAGGGTGAGTAGATTGAACAATGGTATCAGAATGATCGAACGGGGAAAAAGAGCATCCTTCATTCCCAAAGAGGAAGGATGGCCATTTGTGGAAATCCCCGCTTTTAATAATATTAATTACGCTCCTAAGTTAGTTAATTAATTACAGCGTGCTATTGAATAATATCTATCCACTTGGAACAAATTTAGCTACCTCGGCTGACTAGGGCCCAAAAACACAGCTATTTGTATGTGCCTTTTGATCTCGTTGGCTTGCAACAAAAGACACAAGCGGACGGGCTGAGCCGTTGCAAGGGGGCGCAAGGTGCGAACTGAGTATGCGCCTCTGCATCTCCGCTGCCCTCATTGTAGGACGCTCGCTGCATGTGCCATGAACAAGCGTGGAGTATTGGATGCTGCACGCGCCATGACGATTCCACAATGAGCAGAGTGACACCCGCGTTCCTTGGAAGGCGGCGCTTGACTCCTGTAATTAAGATTGGCGAAGAGCGCTAACTTAGATGCACATCATCCCATCCTTAAGTCTGAGCTGGTGATAGTCTCCAACCTTGTTAACGAGGCTGTTGACATTGGCAGTGGGCTTCCCAGTACATCTTGTCTTGAGCAGTTGTGTAGTGTCGGCAACTCTTGAACCGTGTAGTCGGAGATTGCGCTCTGAGAGAACAAGTTCGGAAACATGGCGAAGAAGTCAGGGTGTAGCTTCTGAGTCTGGAAGTCATCATACTCCAGCGCGTAAGCCTTCTCAAGAGCCCTGACTGGCGCAGACTTTGGTCGATATGTAAGAGTGGTGTTTCCCTTAGGCTTCTTTCCAGCTGTCTCCTCCAGGATACAGAGATCCCAAACTCTGAATGACACCTTCTGGGCCTGACACGAATTTCCTTCCCTATCTCGGCGCACTCTTTTCTGCGGGCGGGCTTGGGGGAAGGCCCGGCGATGTGCTACCAGGTTCTGAATGGCCGTTTTGCAGACAAGATCGACGTCAATGTGCTCTTCGCTAGCGATGAGCTTGTCTCTCAAATCAGGCCAGGGAAGCCAGTCAATTATGGGGGAATGCGGCACCGACAGCTGCAGAATTGTTGGTTTGTACGCTGGATGCTTGGAGCGATACACGGACGAGTCAGGGAAGTTGCGCCACAGCTCGGCTTGGAGGAATCCTTCAAAAGAAGCAGTTGCTTTCCAGAAATGTTCGGCCTGAGGCCATGCCTCGTGAACTACCCATAGTACTCCCTTTGCCATAATCCTGGGTCGAAGTTTTGGGTCGAGACCTCCATATGAGTCCAGCCGCCGCACGAAATCTCGGAGGTCATAAATGTAATGGTCCAAAAGCCCGTTAGGCATGCGCGTATTCAAGCATTGTTGAACATCTGGCAACTGTAGCGGGTGAAGGAGAATTGTGTGGTCAAGACCCGGGAGACGTGGGAATTTCTGTGTGCCGTTGCCAGGCACAGTGCTGTACATCTCCGCCGAAAGGCTATTGGAGGATGGCTCACTTCCTCCCGTCAATCTGTCGTCTTGTGGTAGAGGACAAGGAATTGTTCCAACGTCGTAGAGAGGCTGATTGTAGAGAAATGGGCTCAAGGTTGGACTCAGAGCGCCGTCAACTTCTTGTTTTGAATGGGGATCTTGATAGTAGTAAGACTCGCTGACTATGGAATGCTGATTAGTTCCACTGTAGACATGTTCCTGGGCTGGGGAGATCTCAACATGGGTCCCAAGATCTGATGACGCTGCTGCTTGCGTTACAGGATGAGAGGTCGAAGAGCCAGATCCTTCTTCCGGCCAGAAGCTAGCAGATTGTAGCGGGAGCTCTGGCCTTTGACTAAAGGATTCGGATTGGTGAGTGACGCCTATCCCGTCGAGGGGAATGTCAACGAGAGCTAGGGGGTTGGGGCTCGATGGTTCCACCCACGGCTGGTCAATGAAGCCTGAGCGCTTCAAGCTAAAGCTTGCATAGCTCAATGTATCATCCAGCACATCATCGTTGAGAATGTTGTCCACCGTTCTTAGGTGATGTTCGTTCAGGGAGTGAGTGGAAAAGATCGAACTGATGTTGCTGGAGTTAGCAGCTGTTTGACTTGAACATAGATCGAGCAAGATCTCATTGTAAGATGACATCCATTGGTAATTTGCTTGGAGAAGCTTGACCTGCGCCCGTAGAAGTCTATTCTGCTCCTGTAGCTGCTCACAATGGTCAGCTTGGGAGGTGGCCATGGATAGCTGAGAAACCTGAATGTTTGCATGAATTATTGCGGGTTGCAACTGTGGCTGGTGGAAGTATGGCCTTATTTGGTGCTGAACACCAGACTGAGGGCAGAAATGTCTCCTGTGTACTGAGGTTGCAGGGGAGTTGCAAGAAATGTGAGGATTAGGTAGGAAGTTGTTCAGCAAGTAGCAGGACAAAATTCGGTAGGCTTCTCGGCACAACCCCCATCTTTGAAAGTTGTCTACACGGGGATACATGCTTCTAGCGTTGGGGAGAGCACAGACTGGGAGCCAAGTGATGTGCCCGATTTTCTGGGGAAGGGAGTTAGTAGTCTTTGGTACAGCTTATGGTAGTAAAGAAGCTATTTGGGCGGTGGCACTCGTTGAAGCCCCATGGTCGAAAAAACCCCACACATCCGGAGAGGTGGTTAGACTGTATCCTCCTCAGCAGCCAATGATCAGGGACATATTCTTTGTTCTATTTACAACGCGAAGGCTGATCTGTGGTTTCGTTGGCTTAGTATATCGTCGGTAGATTCGCAAATTGGGGGTATGACCAGGGAGGACGTGCCAGGAGCAGTCTTCTTGTAGAACACAAAGTAGCTTACGAAAGAGGGAGAGATATAAAGTCAGGATGTTGGATCCAGTGTGGAGGGCGTGCACTGCCAGGGCAACGAATTTCGTTCAGCATTCATCAGACCCAAGGAAAGGATTCACCGAGTCGCCCGCTCCTTCATCCTCCCCCACACACCCCATGGCCTTTACCACTGTGATACAGGCATTTATGTCCCGTGGACAGTCTCAGTCCCTCAGTCTCCTCTTCTATCTTGCAGCTGCTCTTGTTGCATACGAGGTTGGTTGGATATTTTATTGTCGGTTCTTCCACCCTTTCTCAACTATTCCCAGGCCATTCCTCGCCTCTTTCTCTCGCTTATGGATTGGGATGTCCGTCGCCGGGGGACGAGCAGAGCATACTCAACGAGATCTCCATGCGCATTATGGCCATCTCGTGCGCATCGCCCCGAATGAAGTCGCTGTATCTGATCCTTCGGCCGTTAAGATCATATATAACATCAAGTCTGGATTCACCAAAACAGATTTTTATCCACCGTTCGCCCCAAAGATCAGTCCCAAAGGTGACATTTTCACTCAATTGGACGAGGGTAAACACGCCGAAAGGTGGAGGTTCGTGAATTCCGTTTACACCATGTCGACAATATTGGAGAGCGAGCAATATATGGACGCATGTTCGGATGTATTCTTGGAAAAGATGTCCCGGTTTGCGAAGAAGGGGGAAGAAGTTGATATGGGTGAATGGATTCAATGGTTAGTGCTTCTCCTGTGCTCGCTGTGATTCCTGTACCTCAATGCTGAAATGGACAACGTTCAGGTACGCATTCGACGTTGTTGGCGAGCTGTTCTTTGGGCAACAATTTGGCTTTATGCGCAACGAGCACGATTATGGCCACTATATTGAGAGCTTGGATACCCTCTTGCCGGGTATCGCACTCCCTTGTGTCCTTCCATCATACCTGCGTCCGCTCCATTCGACTTTAGGCCTTCTGTTCCCCACGATCCGGAAATCAATCAGCGGCTTTGACGAGATCCGCGCCGCCGGAAGACATTGGACTAATGTTAGGCGGAACCAGTTGAAAGCAGGCTCTATGACCGGACGAGTCGATCTCCTAGACAAACTCTTCAAAATCAAAGAGAGAAAAGTTGGCTTTGATATCCCTGACATTCAGAATGAAGCCTGTGTAGCTATGTAAATGATTGAGATTTTATACAAATGCGATTTGAAGCTGACAACGGATAGATTTGCGGGGAGTGACACCACAGCTATTGCGATCCGCTCGATCCTGTACCATCTCATGAAGGACAAGACCTGTATGGAGAAATTGGTGGTAGAGATTGATTAGTTCGATGGTAGTGGATAATTCAGAAGACTATACATCGCCTATGCAGAGGCAATGAAGATGCCATATCTTGTGGCATGCTGCAAGGAAGGTATGAGACTGCACCCGAGCGTCGGACTTGGAATGCGACGACACGTACCCGTGGGAGGAGCCACAATTGCTGGTCGTTACTTCCCTGAAGGCAGGCGAGTCTCCATGAACGCGGCTGTGCTCCACTACGATCAGTCGATCTTTGGCGATGATGCTGTACAGTTCAATCCAGACAGATGGATCAATGGCGACGCCTCCTTGATGGATAGACACATGCTGCATTTCGGAGGGGGTTCAAGAACCTGCATCGGCAAAAATGGGAGCCCCTGTCGTGGACCTTGGTGATGCTCGATGCACTAACATTGGTAGATATCCCTTGCGGAGATGCATAAGCTCATCCCACAACTGCTTAGAAAATTTCGTTTCCGACTTGTGGATCCTGCTAAGGAATGGAAGACGGATAACTTTTGGTTCAATAAGCAACAAAAATACACGTCCGGATCGATTACCGAAAGGGTATGGAGGAGCTATAGGTGTGAACTATAGCGGTGAAGCCAGTATGAATCGTAGTGCCAGAGCGAGAGAACCGAATCCTCCCTTGGCAGTGAGTGCATCAGAATCAGACAGGCCCCATTTTGGTTGATCTCAAATGTCTTTCTGCAGGGCTATGTAGGAGAACACTTTAAGAAGCCTTAATGAATATAAGAAAGGATCGGCTAGGTCAACTGCGACCTGGTTCTCGCCGTTCTGCGACAGATGGATCTTGTTGGGGTTTCTGTATTATTGTGCAATCGATGTTAAGGGTGCGGCATGAAGCGCATGGCTTCTGGTTGCAGCAACGAACTTTCAGGATGATGCAGTTCTCGCATGCCACTGCGGCCCTCAGAAGTCGGATTCCATTAGCTGGGTCTGCGACAGCATGAAGTCTCACATGCCGAAGCAGGGCGTCTCTGCGACTGTATGTCCCGGAGCAGAGTGGACAAGAGAATGGCTTCTCATTAGAGTCTGTGAAGACATGTCGCTGCTGATGGTCCTTGCGTTTGAAGGACTTGGAACAAATTGAGCAGTGAAATCGTAAAGAAGACTTCGTAGCTGACATATGGGCAGACTGACAACGTATAGGAATAGAAGAATGGATGGGTAATTAATTGTTCTTCATAAAGTCAGTCAGGTTATTATTGCCTAGCTGGTCGGGCGGGATGTGGAACAGGTTAAGGTAAATATCAAGCAGTCGGTCTGTTTGTTCTGGGGTGCAAAATGGTTGGCCAAAAGGGGCCAAAAGGCTGAGGCCCAACAGCTTCGAGGTAAGTACCAGCAATTTGGAGTCGGTACCGAATCTTCTTCAAGATCGTGGGTTTAATTTACTATATTTATCTACTTACTCCAGACTTGGGATTTGTTAAACCCAATGTATGGGCATTAGCACCTAGAAAACGGCGCTCCTGATATTAAGCAGACAATATCCCTTCACATGGACTTCGGCCGACGTTGTGGTGAGGACCCTCTTCTGGGGCTCGTCGCCGCCCGAGCGGAGTCTGGTCGCCTGGCAGGCTCTCCGATCTAGAATCATTGCATGGCGGGCAGAAGTTCGTCGAGAAGACATAGTCTGCATTGGATGGAGTATAGAAAAACCAAAGAAGTAGATAGGAATTATACTAGGTTATACACATGAGATGACAACAGGGCGACCCATGTAGAATGGTCTTCCAATTTATGAGTTCCCAGAGAGGTGGGCAAGTCATGATCGGAATACTGAAGCAAAGAAGGGCTTTTGGTAGAAGGCGTCAGTGCGTCCTTACCAAAATAGCATCTCCCATACTACTTAGCATGGTATTTTCGCCTACTCAACTTTGTTCGGCTCCCGCCATCAGATGTACCTTTCATCTCATGTTCGTATACTGCTTTCAAGTCACAGGTTTCTTTGTCCGTAAACCAGGAGCAAAATTAGATATCTCTGAGGGGTGGCTCCGTTTGCGTTCGTGATGGAAGGAGGAGTTACTGGTAAACAATGAGTGAGTTGGCTCTGAACTTGAGTCGCCGCATTCGGTATACTATTCAACGCTGCTGCTGCAAAGATGAGAAAATTCCCTTTGATCTGGAGGCAAGAACAATGGAAGTAATTCCCTAACTTGTCACAACGACGTAAAGGATTCATAAGGACTTCTCATCTTTCTCGGCTGGTGACCCTGAATTATGACACACAGAAAGCAACGCTTAGCAGGTCATTGCCGTAATTGCGATAATGGGTGACAATAGGAGACTGGAAATTGCAGTGATTAAGGAGACAGCTGACATCCACGAAAGGGCCCCTTGGACATGGGACGCAGCGAAAAAAGAGCGCATGGTCGCCAAATGGAGCGCGAAACGTTGGTTTGACTCCGCTAGTAGAGAATTCGGCCTCTCCAGGCCAAGAATGAAGACGGATCCGGAACAGGACGCCGAATGGGAGGTAAGGTGGTCCTTTCAGTTGTGTTGTGCGTGTCGCTGACCGCGGGAGTGCAAGGAGCTGCTCGGTAGAGGTTCATTCGGCACGGTCGGTTTGTGGGTCAAATCTGACGCCCGCGGCAGAGTAATCGATGTGAGCATAGTGTCCTGGCTGTAGGCTGTTGGGATGAACAAACTGACGGATAAAGGCAGTAGCCATCAAGCAAACCGAGGCGGAACGACGAGAGCAGACCCCCTGGGGGGAGCCCACCCTACCCTGGGAAGTGCTGATTATGAATGAGCTCCAAGGGCGAGGCTGCACCAACATCGTCGAAATAAGAAGGATCGTATATTTCCCTCGGGAAAACCCTCCTCAATGGAGGTTCTATATGGAAGTGTCCCGGTTTGGAACGATGAGCGACCTTGTAAAATCTTACAAGGAGAAGAGGTAGGCGACTTACCTAGGCACAGTTGTCAACCATGTAGGCTGATCTTGGTTGCAGGCGGCGTATTCCAGAACCCTTCATCTGGCAAGCATTCAACGAGTTTGCGAAGGTTGCAGTGCATATGAATAACGCTAGGTTCCACAAATCTGTGGCTCCCAAAGGAAAATATCCATTCATCTTGCACTTGGATTTGAAGCACGACAACGGTGAGTTCCATCGCCTCAGGGCACGGTACTGGGCCCTCGCTGATACTGCGATAGTCTTGTTAGGCGAGCCGCCTTCCCACGATGAGGGCCTCAATTATCCCAGTGTGAAAGTGGCAGATTGGGGCCTGGCAGAATATACCAGTGTTGAATCTTACGAGAACAGCAGCAAATGGAGAGGATATGGCACTCCTTGTTGGATGCCTCCCGTAAGTTTTCTCTTTTTCATCGACTAAAAATCTTGATGAGTCAAGGGCTAAGATATGCATCATCAACAGGAGCAAAGGCACATGGGTGAATATGGGCGTCGATGGAAGCGCAATGTCTTTGGATCGCCTACCGCTGCTTTCACCATGAAACACTTCGTTTGGCAAGTGGCAGCTTGTATCTATTGTCTAATGACTACGGAGGAGCATAACGAGACCCTTGACAGGAAGCTAGCCTCGTATGAGAAGCGTGAGGCTCAACTGCGAGATCAAGGATATTCTGTGCTCGGGGGATACTCTAGCAGCGTCTACAGCAAGTCCTTGTGTAGGCTAGTGGAAGAGTGTCTATTGGTGGATCCGAAGCTGCGTCCATCACCCGACACCTTGCGCGATAGAACTTATGCAGGTTGGAAGCCGCATTTCGACAAGTTCAAGAAGAACGGCTACAGGAATCTAGAGCCAATGTCGTTGCCAAAGAATATTGACCTTGAGTGGGGTTGAACTTATTCAAACAAATGAATCCGGATTACAGGGAATTCCAGAGGTCGAAGTTTTACCGCTTTGTCTATCTGACCGAGTGCGGAGTGTGATGCCAGACATACGGAGTATGGAGTACAGTACCTAGGATTGGGGCTAGTTAGATAATTTGTGAATAATGAGAGTTGTAAGTTGATAGTTGCATAGTACTCAATTTAGTAGTTTGCAGCAGTTTGTTACCAATCCTCGTCTATGCATGCTACTTGTGGACTTGTAGTGCTGGCAGTACGAAGTATCCGCAAGGCTGTGGGCGGATTACACAACAAGGCTGAGACGCAAACGGAAAGGCCCCACTAGTCCTCCGTAAGCGGCTCGCCAAGACTGACGATCACCTGCAGCCCTCAAAGTCGCTTCGAACGTCCCAGTTCTTCAACATCTGACTTCATCCTTGTTGCCTAATTCAACCAGAACTTACCTCCCACTTACTCTCCTGTCAGCTACCTTCTACGGCTTCACCGCTTGTCGAAGGTTGGTATGGCTTCCGCCCACAACTCCAAGCCTTGAGCTGGTTCTCAAGAGTTCCAATTAACAGCTTTTCAGCCTCTTCTGCGATCGCATTCAAGTTTGTCACAATGGAGGAAGCAAAGACCCTCATCAGGACCACTGTCCGCACCTTCTTCACACACCCAAAGCAAATCCTCATCATCGACGCCCTGATGTTACATTCCGTTCTGCACATCGAAGACCTCGCGGTTCTTCTCTCGACCCAACCTAAGGATATCCGGGCGCTCATCAATCCCCTCCGAAGTGCTCGCCTCCTCACTACGCATTCTCGAGTTGAGGTCCGTGTTGGCACTCAACGAGGTGTCACTCGAGATTACTATTACTGCCCGTTCCACCCGGCCATTGACGCCATCAAATTCCGCATCGCCAAGCTCCGCAAAAGAGTCAACGACCTGTACAAAGAAGATGAAACGAAACGGAAGGACTGGCGATGTCCTCGCTGTAAAGCCGAGTATGAAGAACTCGACATTCTGGATAAGATTGGCGATGAAGGATTCTACTGCGATCGGTGTGGTGCGACCTTAGTTCAGAACATGCAGGCCCTTAAAGAGAAGGGCTCACATGAGAAAATTCTGAAACTCAACTCCCAACTGAAGAAATTCGACGACATCATCCACAAAATAGACCATAAGGATATTCCAGAGAACGACTTCATCTCAGCTTGGGAGCGCAAGAAGGATGTTCCTCGCGAACGAGGCGGTAGGGAGCCAAATCAGTACATGGAGCTAAAACGAGACGACAAAAATGCAAAACGAGGACCTGATATGGTCAAGGTGGAGAATTTGGCAGTCAATCTGACGAGTGGTGCGGAGCAGGACCGTGAAGAGGCCGAGAAGAAGGAGGAGAGGCGACGTCTATTGGCAAAACAAAACCAGCTACCAGCCTGGCACACATCGAGTGCTATTGGACTTAACAATGGCGTGTCGAGTTCAGTCAAAACCGAGGCAAGTGACATAAACGGATTGCTCAAAAAAGAGGAAGACCTCGATGAGAAGAAATCGGCTGATCTACTTAACGATATCTCCTCTTCATCCGCTACCGGGCCTGCGGTTGTGACCACGACCACCATGCAGGATGAGGTTGCTGCATACATGGCTGAGATGGAGCGTGAGCGTGAAGAAGCAGAGAAACGTGCGAAGGAAGAAGACGAAGAGGACGACGAGGATTTCGAGTTCGAAGACGTGGTCGGAACAAGTGTGGTCGGCACTCCTGCAAGCTCCTCCCAACCTACTTCATCCATGCAGCTTGCCAACGGCGTGAAGCGCGAATTCGAAGATGACTCCAGTGACGCCAACACCCCGGCGAGCTTTGACGTCCGAGATCGAGATACCAAGAGAGTGAAATTCGACAACGGCACCAATACCCCTGGCGTGGGTGTAAGCATTAAAACCGACGGACCTGGTCATACGAACGCGCCTGCAAGCATCAAGGCCGAAGGTGATGCGGATTCGGATGAGGACGAGGATTTCGAAGACGCCATCTGATCGATCTAAAAACTGGACCCATGTAGTGGAGGCCGGAGTCTGCGTACGCCCCCCCGGAATGAAACTGGATCTCTTACTGAATCTTAGATATGACTTTGAATCCCCCCAAAATGAATTGCATACGTTGGCCGGACTGGTATTTTTAGCTGTGGAATGGAATGAGGGCGGCATGGGACAAAACGTGAGAGCTATTTTAAGGAGCAATGGTGACTACATGGGAGGATCAAAGCCCTAATATGGGTTTAACGGATGACCAATGGATGGGCTGGCTTAATGCTTTCTCTCCTCCTGAGAGTAATATACACGCCTGAAGGTGCCAACAAAATTAGGCAGGGTTTGCCCGAGGCTGCAGCTTACCAGCTTCCTTCTGGATGTAACAGGTAGATGGGGAGTGAGCAACATCTGAAAATAAACAGGCTGTGTTAGCTTAGGGATTGGACATTAAAGCCTATCGCCCGTGGCCCGATCTTGGTGCCGTCTATTGCAGAATTCTCAAACACAGTTTTAATATGAAGTACATGCATCTGTAACTAAACGCCAAAACGCTCTCGCTTGTTCACAATAAAAGGCAAATGATGCAGTGGATGACAGAATGCCTGGTTCCTTGCTCTCCACTAGCCCCTGCTGGCCTCTTCATTTCTTTTTATTTGATGCAACACCTTGCCCGCTTTCGTTCCTGGTGCTGTGAGGGCACCTGTGCCAGGGTGTGAGCGAAACTGAGGGACGCGATTTTTGGTTTCCGAGTGCTGTCTTCCTCCAAGGCCCTTGCGTGGGCATCTGAGCGATCATTCGGACTCTGACAAAGAGAAATACGGCAAGAAAATATCGAGTTGAGGATGCACTCCATCAGGCGCCGGGATAGCATCGACCTGGCCCTTCCCTTCCCAGGCTTGAGATCCAGCGAGGTGGTTGGACTCGCTGATAAACAACAGAGATGCCTCGTTCGCTTTTATGCTCGTCGACCTGAGCGACTCTATCGAGCGTATATCGATTGATCTTTTCGTCGGGTTATCATCTTCGTCGGAATTTCTGGTCTCACGAGAGTCTCCTCTAACACCCTTATACTAGGTAAGGGCGCTCCTTCCACACCCCATTTCCACTCACGGCCAAGAGTCTCATCTCCTGAACAGTCTCACCTCTTCTCTCTTCCCAGGGGGATAACCCATCACAAATGCACAAATGCACACAGGAACCATCTCGACACCCTATATCGTTTTCTCCCTCCTCTCCTTGTAAAGCAACACAAATCCCACTTAATTAAGAGCCAAACAGAAGCCCCCAGATCCAACCACCAACATAGTAGATGAGGAGCATAACAACAATGATAATGCCGGCGAGTTTCAAGACGGCGATCTTGTCACCCTGCTTGGCCATGCGGGTCAGGCGGCCGGCGCTTCCCTTGATGCTGGTGCTCATGTTGCTGAAGACCTCATTCGTATTGTCGAGCGTGTCTTGACTTCGTGCATTGTCGTATATGTCCAGCGTGATGTGTTTGAGGGCCGAGGTTTTCTGTGATAGGGACGCTAGGAGCGCATTGTTTTGTCTGTAGGAGCGGGGCGAGGTCAGTCATGTTGTTGGAGGAAGCGGTAGGAATGGGTTATATGCGCTCTTATGTGGTCATAGAGGTGGGAGGGTAGAAGCAGAGAGGGGAAGTGGACTTACTCTTCACGGGCGTAGGCGTCCGACATGTTGAGGTCGACTGAGATTGGAGGTGGGTGAGAGTGATGTCGGGTTCGAGTGCTGACGCTGGCCTTTGAATGCAGGGGTATAATGTAAGTAGAGAAGATCACAGGAGAAAGGACGGGCTGTTGTTGACGCAGATAAATGCAGAGGGTCAAAGAATAGTAGAAATGATATTGCCGTTGCACCTCTAGAACGGCTGGAAGTGTAGGCGGGTTGTTGTGTTCGGGGCCAAGGATGATCCGCTTCCGAGCCTGTGGCAACGTCATCTGGGTGGCACATCGATCCACGGTGATCCACGTGCCAAAAGAAAGGCGAAGCACATAATATGTACGAACAACAAGTTACTACCTAGCTAGGTACTATAGTACCTTCATAGGTGCAGGGAGAGAGAGTGCCCAGGTGTGCCGTCTTCAATCCATTTAAGCCCCTTGAAAATCGTGTACATCAAAGCTGGTATTTGTCTGGCATCCTCGCCTTACTTCTCCATCTCCATCTCCATCTCCATCTCCATCTCCATCTCCATCTCCATCTCCATCTCCATCTCCATCTCCTCTCAAGCACCCTGGTGGTCCAGAAAAGTTCCATGGCCACAAGCATCACCTATGATTGATTGGTTTCGCTATTTGTTCATGGTGCCCTCCAAGTCCTTGTGCGATAGAGGATTGGACATTGCCTGAGTATTAGCCCTTCTTCATCTTGTTCCCTTCACTTGCAGTGTGACAGTTAGATATACAATCATATAGCCCCAAATTCTACTCGTGTCAATGAATGAACCGCGGAAGACTTTCACACAACTCGCACTCTCACACACACTCAACAAGGTCATTCACATACACGCAATCGGGGGTTCGTACAGCCGTCTGCCAAATGTCGATATCACAAACTCTGATTCTTAAGGATTATTATGCCCAAAGATTCTGTACATAACACTCGCTTGCCCGTAGTTCCGCATCCACAAAAATCCATGGATTGCCCGCTATGCTAGAAAAAGTTTGTGGTAAGATTGGCCTCGCTCTTATAACGAGCGGGAACTCAAAGAAGTTTGTTCAAATAAAGACAAAGAGACACCAAGGCCTCTGCAGATAATAAGCCCGCTTTAGTTATTGTGAATGATTAGATTACCACATTTCGTCATCATCATCGTCTAGCTGGGACCGAGATGACTGTCCCTGCTGTTGGTTGTTGGGAGGATACTGATTGTTGTAACCGCCGCCATATGAAGAGAATCCATTACTTTGCGCCGATTGCTTACTGCCCCTCGAGCTCGGCCGTTGGCCATTCGCATCGTGGTCATCGCTGGCAGTCTCCTCATGTTGCTCATTGGGTTGTTGTTGTTCTTCTTGCTGCTGCTGCTAGACAACGTCAGTGATCTGCCTCAGGCTTCCGCAACATTTCACCTTACCTGTTGATACCGCTGGTATTGAGTAAACTCATCCGGTTGCTGGTTCTTCGCCTCTTGCTTGCGTTGTTGCTTTGCACTCGTGGGTAAATTCATCTGAGGGTGCATTTGTTGAACTTTTGCCAAGTAGCTATACATGAAGTTGCTCAGCAATACCTGCGAATAAAGGGCCCGCCGTGGATTAGCTAGTTTGATATGTGCCATGCGATAGATCGCTCTCTCTTCCAAAATTGAAAACCTCGTCCAATTGTAGTCAATATCTGGTCGTAATTCCCGATAAGGCGGTTCAGGAGACAGCCCTCGATCGCGGTATTTCTTGCTCTTGTCTTCTTTTTCCGTTTTCGACTTCTTCCCTCCAAATATAGACGAAAATAGACTTTCCTTTTCTTTCTTGGATTCACCAGTAGATGATTTCCGTTGACTTTCCTTCTTGCGTTCTTCCTCGAGCTTCAAGTTGTCCCGATCCAGAACTAAACTTTCACGACCCTTCCCGCTGCCTTCAATTGAGGTTTGAAGCACGTCAAGTCTTGTATTATCGTGTTGTTGCGGAGGCTTGGAGATCTTCGCCTTGGGCCTCTCTGCCTTCTCCTTGTCCCCATCTTGTTTGCCGACCAATGAACCCCAACTCCAGCCTGATTTCTTGGTTTCTTCTTTCTTTTTCTGATCTGTCCGTTTATCAACGGTAAGGGTTGGAATATATGACAAATTGCTCGTGTTGGTATCATTGCCTGGTAATGGAGACGGCTGATCAAGACTTTGGGACGGGCGGGTTTGAGGAGGCATAGTGTTCCCTCTTGATGGCGACATGCCTGTGACGGTGGGCATGGCTTGCTTGGATGGTAGAGGTGGTCGTTGTGGAGATGGGGTTTTATTTCTGTCTTCCCGGGAAGACACTCTCTCTGGATGTCGCATGGGCGGCTGCATGGTTTGCGTTGTCGGCTGCATAGAAGATGTCCGCGGCGGTTGAACGTTGGGCGTTGCTTCTTCTGGCGGCGGTACCTCGACTATCTGTGGAACTGGCTTTCTATCCCACGAAGACGTGGCGCGTGGTGGGGATTTACTGCCTACAGGTACCTTGCGCAATTCCGGCATACTTGATGTACTTGTTCTTCTTATGGGGTCATCATCGTTGAGGATCGACTCAAAGTTTGAAGGAGGGGACGATCGAAGTCCTGACGAAGGCGGCGATGGTTCACGACCAGCAGGCCTTGAGAAATTTGTAGGGCCCGTCTTACCTGAACCAGACGGGTCCTTCAGTGTCTCGGCAAGATTGGAGAGGTCCATGGTCGCGAAGCTAGGGATAGTAGGCATGGGTGGTATGGCTGATTCAGGTGTCTCAGGCCGGCTTCCACTCGGGCTTGCTGTTGCGGCTCTCCTAGCAGCTCTCTGTGCGTAAGTGCTCCGATCTGGGGTGCTTCTCCCCTTCACACTGCCAGCCCGTCTGTATGTGGTCCGCGTGGATCTCTTCAAACTTGATCCTGGTACCGAAGGTAGTATTATATCTGGGCTCTCCTCCGTGGCAGGACTGTCAACAAGCGGGGTTGGCGGGAGTGAAGAATTGTTTGCAACCAGCGATTCAAGCTCCTGCAAGTTCGGGTCAAGCGGCGTGCCTCGACGAGATTGAGATTTCTTCCTCTCCAGCCTGTCGGCCCCGTCTTGATAGCCCACCGAACTGTCGATTTGCCGTGATAGCATCGATTTCTTGCGTCGCAGACCACCGGCGCTGCCGGTGCTCTCAACACTTAGAGAACTAGATCTTGAGGATGAGGGTGATGTAAATGCTGAG
>Ga0105239_10004816_pt1 | contig 15995 bp, 15 predicted proteins | sample KBSC44metaG_FD_92761 | JGI IMG/M metagenome (GOLD analysis project Ga0105239, IMG submission 92761) | Corn rhizosphere microbial communities from Kellogg Biological Station, Michigan, USA - KBS C4-4 metaG | ecosystem: Host-associated > Plants > Roots > Rhizosphere > Soil | place: Michigan, USA...
ATTAAAGCGCTCCATGGCTATCAGCAAGCCTCCTTTAACAGGTAGCGCTCCCCCACTTAAGCCTGTGCCGGCACCACGTGGTGTAACCGGTATGCGGTGCTTGCTACATAGTTTCAATAAGGCCGCAACTTCTTCCGGGGATTGGGGCTTGGCAACTACTTCAGGGTAGTACACCAGGTCCTCGGTTTCATCATGGCTGTATTTTTCAAGGTCGTCATGTTGCACAATAACCGCGTCGGCACCAACTATAGCGGTAATTGCTTCAATTACGGGTGGTGTTATGATATTATAATTCATGTTGCTGGTGGGTAATTAATAGTAACGCTTGACTGGGCTACTCTCCCCGTCAACGGCGGATTTAATTTCTTGATCGTAACCTGGATGGTTTTCACAAACGGGTACTTGCTTTGAATACGATTAGTAATGGCCTGCCCTACAGTTTCTATCAGTTTGCTCGGGATTTTCATCTCCTCGCAGGTCATGGCATATACTTTTTCATAATCCACCGTATTATGCAAACCGTCCTTAAGATCAGTTAAGGGTTCAAAACCTACCGCGATATCTACCAGAAATCGGCATCCTATTTTTTGTTCCTCCGGATAAAATCCGTGATAGGCAAAAAACTCAGCACCCTGCAAGGCTATGTTTATCATGCTCCAAAAGTAATTGATTTTTTGATTCAGCAGGCCTGTTTATGTCACTGAGTCCTCAAAATTTAATAGAAATGACCTGTCGGGGATTTTTTTTCAAAAAATATAATTTGTAAAAAGCAGGTTTAAACAATCTAAACATAGTTTTTGAAATAAAGTGGCTTCTGGTATTCAAAAACGACGATTTAGGCTTCCTTAACTCCACCCTAAATCATCTATATTTGCCCACCAACTATAACATTATGGCTAAAACAGATCTATACGAATCGCCTGATTATTATCAATTAGATGAACTGCTAACTGAAGAACATAAGCTCATCCGTTCATCCGTGCGCGACTGGGTAAAAAAAGAATTAAGCCCTATAATTGAAGATTACGCCCAAAAAGCCGAATTCCCCAGCCAACTGATAAAAGGACTTGCTGAGATAGGTGCCTTTGGCCCAACCATTCCTGTTGAATACGGCGGCGCAGGATTAGATTATATGGCTTATGGTATTATCATGCAGGAAATTGAGCGGGGGGATTCGGGTATTCGTTCTACCTCATCTGTTCAGGGTTCATTGGTGATGTACCCTATTTATGCGTATGGCTCTGAGGAACAGCGTAAAAAATATCTGCCTAAACTGGCATCCGGAGAAATGATAGGCTGCTTTGGACTTACCGAACCCGATCACGGATCAAACCCGGGTGGCATGACTACCAATATAAAAGATACTGGCGATCACTATATACTAAATGGCGCTAAAATGTGGATCTCCAATGCCCCCTTTGCCGACATCGCCGTTGTTTGGGCTAAAGACGAGAGCGGTAAGATTCGCGGATTGATCGTAGAGCGTGGCATGGAAGGTTTCAGTACGCCTACTACACATAATAAATGGTCGTTAAGGGCATCAGCTACCGGTGAACTGGTTTTTGACCATGTGAAAATACCTAAGGAAAACCTGTTGCCCAATGTAGCTGGCTTAAAGGGCCCGCTGGGTTGCCTAAACCAGGCTCGTTATGGTATTGCCTGGGGAGCGCTTGGCGCGGCTATGGACTGCTATGATACTGCCTTACGCTACTCCAAAGAACGTGTTCAATTTGGCCGACCTATAGCAGGCTTTCAGCTGCAGCAAAAGAAACTAGCCGAAATGATCACCGAGATCACCAAGGCTCAACTTTTGGTTTGGCGTTTAGGTGTACTTAAAAATGAAAACCGCGCAACCGCCGCTCAAATATCTATGGCTAAACGTAATAGTGTAGAAACTGCTATAAACATTGCCCGTGAAGCTCGCCAAATGTTGGGTGGCATGGGTATAACCGGTGAATACTCTATTATGAGGCACATGATGAACCTCGAGTCAGTAATCACCTATGAGGGCACACATGATATTCACTTGTTGATAACCGGGATGGATATCACCGGGGAAGACGCGTTTAAATAATATGCAGATGTGCGGATTATAGATGTGCAGATGAAAAATACTTTCATTTGCACGTCTATCTTTACTTTTCCGATAAAAACTCCCCATACCATTTTCCTGATTTCTTAACAATGCGTTGTTGTGTGGTATGATCAACATAGATGAGCCCAAAGCGGGGATGATATCCTTCGGCCCATTCAAAATTATCTGTCAACGTCCAGATAAAGTAACCATTTACTTTGCAGCCTTCATTTTTTGCCTTGAGTACCTGGCGTATATAGTTTTGCAAATACTGCAGGCGCTGTGGATCATCCACTTTACCTTCGTCCACTATATCCGGGAAAGCGGCTCCATTTTCGGTAACGATAATGCTTTTTATCTGAGGATAAGCATCAAATTTCTTGATCATATGATAGATTGATGGCGGGTAAACCTCCCAGCGCATAGCCGTAAGCTCATCCACCTTTCTGTCTTCCGCCTTTACCATTTTGGCATTGATGTAAGGCGTAAAGAAGGAGTATTTGACAATTTCGCGAGTATAATTCTGGATCCCTATAAAGTCAAAATCAAAATGCATGTTATCTTCATCGCCCGGCAGTATATATTTTTGCATGGTTTTTAATATCGGCAATTCCTTTACAGGATAGCCCATACCTAAAATAGGCTCAATAAATAAGCGGTTGATCAGCGCATCAGCTCTTACAGCAGCGGCAACATCGCGTGGTTTATCGGTTGCGGGCTCAATTTGCGAACAGGAAAATGTGGTGCCTATCTGTGCATCAGGCAATAATTCCCGCAATATTTTAGCACCAGCGGTTATGCTGAGTACCACATGATGTATGGCGGGAATAAAATTCCGGATCCCGCTTCTGCCAGGGGCATGAATCCCAAAAAAGTAACCCGCGCCTGTAAAAACAACAGGTTCGTTCATCACCATCCAGTGTTTTACCCGGTCGCCAAAGCTTTGGGCGCACAGGGTCACAAATTCACTGAACCAGCTAATCACTTCCCGGTTTGTCCAGCCTCCTTTTTGTTCCAGAACCTGGGGCAAATCCCAGTGGTAAACGGTAACCCAGGGCTCCACCCCTTTTTCAATACAATAATTTATAACCCGGTTGTAATAATCAATACCGGCCTGGTTTACCTCACCTGTACCATTTGGTAAAAGGCGCGACCAGGATATGGAAAAGCGAAAATTGGGAATACGGAGTTGTTTAATAAGGTCGATGTCTTCCTCGTACCGGTTATAAAAATCACAGGCAGTACGGGCATGGTCGGCATTGAGTATTTTACCTTTTTTGGCTGTAAAAGCATCCCATACCGATTCGCTTTTGCCATCGGCATCATGTGAGCCTTCTATCTGAAATGCAGCGGTTGAAACGCCCCAAATAAAATCGGAGCCAAAAAGTTGTTGGCGGAGTGGTGTATCGAGATCAGTCAGTTCCATTAAATTGAGCTACGCAAAGCCCAAAATTGCGATTATATTTATGAAAGAAGAATTTAACGGACAACTTAATGTATGAAAGATGATCTCATACTTTTCAGGATCATCCATTCGCGAACACTGCTGATCAGTCTTGAAAAAATCGTGATGAATTTCATAACTATGTTTTTTAATATATAACTAAAGGTAAGATGCTGGTATAACCTTATTGTAACAGTTATATTATCATATTATTAAACCCTTGATATTGTACGGTTTAACTAACAAGTATGTTTTACTTAAAGTTAGTAATTTATTGTGAAACAAGTACTTATTAAAAAAAATAAGTTTTACCTGCTTTGCTGGTTAAAATAAGAAGATAAAAATGGACCAGGTTCTGATTTTGAGTTTTGCAATTTAAGCCGGATACTTGTTTCATTAATACCTCTGCCCCATGAAAACACATTTTATTAAATTATTCAATTATAACCGTTTTGCCAATGACCTGATACTGAAAGCTGTGATAGATGCTCACGTGCCTCAAAAACCATTGCAGTTGTTTGCGCACCTGCTCACAGCCGAGCAAGCCTGGTATGACCGCTGTCATGGCTTGCCAAACAGGTTCACAAGCCCCTGGTTTGATTATACTATTGAACAGTGCGTGCAGCTTGTTCCAGAAGGTCATGATCTATGGTTGAGCTATTTAAATGAACTAAGCGACGCTGATTTTGATAAAACAATTAAATATCAAAATTTCAGGGGCGACCATTTACAAGACACGCTGGCAGATATATTAAGCCATGTAATTAACCATGGTACGCACACCAGAGCGCAGATCGGTCAGCAGTTAAAGTTAAACGGTGCAGAAAGTTTACCAATTACTGACTATAGCTACTATTTAAGATTACTAAGAAGCGACGTTTAACCTGTTTATTTGCCATATTTGCCAGTACATACTTCTATTGAGAAAGAGACCTATGAAAAAATTTAGTTTAGCCATTTTAACGACCCTTGTTCTGTTTGGCTGTGGAGATAGTAAACAACAGGAAAAATTGCTTTTGGACAGTGTTATAGCCGTTCATGATAAGGTAATGGCCAGCGATGAGCAATTGATGAAGAATAAAATGATCCTGGATAGCCTGATCAAAAACGCTGGCGCCACAGTGAACCAGGATTCGGCTAAAGTGTATCTTAAGATAGTTGATGATGCCGATAACGCCATGAGCGACTGGATGCATAAGTTTGATGCTGAGAATAAAGGTAAATCGCACCAGGAGATCATTGATTATTTAACCGATCAAAAAAAGAAGATCGCGGTTATTGATTCGCAGATCAACAACGCGGTTACCATTTCTAATAAATACCTCAATACAACCTCTAAAAAATGAAGAACATCATTTGTGCATTGATCATCATAGCGTTTTACAGCGCCTGCAAGCCAGGTAACAGTACAACTACTGCACTCCCTATTTTGGGCAATCGTGAACCGGTTACCAAAACTGTCGATGGCAAACAAGTTACCGATACCGTTTACTCCACCATACCGGCATTCAAATTTGTGAACCAGTATGCCGATACCATAAGCAATAAAAGCTTAGATGATAAAATATATGTGGCCGATTTCTTTTTCACCACCTGCCCTTCCATCTGCCCGGTAATGCACCGCAATATGCTTAACGTGTATAAAGAATTTAAGGCTGATGATAATTTCAGGATCATATCCCACACCATCGACCCTAAATATGATACCGTTCCGGTATTAAAAAAATATGCCGACAAATTAGGCATCAGCGGTAATACCTGGTGGCTTTTGCATGGTACCAAAGAAGAAACTTACCAGATAGCCAAAAACTACCTGGTATCGGTGCAGGAAAAAAATCCGCAGGGAGAGTATATACATGATGGTTACTTTATTTTGGTCGACAAGCAAAAAAGGCTCCGTGGTACCTACGATGGTACCGATCCGGCACAGGTAACCAAGCTAATTGCCGATATTAAAACTTTAAAAATTGAACCCGATCAGGTTAACGCTAAATGAAATTAGCTTTTATTACAGGTATAGGTTTACTATTTATCATGACCGTTGTGGTTTCATGCCAGAGTGAGGATCAGGTAGAATTTAACCGTTATTATTCTGGCGGTAGCGTTTTATACCTGGCCCATTGCCAAAACTGCCATGGCGAAAAAGGCGAAGGTTTGCAGGCGCTGATCCCTCCCCTTACCGATACTGTTTTCCTGAAACAGAACAGGTCGTCGCTGGCCTGTTATCTTAAAAACGGGCTAAAAGGAAAACTAAGCATAGCCGGTCGTGAGTTTGAAGGTGAAATGCCTGCCGCAGCCGATCTGTCGCCCATTGAGGTAGCCAAAGTATTGACTTATATTACCAACTCTTTTGGTAATAAGGCGGGTGTAATCAACCTACAGCAGGTTCAGGCTGATCTGAAAAATTGTAAGTAAATAAAGATGTCTTTCTTTTTAGCTAAAGATATTAATATACCCGCCTCTTTCGAAATGATTGAAAGACACCTGGCCGCGCAACCGGCCGGGTTTTCGATTGTTAAGATCAGCGACTATGAGTATAAATTCCTGGCTGATTACTCGTGGGGAACCCTGATTATGAAAGGTGCTCCATCTATGGTTGAAGGGATAAAAGTATTTGGAACATTTAAACCGGGCGAAAGAACAACAGCAGTAATGTTGGAAGCCAGACCAAGATTGGAGTTATTCCTCATTATAGTGCTCTGGTTAATTGTAGCATCCAAAGTATTGCCCGGAAGCGATACTATGCCCTGGTGGGTAAACGTAATATTTCCTGTATTTTTAATCTGGACCTGGTTCCTTTACCGGTTCCAGGAAAATAGGTTACGGTCAAAAGTCGAAGCATATTTAAGCGCGATAAAATAACTTAAGTTAAACCACAATTGCTTGGTTCCGGCTCTTAAAATAAATATTCATAACCTATTTAGGCTAAAGCCAATAACTGATTACTTATGATCCGTTGGTTAAAACCAACGGCAATGAATGATAAACCAATGCTTTTCTATTCATTGCCGTCCCATTTATGGGACGGATAACAAATGCGTTTGCTGGCTTTAGCCTAAATAATCTACCGCATCCGCTCTACTATAGCCGAGTGACTGCAATGGTTTTTACTGCTTTTTACTAATAAATTGCACATTGGTTTTACTATCTGACCGCAACACGCTTTGCTGCCTGAATCGGCGTATATATAACTGAGCTATGCTATCCAGAGCCGCGTCACGCTGTTTACTTGGCTTGCCAAAAAAGGTAGCTACTTTGGTCGGTTCCGTGATGGTTACTTTTGTTTTGGTATCTTTCCAGCGCCCGTCGGCATTCCATTCCGTATATCCTTCGGGGAAAAAATGACTGATCACACTGTCGCTAAAAGCTTTCCATTGTTGTTCGCTAACCTGTCCGCCATCGGGAATATCCCTTCCAAAAAACAGATCGCTTCGCTGGTAAGTAGCACATGAAGCCAAGCCAATACAAAATAATAAGGGTAAAATTCGATAGATATTATTTTTCATAGGTGTAAAAGGTTTTGGTATACATCAAAAATAATAAAAAAATAAAATTTAACTATTGTTTATCTTGTTTAATTAATGATTACACCCCCCTCTAATCTCCCCCAAAGGGGGAGACTTTAAGAGCATGTCTTAAAGCCCTCTCCTTTGGAGAGGGTTGGGTGAGGTTCCACAAAAAAATCCCTACCTTTGTACCTGCAAAACGTTCTATCGCTGCTGTCTTGTACAGCGGAGGAAAGTCCGGGCAACACAGAGCATCCTGCTTCCTAACGGGAAGGCGCCGGCAGCCGGCGACAGCAAGTGCAACAGAAAATAAACCGCCACGATTTATCGCGGTAAGGATGAAACCGTGAGGTAAGAGCTCACGACGTTTCCGGGTGACCGGAAATGATGGTAAACCTCAGGAGTTGAAAAACCAAATAGGTCCCGGAAGTGGAGCTGCTCGCTTCCGCAATGCCTTCGGGCACTACTCCGGGATGGGTAGGTTGTTTAAACCTGTCAGCGATGGCAGGGCCAGATTAATGATAGAATCCCGATTTATCGGGAACAGAACCCGGCTTACAGATTTGCTGCTGAATTATATAACCCTTTCCTGCAAACAGGAAGGGGTTATTTTTGTTACAAGCTCAAGTGTTTACTTTTCTATACAAAATCTTAATATATTAGCAAGCTAAAATTGAGTTTTGAGTGATAGGCTTTGAGTTCTGAGTATTAAATTAAAAACCACGATTAAGGTATATTTCTAAAACTCAACACTTATAACTCAACATTTAAAACCTAAAAAACTACTTTTAATAAAAAAACATGGCTAAAATTTTAATCATTGATGATGAGCGGGCGATCCGTAATACTTTGCGTGAAATATTGGAATATGAGGACTATGAGGTTGAAGATGTTGACAATGGGGTTGACGGACTGCAGCTGATAGAAAAAAACGATTACGACCTGGTACTGTGCGATATAAAAATGAACCGCATGGATGGTATGGAGGTACTTACCGAGGGTTTAGCCATAAAACCCGATTTGCCTTTTATCATGATATCTGGTCACGGTACGGTTGAAACCGCCATTGAAGCCAGTAAAAAGGGAGCATTTGATTTTATATCAAAACCACCTGATCTTAACCGCCTGCTAATCACCGTACGTAACGCTCTTGATCGCGGAAGTTTGGTTGTAGAGGCTAAAGTTTTAAAGCGCCGGGTTTCAAAAGTCCGCGAAATTTTGGGTAACTCTCAAGCTATTGTTAAAATAAAGGAAACCATCGACCGGGTGGCTCCTACCGATGCCCGGGTTTTAATCACGGGAGCAAATGGTAGTGGTAAGGAATTAGTGGCCCGGTGGTTACACGAAAAATCAAATCGTTCATCCTCTCCTATTATTGAAGTTAACTGCGCGGCTATTCCGTCGGAATTAATCGAGAGTGAGCTTTTTGGTCACGAAAAAGGCTCATTTACATCAGCCATCAAACAGCGTATCGGTAAATTTGAATCTGCTACCGGGGGTACACTTTTCCTGGATGAGATCGGCGATATGAGTCAATCGGCGCAAGCCAAGGTTTTACGAGCTTTACAGGAAAATAAGATCACCCGTGTAGGCGGCGAAAAGGAAATAGATGTTGATGTACGGGTAGTTGCCGCTACCAACAAGGATCTGCTGAAAGAAATAGAAGCCGGTAATTTCAGGATGGACCTTTACCATCGCCTGAGTGTGATATTGATACACGTACCGCCGTTGGTTGAGCGTAAGGACGATATCACTCTGCTTACACAAAGCTTTCTGGATGAGATCTGTAACGAGTATGGCATGCCGGTTAAAAAAATATCCGATGCTGCCCTGGAAGCCCTGAAAGCCTTACCATGGACAGGTAACATTCGCGAACTCAGGAATATGGTGGAACGCCTGATCATCCTGAGCGACAAAACCATTACTGATAGTGATGTGAAAGCATTTGCCAATCCTTCGGCACCGTCGGTAGCGGGTGGCGATGGCAACGGCATGGCCCAGACTGATTTTGATCAGTTTAATAATTTCCAGGAGTACAAGGATTTTGCCGAGCGAGAGTACATTAAATTCAAACTGGAGAAAAACAACTGGAACGTATCAAAAACAGCCGATGATATTGATATACAACGTAGTCACCTGTACAGCAAGATAGAAAAGTTCGGTTTGAAAAGAGGCGAATAATAAACTTATACAAAAATTTAAAAAAGTGATTGAACTTAAGGCTCAATCACTTTTTTTATTGGGTTAAATTATTTACAATTGTAATAAACCCTAACACATTATGAAAGCCACATTTTTACTGTCTTTTTGTATTCTCGCGGTAACATCCTGCACACAAAAACCTGCAGATACAGAAAAATCCACTCCGCAGCCGCTTATTGGTACCTGGCATTTAGTATCAAGCAAAAGCATTACCAAAGGTGATACCACGGTAACCACCCCTCCAAAAGATCAGGAGATGGTTAAAATATTTAACGGAAGTGATTTCGCCTTTTTTACCCACGACTTAAAAAAGGGAAAGGTAGACAAACCTGTTTTTAGCGCAGGCAGCGGTACCTATACCTTACAAGGCAACAACTACGCAGAGCACCTGGCCTACTGCAATGCCCGCGATTGGGAAGGCGGCGATTTTAAATTTACTGTTGAATTTAAACACGATACCCTGGTACAAAAAGGCATTGAAAAAATTGACAGTTTAAAAATTGATCACGAGATCATTGAAACGTATGTAAAGCTTCGTTAAGACTTAGGGTCTGTTTGAAAATTTTCGTATTTTTGTATATACAATGGCCCGGTTTTTCTGATCAAAAAGGAAAACCGGGCTGTTTTGTTAAAGGAGAAAAGGGTATAAAAACAAGTTGATTTACGATTACTTATTTGATAATCAATAATTTAATACTTTTTAAACCTTTCAAAACCCATCAAAAATTTGTTAAAAAGTGTTAAAATGGCGTTAAAACTCTGTTAAAATGAATAAAAACCAACTCTTTTTACCCTGTTTTTGACTGAAAAAGTGTTAAAATTTAGGGTTTAAAAAGTTTTTCCTGCAAAGTATCATCGGCACAGCGTTAACATTATACTGGTCGATTTGGGAGGTGGCGAATTTGACAGGAAACTGATTATCTTTGCAGCGGCCTTATATGAAAATACCATTCTCAAAAACAGCGAAAATGCTTATATCCTGTAAATTCACCGTTGTTTTATCCCTAAGCCTATTATTCTTTAATAACTGCCGGACAGAAAAACTTAAACCCACAAATGACGGCTCGCAAACTCCTGATGGTACGGTTATTTCAAAAGATACCACAACCGATGGTTCGCTTATTCCGCATAGCGTAGCTTTAAAGAATATGTTCGGCGTTAATGCCTATGAATGGAATTTTTTGCAGGATCCTGCTAATCCTAATTTAAAAAGTCATATTTATGAGGCTAATATGGCTGTTATCAAGTCCTTTAGTTCGGTAAGGCATTACATGAACTGGAACAAACTGGAGAATACCAAAGGCGACTACACTTATAACCCAACCAATAACGGCAGCTGGGATTATGACCTGATATACACCCGCTGTAAACAAGATGGTATTTTGGTTTTGGCTGATCTGAAAAATTGCCCCACCTGGCTGGAAAGCACCTACCCTGCTAATTTACAGGATAATGAAAACGTACCGGCACCTTATGGTTTTAATAAAAGTGACCCCGCAACCTATGCCGACCAAGCGCGAACCGCTTTCCAGTTTGCCGCCAGGTATGGTTATAATAGCAATGTAGACAAGGCATTAGTAAAAGTAGATAGTCGCCCCAGATGGGCTAATGATCCGCCAAATGTGGTTAAGATTGGTATGGGGCTCATTAAATATATAGAATGTGATAACGAGCGCGACAAATGGTGGAAAAGCGCTGCTACACAGCAAAGTCCAGAGGAATATGCGGCAAACATGTCTGCATTTTATGATGGTGATAAAGGTCGGTTAGGCAATAACGCTGGTGTAAAAACAGCTGATCCCAACATGCAGGTAGTGATGGGTGGTTTGGCCACCTGCGATGTAAACTGGGTAAAACGAATGGTAGAGTGGTGCCGGAAAAACAGGGGCTATAAAGCCGATGGTACCATCAACCTGTGCTTTGATGTGATCAACTTCCATTTTTATAATAATAATGGCAATATACTTACTCATGCCATGGCTACAACCGGGGTAGCTCCGGAACTCTCGATGGCTGGCCAGATTGCCGATTCGTTTGTGAAATATGCCAACACACTCCCTCAAAAACCCGAGGTTTGGGTAACAGAAACAGGTTACGATATTAACCAGGGAAGTTATCAGAAAGCTATAGCCATCGGCAATAAGTCGGTTCTTTTAACTCAGGCCGACTGGATATTAAGAACATCTCTTATGTATATCAGACATGGTATTAAAAGAACATTCTATTACCAGTTGCTGGATGATACCCCCGATGTGGATGTTCAGTACGCCACCGCTGGGCTGGCTGCGGATGCCAAGCCAAGACCGGCGGCAGACTATATACTACAAACTAATACACTAATGGGAAATTATGCCTATCAAAGTACCATAAACGCCGATCCGATAGTTGACAAATATGTTTCGGGCAGTAAAAAAGTGATGTATGTTTTAATGATCCCCGACCAAAAAGGACGTACCGCGAATTACACCTTAAACTTAGGCTTGTTGGCTGCAAAAGCTAATATTTACAGTTTAAAAGCAAGTGCAAATACAGCGGTAAAAACCCAGGTTTCTACCGCTGCGGGCATGGTAACCGTAAATGTTTCGGAAACCCCAGTGTTTGTAGAAGCGGCTAATTAAATAACCACAACAAAATGGTTCATAAAAGCAGTTTTATTTAGCTGGCGAAATCTTTAAAATAATTTCACCAGCAAAATCATATAATTTATATTTAGCGTACTTTTATTTTAACCTTATCAATCAATTCCATTATGGAAAATGCACTTCCTGTACCCCCAATTGAAAAATGCGCTCACTGCTACGCTGAAATAAAAAACGACGATGTTTATTGCACTAACTGCGGATATCCTTTACAAGGTACCGAGTTTGAACAAAAGAGTTTTATTGCCAACCTTGAAGTTATTGGCATTGATATGGCTGAATATAATAAAAAAGTAAGAGCCGCAGCCAATACGTTGTATTATTTATCAGGTGTTTTTATCCTGAGCGGTATCATCAATTTTTTTATTCTTAAGGATAATGCGGACGTGCTTGCTATTGTTATCCCCACTTTTATTTTAGCTATGCTGTTTTTGTTATTGGGTTCTTACTGTCCCAAGAAACCTTTGGCTTGCCTGGTATCCGGACTTGCCTTGTACATCATTGTACAGGTAATCAATGCGTTTGATAGCCCAATGAGTTTAGCTAAAGGCATTATTATAAAAATATTTATTATAGGTTATCTAATCAAAGGCATCAAATCGGCTATTGAATTGGAAAAAATGAAAAAAGAAAATAACATAATCTAATACCTTGTCAGAGTTAAGCGATATTGAAACTGCAGAACGGCAGATATGCGTTAAATGCGGGGCTTTAATTGCAAAAGAGCATAGGTTTTGCAAAAGTTGCGGTGCGCGACAATCAGCTGAGAAACCTGAAGAATCTGACAATAAATGGGCCTTATTTAAACAAGTCGCATTTTTTTACTCGATATATATAGGTGTGTGTGGTCTGGTGTCATTCACACATATTTTTAATACAATCCTCTTGTTCGTGTCTGTCGAGGTCGTACTTGCAGGAACAGCAGTAGCCTTTTTTGCTTATAACTGGGCCGAAAACAAAAAGCTGCTTGTCTGGAGAAATTTTTCGTGGCAAAAGTTAGCTGCATACGGTGCTATTGCCGTAGCTGGTTCTTTCCTGGTTCACTATTCTGTTGGCTGGTTAAACGTCACTATATTTTCGCGGGACGAGCAGTATTATTCTATTTTTGCAGGTACTAAAGGCGCGGCATTTTACATTGTTTTTTTCACGGCGGTAACACCGGCCCTGTTTGAAGAACTTGCCTTCAGGGGATACCTGTTGCAAACACTGTTGAAAATAGCCGATACCGAACAGGCTGTATATGTTTCAGCTTTTTTGTTCGCAATTATTCACCTCAGTTTTATCTCGCTTTTTTGGCTTATACCTTTTGCGCTATTTATAGGTTTTGTACGCATAAAAGAGAATACATTCTGGTATGGTGTGTTTTTTCACTTTTGTTTTAATTTAACCGGCTGTCTGTTTGCGTGGTTATAGTTTTTTTGATCAGGATCGATAACGTTAATATATCCCGTCGCCGTTTCTAAATACCTAATTAAAACAGAGTATCAAAATCTCATCCTAAAAAGCTATTTTTGCGGTTCAATGGAGCACATTCGTAATTTTTGTATCATAGCACATATTGACCACGGCAAAAGTACACTTGCCGATAGGTTATTGGAATACACCAACACTATCACCCAACGCGAATCGCAGGCACAATTGCTTGACGATATGGATCTGGAACGCGAACGAGGTATCACCATAAAAAGCCACGCCATACAAATGGATTATGTGCTTGATGGTCAGAAATATACCTTGAACCTGATAGATACCCCAGGCCACGTGGATTTCTCGTACGAGGTTTCCCGCTCGATAGCAGCGTGCGAAGGCGCGTTATTGATTGTTGATGCGGCGCAAGGCATACAAGCCCAAACCATATCCAATCTTTACCTGGCATTGGAAAACGACTTAGAGATCATCCCTGTTTTGAATAAAATGGATCTTCCGGGCGCCATGCCTGAGGAAGTGAAAGATCAGATCGTGGAGTTGATAGGTTGCAAACGTGAAGAAATATTGGCTGCATCGGGTAAAACTGGTATGGGCGTTCATGATATATTGCGTGCTATAGTTGAGCGGGTACCTGCACCAGTTGGCGATCCGGAAGCTCCTCTACAAGCTTTGATTTTTGACTCGGTTTACAATTCATTCCGGGGTATTGTAGCTTACTTTAAGGTTGTTAACGGCGAGATCCGTAAAGGCGATAAAGTAAAGTTCTTCGCTACGGAAAAACAATATATTGCAGAAGAGGTAGGCACCTTAAAACTTAAGCAACAACCCAAAGATGTAATTAAAACCGGCGATGTTGGTTATATTATATCAGGTATAAAAGAATCACGTGAGGTAAAGGTAGGCGATACCATTACTACTATCACCCGTCCTTGCGAAAGCGGCATACAAGGTTTTGAGGAAGTAAAACCAATGGTATTTGCCGGTATTTACCCGGTTGATACCGAGGATTACGAAGAACTGCGCGAATCTATGGCCAAACTACAGCTGAATGATGCATCACTGGTTTTTGAACCGGAATCATCCGCAGCATTAGGTTTTGGTTTCCGTTGCGGTTTCCTGGGCATGTTGCACATGGAAATCATCCAGGAACGCTTGGAGCGTGAATTTAACATGACGGTGATCACCACCGTTCCCAACGTATCTTATCTTGCCTACACGACCAAAGGTGATGAGATCGTAGTAAACAATCCATCTGATCTTCCGGATCCAAGTAAAATTGACCATGTGGAAGAACCGTATATTAAAGCAACCATCATTACTAAATCTGAATTTGTAGGGCCGGTAATGTCGCTTTGTATCCAAAAACGGGGTAGTATTGTTAACCAGTCGTACTTAACGTCAGATCGTGTTGAACTTATATTTGAAATGCCTATGGGCGAGATCGTTTTTGACTTTTATGATAAGCTGAAAACTATTTCAAAAGGTTATGCTTCGTTTGACTACCATCAGATAGGTTATCGCCAATCGGACCTGGTACGTTTAGATATACGTTTAAATGCTGAGCCTGTGGATGCCTTATCATCCCTGATATTCAGAGGTAACTCTTATGATTTTGGTAAAAGGATCTGCGAAAAGTTAAAAGAGCTTTTGCCGCGCCAGCAATTTGAGATCATCATACAGGCATCAATCGGCGCCAAGATCATAGCTCGTGAAACGGTGAAAGCTTTACGTAAAGATGTTACCGCAAAATGTTATGGTGGTGATATATCCCGTAAGCGTAAACTATTGGAGAAACAAAAACAAGGTAAAAAACGCATGCGCCAGGTTGGTAACGTAGAGATACCACAATCGGCATTTATGGCGGTTTTGAAACTTGATTAATTATAGAATCAAGAGACAAGAATCAAGACAAAGAACTTACCTTGATTTACATTACTCTTGATTCCTGGCTCTTACTTCTTGACTCTTATCTATGCAACTGTTAGACGGAAAATACGTATCAGAAAAACTTAAAGTTGAAATAGCCGAAGAAGCGGCTAAAATATTACAAAGAACCGGCAGGCAACCACATTTAGTGGCGGTACTAGTTGGTCATGATGGCGGCAGCGAAACCTACGTAGCCAGCAAAATGAAAAATTGCGAAAAGGTTGGTTTTAAGTCGACCCTGGTACGTTATGAGGATGATGTAACAGAAGAAGAACTACTGAAAAAAGTTGAGGAATTAAATGCTGATGCCGATATCGACGGTATTATTGTGCAACTACCCCTACCCAAACATATCGATCCGGAAAAAGTAACTGAACGCATTGATCATCGTAAAGATGTGGATGGTTTTCACCCGGTAAACCTGGGCCGTATGCAGCGCAATTTGCCTTCATTTATACCAGCTACCCCTTATGGCATCACCCTGATGCTTAAAGAATATGGTATCGATACGGTGGGTAAACATTGTGTAGTTGTAGGTCGCAGCAATATTGTTGGTTCTCCAATGAGCATTTTAATGGCCCGTAATACTACTCCAGGTAATTGCACGGTTACTATATGCCACAGTCGTACTCCTGATATTAAAAGCTTCACTATGCAGGCTGATATTTTGATTGTAGCTATTGGCAAAAAGAATTTCATCACTGCCGATATGGTGAAAGATGGCGTAGTGGTAGTTGATGTGGGTATGAATCGCGAAACCTCTGCCCTTACCAAAT
>Ga0105239_10004818_pt1 | contig 15985 bp, 12 predicted proteins | sample KBSC44metaG_FD_92761 | JGI IMG/M metagenome (GOLD analysis project Ga0105239, IMG submission 92761) | Corn rhizosphere microbial communities from Kellogg Biological Station, Michigan, USA - KBS C4-4 metaG | ecosystem: Host-associated > Plants > Roots > Rhizosphere > Soil | place: Michigan, USA...
CGACAATGCCGCCCCGCATGGTGACTCGGGAGCCCCGCTGCCCGATGGCGCGCGGTGGGCCCTCGACCTCGTCGACGCCCCCGCCCGGCTGCGCGGCGCGTTCGCCGCGTTGCTGGCGAGGGTGGCGGTCGTCGACCATCTGAGCGCCGCACTGGATCTCGTGGCGGCGCGCCCGCAACTGCGTGCCGTGACGACGGACGGCGACGTCGTCGGCGCCGGCTGGGTCAACGGCGGCTCCGACCGCAAGGTCAGCACCCTGGAGATCGCGTCGGAGATCGAGAAGGCGCGCACCGAGCTCGAGGCCAGCGAGCGGCAGACCCGCGAGCTGTCGGCGGCGCTGTCGGGTGCCCTCGCCGAACAGACGGCTCGGCAGGACTCCGCCGAGCAGGCGCTGGCCGCCCTCAACGAATCCGACGCCGCGATCTCGTCGATCTACGAGCAGCTCGGCAGGCTCGGCCAGGACGCCAGGATCAGCGAGGACGAGTGGAAGCGGCTGATGGCGCAGCGCGAGGAGCTCGAGACGGGCCGGGTGGCCACGGTCGAGGAGCTGACCGCGCTGGAGACCCGGCTGCACAATGCGCAGCAGGAACCCACGATGGACTCCGAACCGGTCGACCGCCTCGAGTCGACGGCGGCCGCCGAGGCCGCCCGCGCCGCAGAGGTGGAGGCCAGGCTCTCCGTGCGCACCGCCGAGGAACGCGCGAATGCCGTTCGCGGCCGGGCGGATTCGCTGCGCAGGGCTGCCGCCGCCGAGCGGGAGTCCAGGATGCGCGCTCAGCGGGCACGTGACGCCCGCCAGCACGCCGCGACCGTGGCGGCGGCGGTGGCCGAATCGGGACGCCTGGTGGCCGCGAGGCTTTCCTCCGCCGTCGCGGTGGCCGAGCGCAATCGCAACGAGCTGGCCGTCGAGCGCACCCATCGCGGCGAAGCGCTCACCAAGGCCCGCGCCGAGGTCAACGAGCTCACCACCAAGATCGCGGCCATCACCGACGCCCTGCACCGCGACGAAGTCGCCAAAGCCCAAGCGGCGCTTCGCATCGAGCAACTCGAGCAGCAGGTGCTCGAACAGTTCGGCATGGCGGTCGCCGACCTCGTCGCCGAGTACGGGCCCGACGTGTCGTTGCCGCCGACCGAGTTGGAGATGGCCGAGTACGAACAGGCCAAGGAGCGCGGCGAACAGGTCACCGCTCCGGCCCCGTTGCCGTTCGACCGCCCCACTCAGGAACGGCGACTCAAGAAGGCCGAACGCGAGCTTGCCGAACTCGGCCGGGTCAACCCGCTGGCGCTCGAGGAGTTCGCCGCGCTCGAGGAGCGATACAACTTCCTGTCCACTCAGCTCGAGGACGTAAAGGCCGCGCGAAAGGACTTGCTCGACGTCATCGCCGACGTCGACGACCGCATCCTGCAGGTGTTCGCCGAGGCCTACGCCGACGTGGAGCGCGAGTTCACCCAGGTGTTCGCGACGCTGTTCCCCGGCGGTGAGGGCCGGCTGCTGCTGACCAACCCCGACGACATGCTCACCACCGGCATCGAGGTGGAGGCCCGCCCGCCCGGCAAGAAGATCAAGCGGCTCTCGCTGCTGTCAGGTGGCGAGAAGTCGCTGACCGCCGTGGCGATGCTGGTGGCAATCTTCCGGGCCCGCCCGTCCCCGTTCTACGTCATGGACGAGGTCGAGGCGGCGCTGGACGACGTCAACCTGCGACGCCTGATCAGCCTGTTCGAGCAACTGCGCGAGGTTTCCCAGCTGATCGTGATCACCCACCAGAAGCCGACGATGGAGATCGCCGACGCGCTGTACGGCGTCACGATGCGCGATGACGGCATCACCACGGTCATCTCGCAGAGGATGCGCGGTCAGGAGCTCATTTCCGCTGGGAAGGGCGAAGCGACCTGAGGCGCTGGTAATCAGCGCCCGCTCACCCTGAGACAATGTCGCGGTGTCTCAAGGTTTGTGGATCGCACTCGCGGTCATCGCCGTTCTCGTCGTAGCCGCCCTCGTCCTGGGGCTGGTGCGTTACCGGCGACGGCAGGTCAGCCTGTCCAAGCCGGACGCGGCAACGCCGGTGGACCGCTCTGGCGGTTACACGGCGTCGTCGGGCATCACCTTCAGCCAATCGACGGAGACCCGGGAGCCCGTCGTCCCGCCTGCGCCGCCCGTCGAACGCATCGACACCAGCGGTCTGCCTGCAGTCGGGGACGACGCCACCATCCCGCGCGACGCACCCAAGCGGACGATCTCCGACGTTCGGCTTCCCGAGCCACCCGTCGAGGCCACGCAGGAGCCCGCGGCCCCCGACGTGCCCGCCGTCGAGACCATCGAGACCATCGAGCCCGCCGACGGCAGGCTGGAGCGGCTGCGCGGCAGGCTCGCGAAGTCGCAGAGCACCCTCGGGCGCAGCATGCTCGGTCTGCTCGGCGGCGGCGACCTCGACGAGGAGTCGTGGGAGTCGATCGAGGACACCCTGCTCATCGCCGACCTGGGCCCGGTCGTCACCGAATCGGTCGTTGCCGCGCTGCGGTCGGAGATGGCGGCCAGCACCGTCCGCACTGAGGCCGACGCACGCGCCGTGCTGCGTTCGGTGTTGATCTCGGCGCTGCAACCCGGCCTGGACCGCTCGATCAAGGCGTTGCCGCACAACGACAAACCGTCCGTGCTGTTGGTCGTCGGCGTCAACGGCACCGGCAAGACCACCACCGTCGGCAAGCTCGCCCGCGTGCTCGTCGCCGACGGCCGCCGCGTCGTGCTCGGTGCGGCCGACACCTTTCGCGCCGCCGCCGCCGATCAGTTGCAGAGCTGGGGTTCGCGGGTCGGAGCGGACGTGGTGCGCGGCCACGAGGGGGCCGATCCGGCGTCCGTGGCATTCGACGCCGTCGACAAGGGCATCGAGTCCGGGGCCGACGTCGTGGTGATCGACACGGCGGGCCGGCTGCACACCAAGACCGGCCTGATGGACGAACTCGGGAAGGTCAAGCGCGTGGTCAGCAAGCGCGCGGAGGTCGACGAGGTGCTGCTGGTGCTCGACGCGACGATCGGGCAGAACGGGCTGCCACAGGCGAGGGTCTTCGCCGAAGTCGTCGACATCACCGGCGTCGTGCTGACCAAGCTGGACGGAACTGCCAAGGGCGGGATCGTGTTTCGGGTTCAGCAGGAACTCGGCGTGCCCGTCAAGCTGGTCGGGCTCGGCGAGGGACCCGACGATCTTGCGCCGTTCGAACCCGCTGCGTTCGTCGATGCGCTCCTTGGTTAGTCGGGCAGTCCCGGGGTGACGGGCTAATTCTGGCAGGCCCCCGGCATCCGCATGTTGCGCGACAAGGGGATTAACACCGACGAAACGCAATCCACAGATCCGTTCACACGAGCGAAACACGGGCGCGTCATCCGCGAAACAACCACTGCGCATTGTCACTGCCTAGGTCAACGGTGCCTAACCGTGGCATGGGCGAAGGAGGAAACTGCGAGTGGATGGCTTCCCGATAATGGGTGTCCCCGACACAGGGGATACGGCATGGATGCTGGCGAGTTCCGCACTGGTGTTGCTGATGACTCCGGGACTGGCGTTCTTCTACGGCGGCATGGTGCGCGCCAAGGGCGTGCTGAACATGCTCATGATGAGCATCAGCGCCATGGGCGTGGTGACGGTGCTGTGGGTGCTGTTCGGCTACTCGATGGCCTTCGGCAACGACGTCGGCAATTTCATGGGCGACCCCATGCAGTACTTCGGTCTCAAGGGACTCATCGGAGGCAACGCGGTCGCCGCGGTCGCCGCTGATCCCGCCACCGGTACGGCCGCCGTCGACGCAACCAACATCGCGTTGTTCGGCACGATTCCGCAGACCGTCTTCGTCGCATTCCAGCTGATGTTCGCCATCATCACCGTGGCCCTGGTGTCCGGTGCGGTTGCCGATCGCCTCAAGTTCGGTAGCTGGCTGGTGTTCGCCGGCCTGTGGGCAACGTTCGTCTACTTCCCGGTTGCGCACTGGGTGTTCGCCTTCGACGGCTACACCGGTGAGCACGGTGGCTGGATTGCCAACAAGCTCAAGGCAATCGACTTCGCGGGTGGTACTGCGGTCCACATCAACTCGGGTGTCGCGGGCCTCGCGCTGTGCCTGGTCCTCGGCAAGCGCAAGGGTTGGCCGGGGACCGCGATGCGGCCGCACAACCTGCCGTTCGTGATGCTCGGTGCCGGCCTGCTGTGGTTCGGCTGGTACGGGTTCAACGCCGGTTCCGCCACGAACTCCGGTGGTATCGCGGGTAGCACGTTCGTCACCACCACGGTGGCGACCGCCACGGCGATGCTCGCCTGGCTGCTGACGGAGAAGATCCGCGACGGACATCCCACCACGCTCGGCGCCGCGTCGGGCATCGTCGCGGGCCTCGTCGTGATCACGCCGTCCTGTTCGTCGGTGAATGTGCTTGGTGCACTGGCGATTGGCGCGATCGGCGGTTGCCTCTGCGCACTGGCGGTCGGATTGAAGTTCAAGTTCGGCTTCGACGACTCGCTCGACGTGGTCGGCGTGCACATGGTCGGTGGTCTGACGGGTACCATCCTGATCGGCTTCTTCGCCACCAAGACGGCGCCTGCCGCGGTCGACGGACTCTTCTACGGCGGTGGTCCCGATCAGCTTTGGAAGCAGCTCATCGGCGCGTTCGCGGTGTTGATCTACTCCTTCGTCGTGACGACCATCCTGGCGTACATCCTGAAGTTCACCATCGGGCTGCGGCTCGATGAAGAGGATGAGCACAACGGCATCGACGAGGCCGAGCATGCGGAAACGGCTTATGAACTCGCGTGATCGGGAAGTATTGACTCGGGACTTGGGAATGACCCGGAAGGAACTGACTAAATGAAGCTGATCACTGCGATCGTCAAGCCGTTCACCCTCGAAGACGTCAAGACGGGTCTCGAGCAGGCGGGCATCCTTGGGATGACCGTCAGCGAGGTGCAGGGTTACGGCAGGCAGAAGGGCCACACCGAGGTCTACCGTGGTGCGGAGTACTCCGTCGACTTCGTGCCGAAGGTGCGCGTCGAGGTCCTGGTAGACGATTCCGCCGTCGACAAGGTGGTGGACGTCATCGTCCAGGCAGCACGCACCGGCAAGATCGGTGACGGCAAGGTGTGGGTCAGTCCAGTCGACACCGTCGTGCGGGTTCGCACGGGTGAACGGGGGAACGATGCCATCTGATGCACCCGTGATCTGATCCACTGAGGATCCATTGAGGCTCTGTCTCCCGGCGGAGCACCGAGTGTGAAGTCAATCGCTACGCCGGGGAAGGGCCGAGATGACAAAGCAGACACCAGATCCCGCCGCCGGGGCCTCTCGATGGGAGGCGCCGGCGGCGGGTTCGTCACGTCCGGCCACCGATCTCGCGAAGGCGTCCAAACAACTCCTCGATGGCGGATCCAGACAGCTCGACTCGACCGCCCTACGCGATGCCCTGCTCGATCTGAACGAATTCTGGCTCACCACGAAGGCCACCGAGATCGGCGTCACTGCAACCAGTGGCTTCGCGATCGTGGCCACCGGTGGTCTCGGTCGGGGTGAGCTGTTGCCGTACTCCGATCTGGATCTGACGCTGGTGCACGACAACATGCCACCCGACGTCGTCACGAACGTGGCTGAGCTGCTCTGGTATCCCTTGTGGGATGCCAACATTCACCTCGACCACAGTGTCAGGACAGTGCCTGAGGCGCTGAAGGTCGCAGGCGAGGACATCTCGGCGGGCCTCGCCATGCTCGACGCCCGCCACATCGCGGGTGACGCCGATTTGTCGGCGCTGCTCGTGGGCGGGGCGCGCCGACAGTGGCGCACCGGGATCGCCTCGCGCTTCGAAGAACTCGTCGAGCACACCCAGTCGCGGTGGCAGCGCAGCGGTCAGATCGCCCACCGCGCCGAGCCCGACCTGAAGAACGGCCGCGGCGGTCTCCGCGACGTCCAGCTGCTCAATGCACTTGCGATCGCCCAACTTGCCGACGTGTACCCCAGCCGGTCCCTGGCATCGCCGACCGGCTCTCTCGGCGATGCGCACCTGGCACTGCTCAACGTGCGCACCGAACTGCACCGGATCTCACATCGCGGCAGGGAGATGCTGCTCGCCCAGTACGCCGACGAGATCGGCGCCGCGTTGCGCATCGGTGACCGGTTCGACCTCGCCCGCATGCTCAGCGATGCCGCGCGCACGATCAGTTACTACGTCGATGCGGGCCTACGGACGGCGGCGAACGCGTTGCCCCGCCGCGGTTTCGCCGCGCTGCGCCGTCCGATCCGCAGGCCGCTCGACGAAGGCGTGATCGAGTTCGGGGGAGAGGTCATCCTGGCGAGGGATGCCCGGCCGGAACGCGATCCCGGCCTGATCCTGCGCGTCGCCGCGGCCTCTGCCACCACCGGGCTGCCGATCGCGGCGTCCACGCTCGGTCGACTGTCGGAGGCGGCACCGGAGTTGCGCACGCCGTGGCCGCGCCAAGCGCTCAAGGACCTCTTGGTGATGCTGGCCGCCGGACCGGCGACGGTGGCCACCGTCGAGGCGCTGGATCGAACCGGCCTGTGGGGCAGGCTCTTTCCCGAATGGGGCGCGGTTCGCGACCTGCCGCCACGCGACGTGGTGCACATCTGGACGGTGGACCGTCATCTCGTCGAAACCGCCTCGCGGGCAAGTGCATTCACCACTCGGGTGTCACGCCCCGACCTCTTGGTGCTCGGCGCGCTGGTACACGACATCGGCAAGGGCCGCGGCGGTGACCACAGCGTCATCGGTGCGGACCTCGCCACCCAGATCGGCACCCGGCTTGGCATGTGGCCCTCCGACGTCGAGGTGCTGTCCAAGATCGTGCGCTACCACCTCCTGCTGCCCGACACCGCGACTCGGCGAGATCTTCAGGACCCGAAGACCATTGACGCGGTGGTCACCGCGCTCGATGGCGATTCGGTGTTGCTGGAGTTGTTGCAGGTGCTTGCCGAGGCCGACTCGCTGGCCACCGGTCCCGGTGTGTGGGGCGACTGGAAGGCCTCCCTGATCGGGGACCTGGTGCGGCGCTGCCGGCTGGTGATGGCGGGTGAGCCGCTGCCGCATCCCGATCCGATCGAGCCGCAGTATCTGGCTTTGGCCGCCGACGGCGGCGTCCACGTCGACCTGACCCCGGTCGACGCGCACGTCTACAACGTCACGATGATCGCCCCCGACCGTCGCGGGCTGCTGTCCAAGGCGGCGGGTGTGCTGGCACTGAACTCGCTGCGCGTGCATTCCGCGTCCGTCAACAGCCATGAGGGGGTGGCGATCAACACGTTCGTCGTGTCGCCGCACTTCGGCACGCCACCGGCAGCCGAGCTGCTGCGGCAGCAGTTCATCCTCGCGCTCGACGGCGATCTCGACGTCATCGGAACCCTCGAACACCGCGATGCGGAAGCGGCGGCCACGAACACAGCGAGAGCCGGTGAGATCCTCGCCGCCGTGCCCGTCAACGAAGCAGCCCCGCCACCGCGGATCTCCTGGTTCGAGGGCACCTCGCCGGGCGAGTACGTCGTGCAGATCCGCAGCACCGACCGCACCGGGCTGCTGGCCCGGCTGTCGGCCGTCATCGAACGCGACGGTCTCGACATCGTCTGGGCCAGGGTCACCACGCGCGGATCGTCGGTCGACGACGTCTTCGGCATCGTCGTGCCGACGCTCACCGCGGGTGCGGGCAGCGCCGACTACGCGGCCGCGCGGGAGGAAATCGAGCGGGACATGTACGGAGTGCTGCCCGCGCCGCCTCCCAAGCCGCAGGTGTCAGAGGCCAGCTGAGCCTCGTGTACCCGCACGTTGACCGGTTCGAGTGCGGCCATCAAGGCCATGAACGTCCCCCTGGAGACCCCGTATCTCTCGGCCAGGGCCATCTCGGAGAGCCGCTCGACGGGCGGCAGTTAGGCTGGTCGCGTGTTTGAATCCCTGTCCGACCGGTTGACCGGAGCCCTTTCGGGCCTCCGTGGCAAGGGGCGGCTGACCGACGCCGACATCGATGCGACGACCCGCGAGATCAGGCTCGCCCTGCTGGAGGCGGACGTCTCGCTTCCCGTGGTGCGCGCGTTCGTCTCCCGCATCAAGGAGCGCGCCAAGGGCGCCGAGGTGTCCGGTGCACTGAACCCCGCGCAACAGGTCGTCAAGATCGTCAACGACGAGCTCGTCGGCATCCTCGGCGGTGAGACGCGGCAGCTGGCGTGGGCCAAGACGCCGCCGACGGTCATCATGCTGGCGGGCCTGCAGGGCTCCGGTAAGACGACGCTGGCCGGAAAGCTCGCCAAATGGCTCAAGGGGCAGGGCAACACACCGCTTCTGGTGGCCTGCGACCTGCAGCGGCCCGGCGCGGTCAACCAGCTGCAGATCGTCGGTGAGCGGGCCGGTGTCGCGGTGTACGCCCCGCATCCGGGTGTGTCGCCCACCGGAAGCACCATCGAACAGATGACGGCCGGCGATCCCGTCGCCGTCGCCGCGGCCGGTCTCGCCGAGGCCAAGTCCAAGCACTACGACGTGGTGATCGTCGACACCGCGGGCCGGCTCGGCATCGACGAGGAGTTGATGGGCCAGGCCGCAGCGATCCGCGACGCCGTCGACCCCGACGAGGTCATCTTCGTTCTCGACGCCATGATCGGCCAGGACGCCGTGACCACCGCCGAGGCGTTCCGCGAGGGCGTCGGCTTCACCGGTGTCGTGCTGACCAAGCTCGACGGTGACGCCCGCGGTGGTGCCGCGCTGTCGGTGCGCGAGATCACCGGCGTACCGATCCTGTTCGCGTCCACCGGTGAGAAGCTCGAGGACTTCGACGTCTTCCATCCCGACCGGATGGCGAGCCGCATCCTCGGCATGGGCGACGTGCTCAGCCTCATCGAGCAGGCCGAGCAGGTCTTCGACGCCGAGCAGGCCGAGGCCGCCGCCGCCAAGATCGGCTCAGGCGAGCTCACCCTCGAGGACTTCCTCGAGCAGATGCTGGCCATCCGCAAGATGGGTCCCATCGGCAACCTGCTCGGCATGTTGCCCGGCGCCGGCCAGATGAAGGATGCGCTGGCGGCTGTCGACGACACTCAACTCGACCGCGTGCAGGCCATCATCCGCGGCATGACACCCGCAGAGCGGGCCGACCCAAAGATCATCAACGCCTCCCGGCGGCTGCGCATCGCCAACGGTTCCGGCGTCAACGTCTCGGAGGTCAACCAGCTCGTCGACCGGTTCTTCGACGCGCGCAAGATGATGTCGCAGATGGCCGGGCAGATGGGAATGCCGTTCGGCCGCAAGAGTTCCAAGAGCAAGGCCGTCAAGGGCAAGAACAAGCAGGCCGGCAAGAAGAAGGGCAACAGGGGTCCGACGCCGCCGAGGGCGGCCAACCCGTTGGGCGCAGGAATGCCTGCGGGCTTCCCCGACCTGTCCAACATGCCGAAGGGCCTCGACGAGCTGCCACCGGGCTTGGCCAACATCGATCTGTCCAAGCTGAAGTTCCCCGGCCAGAAGTAACCGTTGCGCCTGCACGTGTTGGGCCGCCGGCTCCCCGATGGGGAGCCGGTGCAGTGGTGGGTGGTCGATGGGGTACTGAGCGCCGAACCGGTTGCCGACGCCGAAACCGTCAGGGACGGTGGCTGGATCGTGCCGGGCCTCGTCGACGCGCACTGCCACGTGGGCCTCGGCGACCACGGCGCCATCGAGCTCGACGAGGCGATCGCTCAGGCCGAAGCCGAGCGTGACGTCGGCGCGCTGTTGCTGCGGGACGCCGGTTCGCCAACCGACACCCGCAGCCTCGACGACCACCACGACCTCCCGCGCATCATCAGGGCGGGACGACACCTGGCCAGGCCCAAGCGGTACAGCCCAGGTCTGCCGATCGACATCGAGGACGAGTCGCAACTCCCGGAAGCGGTGGCGCAGCAGGCCAGGTTCGGCGACGGCTGGGTCAAGCTGGTGGGGGACTGGATCGACCGCAGCGTAGGCGATCTCGCGCCGTTGTGGTCCGACCAGGTGCTCAAGGAGGCCATCGACGCCGCCCACGCGGAGGGCGCACGGGTGACCGCGCACGTGTTCGGTGAGGACGCACTGCCCGGGCTCATCACCGCAGGAATCGACTGCATCGAACACGGCACGGGCATCACCGACGACATCATCGCGCTGATGGTCGAACACGGAACGGCGTTGGTGCCCACCCTGATCAACACCAGGAACTTCCCCGGCATCGCCGACGCCGCGGGCAAGTACCCGACCTACGCCGCCCACATGCGCGACCTCTACGCGTCGTGCCAAGACCGGATGGCCGCGGCGTGGGACGCTGGCATTCCGATCTACGCGGGGACCGACGCGGGCAGCATGGTCGTGCACGGCAGGATCGCCGACGAGGTCGACGCGCTCAAGGAGATCGGGATGAGCCCCACCGACGCGCTCGGCGCGGCGTGCTGGGACGCCAGGCGATGGCTGGGCAGGCCCGCGCTCGAGCACGGCGCTTCCGCCGACCTGGTCTGCTACGGCGAGGATCCCCGCACGGGTGCCACCGTCCTGAACAACCCCGATCTGGTGATCCTGCGCGGCAAGGTCTATCGCTGAGCCGAGCTCACGGCATGCCCTGTGTGACAACGGCATTCAGCGCAGCGACGGACTCCGGTTCCCCAGAGACCTGAGCCCCGGTGCCGCGAGTCCACGCCCACAGCGCAAGGTCCACGACGGGTGCGGTGACGGTTGCCGTCGGCTGGCCGGCGGTGGCCCGCGTCGCCAGCGGACCGCTGTCGTCGCCGTCGGTCCAGCGTCCGACCTCGACGAGCCACCGCTGACCGGTGTCGTCGGCGATCAACTCCACGACGGACGTGGCTCGGTAGGTCGCCGCGTCGGGTTTCCAGCCCCACATCACGTCGACGCCGTGGTCGATGGCGCCCGCGGCCACGTCGTCGGCGATCGGGCTGACCGGCAGGCCCGCTGCCAACTCCGCATCGACGCGGTGCATCGTCGCCTCGTAGGTCTGCATGCGCCTGGTGAAGCCGACGGTCTGATCGGGCGCCCACCACGACCACAGCGGCTTGGCGTCGTCTCGGCTGGAGAGCCCGCTCAGCAGCGCGGCGGTCGCCCGCTCGCGCAGGGGGAGGACGTCGGCCATCGCCGCAGGGCGCTCGGGTTTCGCGGCTTCCACCGCGGGGAGGTCGGCACCGGACCGGACGTCACGCTCGAGGATTCCTGCCCAGAAGAAGTGCACCTCGGTGAGGTGCCACAACAGGTCGGATGCAGTCCAGTCCGGACACGTGGGGCAGCGGCTGTCGGGGTCGACGCCTGCGAGTACGTCGGCGAGCCTGCGTGATTCGGAATCGATGATCGAGAGGCGGTCCACCGTCCAAGGATGCCAGGCGTCAGTAGACGTCCCGCACGTATCGGTGGGATTTGATGAGATCGTTGACGTAGGCGTGCGCGGCCGCGGCGTCCATGGCGCCGCAGCGGCCGACGATGTCGTGCAGGGCCGCGTCGACGTCCTTGGCCATCCGCTCGGCGTCGCCACACACGTAGAGGTGGGCGCCGTCCTGAAGCCAGCCGAACAGCTGCGCGGAGTTCTCCCACATGCGTTGCTGGACATAGACTTTCGGATTGGTAGCGACACCGTCGCGGGAGAACGCCACGTCGAGGCGGCTCAGGGTGCCGGACTGCACGAAACCCTCGAGTTCGTCGCCGTAGAGGAAGTCGGTCTCCCGTCGGCGGTCGCCGAAGAACAGCCACGACCGCCCCGACGCGCCGCTGGCCTGGCGTTCCTGCAGGAAGCCGCGGAACGGCGCGATGCCGGTCCCTGGGCCGATCATGATGATCGGCACGTCGGGGGCGGGCAGCCGGAAGGTGTGGTTCGGTCGCAGGTGCACCCGGACCGCCTCACCGCGATCGGCGAGGAACGTCGACGCCACGCCGCCGTGCCTGCGATCCCCGACGCGGTAGCGCACGTTCGCCACCGTCAGGTGCACGTGGTCGGGGTGTAGCAGCGGGCTCGACGCGATCGAGTAATCGCGGAACAGCAGCGGGCGCAACGAATCGAGGACTTCGTCGACGGTGAGGTCGGCCAGCCGGATCAGATCGAGGACGTCCTTGCCGTACGCCCACGACCCCGGCACCGCGATGCCATGCTCGGCGCCGAGTGCCGCTGCGGCCTCCGCGTCGAGGGTTCGGGCGGCCACCAATGCCTGCAGTGCGCGTGAGGGCGTGCGGATTTCGAGATCACGGGTCAGCAGGACGCCGAGTGGCTCGGCGTGATCGGCGACGACGTGGTTGGGGCCGACGCCGAGCTGGGCAAGGAGTTCGTCGACCAGCACGGGATCGTTGGTGGCGTGCACCGCGATCGAATCGCCTGCCTGGTAGGTGATTCCGGAGCCGGTGAGGTCCACCTCGTAGTGGCGGACCTCCTTGTCCGACGCGGGGGAGTTGAGCCGCCGGTTGACGGCCAGCCTGGCCTCGAACGGACGGCTGCGGTCGGGGCCGGAGTGCTCGGCGCGTTCCACCGGCTGGTCGTCGCCGGCGGTCACGGCGACGGTGGGAGCGGTGTTCTCGGCAGCCAGCATCTTGACGACGTCGGTCGTCCACGCGGCGGCCGCTTGCTCGTAGTGGCCGTCGATGTCGACCCGGTCGAGCAGCCGGGTGGCGCCCAGCGCCTCCAGGCGCTCGTCGAGCAGTTTGCCTGCGTTGCAGAAGAATTCGTACGAAGTGTCTCCGAGGGCGAGCACCGCGAAGTTCAGCTGCTCGAGCCGGTCGGTCTCGGCGCTGATGGCCTCCCAGAACAGCAGGGCGTTGTCGGGGAACTCGCCGTCCCCGAACGTCGAGGTGACGACGACGAAGTGGGTGGCCGACCGCAGTTCGGCGACTTCGATCTGGTTGAGCTCGATGGCCTCGGCGGTGATGCCGATGTCGGCGACGGCCTCGGCGAATGACATCGCGGCGTCTTCGGCATTGCCCATGTCGGTGCCGTAGCCGACGATCAGTGAGAAGTCGGCTTGGCCAGTCACGATCGCTCCCGTCGGTATCGCGCGCGGATCGGTGCCCGGGCGAATTTAGGGTGACCTTACTTGGTGGGACGCGACCATGGGGGCGTCCCTTTGCGCCGATAGGCTCTCGGGCATGTCCGACCATCGCGCCCACTTCGACTTCGAGATCCGCTTCGCCAACTCCGGCGACCTGAAGGGCACCGGATTTCGGCTCGACGTACCGTCGGCCAACCTCGACGAAGCGACCGTCGGCCGGCTCTTGGTGCATCACCTCGGGCTCGCACTCGTCGAGAGCGTCGAACTCAGCGATTTGCGGTTCGTCGAGGAACAGCACCGCGGAAGCCGCGGGATCGACAGGACGGAGGGGTATCGGGCCTCGTCGTCGCACGTCGTCGACCTCAGTCATCCCATCCGCGCCGGCCTGATCACGTACCCGGGACTACCGGCGCCCGTCATCACCCCGCACCTGACTCGCGAGGACTCGCGGGCGAAGTACGCCGCGGGCACCGAGTTCGCGATGGACGTCATCACGATGATCGGCAACACAGGGACCTACCTCGACTCGCCGTTCCATCGCTACGCCGACGGCCGCGACCTTGCCGGGCTCGACCTCTCGACGCTGGTCGGCCTGCGCGCCGAGGTGTTCCACCTGCAGGACGCGTGGAACGCCGAGCGGCGGGGCATCCGCGCGGAGACCCTCGCCGATCGGGCTCTCGCCGGTGCCGCCGTGCTCCTGCACACCGGCTGGGACGAACACTTCGGATCGCCCGAATACGGCGTCGGCGCACCGTATCTCACCGCCGATGGCGCGCAGTACCTGATCGACGCGGGCGCGATGCTGGTGGGGATCGACTCGGTCAACATCGACGACACCGAGTCGGGAGGGGAGCGGCCCGCGCACACCCTGCTGCTGGGTGCGGGCGTGCACGTCGTCGAGCACCTCACCAACCTCGGCGACCTGCCGCCGTGGGGGGCGCGGTTCACGGCAGCGCCGCCCGCGGTCGAGGGCTTCGGCACCTTCCCGGTCCGCGCGTTCGCCGCGCTGCCCGCGGGCTAGCAGCGCTACTGCCTGAAGCCCCAGTCGAACAGCCCGATCGCCTGACCGTAGAGGTCGCCGTCGCCGTACATCTCCACCACGATGAGGCGGCGGCCATTGCGTTGCGCCGCAGTGACATACGTCTTCTTGGCCAGGTTGGTGAATCCCGTCTTGCCCGCGAAGTCGCCGGGATAGCGGGTGAGCAATTCGTTCTGGGCGGTGAGCGTCTTGCCGGGGAACGATGCCGACTGCGACGAGAAGATCTGGGCGATCAACGGATACTTCAAGGCCTGGCGGTAGATCACGGCGAGGTCGTGGGGTGTCGTGACGGTTTCCCAACCGGGCCCGTCCAGCCCGGACGGCGACGACGCCTTCGTGCTGCGCGCACCCAGTTGGGCGGCCTTGGCGTTCATCCTCGCGATGGCAACCGCTTGTCCGCCGAGCATGTCGGCGAGCATGTTGGCGGCGTCGTTGCCCGACACCATCAGCAGTGCCGCGAGCAGTTGCGTGGTGGTGTACGGCTGACCCGGTGTGAGCCCCACGCACGAGCACTCGACCTCGGTGTGCGACTTGTTGGCCCGCGCGAACGAGTTCGGGTTGATGTTGTCGAGGACGACCATCGCAAGGAGCGGCTTGATGGTGCTCGCCGGGGCGTAGGAGCCGTTGGGATTCTTGGCGGCCAGCACGGCCCCGCTGTCGAGATCCGCGACCAGCCACGCCTGCGCGGGCCCATCGGGTGGTGCGACCACCGCCCCTGCTGGCTGGGCGTCGGGTTGCGCCGACACGACGGGCGCGGTCAACGCCGCAGTGACGACGAGCGCCGTCGCCGCGAATAGTCTCCGCACGAATGGCGAGCGTATGGCGGTCAGGACTCGCCAAGCGCGCGATCAGGTCTCCGTCGGGTATCGGATTCCAAGCGCCGCCGAGATCTGCGCCAGGGTCGTGATCGATCGCGGGCCACGACCCTCTTGCAGAAGTCGGCGCAGGCCCGTGGCCCTACAGCGTGCCGATGCTCACCGAACGGTCCTGGGCGAAACCCCAGTCCAGCAGGCTCGTCGCCTGGTCCCAGTAGGTGGGGCCGCCCTCGACGACGAGGCCATACATCATCGCGACCACCAGCCGTCGACCGTCGCGCTGCGCGGCCCCGACGAACGTCTTGCGGGCCACGTCGGTGAACCCCGTCTTGCCGCCGAGCATGCCGGGGTAGCGGGCCAGCATCTCGTCCTGGTTGACCAGCATCTCCGGTCCTGCGTCGCCGGGGAACGGTGCCGAAGGGGACGACGTGATCCCGGCGAACACCGGATTGGCCAGCGCCGCACGGAAGATGACGGTCAGGTCGTGCGGCGTGGTGTACCCGTCGATGCCCGGCCCGTTCAGCCCCGACGGCGACCCTGCCTGGGTGTCGTTGGCGCCGAGCGAGGCGGCCTTGGCGTTCATCTTCGCCACGGCCACGTCCCTGCCGCCCAGCATGTGGGCAAGCGTGTTGGCGGCGTCGTTGCCCGAGACCAGCAGCAGGCCGTCGAGCAGCTCCCGCGTCGTATAGGTGCGACCGGCCTTGACGCCAGCGCAGTTGCACTCCGTCTTGGCGTCGGCGTCGTCGGCGACCACGGTGGCGTCCAACGGCAACTCGTCGAGGACGACCAGCGCCAGCAGCGTCTTGATCGTGCTGGCAGGCGCGTGCCTGGCGTTCTCGTCGCGCCCGGCCAGGATCTGGCCGGTGTCCATGTCGGCGACGATCCAGGCGGGCGCGGGGCCCTCGGGAATCTGGGCCGTGCCCACGGGCTGAACGTCGACGTCAGCACCTGCGGAAGGCGTGGTGAGCAGGGTGGCGGTGAGCAGTGCGGCCCCAACGGCGGCGGTCAGCGATCGTCTGAACATCGTCGCCGAGCCTAACCGTTCGGAACATTCCCCCGTCGCTTCGCTCGCCCCAGTGCCACATCCCCCGTCGCTTCGCTCGCCCCAGTGCCACATCCCCCGTCGCTTCGCTCGCCCCAG
>Ga0105239_10004820_pt1 | contig 15982 bp, 10 predicted proteins | sample KBSC44metaG_FD_92761 | JGI IMG/M metagenome (GOLD analysis project Ga0105239, IMG submission 92761) | Corn rhizosphere microbial communities from Kellogg Biological Station, Michigan, USA - KBS C4-4 metaG | ecosystem: Host-associated > Plants > Roots > Rhizosphere > Soil | place: Michigan, USA...
GTGCACACGACCAGTGATAGGTTCAAAATCAAAAATGCTGAAAGCAAACGGATAGCAACAACCGTCCCAACCAACAATATCAAACGGATGATGGCCATAATGCAGATTGTACATCACGCCACGCTTTTTTGTTCTTATCAGAAAATCGCCCTTTTCATCAAAAGTGGGCAGGTTATGGGGCGGACGGATATCCCGCTCACAATAAGGCGAATGCTCCAGCAATTGTCCGTTTTTGCTGAGGTACTTTTTAGGAAATCTGATGGGACTAAAAGATTCAACAATAAATAGCCGGTTTTTAGTATCACTGAACTCAACTTTATAAATAGTGCCACGTGGAATAATCAGATAATCGCCATAAGAAAATGGCAACTCACCATACATGGTATGCAATATACCGGAACCTTCATGCACAAAGATCATTTCATCGGCATCGGCATTTTTAAAATAATAGTCGTGCATGCCTTCCTGCGGAGCAGCGAGTACAATATGGCAGTCGTTGTTTACCAGCACCGGCGTACGGCTTTGCAGATAATCAATGGCAGGTTTTATATGAAAGCCTTCAAAGCTGCGATGGCGCAACATTTTTTCTTCCGCCACTTTGGGCGATACATCGTACGACGGTTCTGTTTTAATAATGTCAGTAGGCGGGTGGCAATGATACAGCAGGGAGTAATCGTTTGAAAATCCTTCTGTGGAAAATAACTGCTCGGCATACAATGAACCATCGGGTTTACGAAATTGTGTATGCCGTTTATGGGGAATACTTCCTGCTTGATGGTAGTAAGACATGATATAAATTTGTTGATGTGCGAAGTTGCTAATGTGCGAATACACAATTAGCAAATGTTCAAATTTGTAAATAGGAAATGAAGTTGGGTAGTCGGAAAGTCCGCAAGTCTGAAAGAAAGTTTAAAATGATGTATGATTCTTTCCGACTTCCGGTCTTTACCGGCTTTCGGACTTTTTTATAGAGAAAGTTCCAGTGTTTTGAGAAGAAATACATATTTCCATCTTCTCTTATCAATCCAATATGTAAAATTGCGAAAGAATGGCATGGCAATAATCGTTGATAGTAAAGTTAATAAATAGTTAGCTAAGCGCACAAAAGAGTAAAAAGAGACAAAAAATTTACTATATATGCAAACGGCTGGATTAGTTGTAATAAAAAACCGGAAACTGTTACTGGCATTCAGCAATAATAAACAGGCTTTTTACCTGCCGGGCGGCAAAATAGACGCTGCCGAAACGGCGGTTGAAGGTCTGATCAGGGAAATCAGAGAAGAATTGAATGTTGAACTGAACGAAAGCGGTTTGCAGTATTACACGCATATTACCGCACCGGCTTTTGGTGAAAAAACAGGCATTATTATGGAGCAGGATTGTTTTCTGTACGACCTACAGGAAACACCTGAACCAAATGCAGAAATAGGTGTGCTTGAATACTTCGATATTGCGGCCTATTCGTTGCAACCGCAACAGGTGCCCGGAGTGGTAATGATACTTGAAAAGTTGAAAAAAGAAAACAAGATAGATTAAAGGCTTAACTACAAAAATCCACTATAGAATAATTTATGAAAAAGAATTTAATCCTGAAAAAAGAAAGGCAGATCGATAGCCCCCCTATGAAATTGTGGTCTGTTTTAACCGATAACCAATGGATTGAACAATGGCTGGGCGTACAAATGGTTACTGATTGGCAACCGGGAAGTCCCATCGCTTTTACAATCAGCTATAAGGATAAAGAAATTAAAGACAAGGGAGCGATCATTCAGTTTGAACCAGGTAAAAAGTTCTCCTACAATTACTGGAGCGTGTTTTCTACTACAGAAGACAGTCCGGAAAACTATTCGATAATAACATTCGACATTGTGCCCAATGGAAATGGTTCGATACTACAATTGACGCAAACCAACTTTTCTACGAAGCTGATGTACACGCATGCAGATAATAACTGGGAAGAAACGTTGGACACGATTAAAAAATTAGCAGAAGAAGGCAGCGCATTATCATGAAACGAATCGGACTGATATCAGATACACATGGCTTTTTGGATGAAGCAGTCTTTAAGCACTTTGAATCGTGCGATGAAATATGGCATGCCGGCGATTTTGGTAATATTGAACTTGCCAATAAACTGGCTGCATTTAAACCCCTGAAAGGCGTATACGGGAATATCGACGGACAGGACATAAGAACAGTCTATCCTGAAAAACTACGCTGGACCTGTGAAGATGTACCGGTTTTTATGACACACATCGGCGGCTATCCGCCTAAATACAATCCTGCTGTAAAAAAAGAATTGACCGACAACCCACCCCGGCTATTTATCTGCGGTCATTCACACATTTTGAAAGTTATGTTCGATGAAAAGCTGCAATGCCTGCATATGAATCCCGGTGCTGCGGGATTACAGGGCTGGCATAAGGTGCGCACCATCATTCGATTTGTTGTTGATGGAGCCAATATGCGCGATTGTGAGGTTATCGAATTGGGAAAAAGAGGATAATCATATTTCTAACAAAGACGCAAAGGCGCGAAGAAATAAATCCTTCGCGCCTTTGCGTTTGGCAGAAACCAGGTGAGCCAGAGAATGCCTATTGAGCTTTGCTTATCGCCTTCTTCTTTGCGTCATCAATCACATCGAGCAGGCCATTGCTGAAAGTATCTTCGCCCAGTTGCCAGAACATAATGCCATTTAATTTCTTTTCAACGGCATATTCGGTTTTTAATCGCATGGAGGTAGTATCGTCGAAAGTAACGAATAATTTTTGTGCGGCATTATACATATAGGGCGCGTGTGCTACAGGATCCCAATGATATACAAAACCACTGTCGGGCGAGAGTACGCTATTAAACGATTTAAAAGAAACCCCTCTTTTGAAACTACCGCCTTGATACAGGCCATTGTTAACACTGTCTACATTCTGAAAAATACGCGCATAAAAAGCGGCGCCGATCGCCAGCTTGTTAGACGGAATACCAATAGAATCCAGATAACGGATGGCATTATCCACCGATTCTATCTGAGCAGATGTAGAATACAGCGGTGTATGATGTCCGGTAACAGTACTAAACCCATGTACCAGATCGTAGGTCATTAAATTAACGCGATCTATTTTGCGCATCACTTTTGGCCATTCAATAGATTCCTGCAGGTATCTGCTGAACCCACCGGCAGCAAAACTGATCTCCTTTTCTTTACCCATTGTTTTCCGCAACTGGGTTACCAGTTTGGTAAAATTGGGTTTATCGTCGGCCGTGTATTTATGGCCGGGGAAACCGGGAATCACGGGATACTCCCAGTCGAGGTCGATGCCATCGGCATTAAAATATTTGAGCAGATCATCGACGGAGCGCGCAAATTCTTTTCTGTCTTTCTTCGTTGAAAAAATATCTGAACAGGTGGCGCAGCCGCCCCATCCGCCCAGCGATAAAATCACTTTCAGCTGTGGATTTCTGTTTTTTAATGCAACCAGTCGTTGAATGGTAAGGGTATCATTGGCGTTATCAACCGCAAGCTGATTGCCTTTTAAATGGCAAAAACTAAAAATAATGTGGGTGAGTTTTTCCGCGGCAAAGCTGTCTACCTGTGGTGCACGACCGGCGTAATACCCTATTACGGCCAGTGACTGAGGTTTGCTTTTTGAATGTTTGCCTGATTGTGAAAAGCAGTCGCTAAAAAGGATAAGCAGGAACAGTGTTTTGAGTATGGTGCGAAGCATTAGTGTGTGTTTTCTATTGAATAGTGCCCGAATTGCGAAAAATGTAACGGTCTAATGACGTATCATTTCAAAATCAAGGTACGCACAAAACGGCATAGGAAAACACACATTATGATGAAGGGCTAAGATACGGCTCTTAGCTTAAAACCGGGGGCACAATACTTCCTGACGCGAAATATCATGGCGGTCGAAAAATCCGATGTAGGATAACGACAATTCAAAACCTCCCCTGCCCTGGCTGGCTGTTTTTAACTGAGAAACGTTCACATCGTAGCTAAGCGCCAACGACAATGATCTCATATCAATTTTCACAACAGGAATGACTGCATCTTTCCATCGTAAAAATGCACCGAAATTCAGGGTACAGTTTGTTTCGTCGACAAAAGAGCCTGTTTTGTAGGAGTATATTCCACCGGCTATCGTTTCTGATACGCCGCCCTGTGTAGAGTGGTCTGCATGAAAGGTAAAATAAGAATACTCATCGAGGTTCAGCTTAACACCGGCTGAAAAAACATATTTCGGGTTTAGCTCCATTTTAGCATTGTTATAGAAAGAATTTTTGGGCCTGTTCAGATGATGATAAGCAGCGCCTAAAAATAAACTGTTCTCCTCGTTAGCACCAAATGTGGTATTGTAACTCATGCCTACAGAAGCATCCCAGTTGCTGAAGTTGGAGCTGTACAGATTTTCACCGGTAGATAATGAGGAATTATAGCCGCCATCGTACTGGTTGTTGGTGGTCATTTTTGTTAAGTCGATGCTCTTTCTAACAAGACCGCCCATAAAGCCGAGCGACAGGTATTCGGTTTTCTGATCGCTTAGCGATTTGTGGTAATTTAATGCAGGCAGAAACTCACTGGTGGTTAACCCTACAGTACCCGCCTTATCATATAACATCTGCAATCCGGTAGTTATATAATCATTTGTGCCGCCAATGGGTAATTTACATTCTCCATTAAACGAACCGGTACGGTAGGCATTGGTAAAACTATTCCATTGATCGCGGTACACGCCCTGAATGCGATAATCACCGGTAAAGATACCAGCCAGCGAAGGGTTGCGTAACAGGGGCGCTTCGAAAAACTGTGAAAAATGGAGGTCCTGTGCCTGCCCCGCAAGCATCGAAACCATTAATACAAGGCCAACTAAAGCCTTCTTACAAATAGCACCGGTATTCATACGTTTAATATTAAATGTTGAGCGCTAAAAAATTGAACATCTAAATATTGGATATTGGATTGAGTGTGTCACACTGGGCCATTAACGAAGTATGACACACTTTAATGTTATTTTATCAGAGCCACGTTTCCTTTATACGGAATAATACTTGAGTTCTCGCAAATAATTTCTACTATGTATACATATACGTCCAGATCGGCCAGTTGGCCATTGATCTTTCCATCCCACCCTGCCGAAGGATCATTAGGCGCAAAATCTCTTTTCTCGAATACTGTCTGTCCCCAGCGGTTGAAAATGCGCAGTGAATGGATCATATTCAGTCCCTTTCCACGCACGTAGAATACATCATTTACGCCATCGCCATTGGGTGAGAAAGTATTGGGTATAAAGAAATTTCCATCATTACAAACCGAGGTTATGGTAATATCATCCGACTTAACGCAACCACCGTCATTGGAGGCAGTAACGCGATAGGTGACACTTCCTTTTACGGTTGCCATGGGGGCTTTACAGGTTGTACAGCTTAGTCCGGCTGCCGGCGCCCAGGCCCATTTATCAACATCAGACGAGCTTTGAGCCGTTAGCTGAATAGTGCTGCCGGTACTTACAGTAGTATCGTTACCTGCAAAAACCTGTGGAACAGGGAATACAGTTATTTTTAGGGAGCCGGTATCAGCAAAACAGTTATCATTATCTCTTCCGATAACAGTATATACAGTAGTTGCTGTAGGAGATGCTTTGGGTGTAGCAGCATTGGTATTATCCAAACCCGCCGATGGATACCAAGTGTATTTATCTGCCCCCGAAGCGCCAATCTTCACCTGCTCACCGGCACAGAGGGTATCGCCGGGTTGTACCTGCATGGTAAACTGCTGACGTACACGAACATTAATGGTATCGCTTTTTATACATCCGTTCGATGATACGCCGGTTACAACATACGTTGTATTGGTAGCCGGGTTGATCATAGGACCAGCACATTGCGTACAGGAAATATCAGGGGTTGCCTGCCAGGTATATTGCTGAGCGCCGGTAGCATGTAATACGATCGGTGTACCACGACAAACAAAAGTATCCCGACCTGCAGATGTATTAGGCAATGGCCAGATGGTTACATTGTATCGTGCGGTATCGTGGCAATAATTCTGATAAAGAGTTTGCAGTTGCACCTGGTAACTTCCGGCAGTGCTGTATAACTGGCTTACCGATTCAACAGTATCTGCGGTATGGCCATTGCCAAAATCCCAGTGCTTTTGCAGGTTGGCATCATCGCCGGTGATCGTTGCCTGAAACGCCAACTGACCGGGCTCGCACGCTGCGTTATCACCTGTTACCGAAACTTTGGGAGTAGCATATACTTTTATGGTATCGGTTAAATGAAGCACATCTTTACAACCATTAGCGGTTGTTACCATATAGGAAATAGTATGGGTTGACGGAGCATCGCTATAGGTATGTTTTGGATTTGCCTGCGTGCTGAAAGTACCATCGCCAAAATCCCACATATGCCCCTGTATAAAATCATTGGCTACCGACTTATCGGTAAACTGTATAGTTCCCGAATTACAAACGCGGTAAGTATCCATATTCACCTTTGCCGTTACGCCAATAGCATTTATGGTATCGGCGCCGGTAACAGGTACCTGACAACCGGTGCTGTCAATTAAGATCATGCGCGGTACAAAACTGCCTGCGGCAGCATAGGTGTATTGAACAGATGTAACGGTAGAAGCTGTTGTATTACCATCATTAAAATCCCAGATCAGCGACTTGATGCCATTGCCTGTTCCATTGAACTGAACAGTAAGCGGCACACAACCGGTAAGAGGTGTATAGGTAAATGAACCTTTAGGCCCTTTTACAATTACGTGTTTTTGCATTACATCGGTACATCCGCCGGGGCCAATTATCGTTTGTGTTGGATAATAATCACCAGGCAGACTATAAGAGTGGACCGGATTAACGAGCGTAGATGTAGAACCATCACCAAAATCCCACCGTACGGTTGTATAATTTTTTGCCTCATTGGTAAAATTCACCCGCAACGGAGGACAGGTGCCTATAGAATCTGACATTGAGAAACCGGCAACAGGAATAACGATCTTTACATAATTAACCCGCTTCAGGGAGTCGCTGCAACCAACCGGGTCAGCAATAGACAGTTTTACAGTATACAAACCTTCCTGCTGATACTGGTGCGCCGGTGATGCCTGAGCAGATGTATTGCCATCACCAAAATCCCAGCTGTACTGCAGGCTATTACCGGTAGAACCATTTAAAAAGTTAACCGGTTTGCCAGGACATGAACTTGTATCCGGACTAACAAAAACCGCCTTTGGCTCTGAAATAATAAGCGCTGCAGCCCTTGATGCATTATCGGTACATCCATAGCTGTCGGTAACTCTTATTGAAACAGTATACGTTCCACCCGTGGCATATACGTGGTTAATTGAAGAAGGTGTTGTATATGTTGAATCAGGTGTTCCATCGCCCCATACAAATACCCATTTAACAATGGGGTGAATTCCATCTGTAGTGCTTTTATCGATAAATGTAGCGGTGTTGTCAACACAAATTTTTTGCTTAGCCACGTCAAAAGAAGCACCTGGGCCGTAAACATGTATATACTGCGCTTTTACGGTAGAATCGATACAACCATTTATATCAACATATACCAATGACACTTTGTAAGTACCTGGCAGTTTGTAAGTATGCGTAACATTGGCGGGCATTGTGGTGAAAGTGCCATCACCAAAGAACCACGTCATACCGCTGATGTTGGCAGGGGTATAGTTCTTTAATGTAAATGAAATGTTACCTCCCTCACATATTTCCTGATGATCGGCATCATAATCAGGGTGCTCATCAGTTACTATAATATTTTGTGCGGCACTGTCGATACAACCACCGTTTGTAACATACAACCGTACTCTATAGGTACCGGTTGATGAATAAGTATGAACCGGGTTAGGGTTTGAAGAACCGGGAGTACCATCGCCAAAATCCCACTGCCAGGTTTGTGCACCTTTTGATTTATCGGTAAAAGTGCGCTGGTATTTATTGGTGCAATTGATACTACTTAAGAAAAAGGCAAGAGGCGGATTAACATGAATGTAATTGTTCTTAGTCATGGTATCGGAGCAACCTTTATTGAATACAATGAAGGTTACTTTAAAAGTGCCCGTATCGCCATATTGATGCAATGGATTGTCAATACCTGATCCGCCGCCATCGCCAAAGATCCACTGCCATGCATCACCTGCAGGCGTGCTTAAATTGGTAAACTGAATAGCCTGACTTCTGCACACATCAAATAAATTGGCCTTAAAATTAGCCGTTGGCCGCGAAGCTGTCGTTACAGCATTCACCAATACGGCAGAATCGGTACAACCACCGGTGGTTGTGATCACCAGCTTTACTGTAAAATTTCCTTCCGTAGTATATGTTTTTACCGGAGTTGCCAGGTTAGATGTAGTGCCATCGCCAAAATCCCAATGATACGATGCTATATTATCCTGCACGGTAACAGTTGCTGAAAAAGGCGTGGTGAATGGAATACAACCACTGACAGGCATATTGTTGAGCTTCACCTGCGGACGTACAACAGCTATATACTTCTTCTTAATAATAGTATCGGTACAACCATTAGTGCCGGTTACAATCAGTTTAACAGTAAAGGAATCATACTTATTATAAGAATGTATCGGGTTGGCATCGGTGCTTGTGCTGCCATCGCCAAAATCCCATTGCCATCCAATGGTACCTGCCGATGTGTTGGTAAACTGTATAGTTGCAGGAACACTACATGAATATGTTTTGTCAGAAGTAAAAAAAGCAACCGGTTTAGGCAATACAGTAATTGGTTTGATCAAAGAATCAGAACAGCCAAAATGATTTACCAGCTTAACATTATAGGTACCTGGCGCCGTATATGTTTTCTGAGGATTAGCGGCAGTTGAACCGGTATTATCACCAAAATCCCATTCCACTGAAGCCGGTGTTGGCGTAGATGTGTTGGTAATAAAAATCGGATGCCCCACACAGGCAGTGGTGGGCATATTGAACTGTGTTACGGTGCTTCCTAAAACAAGCAGATTGGGTTTAGTGATAGTATCATGGCAACCTGAATTATTTACGGCCACTAAAGTAACTGTATACGAACCGTTTGAGTTATAAGTATGGCTGGGGCTTTTGGAAGCGGCTGACTGACCATCGCCAAAAGTCCATTGGTATGAAACAGTGCCTGATTCAACTGATTTGTTATTGAAGTTTATTTGAACCGGTGCACTGCAACTATTGGTAGTAGGCGTATAATCGAAATCGGCAATAACTCCGGAGGTTATCTGCACATACTGTGTTTTACTAAAGCTTTTGCTACAGCCTTTATCACTGGTTACCTTTAGCGTTACAGTGTAATTACCTGTACCGGTATAAGTATGCATAGGATTTTGTACGGAAGAAGTATTGCCATCGCCAAAGTCCCACTGCCACTGGTTTATAGCGCCGCCCGTCACTGTGCTTTTATCGGTGTATGTTACCGGCAAGGGAAAACAACCCACTGAATCTGAAGCGGTAAAGTCGGCTACAGGGTTATCGTATACGGTTATGTATTGTTGTTTTTCGATAGAATCGGCGCCACTGGCGTTCTTTACCACCAGCTTAACGGTATAGGTACCGGGAGAAAAATAAACTGTTGATGGATTTTGAAATAAAGAGATGGTACCATTGCCCAGGTCCCATCGCCAACTGGTTGGACTACCGGTAGATGCATCCTGAAATTGTACTACCACCGGCGAACAGCCGGAGACACTGGTTGCAGAAAAAGCAGCTTTCAACTGCCCATAACTATGGGTAGAGGAAATACATGCGCAGGCGAGAGCAAGAACGTATGCTACAAACTGTTTTTTCATTGGGTTTAGAGGTCTGGCACAAAAAAGACTATAGTGCAGTGACTTAAATATAATTTTTATTTAGCAGGAATCATAGTACCTGCTAATTATTATTTCATTAACGACCTGTTATAAAAAATGAATATTGGAAAAAGGGGGGCAAATCAAAATTCTAGGCGATAACTCTTATAGAGCAAAGTTACTTCTCTATATTATTTATTTTCACTCAAATAAAGGCGTTTAGCAAAAACTACTAGAATGAGGGAAGTCTTTCGGGGTGGGATAGGGTTTTAGCACAAGTATAGCCGGTGAGTTTAAGCGGCGTGGTAATTATACGCTAATGGTTTCCCTATAGTCATCAATTGAGGCTATTATAAGGTTGCCACCCAATTGTCTTAATCTTTCATCTAGTTTGGCACGCCTTGACTTAATATTAGGCGTTACTTTTCTACATACTATTCTTCCAAAAATTTTATACGTATTAACTAAGCCTATCTAAAACTATCATTTTTCTTCCTGGTCAAATTTTAAATCCATAATTCTATCGTATTCCACGTTTAGCACATCAGAAATACGATCTATTTCTTCGGCTTTTATTTGCATGTTTTCATCATCGATAATTGAACGAACCGAGCCATTTTCTACGCACCATGCGCCGACATCATTGGGATTGAGCCATAAATTCTCAGGAACAATAGCTTTAACACCACTGTTATGTTGCCCTACCTGATAAGCATAAATGAGATTATTAAGCGTAGTAAGAGTATACGGACTGTGCGTTGTAATTGTTAAATTATAGTTTAAAGGAAGTATCTTTTCCAGAATAACTCTAAGCAATTCGCTTTGAGTTGATGGAAAAAGCGAAAGCTCAGGTTCTTCAATAGATAACGCAATATCTTTTGAACTATTCTTTTTATTTGCTCTGTCAGCTAAAAAACTTATTGCCAGCATTAACGGTAATGTAGATTGTATTCCGTTAGAGCTTTCACTCAATCTTATTGTTTTACCGTTTTTTAATTTAACCTTATCTGTATTATCATCATAGAAGTAGGTTACATCATCTAAAAAACTGATTGTTTGCTCCTTAATATTCTTGCGAGCATTCTGAAATAAAATGCCAAACTCAGTAATGTATTTCTGTATAGAGATTTTTTCGGAGATAAAAAGGAAAGAAAGTTCTGCAATGAGCGGAATGATCACTCTTTCTGCAGGAATATAAATTGACCGGGGAATAATATAATACCGTTCAGCCGCCTCCTGTAACATCATGTGCCCTTCACGGTCATTAATGTCAAGCATCTTGTCATCTGCAGTTGTAATACGAATGCTGGTATTTTTTTCAAAAAAACTTTCGAGACCATACTCTTCAGCAAGCATTGCCTTAAATTCATACCCGGCCCAATCGTCCTGTGATTTATTATAATTTTTAAATGCACTGATGATTTTTGCTATAGTACTTTTTCCACTTCCCTGTGGCCCAATAAAAACATTTATTCGTTTTAAATCAATGTCGGCTTCAGCAATAGGTCCAAAATTTCTTATACTAAGCTTTTTCATTGCACAAAATTATTATTCTAAAGTACTAAATTTTTTAGCACAAAAATATCTTTTCCAAAATACTTATCCCCTATAATAAAAAAAGAGGCAGATACCCAGTATCTGCCTCTTACACTTATCAAACAAAGATATTACTTTTTCAAAAACTGCGCGCGGATTACGTTCAACGCGCCACCTGCTTTAAACCACTCGATCTGTTGTTTATTGTACGTGTGGTTAAGCGTTACCTGATCTTTACTGCCATCTTTGTGGTTTAATACCATTGTTAATGGCTTGCCGGGTTCAAACGATCCCAGACCAACGATATCGATGCTGTCATCTTCCTGCACTTTATCGTAGTCTTCTTTATTGGCAAATGTGAGCGCCAGCATACCCTGCTTTTTCAGGTTGGTTTCGTGAATACGGGCAAAGCTTCTTACCACAATAGCACGTACTCCTAAGTGACGGGGTTCCATGGCAGCGTGTTCACGGCTTGAACCTTCACCATAGTTTTCGTCGCCCACAACTACAGAACCAATACCTTTTGCTTTGTATGCACGCTGTACAGCAGGTACAGGACCATATTCGCCGGTCAATTCATTCTTAACCTTATCGGTTTCGTCGTTAAAGAAGTTAACGGCGCCGATAAGCATGTTATTACTGATATTATCGAGGTGACCACGGAATTTTAACCAGGGGCCGGCCATAGAGATATGATCGGTAGTACATTTTCCTTTTGCCTTGATGAGCAGTTTCAATCCTTTCAAATCAGTTCCTTCCCATGCTGCAAATGGTGCAAGCAGCTGCAGACGCTGTGATTCAGGAGAAACGATTACCTGTACGCCGCTGCCATCTGCTGCAGGAGCCTGGTAACCGGGATCGTCTACTGAAAAGCCCTTAGGAGGTAATTCTGAACCTGTCGGTTCATCGAGCATTACTTCTTTACCTTCTTCATTTTTCAGTTTATCTTTTAACGGGTTGAAAGTTAAATCACCCGCAATGGCAAATGCAGTTACAATTTCAGGAGAAGCAACAAAAGCGTGCGTAGATGCTAAACCATCATTACGTTTTGCAAAGTTGCGGTTGAATGAGGTGATGATGGAGTTCTTACGTTTGGGATCATCAATATGACGTGCCCATTGACCGATACAGGGACCGCACGCATTGGCGAGTACCACACCACCAATTTTAGAGAAGGTTTCGAGGAAACCATCTTTTTCAATGGTAAAACGAACCAGTTCAGAGCCGGGTGTGATGGTGAACTCTGCTTTTGTTTTTAATTTTTTATCAACGGCCTGTTTTGCCAGAGAAGCAGAACGGCTGATATCTTCGTAAGATGAGTTGGTGCATGAACCGATCAATGCTACTTCCAATCTTGAGGGCCAGTCGTTCGATTTAACAGCTTCAGCAAATTTTGAAATAGGCCATGCTAAATCCGGAGTAAACGGACCGTTTACATAAGGCTCCAGTTCATCGAGATTAATCTCGATTAACTGATCGTAGTATTTAGCAGGATCAGCATATACTTCTTCATCAGGACGCAGATGCTCTTTTATTTGTGTAGCCTGATAAGCCACTTCTTCGCGGCCTGTAGCGCTCAGGTAAGCAGCCATCTTTTCGTCGTAGGCAAAAATTGAGCAGGTAGCGCCAATTTCTGCACCCATGTTACAAATAGTGGCTTTACCGGTAGCGCTTAAGCTGTCGGCGCCTTCACCAAAATATTCAACAATAGCACCGGTACCACCTTTAACGGTTAAAATACCAGCTACTTTTAAAATAACGTCTTTGGCGGCAGTCCAGCCGTTCATTTTACCTGTTAATTTCACACCGATCAGCTTGGGCATTTTCAGTTCCCAGGGAAGGCCGGCCATTACGTCTACAGCATCGGCGCCTCCTACTCCAATGGCAACCATACCTAAGCCACCGGCGTTGGGCGTGTGGGAATCGGTACCAATCATCATACCACCGGGAAATGCGTAATTTTCAAGGACTACCTGGTGAATAATACCGGCGCCGGGTTTCCAGAAGCCGATACCATATTTATTAGATATAGAGGAGAGGAATTCGTATACTTCTTTATTGATATCCAGGGCAGTTTTCAGGTCTTCCTGAGCACCCGTTTTTGCCTGGATGAGGTGATCACAATGCACGGTTGAAGGAACGGCTACTTTTGCACGTCCGCAGGTCATAAACTGTAACAGTGCCATTTGGGCTGTAGCATCCTGCATCGCTACGCGGTCAGGAGTAAAATCAACGTAATCTACGCCACGCTCATATGCTTTTCCAGCAGGAACGAACAGGTGGGCATATAATATTTTTTCTGCTAATGTCAGGGGACGTCCTACCAGTTTACGCGCTTCTGCTACTTTTTCGGGCATCGCGGCATAAACTTTTTTAATTAAGTCCAGATCAAAAACCATGGTTTTTTTCGTTTAAAAAGTGATCAAACGTATAAAAAAGTCACGCGAAGTTACCTAAAAAATGAGTAGAGAGCTAATGGATTGCTTGCACATTTTTGCCGAATGTTTTAATTTAGAGGCATGAACCGGTTCAGATATTTTATAGAATGGCAGGCATTTGGTGTATGCACTGCAATTGGCGAGCGGTTGGGCATTGCTACCTCCCGCATTCGTACCTGGTTTATCTATGTATCCTTCCTGACAATGGGCTCTCCGCTTATTATTTATTTTATACTGGCATTCTGGATGAATATCAAACGGTACATACTATCTCTTCGCCGAAACCCACTGAAATACGAATAAACCTGTATTCTTTATTTATTGCCAAAACGGGTTAGCCTTTATTTGCTGAGCGTTTAAAAAAAAGGCTCTGTGTTTAATTTTGATTATTCAGATACCGATTATGAGCAATTGGTACCTCAAATGGCCGCGCAGCTAAACGTACAGGTACACAACGATCAATTGCTGTTTCCTGAAACTATCGCAACAGGTAGCTTCCGTCATATTCATGTGCCTAATGGATTGCATGCCTATGTTATGGATTGCACGATGCATCAGGATTGGCACATTCATCTGAAGAAAAAATCCGAAGATTACTATACACTTCATTTTGATGAGCTTACTATTGCCGATAAGCTGGTTATTTCTATCGACGAAGAAAAAGTAAGAGAGAAAACAGGTCATAAGGCGCTTGCTTATCTTACCGGTTCACAACATAACTGGTCGTATCAGGGAACAAAAGCAAGCGCTTATAAAGGTGTAACCATTATCTTCAACAAACAATGGCTGTCGCAGTATTTTGAAATGGAAATAGCTGAAGATGTAATTACATCTTACATATCATTAAAAGCCGAAAGCATTAATATCGTTCCGCTCGATGCACGTTACCGTCGATGGATGAAAACCATATGCAATGTTGAAGAAACAAATCCGCTACGTACTACCATTCTTCAAAACAGACTGATGCTGATGATCGAGCGTTTCTTTGGCAGCCTGTATGAAAAGATGCGCAATCCGGCCTTCAGGCTTCCGCTTTCACAGGAAGACATTGCGCGGGTAGTACAAATTGAAAGATTGTTAACAAAGAATGTGTTGCAGGCTCCGCCTTCCATTCACCAGCTGGCTAAAATAGCAGCCATCAGTGAATCGAAACTGAAAAAAGATTTTAAAACAATGTATGGGCTTCCCATCTATGAATATTATCAGAAAGCCCGCATGCATGCGGCGCAGGATAAACTGCTTACCGGAAAATATTCTGTAAAAGAAGTAGCTATGGAGCTTGGCTATTCAAACCTCAGCAACTTTACCATTGCCTTTAAAAAAGAATTTGGCGTATTGCCCAGTCAACTGTTGTCTGCTAAAAAAACATAGAAAATATTGAACGCTCAATGTCCAATATTCAATATTGAAGTAAAAACAAATCACCATGGCGTGCTCACAAACCTAAACATTGGATATTGAACATTCGATATTACAAGTGTGCAACTGACGCTTTTTTCGTGTGTAACTGCCTGAATATGTTTATAAAATGTTAAATTGATACACTGGTTAAGCGTCATACTTTTTGCAGCTACTATTGTGACTATATTAGATAGCTGCTAGTAAAAATCCGGTACAGTTTTACGTATATATACAGATTCAAAATTATTGTCAGCCCCGTTTTTTAATCCAATATCAGATGGTGGAAAAAATGTATAAATTATTTCCACCATCACAATGCCTTTGAAAGACAATATTATAGAGCTCCTTCGGGAGCTTTTTACATTTATGGATTTGATAGTGTGGTACGGTTTTGGTTTCTTCGCGCACATATTAAATATTTACACTATGAAATCCAATTTTCTCCTGGCCCTCTCTTTCTTTTCTTTACTGGGAGTATTCACGAGTTCCTGTAATTCTAAAAACTCTTCGTCAACCGCCCACTTACAGGTTAAATTAACCGATGCGCCGGCTAACTACGATGCAGTTCTTATCGACATTAAAGATGTACAGATCAATGTTACCGGCGATGGTGACAATGGCTGGCAATCTCTGGCAGGTGTAAAACCAGGTGTGTACAATCTGCTTGACCTGGTGAATGGTAAAGACACCCTGCTGCTGGATGCAAACATACCTTCAGGCCGTTTGCATCAGATCCGTTTGGTATTAGGTACTGGCAATGCCGTTGTTATTAATGGCGTAACCATTCCTCTTGAAA
>Ga0105239_10004821_pt1 | contig 15979 bp, 16 predicted proteins | sample KBSC44metaG_FD_92761 | JGI IMG/M metagenome (GOLD analysis project Ga0105239, IMG submission 92761) | Corn rhizosphere microbial communities from Kellogg Biological Station, Michigan, USA - KBS C4-4 metaG | ecosystem: Host-associated > Plants > Roots > Rhizosphere > Soil | place: Michigan, USA...
AAAGGCCATCCTCAATTTCGCTCCACTCCAGCTCACCGTGCCGGAAGACGTGGTGGTGAAGAGCGTCAACCTGGCGTTGGAGTTGGAGACGTTGAGTTACGCGTTGTCCAATCGATAGAACTGTTTACGTTGTTGTATGTCCTGCCTGCATGTGTCCTCGGAAATCGGTGCACTCCAATCGGTCCTGGTCCACACGCCCGGCCCCGAGCTGCACGCGGTGACGCCCGGAACCCGCGAAGCCTACCTCTACGACGACATCATCGACCTCGAGACGGCGCAGCGGGAGCACCGCCAATTCGTCGCCGTGCTCTCCCGTTTCGCACAGGTGGTTCAGGTTCGTAAGCTGGTGGCCGAAGTGCTGGACAATCCTGAAGCGCGGAACTTCGTCATCACGAAGACGATGGATGTGGTGCCGTCGGACGCCCTCGCGCAACAGCTCACGGCGCTGCCGGCGGAGGAGATCGTGCGGATGCTGGTGGAGGGAACCGAGGAGCCCAGCGGCCCCATCGCACGGACGCTCAACGAGGTCGGGTTTGCGCTTCCGCCGCTGCCGAATCTCTTCTTCCCCCGCGATATCGGCATGGTGATCGGCGACCACGTTGTCGTCGGTGCGATGCGCTACGGTGTGCGCTGGACCGAGGAGCTGCTGATCAAGGCGCTTTTCTGCTTCCATCCCGAGCTGGCCAACGCGGGATTGCTTTACGACGGATCGGACGAGCGGCGGGTCAACTACACGCTGGAAGGCGGCGACGTCCACCAGCTCAGGTCGGACCTGGTCGTGGTGGGGTTCAGCGAGCGCACCTCGCCTGCCGCGCTGGATCAGCTGACCGACCTGGTCTTCTCCCGCGGTAAGATCACGGACGTGGTCGTGGTCGTGATTCCCAAGTCGCCGACGGCGATCCATCTCGACATGGTCTTCACCCAGGTGGACCGCGATCTCTGCGTGGTCTACCCTCCATACTTTGTCGGGCCGGAGCGGGTACCCGTCCTCCACCGAAGGAAGGGTGAGGCCGGTGTGCGGGAGATGCCCAACTTCTTCGCCGCCCTCCGGGCAGTGGATCTGCCGCTGGAGCCGATCTTCGCCGGGGGCGATCATCGCACCACGCAGGACCGGGAGCAATGGAGCTCCGCCTGCAATTTCTTGGCGCTGCGGCCCGGCACGATCGTGAGCTATCGCCGCAACTACGCGACGTTGGAGGCGCTGAAAGAGGGCGGCTTCCGAGTGGTGCCGTCGAGCGACTTCCTGGCCTTCGATGACTGGGCTGAGGCGCGGCACCGGATCGTGATTACGGTGGATGGAAGCGAGCTGGCGCGTGGCGGCGGCGGCCCGCGTTGCATGACGCTTCCTCTTCGCCGCGCGCCGCTGTGATCGGCACTGTCGCACATCCCAGTCGCACGCTTTCCGACCGGGCAATGGAGCAGTTGTCTTCAGGCCCGGCAACGTCGGCGGCTCTCTGCGATCTGGTGCTGGGGCTCGCCGGGGCGCCGTCCGTGGTGGCCGAGCGACTCGCAGTGGCTCTGCTCGGGCCCGACCCGCGGGTCTGCCAGCTGGCGGACGGCAGGTGGTCGCTCGTGGCGGAGGCTCGAGGCTCGCCCTTGCTCGAGGAGTGCGCGTTCGCGGTGGTCGACGTCGAGACCACCGGCTCGAGCGCCGGCGGTGGCGATCGGGTCACCGAGGTTGCTATCGTGGTGGTCCAGGGCGCGCGCTGCGAGATCGTGTTCGAGACCCTGGTCAATCCGGGTCGCCCGATTCCGATGCCCGCGAGCATGGTCACGGGCATCACCGATGCGATGGTGCGGGCCGCGCCCAGCTTCGGCGAGGTCGCCGACGGATTGCTTGCGGCGCTGGCCGGCCGGGTGTTCGTGGCGCACAACGCCCGCTTCGACTGGACCTTTTTGACCGCCGAGTTGAAGCGGGTTCGGGATCTCGCGCTGAACGGTCCTCGACTTTGTACGGTACGGCTCTCGCGACGGCTGCTCCCCGGCTTGCGTTCCTGCGGTCTCGACTCCGTCACCAACTGGTTCGGCTTCGAGAATCCAGCCCGACACCGTGCCGGCGGAGATGCATTGGTCACCGCCCAGCTGTTGGCGAGACTGCTCGGGCTCGCGCGCGAGGCCGGTGCGCGCACGCTCGCGGATCTTGCCCAGCTCGAGGCGCGTCGCGCGCGCAAGGCGAAGCGCAAGCGCTCCGCTATGCCTACCGAGCCTCGCGCCGACTCGTATCCGGGATATGACGCATGACGTTGGTGCAGACATTCAGCGTCGGCAGATTCCGCTGCCACACCATCGAGGCCGGACTCCAGCGCCTCGACGGCGGCGCCATGTTCGGCGTGGTGCCGAAGCCGATGTGGGAGAAGCGGGCGCCGCCGGACCAGCGGAACCGGATCCCGCTGGCGTTGCGCTGCCTCCTGGTGGAGCATCCGGACGGGCTGATCCTGGTCGACACCGGCGTCGGGGACAAGGACGACGCGAGGTTCCGCGACATCTACGGGATCGAGAATCAAGGCCAAAACGGCGGGACCCGGCTCGACGACGGGCTGGCCGAATTAGGGTTCGCCGCCGACGACATCAAGCTGGTGGTGAACACTCATCTGCACTTCGATCACGCGGGCGGCAACACCCGGCTGGCGGGCGCGTCGGGGCCGTTACTCGACACCGGCGAGTTCGGGGCCGAGCCCGCGTTCCCCAATGCGATGTACGTGGTTCAGCGGGGTGAGCTGGAGTTTGCCCGGCGCATCAATGAGCGGACCCGCGCTAGCTACATCCCCCGCAACTTCGAGCCGGTGTCGGTAGCGAATCGGTGGAAGCTGTTCAACGGCGACGGCGACGTCGTGCCCGGGATCTCCGTTCGGCTCACCCCCGGCCACGTGCCGCACCACCAGAGTGTGATCGTCCGCGACGGTGGAGAAACAGCGGTGTTCCTGGCCGATCTGATCCCGACGACCGCCCACCTGCCGCTGCCGTGGATCATGGGGTATGACTTGGAGCCCCTGCGGACGCTCGAGAGCAAACGGGCCCTGTTCCGGGATGCGATGGCTGGCGATTGGCTGCTCATCTTCGAGCACGATCCTCTCGTTGCGATGGCGCGGCTCGAGGAGGGGGTCAAGACATTGGACCTGCGCGATGTAACGCCGGCAGCGCCGGTGGAGGCGCGTTGACACCCTCCGCTTCGGTGGGTACAATTCGCGCCTTGCAAGCGGGGAGCGGACTTCCCCCACCCTGAGCCCGCGCGGTCGCGCGGTGTAACCGGGTCCAGGCTTTCTTCCCAGCGTGCCGTCTCTCGGGCGCGTGGGGGTTGCTGGGACATCCGGTGTTCGGGTGTCCCATTTTCGTTTTGCAGAAGGAGGTTCGGCCACTGTCCACAAACGAGCGCGAAAAGAGAGTCCGCGTCAACCGGCAAATCCGCATCAGTCCGTTGCGGGTGATTGGTCCCGGTGGCGAGCAACTGGGGGTGATGCCTGTAGACGAAGCGCTGGCCGCAGCCCAAGACCGTGGGTTGGATCTGGTAGAAGTCGCGCCGATGGCGCGCCCGCCCGTGGTCAAGATCATGGACTACGGCAAGTTCAAGTTCGAGGAAGCCAAGGCAGCCCGGGCGGCCAAGAAGAAGCAGCACATCATCCAGCTCAAGGAAGTGAAGTACCGGCCCGGGATCGACGATCACGACTTCGACTTCAAGACGCGCCATGCGCGCGAGTTCCTTGGCGACGGCAACAAGGTGAAGGTGACGATGATGTACCGCGGCCGGCAGATCGCCCACCTCGAGCTGGGCAAGGCGGTGCTGGACCGGGTCGCGGCGGCGCTCGCGGACGTGGGTAAGGTCGAGTCCGAGGCCAAGCTCGAGGGCCGGAACATGACGATGGTGATCGCGCCGAAGTAACGGCGCCCGACAACGAGAGCACGATGCCGAAGCAAAAGACCAAACGCGCCGCGATGAAGCGCTTCCTGCGAACCGGGACGGGGAAGCTGAAGCGGTTCCACGCGAACCACACCCACATCCTGACCAAGAAGACGCGCAAGCGGAAGAACCGGCTCAAGAAGAGTGCCCTGGTGAGCTCGGCCGACTTCCCGCGCGTAAACCGCCTCCTCCAGGCCTGAGGACGTCTCTATGCCTCGCGTGAAGAGCGGCGTCGCGCACCACGCCCGCAAGAAGAAGTACATGGAAGCCGCGAAGGGCGCGCGCGGCGGTCGCAGCAAGCTGTACAAGGCAGCCAAGGAGACGGTCGAACGGGGGATGCGCTACGCGTACCGGGACCGCCGCAAGAAGAAGGCTGAGTTCCGGGCGCTCTGGATCACGCGCATCAACGCCGCAGCCCGGCTCCATGGGTTGAGTTACAGCCGGCTCATGGCCGGTCTCAGGAAGGCCGGTGTGGAAGTCAACAGGAAGGTCCTGGCCGACCTCGCAGTCCGCGACGCCGACGCATTTTCCCGGATTGCGGAGGTCGCGAAAGGGCAGTCGTAAGGGACCTGGTCCCGCGACGGTACCCGACGCTGCCTCCGCGTGGGGCCGCCCGCCCGGCGCGGACGGCCCCACCGTTGCTTGCAGCTCTCTCTTTGTCCGGATGTCGAAATGGCTGAGCCCACCGGATCTCCCGAGCTCGACGCGCTGGCCGCGCGGGTAGAGCGCATTCCGTCGCTCGACGCCGCTCAGCTGGAGGCGGAGCACATCGCATTGCTCGGCCGGAAGCAGGGCGCCATCACCGAGCTGCTCAAGCGACTGCCCCAGCTGCCGCTGGAGCAGCGCAAGGATTTCGGCGCCAGGGTGAACCAGCTCAAGCTCCGGGCCGAGGCGCTGATCGCCGAGCGGCAGGCCGCGCTCGCCTCGGAGCGAAAGAGCCGGTCCGACGGCGCGGATCTCACCATGCCGCCGCGGCGCCGCTGGGTCGGGGCCGAGCATCCGGTCACGCGGGTGATCGACGAGCTGCTCGGCATTTTCCGCGAGCTGGGATTTGCCATCGCTGTCGGTCCTGAAATCGAAACCGAGTGGCTCAACTTCGGCGCGCTCAACTTCCCGGCGGACCATCCCGCGATGGACCTGCACGACACGATCTATCTCGACGCGCCGCCCATCGAGGAGACGCCGCACGGGGGACGATTGCTCCTCCGGACTCACACGTCGCCGGTGCAGATCCGGGTCATGCTCGCCTCCCAGCCGCCTATCCGCGTGGTGATTCCGGGCATGTGCTATCGCAATGACCCGTTCGATCCGTCGCACGCGCCGGCATTCCAGCAAATCGAAGGGCTCGCGATAGACGAGGGAATCTCGTTCGTTGATCTCAAGGCGACGCTGACCCAATTCGCCCGACGCTTCTTCGGGCCGACCACCAAGGTCCGTTTCCGGCCCTCGTTCTTCCCGTTTACTGAGCCGTCGGCAGAAATGGATGTCGAGTGCCAGCTGTGCCACGGCAGCGGGTGTCCCGCCTGCAAGGGAACCGGCTGGATGGAGATTCTCGGCTCCGGCATGGTGCATCCCAACGTGATCGCGAACGGGGGGCTCGATCCCGAACGGTACACCGGCTTTGCCTGGGGCATGGGCCCGCATCGCATCGCTCTGCTCCGCTACGGCGTCCCCGACATCCGGCTCTTCTACGAAGGCGACATGCGCTTCCTGGGCCAGTTCGTCGCCGGCCAGGGTGGTACATGGGGTGGAGATCGAGGGTCGGCATGAACGCGTCTCGTCGTTGGCTGGAGGAGTTTCTCCGGCGCCCGTTGGAAGCGCGCGAGCTGGTGGGGAAGCTCGCAATGCTCGGCGCGCCGGTGGACGCGGTCGAGTCGCTCCACGCCGGGCTGGGCGAGATCCGGATTGGGCTGGTGGAATCGGTCGCGCCGCACCCCAACGCCGATCGACTGCGCGTTTGCGAGGTGAACGACGGCTCCTCGTCCCTAAAGCATGTGGTGTGCGGTGCACCCAACGTCACGGCCGGTCGCAAGTACCCGTTTGCGGCTGTGGGGTCGACCATCCCTCATGGCAAGGGCGGCGCTCCGATGAAGCTCGAGCGCGCCAAGATCCGTGGGGAGGTGTCCGAGGGCATGTTGTGCTCCGCTCGCGAGCTCGGCCTGGGGGAGGATCACGACGGGATTCTCGAGCTCGAGACTGAGGCACCGCCGGGGACGGCGCTGCTCGACGCTATTCCCCTCGCGGATGACCGGCTGATCATCGACGTCACCCCCAACCGGCCCGATCTGCTCGGACACAAGGGCCTCGCCCGCGAGCTGGCCGCGGCGTACAACGTCCCGTTCCGCCTTCCGCAGATCCCCGGTGCGGAGCGGCTCGACGTGCCGTCGCCACGGCGCGCCGGCGCGAAGGGCGCTGCGGGGAACATCCGGATCGAGCTTCAGGATCTCGTCGGTTGCAAGCGCTTTCACGCGGCGCTCATTCGCGGCGTGCGGGTGGGTCCCTCGCCGGCCTGGCTCGCCCGCCGACTCGAGGCTGTCGGGGTGCGCTCGATCAGCAACGTGGTGGACGCGTCCAACTACGTCATGCTGGAGCTCAACCAGCCGATGCACGCGTTCGACGCGGCTCGGCTGCGCGGCGCAACCATCGTGGTCCGGCGTCCCACTGCGGGCGAGACCAGCCTGGTCACATTGGACAATGCCACCCGAACGCTCGACGCCGAGATGACGCTTATTACCGACGGCGGCGGGCCTATTGGGCTCGCGGGGATCATGGGTGGTGCGAGCAGCGAAGTCGGGCCGGGAACGAGGGATGTGCTGCTCGAGGCTGCGTGGTGGGAGCCATCCGGCATTCGGCGGACCCGCCGTCGCCTAGGCATGATCACCGACGCCAGCTACCGGTTCGAGCGGGGAATCGATCTCTGGGGCGGGGCCGACGCGATGCGCCGCTGCATTGAGTTGGTCCTGGTGACCGCCGGCGGCGAGCTGGGGGACCCGCCGCTCGACCTTTGGCCCGAGCCGACGCACCCACCCCGGATCTTTCTCCGACCGAGCCGGGTCGCGCAGGTGCTGGGGGTCGAGCTGTCTTGGCACGAGATCGAGCGATGCCTGGTCGCCATCGGCGCAACGGTCGTGTCCAAGCCCGACGATGGCCGCATCGCTGTCGATGTTCCAGGCTGGCGTCCCGACCTGAAGCAGGAGATCGATCTGATCGAGGAAGTCGCTCGAGTGCACGGGTATGAGAACCTTCCCGTCGAGCTGCGTCCGGCCCGGGTTGGCTCGCTGCCCGATGCTTCGATCGAGGTGGTGACAAGGCAAGTTCGCCGCGGACTCGCCGGCCTGGGTCTCCTCGAAGCGTCCACCCTGCCGCTTACCTCAGTGAGCGGATCCCAGTCCGTCCGGTTGCTCAACCCACCGTCCGCAACGGAGCCCTGGCTTCGCCGCGAGCTGCTCCCGGCCCTGGTTCAACAGGTCCAGGCCAACTGGGCTCACCACGTCCGCGACGTCCGTCTCTTCGAGGTCGGGACCGTTTTCGAGTCCCGCTCCGGAGCGCGCCCGTTGGAGTCCCAGTACGTTGCCGGCGTCGTGACCGGCGCGCGCGAGCCGGCGCATTGGAGCGGGACCGGTCGCGCCGATTTCGATCGTTGGGATCTGGCTGGTCTATTCCAGGCGGCAGTGGCTCTGGCAAATCCTGGTGCAGTCGTGCAAGTTGAAGATAATGCGTGGGTTGCAGTTGCGGCCGACGGGCGGAAAGTGGGTCGGGCCGCGCTGGTTGAAACGGAGGCTCAGCCGTGGGCGGCGCCAGTCTGGGGGTTCGAGGTGGAACTCGACGCGTCGGCCCGGCAGCCAGTCCGTTACCGTCCCCTGCCTTCCACTCCGGCCTCCGAGCGCGATCTGGCGCTGGTTCTTCCCGACGGGATTGCGGCAGCCCGGGTCGGGGAGATTCTCCAGCAGGCAGCGGGGCCGTTGTTGGTCGGCTTGGACCTGCTGGACGAGTATCGAGGCGCGGGTCTGCCTGCCGGTGCCCGCAGCGCCATGTTTCGACTGACCTTCCGCGCCCCTGACCGCACCCTGCGCGACCAGGAGGTAGATGAAGTGGAACGACGCGTCCTGACGGCGCTCGAGCGGGAGCTAGGTGTCCGCCGGCGTGAGGCCGGGCCATCCGCGGCCCAGGGGGAGACGTGACCTACAACTACGAGCGTCCGGATTTGAAGGCGGTCGCGGAGCTGGAGGAGCTGTTTCAAAGCCTGGGCGCTGAGGTCGCCGCCTGGCGTCGCCGGTCCCTCAAGGCCGAAGGCGAGCTTCAGGAGATTCGCGCCAAGGGCGGCGTCTACGAAGGGCCCGAGCTTTCCGGTGCCCGGCAACGGGTGATCGAGCTCGAAACGGAGAATCAGGCTTTGCGTGAACGCATTGACGCGGCCAAGGAGCGGGTGCGCTCGCTCGCGGCTCGGCTGGCGTTTCTCGAACAGGGAGGCACCGCGTCGTGACGGCGCCCAAGAATGCGGTCCGGGTCATCATCGGCGGCGAGGAATACACCGTAAAGTCGGAACTGCCGCCGGAATACACTCGAGAGGTGGCCGCCTATCTCGATGCCGCCCTCAAGCGAGTGCGGGAGTCGTTGCCGGGGGTCGAGACCCACAAGGCGGCCATTCTCGCAGCGCTGTCCATCACCGACGAGCTGTTCCAGGCGCGTCGAGGGGATCGGGAGATCGCTACTCGCATCTCCGCCCTCGCGGACGACCTGGCTCGGCTCCTTCCGCCCGCGAAGCGCGGCCACCGCGCAGCGGGCACCGTACCGGTCCCCGAATAATGGCGAATCTGAGCGACGTGCTGGCGCGACTCGATAGATCGGTCCTCGTCCTTCTGGGGGTCGTAGTTGGGCTGGTCATCGCCGTGGTCGTCGACCTGGTTCGGGGTCGGATCCAGCGGCGGTACGGGCGCGGCATCGTGGAGGAAGCCCGGACCGAGGCAAACCGGCTCACCGCCGATGCCACGCGCGAAGCGGAGGCGGCCAAGAACGCCGGGATTGTGGCCGGGAAGATGGAGGCGCTCAAGCTCCGTGAGGAGCTCGATCGGGAGATTCAGCGGCGGCGGGAGGAATGGGAGCGGGCCGAGCGTCGCGTCGAGGATCGGAGCCGCGCGCTCGAGCGCAAGCTGGAGGAGGTCGCGGGTCAGGAGCGCCAGTTTCGGGTACAGGAACAGGCACTGGCGCAGCGCGAGCTGGACCTGCGCGCGCGGGAAGCCGAGATCGACAAGCTGGTGCAGGAGCAGCGGAGCCGGCTCGAACGCATCGCCGGGCTCACTGCGGAGGATGCTCGGCGGGAGATTCTGCAGCGGGTGGAAGACGAAACCCGCACTCAGGCCGGCGCGCTGATGCGCGACATCAAGGAGCAGGCTCGCCGCACCGCCGAGCGCGATGCCAAGCGGATCATCGCCATGGCGACGCAGCGGCTCGCCGCGGAGCATACGGCCGAGACTACCGTCGCTGCGGTGGCACTGCCGAGCGACGAGATGAAAGGCCGGATCATCGGCCGCGAGGGGAGAAACATCAGGGCATTCGAGACGGCGACCGGTGTCGACGTCATCATCGACGACACCCCTGACACGGTCATCATCTCCTGCTTCGACCCGATCCGACGCGAAGTCGCGCGCCGGGCGCTCGAGGCGCTGATCGCCGACGGCCGAATCCATCCCGGCCGGATCGAGGAAATCGTCGCCAAGTGTCAGCGTGAGCTGGAGACCCAGCTGGTCGAGCTCGGCGAGCAGGCGGCGTACGACACCGGCATCCATGGGCTCCATCCCGAGATCATCAAGCTGGTCGGCCGGATGCGCTATCGCACGTCCTACGGCCAGAACATCCTCGACCACTCGAAGGAAGTGGCCTGGCTGGCGGGAATGATGGCCGCCGAGCTTCATCTCGACGTCGCGCTGGCCAAGCGCGGCGGGCTCCTGCACGACATCGGCAAGGTGCTCACCCACGACACCGAAGGCACCCACGTCGAGCTGGGCGTCGAGATCGCACGCAAGTACGGCGAAACCGCGGCGGTGATCAATTGCATCAACGCGCACCACGACGACGTGCCGCATGAGACGGCGGAGTCGGTGCTGGTGCAGGCGGCGGATTCGATCAGCGGCTCCCGGCCCGGAGCGCGGCGCGAGGCGTTCGAGAGCTACGTCAAGCGACTCACTCGGTTGGAGGAGATCGCTAACGGCTTTGCCGGGGTCGAGAAGAGCAACGTTATTCAGGCCGGGCGCGAGATCCGCGTCGTTGTCACACCGGAACGGATCGACGATACGGCAGCCGCGCACTTGTCCGACTCGATCGCGCGGCGAATCGAGAACGAGCTGCAGTATCCCGGCCAGATCAAGGTCGTGGTAATTCGCGAGACCCGCGCGGTAGACTTCGCGCGATGACGGCGCGAGTTCTCGACGGAGTACCCATCGCCGACGCAATCCGGGCGGAAGTGGGAGCGCGGGTTGCCGAGCATCGGAAGCAGGGACGGCAGCCCGGCCTCGCGGTGGTGATCGTAGGCGACAACCCCGCCAGTGCGGTGTATGTGCGTGCCAAAGGCAAGGCCTGCGAAGAAGCGGGCATGCACTCCGAGACGGTCCGGCTCCCTGCGGAGGCCTCGGAAGCGGAGCTTCTCGCCGTAGTGGACCGGCTCAACACCGATCCCAAAATCCACGGCTTCCTGGTGCAGCTCCCTCTCCCGAAGCACATCAACGCGGAGCGAGTGCTCAACCGGATCAATCCACTCAAGGACGTGGACGGCTTCCACCCGGCCAATGTGGGCAAGGTGTCGATCGGCGACCCGACCGGTCTCAAGCCGGCGACTCCCTATGGCGTGCAGGAGATGCTGCTCCGTTCCGGGCTCGATACCAAGGGCGCTCACGCGGTCATCGTGGGCCGCTCGAACATCGTCGGCAAGCCGATGGCGAGTCTGCTGATCCAGCCGGGCCGGGGCGGTGATGCGACGGTTACGGTCTGCCACTCGAAGTCGCGCGACCTGCCCGGCATCTGCCGCACCGCCGACATTCTCATCGTGGCGATGGGCAAGCCCGAGTTCGTCACCGCCGAGATGGTTCGCTCTGGTGCTGTGGTGATCGACGTCGGTATCAACCGGGTGGACGATGCGAGCCAGCCCAAGGGCTATCGCATCGTGGGCGATGTCGCCTACGGGGCGGTCTCGGAGATCGCATCCGCCATCACTCCGGTGCCAGGCGGCGTAGGTCGGATGACGATCGCCATGCTGCTGCAAAACACCCTTCAGGCCTTCGAGCAGGCCTCATGACCCGGCGTCCGCCGTTTCTCGGCTGCAGGGTTCCCACACGATGACTCTGCCGCTGCCCCTCTCGTCGGCGCTGGCGGGTGACGAGGTTCTTTCAGTTCGCGATCTCACGGCCTCCCTCAAGCGCGTTGTCGGCGGCAGCTACAGCCCGCTCTGGGTTCGGGGCGAGGTGCTGCAATGCCGCGCTCACACGAGCGGGCACTGGTACTTCGTGCTCCGCGATTCGGCCGCTCAGGTGCGCTGCACCATGTGGCGTACCTATGCCGAGCGGGCGGGCCGGCCTCCGGCGGACGGGACCGAGGTGTTCGCGCTCGGCCGACCGGACGTGTACGAATCGAAGGGCGAGCTTCAGTTCATTGTTACTCGCATGCTGCCCACATCCATGGTGGGCGACCAGCAGCGCGCGCTCGAGCGCGTCAAGGAGGCTCTTGAGCGGGATGGCCTATTCGACCAGGCCCGCAAACGGCGGCTGCCGCTCTACCCGCTGCGGGTCGCAGTGGTCACCAGCACCGATGGAGCGGCTCTGAGCGACATCATTACCGTCGCGCGCGGGCGTTGGCCGGCTGCGGAACTGTGGGTGATTGCCTCGCGGGTGCAGGGAGACGGCGCGACGACGGATCTCGTAGCCGCCCTCAAGCGGGTGAACCGCCTCGACGTGCAGCTCTGCATCGTGGGCCGCGGCGGCGGCGGCCGGGAAGATCTGGGCGCGTTCAACGATGAGGCTGTGTGTCGGGCCCTCGCGGCAGTGCGAGTTCCCACGGTCTCGGCGGTGGGGCACGAGACCGACGTCACTCTCGCCGACCTCGTGGCGGACCTTCGCGCTGCGACGCCATCGGCCGCCGCGGAGCTGGCGCTTCCGGACGTGCGCGCCGTCCGGCGTCTTGTGGGCGACCTGGGCGCTCGACTCGCCGGGGGCTTGAGTCGGCGAACGCGCCTGGCGAGCGAGCGCCTGGAGCGAACCGGCGATCGACTCGAAGCCGCTATGGAGACTGCGGTCGCCCGCCGGCGCGAGACCGCCGACCGCTTGGGGGCAAAGCTCGACGCACTGAGCCCGCTCCGCGTGCTGGAGCGCGGCTACGCGGTTCCGCGTGATGCGGGGGGGCGGGTTCTCCGGCGTCGTGCCGATTTCCCTGCCGGTGCACCATTCACCTTGCGAGTCGTGGATGGCGACGTCGCCGCGCGGTCTGAGTAAAGCGATGGGCGAGACGTCCGGGGGCCCTGCTGGAAAGAAGCCCACGTTGGCCGACGAGCTGGCCCGGCTGGAGGAGATCGTGCGGCGACTCGAGGCCGACGATCTGGATCTCGACGGCGCTCTGGCGTTGTTCGAGCAGGGCGTCGCCTGCCTCCGCTCGGCCCGGGAGCGGCTCGCAGCGGCCGAGGTCCGTGTACGGACGGTTCTCGAAGATGCGAATGGGACGTTGCGTCTTGGCGAGCTGGATGGCTGAGGTGGCTTCGGCGTCGGCCGCCCAGCTGCTCACCGAAGCCCGAGACGCGACCGATGCTCTCCTCGAGCGTTGGGCCCGCCGGCTCGAGACCGAAGTGCCGGCGCCGGAAGGCCAAGCGTTGGCTTATGCGCTGAGAAGCCCTGGTAAGCGGGTCCGAGCGGCGCTGGTGCTGGCTGCCTTCCGCTCGGCGGGTGGAGAAGGCTCGGGTGCGGTCGGCGTAGCCGCCGCGGTGGAAACCGTCCATGCGTACTCGCTGGTACACGACGACCTCCCGTGCATGGACGATGACGACATGCGGCGGGGCCGTCCCACCACGCACCGGAAATTTGGTGTCCCCGTGGCGACGAGGGCGGGGTACCTGCTTGTGCCGGTGGCGGCCCAGGTGCTGGCGGAGGCCGCACAGGACCTCGGGCTCGATTCGGCAGGCCTGGGCCAAATGGCGGTGGCGTTGTTCGAGGCCGGCGGCATCGAGGGGATGGTAGGAGGTCAGTGCCTCGACCTCTCGGCGGAGGGCCGCCTGCTCGAGCTCCCCGAGCTCATGTCAGTGCATCGGGGTAAGACCGGCGCGCTGATTCGGGCGGCGTGCACCTTGGGCGGCATTGCGGCCGGCGCCGGCCCCGGGATGATGTCGGCGCTGACAGCGTACGGCGAGGAGATCGGGCTCGCCTTTCAAATCGCGGACGACGTGCTCGATGCTACCGCGACCAGTGTGGAACTCGGGAAGACCGCGGGCCGCGATGCCGCGCTGGCCAAGTCGACGTACGTCCGGGTGCTCGGCATCGACGAAGCCCGTGCCGAGGCGATGCGTCACGCCGAGCAGGCAGTGGCGCACCTGGAGTCCGCCGGGGTGCCTGCGGGGTCTTTGCGGGCACTGGCGGACTATATTGTGACGAGAAGCAAGTGACACTATCCGCTATGAGCTATCCGCTATCCGGTTCAACCGAGACTAATTAGCGAATAGCGGATCGCGCGTAGACGGTAGCAAATCGAGGCTCCATGTCCCTGCTCGACACCATCTCATCGCCGGCTGATCTCAAGCGCCTCCGTCGAGATCAGCTCCCGTTGCTCGCGCGTGAGATCCGGGAGCGCATGATCGAATGCTGCTCGGTGACGGGTGGTCACATCGGCGCGAGCCTGGGTGTGGTCGAGCTGGCGGTTGCGCTGCTCTACGAGTTCGATTCGCCCCGCGACAAGATCGTCTGGGATGTGGGGCACCAGGCCTATCCTTGGAAGCTGCTCACCGGGCGGAACGACGCTTTCCCCACGCTGCGCCAGTCGGGCGGTATTTCGGGCTTTCTCAAGCGCACCGAGAGCGAGCACGATCAGTTCGGTGCGGGACACGCCGGCACGGCGGTCTCGGCGGCCCTGGGCATGGCCACGGCTCGCGACCTCAAGGGGGAAAACCACAAGGTGGTGGCGGTAGTTGGGGATGGCGCGCTGACCTGCGGGCTTTCCTACGAAGGGATGAATAACGCCGGTCACTCCGATCGCGACCTGATCGTCATCCTCAACGACAATGGCATGTCGATCTCGCCCAACGTCGGCGGGATCGCCAGGATGCTTGGCAGCGTCGTTGCGAATCCGCGCACCAACGCGCTCCGCGAGCAGATCAAGCATCTCACCTTTGCGCTGGGCGGTGTCTTCGGTGAAAGCGTGGTGGACTTTGCCAAGAACCTGGAAGAGAGCGCGAAGAATCTCTTTTCCCAGGGGATGCTCTTCGAGGAGCTGGGGCTCCGCTACTTCGGACCGATCGACGGACACGACGTCCAGAAGCTCTGCGACACGCTCGGATTCGTGCGCGGACTCACCGGTCCCCGACTGGTCCATGTCATCACCGAGAAGGGAAAGGGTTTCGCCTTCGCCGAGGCGAACCGGGAAAAGTGGCACGGGCTCGCGGCCTACGACCCCGAGACCGGCGAGCCGCGCAAGCAGGCGAGCGGCCCACCCGCATGGACTCAAATCTTCGGTGACGCGATCACGACTTTGGCTGCCGCTCACCCGGAAGTGGTCGCCATCACGGCGGCAATGCCGTCGGGTACGGGCACCAATCTGTTCCAGAAGAAGTGGCCCGACCGGTTCTTCGACGTGGGGATCGCGGAGGGTCACGCGGTCACCTTTGCAGGGGGCCTCGCGACGCAGGGAATCCGGCCGGTGGTCGCCATCTACAGCACCTTCCTGCAGCGAGCGTACGACAACGTCATCCACGACGTGGCCGTCCAGCATCTGCCGGTGATCTTCGCGCTCGACCGGGCCGGTCTGGTGGGCGAGGACGGTCAGACGCACATGGGCCTCTACGACATCGCGTACATGCTCGCGGTGCCGGGCATGACGGTCACCGCGCCCAAGGACGGCGATGAGCTGATCGGCCTTCTCAAGACCGCTCTGACATATCAGGGCGGCCCCTTCTGCACCCGGTACCCTCGGGACAAGGCCCCGGCGGAGGCCCGTCCCGTGGCCGATGTGCCTGCCGTGCCCTACGGGACCTGGGAGCAGCTCCGGTCCGGCCGGGACGTAGGAATCCTGGCGGTCGGAACCATGGTCGCCCCCGCGCTCGGAGCGGCCGAGCTGCTCGCCGCCGACGGTGTGAACTGCGCCGTGGTCAATTGCCGATTCCTCAAGCCCATGGACTTGGGCCTGCTGGAATCGTTAGCCCAGCGGCACAGCGTCCTGGTGACCATCGAAGAGGGTACCGTGGTGAACGGCTTCGGCTCCTACTTGGCCGAGACCCTCCAGACGACGCACCCCGAGGTCCGGGTGGTTGGACTAGGCGTCCCCGACCGCCTCGTGGAACAGGCTCCCCGCGCCGAACAGTTGCAGGCATTCGGGCTCACACCGGAGGGGATCGCTCGCCGGATCGCGGCCCTGCTCCGCGAGGAGAGTCTCGAGGCGCGATGAAGGTCGGGGTAGTCGGCAATCCCCGTTACGCCGATCTCGCCGCTGTGCTCGACCAGGTGGCGCGTGAGGCTCCGCCGCGCGGCATTACCCTGTTCACCGAGCCTCGGCTCGCTCCCTTCTGGCCCTGTCCGCTGCCGTACCTAGACACGGTCCGGCTCGACGCGTTGCTCACCTTCGGCGGAGACGGCACGCTGCTCCGCGGTGCCCGCCTGCTCACCGATCTCCACACCTGCATCCTCGGGGTCAACCTCGGGCGAGTCGGCTTTCTCACCACAGCCACCCTGGATACCCTGGGCGCCGCACTGGACGCCCTGGTCTCCGGCGACTACACCGTCGAGCGGCGTCAGGCGCTCACCGCTGAAATTGCGACCAGCTTGGGAGAGATCCGCCACGTCCAGACGGCGCTCAACGACGTCGCCATTCACAAGGGGGGTGTCGCGCGGGTGATCCGGGTCAACG
>Ga0105239_10004825_pt1 | contig 15972 bp, 14 predicted proteins | sample KBSC44metaG_FD_92761 | JGI IMG/M metagenome (GOLD analysis project Ga0105239, IMG submission 92761) | Corn rhizosphere microbial communities from Kellogg Biological Station, Michigan, USA - KBS C4-4 metaG | ecosystem: Host-associated > Plants > Roots > Rhizosphere > Soil | place: Michigan, USA...
GCGAGGTTGCGAAGGTCCTGCCGAGTTGGGAAGGCAAGACGGTCATCGACGCGATGAACGCCTTTGGAGTTCTCCCTGAAGAGCTGGACGGCCTCCCGTCCTCCGCCTACATCGCGAAGGCGTTCAACGGAGCCAGGCTCGTGAAAGGTTTCAATCACCTGATTGCAGCCACCCTGGCTACGGATCCGGTCGTCGAGGGGGGCCATCGGGTCGTCTTTCTGTCGAGCGACGACGAGGACGCACTCGGTCCCGTGGCGAATTTGGCCAAACAACTCGGGTTCTCACCCATCAATCTGGGAAAGCTAAACGAGGGTGGCGCGCTGGTGCATGCACGCGGTCGCACCTGGGGTCAGCTCATCTTCCAGGATCTGTTCAAGAAGGAGCCGTAATCGATCGACGACCGCGTGATTTGGCCCGAGGAAGTACGATTCCAAAACGCCCGATTAGATCGGACACGATCTAAGGGAAATGGAGATATTCGATGAGCATACAAGAGAATGTCCGGATTGTGAAGGATTTCTTTGCGGCACTCGGCCACCGCGATAAGCAAAGTCTGCTGGCGTTGTCTACCGAAGATATTGAATGAATGATTCCGGTACCATCCGAAACGATGCGTAAAGTCAACGAATATGTTGAACAGCGGCGACGCCTTCTGAACCATAAACGAGGAAACCGATAGGAACCATCGGAGGTGGCTATGAAACTTAAAAAAGGATCTCCGGGCGATCCAAAAGTAACGGAGGCGATCCTGGAGACGCTTCGGCAGATGACTCCTGAGGAACTGCTGGCGTTTGTTACCTACCGGACACCGGGGGTAGAGGAAACCGATATGACCGGTATGTTCTCCAACGACCAGACGCCACAAAAATCCGTCCCGGCGAAGCGACGCATTGCTGCCAAGTAAACGTCTTCTCTGCATTCCACCCCGTCCCCTGTCCGGACGGGGCTTCTGTTTTACTATCACTCCAGATGTCAAGTACGTCTTTATGGCGGAGGCGCAATCCTCTTGACAGCCTCGAAGAAGAACATGCGCGCGGTCTCTATATCATCCTGACACAAACGCAAAAAGCACCGTGCACAGTTCGCGTGGGGAGCCTTGTCAGCGGTTGCAACATCCAACCCCAATTGGCCTTCGCGCTGCCGCGCTGTATCTTGCAGACGCGTGAGAACAAAATTGGCATAGACGAGGCAGATTGAGCGGCAACGTTCGCTGATCAGTTCGGAACGCTGGTTCAGGTGCAACAGGTCGATCGTGACTCTGGCACGTTCCCGCACCCGTACAGAAGCAGTAACTGAAGGAAACGCAATCGGTCCTCGGAAGGCGATGCAGGCTTCCGGATCGTCAGGATCGACGGTGGATAGCGGGTAAAAAAGATCGGGCAGTTCAGAGGAATAGAGGTGTAGGTTACGTTCAGGTGAAGTGACCCGAGAGGCATCGATCGGAAAGAAGCTCTTCTTCACCCTCAGGTTGCAGCGTCGGCAACTCACTGCCAGATTCAGGGGATGATAGGCGAGAGCCCAGTAGCCTTCTGGCAAGTTGTCGCCCCGCACACGATTATAATGGGTGAGATGGGGATAGTGCCTTCGCAGATATACCGACGGCCAGGCATCCACTCTCTGCTTAGGACGATAGTGCTCCACATTCATCTCGACGCGCCCATAAACGGCATCGCCCAAGGTGCGCTCACAGTAGATGCATTTGTTCTGCTGCAACTGGAGATAGAGCGGCGTAAGTTCGCTCCAGAAGGGCTTGAGCGCTCCGTCATCCTCGACATATCCGCCCCTGCGATGGAACTCGGCTGTTCTCAGGCGCGCTCTGACAGGCCAATCCTGCGCCCCTTGCGTCTTAATGCCCGCCAGCAGACTCCGAACGGACACAGGATAACGGATCATCGAGGCTTGCTCGCCTCCATTCCCGTGTTCAGTTTCCGCAGGAACTCGATGGCGGCCTCTCCATCACCGGCGTCTACCCGTTGGGCGAGGTCTGAAAGCTGCTCCTGTGCGGCAATCGGTCGATCACTGACGAGGTCAAAATAGGATCCGGCCAACATCTGGTCCGGGCTTAATCCAAATGTGTTCTCGGCATATTGGCGTGCATGAAACCGCCCTGCTTCGTCTCTTTCCAGGTGATATAGACAGGAGGACGGCAGACTCGCACCGATCAACGGGCTATGAGTCGTAGCGATAAACTGGATGCGGGGAAAGGCTGTCTGGAGATCGCGGACCACACGCTGCTGCCAGCGAGGATGCAGGTGCAGATCGAGTTCGTCGATCAGCACGACCCCTGGCGTCTCTCGCAGCACGTTCTCGCCCAAATGCGGGTTCAGCACGGTGCAGCGATAGGCCATATCCAACACCATCATCAACATCGTCCAGTAGCCTTCGGAGAGCAGGCGCGCGCGTTGCTGCCGACCGAACTCATCAATGGCGACCAGTTCTTCCAGTTGGACGCTGTAGATAACGCGTGAGTAGCCTTCCAGGCAGTTCGCGACCGCATTCAGTGCGCAGGCGAGCAACGGACTGGAGATCCCCTGCTGCAATTCGCTGAAGGTGACGGATCGTATCCATCGGAGTTGCCGCGTCTGATTCAATCCCGCATCCAACGCGCCCTCATAACCCCGCTCCCACCGATCCGGGGGCATCGTACGTTCGATAGGATCGACACGCGACACAGCAAGTCGCTTCGCCGGATAGTAAGCCAGCAATGGCAACAATGGCTTCGCATCCTCCGAACGCTCTTTGGCCATTTTGCCGGCAATGCGGCTGATCTCCGCAGCACCGCCCGCTGCCTGCTGGTGGCCTCCCCGCTTACTATATCGTCTCCAGTTGATATGCTGGCCGTCAAGCCAGCCCTCCGCGCGAACCTCCGCCGGTGCGTATACCTGGATCTGCGGCGGCTCGATAACGCTCCCCAAATTGTCCGGCGTAATCCTTTCCCGAATGTCCGTCGACTGAATATACAGACTCTGCACCACCTCAACGCCAAGCAAAAAGGCCCCAGCCGCGATCCGTAGCGCCTCGATCAAAGCCGTCTTACCCGAGCCATTATCCCCCAAAAACAGGGTGAAGTTCTCCGGCAAATCGAGTTCGAGTTGCTCGAAACAGCGAAAATTGTGCAGGGAAAGTTTGTCTATTTGCATGTCGATCTACCCCAAGCATCCATTCCACAGGCTATCCCAGCGCTGTGCGATCCGGGCTACCTCGTCTCAGCAAAACATCCTTTGGTAACGACCGGTGTCTCTGTCCCCGCCTAACTATTGGATACAACTGGCGGCACGGATGTAGCGCTCTTTATCAAACTAACATCTACTGCTGTGGATCGATCCGTTGCATTTCCTTTTATCACGGTAAAACTGACAAGATCTCCAGGCTGAGGTATATAAGACTTGTCATAGATTTGAGTGATATGGAAGAATTTATCGCCTTTACTCCTTAAGGGCCGGATAAATCCAAAGCCACGCTCGCTGGTCCACATCTTTACTATACCGATGCCGTCCTTACTGTCGCGAAATATAGCAGCCAATATCCCGCGTCCGTAATTCTCCATCAGAGGATTGGGGGATAAGCTAACTTCAAAGGCCAGATCTAATGGAAAATGCGCGCCTCTATGATATAAGACTCTGACAGAAGCGGCTCTTATCTCATCCTGCCACTCTCGCCCACAAAGACCTAGCAGAAAGTCATCTGAGAAAACCCCTGGATTAGCAAGCAGTTTCCGAGCGGCCTTGGATACTTGCTGATCCCCATCATTAAGCAGGCTCGTGATGACAGTGATGGATATCAATTCTGGCGCAGAAGCGAGAAGTTTCGTAGCAGTGGCTCGCACCGATGGATGCGGATCCGATAAGACAAGGGGTAGTAGGTCTGGAATAGCGCTAGGCGCATGACTAACTATGGAATCCACTGCCGAGCAACGGACAGATGGCGGAACGCTTGGATGCAAAGCCTTTCTAGCGACTGCCAGCGGTTGTCCTTCATGCTGGATCATAGCTTTAATGAGCGCCATACGAGCCGCCGATCCAAAACGGGCGTCGGATAAATCGATCAAGTCAAAAACCCCAATTGCCAATTCGGATGCACGCCCAAGAATTCTATTTACCATAATAGATTGGATACCCTTATGGTTGATGCATAACGCCTGAAGTAAGGTTTCTAATAAGACTTCTGAAGGCAACCCAGCAATAAACGCCATGATTGTTCCTGCGGGAACGGGCAAATTTTCTGATAGGGGTAAGGCGAATACGTGGCGCACGGTCTGTTCTGAGTCAACGTCAGTTCCCGAAAAGCCAATGGCTTGTGCAGCTAACAAACGAATGATAAAGTCACCATCGCCTTTAAGCCGTTCTGCAAGTTTCGCTAATAAAGCAGGAGATTTGATGATGGAACATCTTGTCACTGCTGCGCGACGTGTTTCTACATCTGCATCATCGATTACATTCAACAATATAGGTACTGCGGAGACGGAGGAGAGGTTTGCCAAAGCCGCCCCGAGGGGAAGTATTCGCTCATTCGCAGGAATAGCGCTTTGCTCTAGCAAACAAGCTAATACATCAGGTGTGTCCAATCGCCCAAGTGCATCAGCGATATAGTAAGCAAGAGTAGGAGTCGCGTCACCAATCAGCGCAAGAACAAGGGGGGTCGCTGCTGCAGTCTGCGTCCTTCCTACAAAATACAATGCAATCTTCTTCTGTGTGTCAGTACCTGTCGCTAACGCTCGTAATGCCTCCTCGGAGCAGCCGCTAGGAGATACTGTGACCAAGATATGTTGTGCTACGCTTATTAATTTTTCTGACACATGGGCAAGTGCCCCATATAGCGATCGTGTTGCATCAGCCTCGTCTAACTCCGCAAGTGCTCCAATTGCCTCGGCCTGATCTGTTAACGAACCATTTTCAAGAATGTCTAATGATTGGGCGAGAAGTTTCCTATAGATCTCAGATCGGTGGGATCGGGCGCTATAACACCGCGCAGAAAGCACAATGTCTATCTGAGCAACAACATTTATTAGGTCTTCTGCTGACGATAACAATCCGGCAAGTATCACTGTAGCGGCCGAAGAAGGCGGAAGCATTCGCTCGTTTTTTTGTCCGCTCTCATCCCAAACATCGCGGTAACTTACCGCAAGGAAGAAATCTAAGGCCGTCTCATGAAAGAAGCCTATACGTCCATCTGATGCCCGCTCCAGAATACCACTTTGAATCAATTGATCTAATAACCGTGTTATAGATTGATTTGGATCATACAAACGCGCGATCGCACTTAAAGCGTTAAGTAATGCTGTCTCAGGCATTGTTTTCCCAGACTCAGTTTGAAGTACGCGAGCCGCCTGAGCTAAAATTATTTCCGCTAGTATTCGTGAAGGGAAATTTCCTTTACGTTGCTCCCGCTCGAATATCTTTTCAAATAGAGAGGCCATCATCTCGCCCATGCTACGGGGAATATGCAAGTGTGGTGATAGTTCGCATAATAGCCTGCTCATGAGAGGTGTCTGAAATAGAGCCAGTAACCTTCTATCGTTCTTTATGTGAGAGAATAGCTTGTCTCCAACAGTCGCTGTCTGCGAGTAGCGGCGCAAGATTTCGTGGACGTCTCTAGGTGCTAAGGGCTGTAACTCATAAACTGGAAGCAAAAGTTCGTTGTGATAACTCTCTGATCGCGTAGTGATGACTAAGGGACATCGCTGATGTCTGAACGCAAAGGATTTTAGCTTTTCCACAACAACCGGATATGACTGTGTAGACACCTCATTAAGAGCGTCCACAAACACGAAATATCTGCCTTCTTCTAAGGCAGAAGTGATAGCTTGAGGTGGCGTTCCTGAAACCATACGCGATATGCACGATTCCACATCATCTACAGATGTTACCAGTGAGTATGCTGCAAAACGTACTGGTATTCTTAGGGGTATCCCACCTTTTGAGACAGTGTCCTGAGCCAATTGAGCTGCGAGATATTGTAGAGTTCTTGATTTACCTGCCCCTCCTACTCCTGTTAAGACGCAGCGCGATACCCCCTGTATCACTGCGCCTATCCGAACGTCTTCCGATAGAATATCAGTAACCTCTTCTCTTCCCTGCGTAAAAAGCGTATCTTCCCCAGGCTGTGGTTGCCAAGTGAGCACGGCATTAAGGGGCACATATCGCTCGAAATCCAAATCGATATTTTTTGCAGCCCATTTCAGGTAAGAATAATGAGGCGAGGTAACCAGTGAGAGAGCTACGTGGTTAAGGGGATACTGTACTGCATTCACTAAGAACGAAAGAACTACATCAAAGAGAATTGGAAGTTGTGCACTTGAGTAAGTAGGGGCTTCGTGGGAAATTTCATTGCGAAGTAGCCATACGCGATAAGCTAACGCTGTGGCGATGTCCTGTGCTGCCCAATAGGCAGGATCATGATTACGACCGCTGTAAGCTGGATCCCAATTAGTGGGCGGAATGACTAATCCTTGTTCAAGTAGACTCTTGAACATCGCACGTTCTAAATCAGCTAGATACTGTGGGTTTCCGATATGCCGTATGCGACCGATAGCCTTGAGAAAGGGCTCGACAGCACCAACAAGGCTACGAAGAGATGCTAACCGCTCCGTTATCGCACCAAAAGGTTGGGCTTGATGATCTCTAATTGCATGAGTGATCTGATCATTTAGATCCTTATTCTGTTCAATTGATAGAAATTGCTCGAAGAGCGTTGCAGCAGAGGGCAAGTCTTTAAAAAGTTCTACGCTAGTGCCATTGTAAGGATGGGTAACTGTACCGAGACTACGACTTATGTACTCAATACATTCCATCTTATATACCTCAAGTACGTTCCCAACTTATGACGTTGCCTCTGTAACTTGCCTTTATCATTAACTGCTTTTGGGAGTGCTTCCTGCTTAGGTACTCTACTATTTTCCTGAAAGTAGGAGGCACGTACGTATCAGTTCTTTCACAAGGGCCGTGTATTATGCCTGATGGGTCTTAATATCACGAATTCAAAGTAATTGGCCGTTAGCTTTCTTCGAGAATTTCGACGTTGGCGCGGGGGACGGTGACGGTGCGGCCGTCTTCGAGTTTGGCTTCTAGGACGCGGACCATGGTTTCGGATTCGACTTTTTGCAGCTTTTCCGGGAGGCCGGTGACGGAGCCGAGGATGCCGAAGTAGGGTTCGCGGATGACGCGGATGGGGGTGCCGATGCCGAGTTGACCGCTCTCGTCTTCATCCCCGTCGTCTTTCGCGAGAGTGGTGGGAGTATCGGAGAGGGGGACGACGACTTCGGGACGGATGACGCCGGCGCGGATCTGGGTGGCGCCGTTGATGGAGGCGATCTTGCCCTGGAGCGAGCGGAAGAGTTCGAAGGTGCGCACCGCCATATCGATGGTGCCGAAGCCTTCGGTGACCATCAGAGTAAAGGCGATCGGCTCCTGGCCGGTGATGGCGACGCCGATGTCGTAGCCGGGCTGGTTGAGGGCTTCGGCCAGGTAGTCCATCAGTTCGCGATCCACGACGCCGCCGCAGACGATCCCGATGACGCCGAGTTGGGCCGCTTTGCGCAGCGCCGCGCCCGACACATTGCTGCCGCCGACGACGATCTTCCCGGCGTGGGCCGCGGTTAACGTGGCGTCGGTGATCGGTTTGTCCGGGCCGTCGGTCACGACCACGACCTCGCCGAGGCGCTCGCCGCCGACCCCGAAAATCCCCTGCACCAGCGCGCCCTCGCAGCGCACGATCACGCCCTCGCCGGGGATCACCTTTGCGATCGTACCGCGGATATAGGCGTCCTTCTCGACCGGAGTCGGGGCCTCGCGCACGCCGACGTGGCCGTTGGAGGCGGTGATCAGCTCCACCGTGCCGCCGACAGGCGACTTGAACTCGCTGCGGAAGAACTTCCCGAACAGACCCTTGGTCTCCGCGATCACATCGTCTCTCTTGATGGTGTCGCCGATCTTGATCTTCAGCACGCCCGCGACCTCGGACGCCTCGATCCCCATCCGCTCCGCGACCTTGATGGTCTGCATCAGGCCGGGCAGTTCGGTCCGCGCCACCACCGTATGCGGGGTGACGACTTCGCCTTCCTTCACCAGAACGGTGCCCTTCAGAGGCAGACGACGCAGTTTCTCAATCGTGGTGCGGGGGCTGACGCGCAGCCCCGGCGTATATGCGGTTCCCAACGAGCGGGGTTCTCCTGTCGTGAAAATAGATCGGTGTTAGTTTTTCAAATCCTGACGGATCAGCGTCGTGATATGGCCGTCGGCGTAGAGCACGAGCGTGGAGGCGTTTTTCTCGTCCTCGGCATCGTGCGGGAAACTCATCTGCTTCGCCAGTTCCTGCTGATGCGCGATACTGTCCTGCGGAGGCAGATCCGCATGCGCATTGTGCGGCGCGCCGACCCGCTCGATCAGCAGGATCAGGTCGTGCGGCGAGATCTTGCGCTGGCGGTCGTTCTCTTTGCCGGTCGGCTCCAGGTTATAGCCCGAAGCGGCGTCGTTATAGACATAACCCACCGGCCCCAGCTCGCTGGTACCGGTCAGAAAAGCCTCCCGGCCTCCCGGGCGCGCCTGCGACGCACTCAGATAACCCAGGATGGCATCCGACCATGTCTCGGCAGGCGGAAGTTTGCTGTCGTAGTCCTGCGCATAGCTGCCCATCGCGCGATAGAGATTGAGCAGGTTGTCCTGCGCGATCACCAGATCCCTTTTCGTCTTGAAACCCTGGACCGCCTTCCAACCCCCATACAAGAATCCCATCACGATCACCGCAATGACCGCGATCGTGATGCGGGTCAACTCCCGCTGGCCCAAACGCAACGTCGCCTTCGGCTTAAACTCCGGCGTCTCCACTTCCGACATAATGCTCAACCCCTTTTTCCGACAGGATAGACAGGATCACTCCGCTTCCGAATACGGAAAGTGACACTCATTTCATCACAAAGCGGGGTTACTGGGCGCTGGGAAGGTTCATGGCGGTGAGCCACTCTTTCATTTTGGCGACACGGGCGTTGTCTTCGGTCGGGATCTGGAGCGGGCGACCGCGGGTATCGATGATGACGCCGGCCACGCCGCCCTGCACCGTCTTCTGGATCTCTTTGCCCTTGCCCTCGCCCAGGTCGAAGTTGCGGGCGGGCGTCACTGTGATAGGCGTCTCCTGCGGATCGCCCTCGTCGCCGCTCTTGAAGCCGAGCGGGTAGACGCGGATCGTGCCGAACGGGATCTCCTCCGTCTTGCCGCCGATCGTGACGCTGACGCACGGCTCGCCCTCTTTCGCCACGCCGACCGGCGCGATACAGGTGCCCAGATAGATGAGACAGTCGCGTTCGAACACCTGAGTCGCCGCCTCCGGATGCACGGTGGAGAGGATGCCTAGTTGGGGCATCATAAAGATGGAGTCGACGGTCAGGAGCGTGAAGCCTTCCGGTTGATAGGCGTCCATCATCATGAGGGCGGACTGCTCGCGGCGCGGAGCATGGGAGAGCACTCCCCCCGAGCCGACGATCATGTCCAGCTTCATCAGATTGACGAGCGTCTGGCCGCTGCCCTTCTGGTCGAAGATGTTGCCGACGTTCTTCTCCATCGTCACACCGGTCAGGCCGCGGGCGAGAGACTTGTGGTGCTCGAACGCCAGACGCAGCGCCTCCCGCGCGACGGCCTGCTCGATCTGGAGATCCATCAGGCGCTGCGGGATCGTGGTCGGGCGAATCATCTTGTTGCGGAGCTGATTGCGCAGGTCGGCTTCGGAGACCGAGAAGGGCAGCCAGCGCTTGATGTTCTCGACCTTCGCCTCCGTCAATACATTACAGATCGAGTAGGACATGCCCAGGTTTGCGGAGACGGTGCGGTTGAAGATGTTGCTGAAGACTGAGAAGACGTCGGTGGTCGCGCCGCCGATATCGACGCCCAGGACGTTGATATGCCGCTGCTCCGCGATCGTCTGCATGATCTTGCCGACCGCATTGGGCGTGGACATGATGCCCGTGCTGGTCCAGCCGGAGAGTTTGCCGTAGCCCGGAGCCTGCTGCATGACGTGCTCCAGGAAGAGGTCGTGGATGGCTTCGCGGGCGGGCAGGAGGTTCTCTTTCTCCAGGGTCGGGCGCAGGTTCTCGACCTGCCGCAGCGCGACCTTGTCGCCGATGATCTCGTCCACCTGCTTGAACGCGTCTTTGTTGCCCGCATAGATCACCGGGAGGTTGAGACCGATGCCCAGACGGGGCTTGGGGTCGGCGGAGAGCAGCATCTCGGCCATCTCGACCAGGTGGTTGACCGTGCCGCCGTCCGTGCCGCCCGACATCAGGATCATATCGGGGCGCAGTTGGCGCAGGCGCTCCACACGCTGATACTCTTTACGCCCGTCGTCCACCGCGATGACGTCGATAATGATCGCCCCCGCGCCGAGAGCCGCGCGCTGCGCCGACTCCGCGCTCATCGCCTTCACCACACCCGCGACCGACATCTGCAAGCCGCCGCCCGCGCTGGAGGTAGAGAGATAGAGATCCACGCCCGTCTTCTCGTCTTTGGCGGGGGTCATCGGTTTGCCGTCCGCGCCGAGGATGGTCCGACCGCTCAGCTCCTCCAACTCCCGCACCGCATTGACGACGCCGACGGTGACATCGTCGAAGGGCGCTTCCACCGTGGTAGGCGCTTCGCCGCGGGTCGTCAGGCGATACTGGCCGTCCGACAACTGCTCGATAAGAATGGCTTTGGTGGTCGTGCTCCCGCAGTCGGTCGCAAGAATGGAGCGGGCGCGCGTGGCGTCCTTGAGGTCATGCTGTTCGCTCATGGCGGTGGGGGTCTCTCCGGATCAGGATAGGGCGTTGCGTGTCGTACACGAGACTCCCTATTTTAGCACATGACACACACAGAATCTAGGGGCGTTTGGAGTATACTGTCTTGTACCCGCGGGACAGCTTCCGTGCGGTCTCGGGCAGTGGGGACGGCGACAGTCCAAACAAGGAGTGTAATCTGCAATTATGAACATCGTCATTCTTGGATGTGGGCGCGTCGGCACGACTTTCGCACGGCTGATGTATAAGGACGGCCATACCGTCACGGTCATCGACATGCAGAGCGAGGCGTTCCGCCGACTGGGAACGCGCTTTAAAGGCAATCGTATCGTCGGCAACGGAATCGATGAGGATGTGCTGAAGCGCGCGGGGATCGCAGACGCCGATGTGTTTGTCGCGGCCACGCAGGGCGACAACCGCAACATCATGGCGGCGCAGATCGCCCAGCACACCTTCGGCGTGCCGCGCGTCATCGCGCGGATCTACGACCCTATCCGCGCCGACCGCTATCGGCAGCTCGGAATCATCACGCTCTGCACCACGACCATCGCCTCCGGCCTGCTGCGTGACTTTGTGACCACCAACGAGTGGGGTCTGGCAAAAGACTACTCGGCCGAGTATCTCGCGCAGAACGTTTAAGGGTCAAGAGGACAGGAATGTACATTATTATCGTGGGCGGGGGCAACATCGGTTACTACCTCGCCAAACAGCTCAACGCGGCCAAACACGAAGTGCTGCTGCTGGAAAAAGACCGTACCCGCTACCGCATTCTCTCCGAAGAGCTGGGCGAAATCGTGATGCAGGGCGACGGCTGCCAGGCCGACCAGCAGTTGGAGGCCGGGTTCGGTCGCGCCGATGCCGTGGTCGCAACCACGGGCAGCGACGACGACAACCTCGTGGTCTGCCAGATGGCCAAGATGGAGTTCAGCGTCCCGCGCACCATCTCCCGTGTCAACGACCCGCGCAGCGAAAAGCTGTTTCACCAGCTCGGCATCGACGCCACCGTCAGTTCGACCAAGATCATCTACAACCTGATCGAACAGGAGGTCGGCGGCGGGGAGATGATCCCGCTCGCCGCCCTGAATCGGGGCAATATCGAGATCGTCGAGATCGAGATCGGCACCAAATCACCGGTGCTCAACAAGCAGGTGAAGGATCTGAACCTGCCCCCGGATGCGCTGATCATCTCGATCATTCGCGACGAGCACGCCGTCCTGCCTTCAGGCGAGACGACCCTGCAACTGCATGACAGCGTGATCGCGCTGGTCAACGCCGATCGGGAGCCGGAACTGCGCGACGTGTTTGCCTAAAAGGGAGGCGTGTTTTATGTCGGAAACCTCGGTATCGGAGCCGTTGAATTTGCGGGAGTATGCGGTGCAGGCCATTCAGCCGCGCCTGGAGCGGATGCTGTCGCATCTGGAAGGCGCGAAAGAGGGCGAGAAGACCGAACCCATCAAACAGATGCGGGTCTGGTCGCGCCGCACCCGCGCGGCTCTGGAAGTGTTTCACGACTGTTTTCCCGACAAGGAGTTTAAAGGCTTCGAGCGCGAGATCAAGACCGTGACCGGCGCACTCGGCCAGGCGCGTGACCTCGATGTGATGATCGACACCCTCTCCAAACGCGAGGCGGGGCTGCCGCCGGAACAGCGGGGCGGTCTCGCCTCGTTCATCGCGCAGATGAAGGATCAGCGCGACGAGGCGCAGGAAGCGGTACGCGAGACGATCGCGCATCTGGAAGATCAGGATCTGCTGGCGCGGTTCCAGGCGATCGCCGAGGCCCCTCCGGAGCCGGAGCCGAAGCCGGAAGACAAGCCGCGTGCGAAGTCGGCGCAGAAGAGCAAACCTCATAAACGCGGGAAGGGGCGACATGGCAAGAGCTGAACCGATTCACGGGCTGATCCCGGAGGCGCCGCTCGCCGTCAACGCCGCCCTGATCGTCGGCACGCGCCTCAACGAGATGCTGGCCTTTGCGCCCTTTATCTCCGACGCCGAATCCGTCTACGAACTGCATCAGATGCGGATCGCGGCCAAGCGTCTGCGCTATACGATGGAACTGTTCCAGCAGATCTACGCGCCCAATCCCGATTTTGCCGCCCGCTTCTCCGCCGCACTGGAGACCGTCAAAGCGCTGCAAGATCATCTCGGCTTCCTCCACGACGCCGATGTGCTGGTGCCGCAGTTGACCGCGCATCTGACCCATCTGCTGGAGGACAGTTTCGGCACGGATCATCGCGATGAGCCGGTGGTGGGCGTGCATTTCGTGGATTTCGATGCCGGGATCGGCCTGCTGACGCTCTGTCGTGAGACCCGCGCCGAACGGGACGCCCAGTATGCGAAGTTTCTGACTGACTGGACGCAGTGGGAGGAGCAGAAACTTTTCACCAGTCTGATCACTCTGTTGGAAGAGGCCGCGCAGGCCGCCCTGAATCCGGAACTGCCGCAACCGCCCGCCGCGCCTCCGCCACCCGACACTCCCACGCCCATTGCCGAGGATGAGACCGCCCATGCCCAAGACTCCGTCGAATCCGACAAACCCGTCCGCCGCGACGCCCCGCGGCGGCGACGCCCGCTCGCACCTCGCAGCACCCCGCCGTCTGGCTGATATTCCCGGCCTGGGTCCGATCCGTCTGCGCGCCCTTCAGAAGGCGGGCCTGGACAACCTGGCTGCGCTGCGCAGCGCCTCGCTGGAGACGCTGCTGGCGGTGCCCGGCCTGACCGAGATCAAAGCGCGCCACATTCAGACGTTTCTCGCGCCCTTCAAAGACCTGCCGAAAACCGAGCCCGCTCCTGCCGGAAAATCTACGGCTTCGCCGCTGGTCCAGTGGGAGACGCCGCCCGCCGTTGCGCCTGCCCTCTCGCCGCTGGCGGAAGAGGCGGTACGCGCGCTCGGCCAGACCGCCCGTTTTCTGCTCGGCGTCCACGCCCCCCAGTTCCGCAACCGCCTGATCCGCGAACTGGCGCGCTTTGCCGAGCGCGCCGAGATCCTGATCCTGGAGCCGGGCGACCTCTCCGCGGAGGAGCAGGAGCAGCGGATGCGCCGGTTGCGCCGCGGCGGCGAGGAGTTCGCCGCCGCCGATGCCCTGCCGGACCTGGATCGCAAGGCGCAGTCCAAACTCGCCGACACCCTTGCGGAGATCAATATCGCGCTCGGTGCGCCGACTGAACCGGAGTCCGGTAAAGAGAAGGAGAAGTCCAAGTAGTATGTCTGATCCGGAGGTCATGGAGTACCGCAGTCCGCTGCCCCTGCCGCCCGATGCCGCGCTCTATGCCGGGATCGATGTCGGCAGCAACACCGTCAAGATGATCATTGCGGACCTCGGCGGCGGCCGCGCCAACCGTGTCTACGAGGCCTCCTTACAGTCTCGCCTCGGCGAAGGCATGATGGCGCAGGCCCGCCGGCTGCGGGAAGTTCCCATCCTGCGTACCCTCAACGCCTTCGATCACTTTCTGGAAGCGATACGCACCTATCCGGTGCAGGCGACGGTCGCGATCGGCACCGCGGCGCTGCGTGACGCCGAGAATCGCGCCGACTTTCTGCGCCGCGTAGACGAACGCTGCGGCCTGAAGATCGAGATCATCCCGGGGGATGAAGAGGCGCGGCTCTCCTATCTCGCGGTGCGCCGCGACCCGCAATGGCGCGACGTGCCGCGCCTGCTGGCGATCGATATCGGAGGCGGCAGCACCGAGGTGATCCAGGGCGAGGCGTACAGCGACCGCATCGCCGATCGCATCAGCGTCAACTGGGGGGCCGTCAAACTGACCGAAAACTTCCTGAAGTCGGACCCGCCCGCCGTCGCCCAACTCGCCGCGGCGCACCTGGCGGCCTCCGAAGCGTTCGGCGCGGTGCCGCTCTCGGAGAACTTCACCCAGGCCGAAACCCGCGTCGTCGGCATCGGGGGCACGGTCTCCAATCTCGCGGCGTTGCAGCGCGGCGGGCGCCCGCTGACCGAAAGCATGCACGGTTACAAGCTGCATGCCGACGATCTGGAAGATGTACTCTCTCTGCTGGCTTCCAGCACGATCGAGGAGCGCAAGACCTTCCCCGGCCTCGATCCGCGCCGCGCCGACATCATTCTCGGCGGAGCGATCCTGCTCTCCCAGGCGCTCGCCCACCTCGGCAGCCTCACTGTCGAAGTGAGCACCCGCGGCCTGCGCTGGGGCCTGCTCTACGACCGCTTCCTCGAACCCCCATCCGAGGCCGAATCGTCGCCCCCGGAAGAACCTGAGACCCTGTAGAGTTCCGGAGATCCGTCGGATACGCTCACCCGAGAGGCCAGCCTTGAGCTACCCCACGTAGGGCCTCTATCGAAAGTTATATTTGGAAGAGTTGCAATGGGAGTGTTGCACACTACAAATCCAAGCGGTATCTGCACTGTGGAGCCGTGTGCCCAAGAGTTTTCTGTTACCTGCGCCCTCGCGCGCAGGCACAGACGGCCATGCACACCTCTAGGAAGAATGCTTATGGTAAAAAACAAAGCAGTAAGCGGAATGCAGGTCATTCTCTGCATCTGTCTCGCGCTCACTGTAGGTCGCGGCGCCGGCGCACAGACACTCTTCTACAGTGGCGACCAGGCTAACAGCGGAAACGTCGATCAGTTTGGCGGCCCTGGAAATGAACAGACCTTCACGGAGTTTAAGATCACCAATGCGGCTGGATGGCGGATTTCCAGCATCTATTCCAATGACTTCCAACCGGCTGGGCATTCCGGCGGAGCAACAGCGGAGTGGTCCATCAGAACTGGAATGGGCGTCGGAAGCGGCGGGACAACGCTGTTCACCGGGACAAACGCTGCCACTCAGACCCCCACTCTGCGTAATCCAGGCGGGAACGCGGAATACACTGTGAGTGTGGATATCTCCTCCCTGGGTATCCTTCTGGGACCCGGCACCTACTGGCTTCAGGTAAGCCCGGTTGGTGGTAACACCTGGTACAACTCGACGACAATGGGCGCGAACGGCGTCAATCCGGCTAACGACCACAATGGTCTGTCCTTCGTTGGCGGTAACTATATTGCACGCCATACGGACTACTCCATGGGAATCAACGGGTCTCTCGTCACTCCCGAAGGCAGTTCGCTTCTCATGTTCGCCTTCGGCAGTGTTCCGTTCGCCGTTGGATTCGGCCACAAGTTCCGACGCAAAAAGGCTTAAACCTCATTTGTCGATTGTGCACTATCGGCCGACGTGTCGGCAGGGAGGCGTCCACTGTCTCC
>Ga0105239_10004827_pt1 | contig 15969 bp, 5 predicted proteins | sample KBSC44metaG_FD_92761 | JGI IMG/M metagenome (GOLD analysis project Ga0105239, IMG submission 92761) | Corn rhizosphere microbial communities from Kellogg Biological Station, Michigan, USA - KBS C4-4 metaG | ecosystem: Host-associated > Plants > Roots > Rhizosphere > Soil | place: Michigan, USA...
CGCCGGTCACGGAGGCCGGTTCATCGTTCGCCGAGCGAACTACCGCGACCGGTTAGAGCCACCGGCGTCGCGATGTCGCCAAGACGATAACTTCGCGCCGATCCGAACTCCATGCCGACAACGCGTGTTGTCCGCGGGAAGTGCTTGCCGCACAGTCAATTTCGTCGATTGGTTGACTCCTCGGCGGATGGTTGACCCCGGAAAGTCGGTGGCTCGGCTTACGAAGTTGCCAGAACATCCACATCGGAGTGCCACCGTTATCGTGGCCACCATTGCACGGGCCATCCTGAGCCTCCGAAGGTGTCGAGCCCGACACGTCGCCACGATGGGCCCGTGGCCGTCATTTTGACCTCGTAGCCGTTGACGCCAACGTCCATTTTCCTGCATAAATGGCGTTTTACTTCCGAAATTCGACTATGAGTACGGTTCAATGAATCGTTTGCCGAGACATCTGGAAGAAACCTTCAGTTCACCTAATGAGTGTTTGCTGAAATTGCGCCCGGCGAAACGGTTAGGGTGACTTATCTTCGTCGCCAAAACTTACCCCAGGCGTCAATTTTCGGCATTTCCGCAGGGTATCGCCATGTTTTGCTTGGACAAGACGAACTGGTAGCTGCGGGTGTAATCTTCCCGCCGAGCAATGTTGGAGGTGAAGAGACAGTTGAGGATTTGCCCGAACTACCGCACTTCATGCCTGTGCGGCCGTTAGGCTCCGACTCATATTTGCGACTGTCGACAGGAACTAGAGAGGGCGAGTTGCCGCAACGTCGCGGCTTAGCCAATTTATATTTCTCGCACTCATAGCCCGGTCGGGGCACCGAAGTACGTTCGTGGAAGAGGTTGAATACGTGGCAGCAACACCGGTCTCCCCAGTCGCCGTGATCGGCATGGCGTGCCGCCTGCCGGGAGGCATCGATTCACCAGCAGCTCTCTGGGAGTCGCTGCTGCGTGGCGACGACACGGTCACCAAGGTGCCGCTGGATCGATGGGATGCCGAGGAGTACTACGACCCGGAACCCGGTGTGCCAGGCCGTTCCGTCTCCAAGTGGGGCGCGTTCATCGACGACATCGCCGGATTCGATGCCGAGTTCTTCAGCATCAACGAGCGCGAGGCGACCGGGATCGACCCGCAGCACCGTCTGCTTCTCGAAACCGCTTGGGAGGCCGTCGAACATGCCGGCATCGACCCGGCGACGCTGGCCCAGTCCCTCGGCGGCGTGTTCATGGGGTTGACGGGCTGCGACTACGAATTGCTTTCCGCGGACGCCGGTGTCATCGACGGCCCCTACGGGTTCACGGGCAACAACTTCAGCATGGCTTCGGGCCGTATCGCCTACCATCTCGGCCTGCGCGGTCCCGCCTACACGGTCGACTCTGCCTGCTCGTCCAGCCTGTTGGCCGTGCACATGGCGTGCCGCAGCCTGCACGACGGCGAAAGCGACCTGGCCCTGGCCGGCGGCGTGTCGATCATGCTCGAACCACGCAAGATGTCCTCGGGATCGGCTCAGGGCATGTTGTCGCCGACGGGACGTTGCCACGCGTTCGACGTGAACGCCGACGGGTTCGTCTCTGGTGAGGCGTCTGTGGTGTTGCTGTTGAAGCGACTCGACGACGCCGAGGCCGACGGCGACCGCGTGCTCGCCATCATTCGCGGTACCGCAAGCAACCAGGACGGCCACACCGTCAACATCGCAACACCGTCGCGTGACGCACAGGAGGCGGCCTACCGGTCGGCCCTGGCGGCAGGCGACATCGATCCCACGACGATCGGCATGGTGGAGGCCCACGGCACCGGAACGCCCGTCGGCGATCCGATCGAGTTCGCGAGCCTGGCCGCGGTGTACGGCACCGCGGGGCCTACGGCCCTCGGCTCGGCGAAGACCAACTTCGGCCACAGTCAGTCCGCGTCCGGCGCGGTCGGCCTGATGAAGACCATCCTCTCGCTGCAACACGCGACCGTCCCGCAGAACCTGCACTTCACGGCGCTGCCAGAAGAGATGGCGCGCATCGAGACCAACCTCTTCGTTCCCGAGGAGCCGACACCGTGGCCGACCAACGGCCAGCACCCGCGTCGCGCGGCGGTGTCGTCGTACGGGCTGTCGGGCACCAACGTGCACGCGATCCTCGAGCAGGGGCCCGACCAGCAGGCGCCGCGCACCATCGAGCATGCCGACGCGGGACAGCCTGCGGGGCGGGCACTGTTCCCGCTGTCGGCCACCTCGGTCGAGGAATTGCACGCCACGGCAGGCCGACTGGCCGACTGGGTGGAGAACCACGTCGAATCCGAGACCGAGTTGTCGGATCTCGCATACACGTTGGCCCGCAGGCGTGCGCACCGTCCGGTGCGCACCGTCGCGCTGGCCGGCGACCGCGCCGAGCTGGTCTCCGCACTGCGGGAGCTCGCAACCGGCGAGCTGCCCGTCGAGCCCGCGGTCGGCAAGGGCGATCACGGCCCGGTCTGGGTGTTCTCTGGACAGGGTTCGCAGTGGGCCGCCATGGGTGCTGGTCTGCTGGCCGCCGAACCGGTCTTCGCCAAGACCGTCGCGGAGATCGAACCGCTGATCGCCGCCGAGTCCGGATTCTCCGTCACCGAGGCGATGTCGTCTGCGGAGACGGTCACCGGCATCGACCGGGTGCAGCCAACGGTTTTCGCGGTTCAGGTCGCGCTGGCCGCCACGCTGACCTCCTACGGCGTCGTGCCAGGAGCCGTCATCGGCCACTCGATGGGTGAGGCCGCCGCTGCCGTCGTCGCAGGCGCGTTGTCGCTGGAGGATGGCGTCAAGGTGATCTCCCGCCGGTCCAAGCTGATGGCGACGATCGCGGGTTCCGGCGCCATGGCGTCGGTGGAATTGCCTGCGCAGCAGGTGCTTTCGGAGCTCGCGGCCCGCGGCGTCAACGACGTCGTGCTCTCGGTGGTCGCATCGCCCTCGTCGGCGGTGGTCGGCGGGGCGAAGGAGTCGGTTCGGGCACTGGTCGCGGAGTGGGAGGCGCGCGGCGTGATGGCGCGCGAGGTGGCGGTCGACGTCGCATCGCACTCGCCGCAGGTCGACCCGATCCTCGACGAGCTGGCCAAGGTCCTCGCGGACATCGAGCCGATGGAGCCGAAGGTCCCGTACTACTCGTCAACGCTGTACGACCCGCGTGATCCCGCCGACTTCGACGCCTACTACTGGGTCGACAACCTGCGGCACGCGGTCCGGTTCGGCGCAGCCGTGCAGGCCGCACTCGAAGACGGCTTCCGGGTGTTCGGCGAACTCGCGCCGCACCCGCTGCTCACTCACGCCGTCGACCAGAACGCCCGCAGCCTCGACATCCGGCTCGCCGCGCTCGCGAGCATGCGTCGCGAGCAGGAACTGCCGAACGGTCTGCGCGGGTTCGTCGCCGACGTGCACAGCGCAGGCGCTTCGATCGACTTCTCGGTGCTGTGGCCCGACGGGGCGCTGGTGGACGCGCCGCTTCCGACGTGGACGCATCCGAAGCTGATCCTGACCCGCGACGGGCTCGAGCAGGGTGCGTCGACGCTCGCGGTGCATCCGCTGCTGGGCGCGCACGTGCGGTTGCCCGAGGTGCCAGAGCGCCACGTGTGGCAGTCCGACGTCGGCACCAACGCGCAACCATGGCTCGGCGATCACCAGGTGCACAGCGTGGCTGCGCTGCCGGGTGCCGCCTACTGCGAGATGGCGTTGGCCGCGGCCCGCGCAGTCATCGGCGAGGCATCCGAGGCCCGTGACATCGCCTTCGAGGCGATGCTGTTGCTCGAGGAGGACAGCCCGGTGTCGGCCGTCGCGTCGACCACCCCGGCGGGTGTCATCGAGTTCCAGGTGCAGACTCACAACGAGGGCGAGGAAACCCGAAGGGCGACTGCGGTTCTCAGTGCGGTGGAGGACGAGGACGAGCCTCGCACCTACCAGATCTCCGAGCTTCTGGCCGCCCACCCGGTGGAACTGGACGGCGCAGAGCTGCGGGACTGGTACGACGCACGCGGCATCCAGTACGGTCCCGCGTTCACCGGCCTGACCAGTGCGCACACCACCGAGGGGCCTGGCGGCTCCGTGCTGGCACAGGTGGCCTTGCCTGGTTCGATCCGGTCCCAGCAGGGCGCGTACGGCGTGCACCCCGCGCTGCTTGATGCCTGCTTCCAGGCCGTCGGCGCGCACCCCGATCTGCACTCCGACGTCAGCGGAACGCTGATGCTGCCGTTGGGCGTCCGACGCCTGCGCGCGCACGCATCGACGCGCAACGCGCACTACTGCTACGTGCAGTTGACCAGCGCCAGCCCGACGGCGGTCGAGGTCGACATCGAGGTGCTCGACGAGCACGGGGCGGTGCTGCTCTCGGTCACCGGCCTGCGCATGGGCACCGGTGTCTCCGAGGCGGGGCAGCGTGACCGCACGCTCAACGAGCGGCTGCTGACCATCGACTGGAAGCGCCAGGACACGCCAGAGACCGAGACCGTCGAGGCAGGCTCTTGGCTGGTCGCCAGCACGTCCGACGGCTCCGACCTGTTCGCGACGGAGTTGGCAGAAGCGCTGAAGGGCAAGGACGCTCAGATCGCGACGATGGTCTGGCCACAACGCGCCGATCACGAGGCCAACGCCGACCAACTGCGGGCGCAGCTCACTGCGTCGGCGTTCAAGGGCGTCGTGGTTGTCACTCCGCATGACGCCGTGGCGGACGCCGAGGCCCCCCGCAAGGGTGGGGACCTGGTCCGGCACCTGGTGCGAATCGCGCGCGAGCTGCCCGAGATCGTCGGTGAGCCGCCTCGGCTGTTCCTGGTCACGCGGGACGCTCAGACGGTGCGTGCTGGTGACGTCGCCAACCTCGAGCAGGGCGGGCTGCGCGGGCTCATGCGGGTGATCGGCATGGAGCACCCGGGATTGGCCGCCACCCAGATCGACGTCGACGACGCAACGGGTGCCGAGCTGGTCGCCGCGCAGCTGCTTGCCGGTTCCGATGAGGACGAGACCGCATGGCGGGACGGTGAGTGGTACACGGCGCGGCTCAACCTGAGCCCGCTGCAGCCCGAGGAGCGGCACTCCGTCGTCGTGGAGCCCGAGCGGGACGGTATGCGTCTGCGCATCCGCCAGCCCGGCGACCTTCAGTCGGTCGAGCTGTCGGCCTACGATCGCGTGCCGCCGGGACCGGGTCAGATCGAGGTGTCGGTGACGGCGTCGAACCTGAACTTCGCCGACGTGCTGGTGGCATTCGGCCGGTACCCGAGCTTCGAGGGCAGGCTGCCCGAGCTCGGTGCCGACTTCGCCGGTGAGGTGACCGCGGTTGGCGTCGGCGTCACCGAGCACCAGGTCGGTGACAAGGTCGCGGGCATCTCCGCCAATGGTGCGTGGTGCACGTTCGTCACGTGCGATGCCGCGCTCGCCGTCAAGATCCCGGAGGGGGTGCCGGAGGAGCGGGCTGCGGCCGTGCCGAGTGCGCACGCCACCGCCTGGTACAGCCTGCACAATCTGGCCAGGATCGAAGAGGGCGACAAGGTTCTGATTCACTCCGCCACCGGTGGTGTCGGTCAGGCGGCCGTCGCCATCGCCAAGGCCGCGGGTGCCGAGATCTACGCAACCGCGGGTAGCCCGGATCGTCGAGAACTGCTGCGCACCATGGGAATCAAGCACGTCTACGATTCCCGCAGCACCGACTTCGCCGACGAGATCCGCAAGGACACCGACGGCTATGGCGTCGATATCGTGCTCAACTCGTTGCCGGGTGCCGCTCAGCGGGCGGGCCTGGAACTGCTGAGCTTCGGCGGTCGATTCGTTGAGATCGGCAAGCGGGACATCTACGGCGACACCAAGATGGGCCTCTTCCCGTTCCGCCGCAACCTGTCGTTCTACGCCGTGGACCTCGGTCTGCTCATGATCACCAACCCCGGCAAGCTGTCCCGTCTGCTCGAGACGATCTACGCGAAGATCGCCGACGGCACGTTGCCGCTGCCGGAGACGACGCACCACCCGCTCAGCGACGGTGCGACCGCCATCCGCGTGATGGGTGCCGCCGAGCACACCGGCAAGCTGGTGCTCGACGTGCCGCACACCGGCAAGCACAGGGTGGTCCAGCCGCCCGAGCAGGCGCCTGCCTTCCGGTCCGACGGCGCGTACGTCGTCACCGGTGGTCTCGGTGGCCTCGGGCTCTTCCTCGCCGACAAGATGGCGGCGGCGGGCGCGGGACGGATCATCCTCAACGGTCGGTCCGCTCCGAAAGCCGATGCGCTGCAAGCCATCGAGCGCATCCGGGAACGCGGGACGGAGATCGAGGTGTCGCTCGGTGACATCGCCGAGAGCGGTACCGCGGAACGCCTGGTTGCGGACGCCACGGCTACGGGGCATCCGCTGCGCGGCGTGCTGCACGCCGCGGCGGTCGTCGAGGACGCCACGCTCGGCAACATCACCGATGAGCTCGTCGAAAGGGACTGGGCGCCAAAGGTATACGGCGCATGGAACCTGCACGAGGCCACGAAGGATCAGCCGCTGGACTGGTTCTGCTCGTTCTCGTCGGCTGCGGCCATGGTGGGTTCGCCCGGCCAGGGTGCCTACGCGGCGGCCAACAGCTGGCTGGACTCTTTCACGCACTGGCGCCGCGCCCAGGGTCTGCCTGCCAGCGCCGTTGCGTGGGGTGCGTGGGCCGAGATCGGCAAGGGCCAGGCCATGGCCGAGGACGGCTCGATGGCCATCGCACCCGACGACGGTGCGTATGCCTTCGACGTCCTGGCGCGCTTCAACCGCGGTTACACCGGCTACGCACCGATCGCCGGGACGCCTTGGTTGACGGCGTTCGCGCAGACCAGCAAGTTCGCCGAGGCATTCCAGTCGCTGGGCAGGGGGAGCTCGGGTACCAGCCAGTTCCTGGCCGAGCTGCAGGAGCTGCCGCGTGAGGAATGGCCCGCCCGGCTCCGGCGTCTGATCTCCGATCAGATCAGCCTGATCCTGCGCAGGTCCGTTGATCCTGACCGTCCTCTGTCGGAGTACGGGCTGGATTCGCTGGGCAACCTCGAACTCCGCACTCGGGTGGAGACGGAGACGGGGATACGCATTACCGCAACCGACATCACCACGATTCGTGGTTTGGCGGATTCGCTCTGCGGGAAGTTGGAGCCGGCGGAGGTGGCCGCATGAGGCCACCGCGGTCGGATTCCGATGTCGTCGTTGTCTTGAGTGTTGCGCGTAGCGAGGAGTGAACGGTGTTCGTAGGTGCGTTGGAGATCGTCAGGCTCGAAAAGTGGCAACCTGGAACGGGTTCGGTGGTGTCATGGCATGCGTCGCCGGCTTCGAAGGCGAAGGCGATGGCTGCACCGGTGAGCACCGTGCCTGCCAGTTACATGCAGGCTCAGCACATTCGGGGCTTCCACGAGTTCGCCGAGCGCGGGCTGGAGTACTCGCGACTGGTGGCCGTCTCCTGGGATGAGCCAGGGCAGTGCGATCAGCGCGCGATGAACCACGTGATCAACGCGCATTTGCGTCGTCACGACACCTACCGCAGCTGGTTCGAGTACCGCGATGACGCCCGCATCGTGCGGCGGACGATGCAGAATCCCAACGACATCAAGTTCGTTCCGACCAAGCGCGGTCAGATGGAGGCCGAGGACTTCCACCAGCTGATCCTCGACACACCGCTCATGGCCGAGTGGGAGTGCTTCAGCTTCGGGATCATTCAGCACGAGGACCACTTCACGTTCTACGTGATCGTCGACCACGTGCACACCGATCCCATGTTGATGGCGTGCCTGTTCGTCGAGATCCATCAGACGTACGTCACGCTGCTCGAAGGTGGTGCGCCCCCGAAGCTTCCGGAGCCCAGCGGATACGACGACTACTGCGTGCGCCAGCACCAGTACACGTCGGCGCTGACCGCGGATTCTCCGTTGGTGCGCAATTGGATCGACTTCGCGAGCAGCAACGACGGGACCCTTCCCGAGTTCTCATTGCCACTCGGCGATCCGAACACGCCGTGCGGTGGTGACCTCCTGGTCACCCAGCTGATGAACGCAGAGCAGACGGCCGCCTTCGAAAACGCTTGCATCGCTGCGGGTTCGCGGTTCGTCGGCGGGGTCTTCGCCGCCGCGGCCGTCGCGCAGTACCGGGTGACCGGGGTGGACACGTACTACGGCATGACGCCGAAGGACATGCGCACCAGCCCAGAGGAGTTCATGACGTGTGGCTGGTTCACCGGCATGATCCCCGTCGGCGTGCCGGTGACGCCCGGCTCGTTCGCGCAGACGGCCCGTGCGGCGCAGAAGTCGTTCGACGCCAACACCGATCTGGCGAAGGTGCCGTTCGACCGGGTGCTCGAGCTGGTGCCGTGGCTGCACCGGTCGCAGCGCGGTTTCCCGATGCTCGCCTATCTCGATGCCGGCCTCCCCCCGCTGTCGGCGGTCGTCGCCTCCCATCTCGATGGGGTCAACGCCCGCGCGTACAGCGACGGCCTGAGCCCGGCCCACATCTGCATGTGGGTAGGGCGCGTTCACGACGAGACGTCGTTGACGGTTTCGTTCCCTGACAATCCGATTGCCAGGGAGTCCGTCAACCAGTACGTCGAGGCGATGAAGGAGGTCTACGCCGGCGTGGCCGAAGGCCGTGAGGTCGTCGTGACCTCCATGCGTGAGACGGCTTGATCTCGCCTTCTAGCCGGACCGGTGGACCGATGGCAGGCAGGGACGGACCGCTGAGGTTCACGCTTGCGGTCCACGGCACCAGAGGTGACGTGGAGCCGTGCGCCGCGGTCGGGCGTGAACTGCTGCGCCGCGGGCACGAAGTGCGGATGGCGGCACCGCCCAACCTGATCGACTTCGTCGAATCCGCGGGCGTGCCAGGCGTCGTCGCGTACGGGCCAGATTCGCAGAAGCAGTTGGAGGCCGACTTCTTCCGCGAATTCTGGAAGATCCAGAACCCCGTCACGCTGGTGCGCAAGGGCATGGAGTACATCACCGAGGGCTGGGCGGAGATGAGTGCGACGCTGGTCGAGCTCACCGAGAGCGCCGACCTGATCCTGACGGGGACGACGTACCAGGAGGTGGTAGCGAACGTCGCCGAGTACCGGGGCATCCCGTTGGCTGCGCTGCACTACTTCCCGGCAAGGGTCAACAGCAGCGCCGTCCCGATTCCTGCGCCGCCGCCATTGATCCGCTCGGTGTGGACGTCCATCGAGTGGCTGCACTGGCGGATGATGAAGGACGCCGAGGACGAACAGCGGCGGGAGCTCGGCCTGCCTGCGGCGACGGTCCGTTGTGCGCGGCGCATCGTCGAGGGCGGTGCGCTCGAGATCCAGGCGTACGACCGACTGTTCTTCCCAGGCCTTTCCGAGGAATGGGACGGGAAGCGGCCATTCGTCGGCGCCTTGACGATGGAGCTGCCGACGTCGACCGACGACGACGTCGCATCCTGGATCGCTGGTGGCAAACCACCGATATACTTCGGATTCGGCAGCATGCCGGTCGAATCTCCCGCGGAGGCAGTCGCCATGATCAGTGAGGTGTGCGCGATGCTCGGGGAGCGGGCGCTCATCTCGTCGGGAGTCTGGGATCTCGACGACGCCGCCTACGGTGACCACGTCAAGCTGGTCGGGGCGGTGAATCACGCCGCGGTGTTCCCGGCTTGCCGGGCAGTCGTGCACCACGGCGGCGCTGGCACGACGGCCGCGGGGATGCGTGCGGGCATGCCGACGCTGGTGCTGTGGGTCGGAGCCGACCAACCGGTGTGGGCAAACCAGGTGAAGCGCCTCGGGGTGGGCATCTCCCGACGCTTCACCTCGACCAACCAGGATCGGCTGCTCGCCGACCTCCGTAGAGTGCTGGCGCCCGGTTTCGCCGCGCGCGCCAGCGAGGTCGCAAGCCAGCTGACCAAACCGGGGGCCAGCGTGGAGACCACCGCCGATCTCCTCGAGGAGAAGGCCGGCGTCATGGCCGCGAAGTGACGTGATGGCCATGAAGATGCCCGAGAAACTGCGGAAACCGTTCAAGGGAGCGAGTTTTCCGGCGTTGGGGCGTCTGGTCGTCCGTCACCCGGTGTTGGTCATCGTCAGCTGGCTGGTCATGGCGGTGGCCCTCTTCCTGGCGATTCCTCCGCTGCCGGTGGTGGCCGTGCAGAAGCCGCCTGCGTTCCTGCCGAGCGACTCCCCGGTCCTGGTGGCCAGCACCGAGATGAAGCAGGCCTTCAAGGAGCCCAGCTCGGACAACCTCGCGGTCGTCATCCTGAGCGACAAGGGCGGGCTGACGGCGGCCGATGACGCCACCTACAAGACGCTGGTGGACAAGCTCCACGCGGACAAGTCGAGTGTGCTTGGGACGCAGGACTTCATCGCGATCCCCGAGCTGAAGCAAGCCCTGCAGAGCACCGACAACAAGGCCTGGCAACTGCCGGTGAACCTCGTCGGGGTGATGGGCACCGGCGAGGGCCAGCAGGCGTATCGAAACGTCGTCAAGATCGTCAAGGACACGACGGCGGGCACCACCCTCACTGCCAACATCATCGGGCCCGCGGCGACGCTCGACGATCTCACCTCGATCGGCGCGGAAGACCAGCACTTCATCGAGATCGCTACCGTGCTCATGGTGTTGACGATCCTCATGGTGGTGTATCGCAACGTGATCGCGATGCTTCTGCCGCTGGCGACGATCGGGGTGTCGCTGGTCGTCGCACAACAGGTGGTGGCGGGACTGGGCCTCTACGCAAGCCTGCCCGTCGGACCTCAGACTCTCGTCTTGATGACGGGGTTGTTGATGGGTGCGGGAACCGATTACGCCGTGTTCCTGTTCAGCCGGTACCACGAACTGGTGCGGGGTGGCAGGTCGTCCGACGACGCCCTCGTCGAGGCACTCGCTTCCATCGGCGGCGTGATCACCGCATCCGCGGGAACGGTGGCCATCGCCTTCGCCGGGCTTGCCTTCACGACGCTTGGCATCTTCCAGACCATCGGCTTTTCCCTGAGCTTGACCATCGCGACCGGCTACTTCGCGGCGATCACGATGCTGCCCGCGCTGATCGTGCTGGCCGGACGACGAGGCTGGATCAACCCGCGCAAGGACATGACGGGCCGGTTCTGGCGGCGCTCCGGCGTCCACATCGCGCGCAAGCCGAGGATTCACCTCGCGGCAAGCCTGGTGATCCTCGTTGCGCTGGCAGCGACCGTGATGCTGGCCAACTACAACTACGACGACCGCAAGACGCTGCCTGGCGACGCGCCGAGCAACCGCGGCTACACCGCCATGGACGCGCACTTCCCGGTGGCGGGCACCCTGCAGCAGTTCCTTATGGTCACCTCGCCCAACGTGGACCTGCGTTCGCCACGGGCATTGGCGGATCTGGAGCAACTGGCACACCGGGTGAGCGCCCTTCCCGGCATCGATCTGGTGCGAGGCATCACGCGACCGACCGGTGACGTGCTGGAGCAGGCCAAGACCAGCTATCAGGTCGGTGAGGTCGGTGACAAGCTGCTGGACGGGTCGACGCAGATCCAGGCGGGCGACTCGGATCTATCCCGGTTGAGCGGGGGAGCCCACCAAATGGCCGACGTCCTCGGTGACGTCAAGAGCAAGGTCCTGGCTGCCGTGCTCCCGGTCAGGAGCCTGGTGAGCGCACTGACGGACATGCAGACCAAGGTTGGCGGGAGCAAGTCGCTCAACGACGTCGACAATTCCACCGGCCTGGTCGCCAACATGCGCGGGCTCGGTAAGACGCTCAACGACAACATCTCCAAGATCGCCGGTATCTACGCGTGGGCGGATCCGCTCGTCAACGTGCTCAACAACAATCCGCTGTGCAACCTCGACCAGCGCTGCATGGCATCGCGCAACGACCTGAACATGGTCGTCACCGCGTACGAGGACGGCACGCTGACGAAGCTGTCCGATCTGGGACAGAAACTCGAGAACACAACGGGGGCACAGACTCTCGACGAAGTGGTGCCCGGGCTCGGCAAGACCGTCGACGACGCGACCGCGGCGGCCCGTCAGCTCGGCGTCGCCGATCCGGCGGGCATCCAGCAGCAGCTCACCAGCATGCAGGACGGCGTCACCCAGCTCGCGGATGCCAGTCGCCAGCTTGCCGACGGCGTCCAGACGCTCGTCGACAGGACTCGCGACATCGGCTCGGGCCTGGACCAAGCATCGGCGTTCCTGCTGGCGATGAAGCGCGATGGCGCGGACCCGCCGATGTCGGGGTTCTACATCCCGCCGGAGATCCTCACCCAGGCCGAGTTCAAGAAGGCCGCGACGCTGTTCATCTCCGCGGACGGTCACACCGCGCGCTACCTCGTGCAGACTGCGCTCGATCCGTTCAGCACGGCGGCGATGGATCAGGTGCAGGAGATCGTCAAGACCGCCGAGAGCGCACTGCCCAACACCTCCCTTGCCAACGCCAAGGTGTCGATGGTCGGATTCTCGGTGGCGCAGAGGGATATTCGCGAGTACTACAACCAAGACGTCGAGTGGATCATGATCGTCACCCTGATCGTGGTGTTCCTCATCCTGGTGTTGCTGCTGCGCTCGCTGGTGGCGCCCATCTACCTGGTCGCCTCGGTGATCCTGTCCTACGTCTCCGCGGTGGGGATCGGCGTGCTGTTCTTCCAATTCGTTCTGGGAGAACAACTCTCGTGGAACGTGCCTGGCATGGCGTTCTTGGTTCTCGTCGCCGTGGGCGCGGACTACAACCTGCTGCTCATCTCGCGGATCCGTGAGGAGGCGGTCGGCCGCGGCATCCGCTCGGGCGTCATACGCACGGTCGGATCGACGGGTGGCGTCATCACCTCGGCAGGCCTCATCTTCGCGGCGTCGATGTTGGGCTTGACGGCCAGCAGCATCAGCAACATCGTCCAGACCGGTTTCATCATCGGCGTCGGACTACTGCTGGATACGTTCGTCGTGCGTACGATCACCGTTCCTGCCATGGCAGTCATTGTGGGACAGGCGAATTGGTGGCCTACCGGACGAAGGGCCGCCAAGGACCGGAAGGTGCGCTGGACGCCGATGCACGGCCAGGCTCGTGCCGTCCAAGCGGATGCCTTGGAACCGGTCGCCGTCGCCGAGACGCACACCTCAGAGGTGGACGCCGATACCGAGTTGATGGCCGCGACGGACGACGACGGCTCGGAAACCACCGTCATCGACGAGAAGCGCACTGCGGCAGAACCGCTCGGCGAGGTCTGCGACGCCGATGCGTGCACGATCGTAGAGCCCGTACGGACCCTGCGGGACTATCCGCTGGTTGCGGAGAACTGTCAGGACAACTGGCTGGCGGTGCCCGCCGAGGCCAGCTCCTCGTCCAGCCGCGCGAACTGAGACTTGCGGTACTGCTCGGCGCACGCCGAGCGGCGGATCTTGCCGCTGGTGGTGATCGGGATCGAGCCGCGAGAGACCAGCACGAGATCCGCCGCGGTCAGGCCGTGAGTCGTCGAGATCGCGGACGTCACATCGCGTTTGACGGACTGCAGCGTCTCGAGCACCTCGGCGTCGGTGTCGCCGCGCTTCTTCACCTCGATGATCGCGACCAGTTGTTCGGTGCGGTCGTCCTGGACCGAGATCGCGGCGACGCGACCGCCGGTGATCTCGGTGATGGTGGCCTCGATGTCGTCGGGGTAGTGGTTGCGCCCCCGCACGATCAGCAGGTCCTTGATGCGCCCGACCACGTAGAGCTCGTCCTCGAAGATGAAGCCGAGGTCACCCGTGCGCAGCCACGGTCCCGCCGGGGTGTCCTCGGACGGCGACTCGATGACGCCGTTGAAGGTCTCCTCGGTCTGCTCGGGCTTCTCCCAGTAGCCAAGGCAGATGTTGTCGCCGTAGGTCCAGATTTCGCCGACCTTGCCCGCGGGGCACTCGGTGCGATTCTCGGGATCGACGATCCGAACCTCGGACCGTAGCGGGGTGCCGTAGCTGAGCAGCGGTGTGCCGTCGGAGTTTTCGGTCGGGATGGCGTTGCCCGCGGACAGTTCGTCGAGGTCGAAGGTGACGGCCTTCGGGGCGTCCGGCGTGCGAGTGGCCACGTAGAGCGTCGCCTCGGCGAGGCCGTAGCAGGGCTTGATCACCTTCTCCGAGAGGCCGAACTTGCTGAACCGCTTGGTGAATCGCTTGAGGGTGGCGTCGTGGACCCGTTCGGCGCCGCTGATCCATCCGACCACACCGCTCAGGTCGAGCCCGGCCATGTCTTCGTCCGAGGTGCGGCCTGCGGCCAACTCGAACGAGAAGTTCGGCCCTGCCGTCAATGCGGTGGGGCTGTTGGCCACCAATTGCATCCACCGGGCCGGACGGGCGAGGAAGGACAACGGTGTGGTGACCACCGTTTGCCATCCGCCGAGGATGGGGGCAACCACGCCGAGGATCAGGCCCATGTCGTGGTAAAAGGGCAGCCAGGACACGGCGGTGGTGCCGGGAGGGGCCACTTTGCCGTACTCGGGGAAGAAGTCCCGCATGATCTGCTCGAAGTTCGCCGACAGGTTCCTGTTCGTCACCATGACGCCGGCAGGCGTGCGGGTAGATCCCGAGGTGTACTGCAGGTACGCGGTCTCCGGTCGCGGCTCCTCACGCCGGATGGCCCGGTTCCTGGCGTCCAGGTCGAGCTTGTCGACCTCGATCAGGGTGGCAGCGGGCAGGCCGTCGGTGGGCTGCACGTAGGGCGCCACGGTGTCGGCGATGGCCGACGTGGTGAACACGACCGTCGGTGCGGCGTCACGCAATACGGCGGTGACGCGCTCGTCGCTGGCCCCGACCATGGGGATCGACAGCGGCACCGCGATGAGGCCGGCTTCGAGTGATCCCAGGAATGCGACCAGGTACTCGAGGCCCTGTGGGGCGACGATGACGGCGCGGTCACCGGTCTTGGCGACCGTGCTGAGTTCGCGCGCGACGTTGGTCGTCCGGCGGTACAGCTGGGCCCACGTCAGGCTGGTCGATACGCCGTCCCACTCCTGCTCGTAGTCGACGAACGTGAACGCCGTGTCGTTCGGTTGCAAGCTTGCTCGCTCGCGGAGGATCTCGGGAATCGACGAGCCGGACATCGGCTGGCCCCTCTCAACAGCAGGAGTGCGGGAAACAGTAGCTAGAGCTTAGGGAATCAGAGCACGCGAGGCGGCTCCATCGCCAAACGACAGAGGGCACGAGGTGTGGGCCGAGCTGGGTATCGTCGTGGCGAGATGCCCAGCGGTGATGGAATGGCAAATCCAATGGGATTCACCGCAATTCGCTTTTATTGACGTATGTGCACTTTAGAGGCTCGGTTGAGTTCCTCCTGGCATTGCCAAAACACGGTGTGGCTCATTTCGAGTGCAGCAGATCCGCGTGGGCGGTTCGCCGACACGGTGATCCAGACCACACCGGCGAGCCGGGCTGCTTGGGAGGCAAGACCGGAAGCCTCGGTCGATGCTTCCTTCGCGGCTCGATGCGCATCCACATTGGCGTCGTTGAAGACGGGGAGTAGCTCGTCGGTGGTCAGATCGAAGTCGCTCGGCAGTCTCGCATCCGCCGACATGTCCGACGGATGGCATATACTCGAACACATGTTCGAATCACTGGTGTTGGTCGACCCGGATGCGGCCGAGTCGGCGCTGGTGGCGCGCATCGCGGAGCTCGAAAAGTTGAAGTCGGCCGCCGCCGCGGCGCAGGCGCGCATTACCGCCGCTCTGGACGGGAGTCGGCGTTCGAACGAGGCCGCACGAGGGGTGCCTGCGGCCAAGCGGGGTCGTGGCCTGGGTAGTGAGGTGGCGTTGGCGCGGCGGGACTCTCCGAATCGCGGCGGTCGGCATTTGGGGTTCGCGCGGGCGTTGGTGCACGAGATGCCCCATACCCTGGCTGCCCTGGAGACCGGGATGTTGTCGGAGTGGCGGGCCACCCTGATTGTGCGGGAGTCAGCGTGTCTGGACGTCGAAGACCGCCGCACCCTGGACGCCGAACTGTGCTCAGACATCACCGAATTGGACGGGCTCGGGGATGCCCGGATCGCGGCGGAGGCCAAGAAGATCGCCTACCGGTTGGACCCGCAC
>Ga0105239_10004829_pt1 | contig 15966 bp, 16 predicted proteins | sample KBSC44metaG_FD_92761 | JGI IMG/M metagenome (GOLD analysis project Ga0105239, IMG submission 92761) | Corn rhizosphere microbial communities from Kellogg Biological Station, Michigan, USA - KBS C4-4 metaG | ecosystem: Host-associated > Plants > Roots > Rhizosphere > Soil | place: Michigan, USA...
GGCCTGAAATCATGAAAGAAACGTGTTCTGTTTCGGCGGGTCCTTTTCTTTTTGATTGGCTTTTTGCACCCTTTGGCCCCTGGGAGCCCTTGGAGGACATGCATACATGGCAAAAACATGTGGAACGGTGAAAAAGGGCCACATCTCGAAATCACGGGGTCACGGGGGGGAGAGGAGGGGGGAGGAGGAGAAATGGCATGAGCGTTACAGAGATCCAATCTCCAATCTCCCAAATTCCAAGTTCCCAGTCGTTCAACGGGGTCACGTCTGTGAGATTGCCTCGCACGAGCAGTTCCAGCTCAGCTGTATTCACGTCCTTGGGAGATTTGAGTAGAGTAGATGAGATTAGCGGCAGAGCTCATCGATGGCCTCAATTTCATGAGCAAGCCAATGACACGACCAATGTGTCATTATCGTCGAATTTTCCCAAGACCCATGTCTCGATTATTTATCATCGAAGCAAAAGCTCAAGACAGCTGGGCATGGTTAGTTGGCCTCGGAGGCAACGCGACGGCGAGGCTGCACGGGCGCGTAGAAACTCGACCTTTCATGGTTCGCGTTCAGGGATTCTGTATGTATACCCAGTATTTTCCATTTATCAACAGCATCATGATCTGCCCTGTCCTATGTAATGCAGGTAAATAACTATCCTAAACCCGTCTTCCCATACCAATTTTTCCCGTCCCGATCCTTTTTTCATTGTCTCCATCATCTCATGAACATCACATCGCATCGCATCACATAACATAAACATAACGTAGCGTAGCATGGCATAGCATGGCGTAAAACATCTCATCTTGTGGTATCATCATAGCAAACATATCTTCATGAGCGAAAAAAAAAATTGCGCAATTAAATACAATATTTTTTTAGTAGGCGTAGAAGAGATTTCCCTGCCCCCCCTTGGACTTGAAATGAGCAAAAAGGAAGGAAGCGATGGCCAACACTACACACAGCCGCGACGAATCGAGAGCAGCGGGTCTGTTGCCAGACGACGGTTTATGGCAGAAGGCCCGAAAAGCTGGAGCTGAAGCTCGAGGGATCCGGGAGGGCGATGTCGAGCCTCGGTGCCTTGCTGGTGTCGAAGCCCGCGGCGAAGGAGGCGATCCTGGGCGACGAGAGCCATTCGCTGACGTCGCGCACGGAGTCGACCGAGGAGATCGACGAGTTCTTGGAGTGGGTGCTGTTCGCGCCGACGGGAGGAGGCGCCGCGGCCGGGGCGAGGGGGCGGGTCGAGATCTTGGCGCTGGAGAGCGACGAGGGCGAGGATTCGGCATGCGCGTGTTTGGAGTGCAGGCTGGTGGTGGAGGAGTGTGTAGATGATGATGTGGTGGTGGTGGTCGAGCCGGTGCTGTTCGCCTTGGCGGTTCTTTTCTTGCTCGGTGAGAGGGCTTCGCGAGGCAAGTCTGGTAGAGGGCCTGTTGGAGGCGGGCCCGAGGGTGGCACTGTGCTGCTGGACGCGAGGGATGGCATGCTCTTTTGGCCCTTCACGTGCTTCTGCCGGCGTGGTGGATTGCTCAGTGTCATCCTACTGGGTGCCTTGGAGACCAATGGGGACATTTCCAAAAGCGTCGTCTCAATACAAGACTCGGTCGTCGCCTGCGATGGGGCTCGCTGACGCCTGGGTACAATCTGGGACTGTCTGGTGCCAAAGCCTGATTGGAGATATCGCTCCGGGACAACAGGTGATCTCGGGCCCTGAGCTTGTCCCTCTCGCATGGTCTCAATCTTGCTTATCGCCGGGTTTCTAGAGTGCCTCATCGACACCGACTGTTTCCTCGGAATCAAGGCTGTCTCCTCGGAGTTATATGATCTGCCATCATCTCCGTGGTCGGCAAAGGAACCTGTTGTGCTGACGGGGCTATGATCATCCTCGAATCCCAAACCGAGTTTGATATTGACCGGAAGGGAAACATCCACGGATGCTACAAGGGGTCCTAATCCGGCAGATGAATCCCTTCGCGGGAACAAGCTGTAAGATGCCGTCTTCTTGAAATGCGCATCTGTAGGTGAGGAGTCCTGAGCTACACAGGAAGAGCTCCTGCTTCTCAAGCTTGGTGGTCGTGACGAGTCTGATGGATGCGGCCGAGCGAACCCCGGATGGGACTCACATTTCTGCCTCCGCGAACCCTTTCTCAGGTTTCCTGGGGCCGGTAGAGGTGCAATGGTAGAGATCGGCCTCGCCTGCGTCGTTGAAGCCTGACTATGCTGAACGAACAGGGAGTGGTCAATAACGTCCTCAACGGCTGCTGGCGGACTCTGACATGGAACAGCATCTGGTCGCACATGGTTGCGTAGCGGGTCTGGAACCAAGGATTTTGTGTAGCTATTCTTGCGGGGGGTTTCCATGTACATGGAAAGTTCTCCAGCATCGGCTTGTGTGGGAGTCGACAAGCGGGACGTTGTGCTAGCGGGAGTCAAAGGCTCACGGTAGCTGATGTCGTTGACGAAGAAGGATTCAAAGGCCGGAGATCTGGAAGCCACAGATCCTGCAACGCTCGTAGTAGCCGTATACGTCGACTGGTCATCTGAGAAAGAAGATCCTCTGAGGTCATCGAGTTCGTTCAATGTGTGGATAGAAGAATCGGTGGTAGAGCTGGAGGCATTCCTGGGAGAGGGTGCCCACTGCGGGATTGGGGGGACAAGCTTTGGTGATGGGAGCAGACGGTCCTTCGATGAAAATGCACTTTGGAAATATGAAGAGGTTCGTGAGATGTTGGGAAGGCTTTTCTGGGCCTTCAAGACGGGACGTTGTCGATGGTTGATTTCATCATCCCTCGAGTCAGGCCGATATTCCAGACCTCCAAGGAGCTCAATCTCCTTGCGAATGGCAGTAAGCCATATTCCGAGTGTAAAGGCATTATCGAAGATCAGAAGCAGGTCTTGTACCAGCCGCTTGTTCTCATGGTGACGAAACGAGAGCTTTGTCCAAGAGGGCTTTGGGGCATGTGAGTTTGCCCGCCCCCCTGTATTGTCTTGGTAAATACGTAGAACCCAGCGTTGCCCCGGGACGGCATCGCTGGCGACAGCTACCGAACGCGGACCTAGTTCCAGAATCTGTTCTGGAAGACGGTCATTGAGACCTCCTGTGCTGTATTGCAGGACATGACCTGAACTCGACAACACGAAAACCTTCTTTGTGAAAGCACTGGCACCGGACCAGTTTCGTTTCTGTTTACCAAAGGAGTCTCGATTGTCGATTGTCGTTGAGAAGTTGTTCTCGGCGTTGCATCTCGTCGGAGACTCTCCAGAGATGCTGTTCCTCCGACCACGCTTGTTACGCATCAGAACATCGGTCAGGCTGGACGGCACATCGAGGATGTCCTGCAACTTCGCCTGACTGTAAGCCTGAACCAAGGGTGGAGGATCCAACGCCAAGTTTCGTGGTCGATACTGCCTGACACTTCGTTGAGAAGGTCGAAAGTGTCGAGTTGACCATGTGGTGCTTCGACTTCTTATTGCAGCGTCGGGCTTACCAGACGAGCCATCGGCGGGAGCCAATATAGGCTGGGTATCTGCATGACCATGATCAGGTGTAGCTTGATACTTTGGTATCTTGTTATCTGATTTGGTGCGAGAGAAGAACGCTCTCAATCGTGCTTTGGCAGTACGTTCCGAAGGAAACCAACCAGACTGCTCCTCTCCTGTCAGAAGGCATTGCTCATCCTGAGCGTGTGTGAATGAGGCCATTGTGCTAGCAAATAAAAAAAAGAGAAACTATAGTGTAGGGCGGACCTGAGGGTTGAGTCCGCTTGATATATGCTTTATTAGTGAGGAATACGCATGGCGATACCTGTTGAAACTTTGTCAAGCCACAGTGATACCTTGTAACTTGGACAACAGTGAGGAGGTACTCTTGCCAGGTGCAGTGCAGGGTTTATGGGTGGGAATGTTTGATGTGGAATGTTCCCGAGTTTTAGAATCAGTGCTTGTCGATCTTATCGCTTTTCAGGATGACGTTATACCTGAGCGGTTAGTTGACGGTGATGTTTCTCGTTACACACTTGGGGTCAATATGCCAGGCAGGTCTCGGTCTGAATAGTCAGGAACTCCCAAGATGTTGAAGGCGACGGGACGATATCAGATATAGCAAGTTGGCAAATGACGAAGGGAATATGTGAACAAGGATCCAAGATTCGGACGCAGGATCTGTGTAAGATCTACTAGGATGAGCTCGTGTTTATGAACAAGGATGGAAGCGAATGTAGTGGCAAGGCGGCAGGGTCTGTCCCCAAGCTGCATCCGCACAGGCTCAAACATGATTGTCCGAGTGCCGCACCTCGAGGCATCAAAGAGTAATTTGACTGCATCTGGACGAGGCATGGCGTGAATGGCGTTTAGGGCGCACCAGTCTTGACGGAATGAGAAATTGACGTCCAGGTTTGGAATTATGAAGCCTGTCACTGGTTGACTGGGGTTGACTGGGGTTGACACGGGAATGAAGTGATTCCATCCAGCTCTGGATGGGCAGCGGGCACTGTCATTGTAAAGCATTTGACAAAACATACGTAGTTAGGGCTGTCTATATCACAGCTTGGATGGGAAGGGGATAGGTGCTAGGGGGGAGGGTTGATCAGCACCGAAACTGGTACTCCGTAGAGCCCTTGAAGACGTGCATAGTCGAGACCGGCACCACGATCCACCATGTGAGTCCATTGCATGCATCGAGTCGGCCTGCCGAGCGGAAGCGGACGGTAGTTGGCGAAGCGAGCCCAGACGAGACGAAGCGAGGCCGGTAGAAAGTGGATACAAAGGGCATGGTCCAAAGTACCGTGCAAGTCGGGCGTGCCTACCAGATCAGGGAAGTGAAGAATCAGAAGAGCAGAGTGCCAGCCCCAGCCGGGAAGAGCGGGAAACCTTCGGAGCAGAGCACTGACTTCGTTGGATCGGCGATCGTGAGGACCGTCTGGGTTTGGATAGACGTACAATATCGAACCTGCAAGATCAGAAGAGACGTTTGGTCTGTGAACGAGGAAGGGGGCCGATGGAAAGTATAAAGAGTGGTACACCACACCCAGAGGGCAGTGAACCAACAAACAAAAACAAGAAGCTCGAGCTCGAGCTGTCAAGCTGGAGGTGGCGAGGACGGGGATGCACGTTGACAGCTGGTCCGTCTGCACGAGTGATGATGATGCAAAGAGCGTCCAGCCCGGATTCGGTGCCACCTGAGTCACCTGTGCATATGTACAAACCCCAGATGCCGCCTGCGTTAGCATGTGGATCAGTAGAATCTTGCCTACAGCCGCATGACAAGGCCCGGGATCGAGTATACTGCTCCCACCAGCCGGTAACCGGAATGATGGCAGACCCCGAACGATTCTGATGATGGATGCATCTAGTTAGTTACGCGGCCGAGGCACGCAGGAGGTGCCCTTCGCCAAGCCCTTTGATGCTGAGGCAAACGGTTGGAAACGACGCGGTGGGAGAGGAGCTGTCAAACACGTCAACGCCGTGTCGTTCAGGCTCAAGAGATCCGAAAAGAATGAGCGAGAGGAAAAATTCAACCCGTTGCAGAAAGTGGCGGGCAGGTGGAAGGGGCAGTGCAGGAAGCGCACAGACTGTTGGGCGTGTTTTCCATGCCAAAGGTCGACTCTCGTTATGTAATGTTTCCAGCAGCCAAGACAATGATATGTTTTGTCAGAAGCATAGGTTGGATTGTACAGGTACAGAGGTAGCATGGGCAATGATGATTACTGGCAAAATGGTCTCAAGACCGAGAATGTTGACAAACATTGCCCATTCATGGGTGGTTTTTTCCAAGGCCAAAGGGGTGACGGGGAAGGGGAGGCGGGCTAAGTACTATGGATCTTGCACACGGAGCAAAGTCAACACCAAAAGTCACTGTAGATGAAGGTTAGGTGCCTTTACTACGGACGAGGTAGCTCCTTGGGAACCTTTGGAGCCTTTGGAGGCCTTGTCAATCCACAACCTAGACCAGCCCAGCCGTCCGTAGTGGACCTATGCTCCGTATACACATCCGAAAACCTCTTGTCGAGCTACGGCGGCAGAGGCCCTACTGGTTGATTGACAAGCTCACAAGCCGAAATCCCAGTTTCCCCCGTCCGCTTATGGCCATTTTAGGTTTATCCCTCACTCAGACAGACGTGCTTCGTCCGGCCACCTCCATATTCGGATTGGTTGTCATATACTGACACCCTCAAACGGGACTTAGATGTCCTAATTGGTCGTTGTTGACAAAACTCAAGCCGGAAATAGGATCCGCCTAGATACCGAGTACGCAGGATGGAATCAACCCAGCTGCTCCCGCCGGATTTGTCTCGGCCGTTCTCCTGCGTCAGAGGGTGTCAAGGTTGCCCATGAATCGAGGAGGACATCTGCTTCGCCCGTCTGAAACCGTGGCACCATGCACAAATCGCGTCTGGAGGACTCATGCTTATGCATTGCGGTTGATGGGTGCGGCTGAGGCTAAATCAACTATGCGACCGGTCGCTAATCGGGGTGTGGTATTAAAGTGTATGCATACGTGATGCCCTTGAAGGGTTTGTCTTCTCGTGCTGACTGCACGGCCCCCTCAGCAGTCGGGATGTGTCGTGATAGAGTGTATGCATAGGTGTTGCCATGTAGGGGGTTTCGCATCCTGTGGTGGCTGGCTGTCCGCTCAATGACAATCACCTCAGCCCAACCAACACCCACCACGGACAGCGAACATGAGCAATCGAACCTCACTGGCATTCCACGAATGTCCCCCACCTTCTTTCTCAAGCGTCGACCATGTGTAGCTGGCACCACCCCCAGCTACACCTCGTACCAGTTTCACAATCTATGCGCGATCACTCAACGGCATCTCCTTGAGATAGCTCCAGCCGGTCTCCTCCTCGGGCTTCTCAGGCTCCATGCCCAAACACCTCCTCAAGCACCTGACCTCACTCTGCAGGCCCGAAACAACGGCATACTCCTCAGCCCACTCGTCGGTCCTCAGCCGACTCGCCGTGCGGATCATCTCGGACACCTTGAGCGTCTGGGCCTGCCAGTGGTCGCGATCAAGACGACTCTGTAGGTGCTCGTCCTTCTCCTGCTGCAGCAGGTTGTTGTAGTGCTTGCGCTGTGCGAGGAAGCGGGATTCGAGGTCCGTGCAGTAGTTCCGGATCTGCTCCGTCGCCGTCCCCAGCGCGTCTTCGTAAAGAGCGATGAGGTTGGTGTTCTCGGTCTGCTCGTGCTTGTAGAGCGAGACGATATGGTTCGACTTGGCGAGCTCGCGCTCCAGTTCGCGGATTCGTGCTTCTGCAGCGACATGGTCAGCATGCGACGAGCATATGCGTATGAGGGAGTGGTCGGAACTCACTGTCACCTTCATGGCTACCATCGCTCTCCGGGATAGCACCATTGGTGCGTTTCTTCACATAATAGTAATCAGCATTGCCATTCCATCAACCAGACAAATACAGAGTTGAAGTTGTTTACTCACAGCGACCTCCTCGGCGGTGCGGGTAATGACATTGACCTTCTCACGATTGCTCCTCAGTATCGACCCGAGCTCTTGAATCTGCGCGTAGAGGAAGTTCAAGTCTTGCTGGTGTCCCACAGGCAGCGGCGCCATGTAGTTAGCAGCTGCACCCGCGCCGTTACCGTTCAATGCGCCGCCCACCGCTGCCACCGTTGGAGGTGCGCCCGCTCTATTGACGGCACCCATTTGGGTGTCCAGCTGGGGGAATGCGTTGTTGCCAGCCATTATTAGGGGTTTTGTTTCCTGGAACTGAATTCCAAGACGTTTGGATCTGCAGGTTGCGTACCAGTGGGCTCAGGGAGGTCCTTCAGGTCAGGTCAGGTCAGGTTGTGGGGATGGACTGAACCGAAGGCGCTTTGCTGGGCACGTAAGTCATTCTCTCTCCCAGTCGTTCATTCCTTGCACCGTCCACGAAGGCTCCATAAAGGGTGGCAGGGCTTGACAATTATTCTCGATTGTTGTCGCGGGCTCAGGTGTGGGTGAACCCGAAACTAAATGATCAAACTGCGGAGTACTAATAACTCACCTGGATGCGTCGCATTGGAGAGGAGAGGCCCCCGGCACGTGATTCAACCGCTCTGGGCACGTGATTGTCATTGACGACGAGGTTGATACATGTGTAATATATAGTAATATATAGTATTAGGAGATCCTATGTCGATCGGGTGTACGTCGAACATCCTAAGCGACCCGGGTTGCTGAAAAAAAGCGTTAGTGACAGTCTCCGTAGACTTGAATATTGACGACGACGAAGCTGATTGTTGTATACGACAGTTCTTCACTTCAACAACCTGGGCTGCTAGAAACATTACGAGTCACGCGGAGGCCACTCTGAAGCCGATGTCGACTGTCACCAAAACCCAGGCTGCTGGAACTCTTGCAAGGCTAGTGACTACTCCGTACTACATGGGGACCACTCCGAGCCCGCTGTGGCCCCTGCCATGATCAATGTCCTCCAGGGGTGTGATCCTCCCCCCTAGATCGAGCTGTCTGCACATTCCAACCCCAGAAATGAAGATTGCCCAGGCATGATGCATGCTAAATATTTTTGTTCGTCTTATCTCGTCTCATTATAAATCTGGTGCATACATGGCAACCAATGGCATGGCATGGTATGGTATGAGGATCCCTTTCATAGATTACTATCGCTCAGAACGCAAGAACACCCAAAAGTCAGTCATTGGTATTAGCATCAGCAGGAGTCTGGCTCGCTCCATTGTATTGGGGAAAGGGAAAAAAGAAAGTGAATCATCAAATGACCGCACCATCCCCCCATTCCTGACCGTGGTATCGTATCGTCCAAGTGATATCCTTCATTTCATTGCAATTCAATTCAAATCATTCATGACACAGCCTTCTCGTCCGCGCGCTCAATGATGCCAGCATTGACCTGCGCGGCGAGCTGCGAGCTCCGGAACGCCTCGAAGCCCTCGGGGTCCGTCTCCTTCAGCGTGAGGAGTTCGCGGGCGTTGATGCCGAGCTCGCGCACCACATTGTCTGCGCCGTCATGCTCGACCTTCTGGCGGATCTCGTCCCCGCCGAGTTCTTCTAACCGGGCTCGAAGCGCGGCCAGTGATTCCAGCTCGGGCTGGTCGCTCGTGCTTGTTCCGTGGAGGTGGTCGTCCACCCCCGTCGGCTTGAGGATCTCGCGGCGCAGGTTCTGGCCGAAGCGGTGCATGCGGCCTTCCTCGTCGGTGAAGAGTTTCGACGCCAGGGATGTGTTCGAAGGTGTGCGTGACAGTTTCGCGGCGAGCGCATCTGCCGTCGACTTGTCCTCGCTGCTCGGGAAATATTCTTCGGCCGAGTTCACTGTTGCTAGCCCGTTGGAGTCGATTGAAGCCGAGAGCAGGGACGCGTCGGCCATGGATGGGTCGGGCGACGGGATCCCGTTTGGCACTGGTGGTAGAGGATCGGGCACCTTGGTCTCGGGATACTCGTCTTCAAAGCGTTGAATCATCCGTTGGAGCGTTTGGTCCAGCATTAATAATCGACCTGGGGAATTTGTCAATGCAAAAGGAACATTACAATGGGAGGGCAGTTCCGAAACTTACGGTAATTCTCATCGTTTCCAGCTTGGTCTTCTCTAACGAGCACGGGCCTCAGCCTCATTCGGATCTTCCTGGCGCTTTCGCAAAGCTCCAGGCTCACATCTCGCGGTTTTGACATGTCTTTTCTCCGAGCTCCCTGTCTTGGAGTTGCAGTCCCACTCGCCGTGGGAGTAATATTCCTCGAGTGTGAACGGCTGTTATTATCCTTACTTCCCAAACAGATCCCAAGCGCCTTCACGATTCCTGTCGATGCGATCATGTAGTCTTCATCAGGTGCAGCGGGCTCATCTTGGTCATGGTTCGATGAATAACCGTCCATGTGGCCAACAAGCTGGAGCAGGACCTCAGGAGCATCTGTATTTGCGTTGCCGGCGGACTTGACACCGACCTCATCGAGTGTTGTGTGTTCCATGTTTCGCAAGCTGTAGGCGACCACTTGCGAGGCCAAGGCTTTCACGACTTCACTGCTTTCTACGCTCGGCACTTCAATCTCGATAGCGACGATCGTCTCAGACACCCTGACTGCAGTCATCAGAGAGGCGAATACTGCGCAAGCTTCTTCCTGAGCGCTTCCCTTTTTGGAGTTCATAGCAGAGACAAGAGGCTCGTTCTCGAGAATGGCAAGATGTGCCATCGAAGGACAATCAGGTAGAATCTCGGCGAGAGCGATGGCCTGATCGGGTGTCATTCCCACGTCGTTCAGATGGATACGCCTCAAAGGTTTTAATCTCGGCAGGAGTTTTCGAAGGATCGCGACCGCGTCGGGCTTGCTGTCAAACATTCCCTTGTTTCGGGACAAATCGATGAACTTCAGATTCGAGAGCTTGGAGAACGAACTGAGAATGGTACTCAGATCGCGAGGATCCAAGTTACAATTCGAAAGGCTTATGGCAAACAAGGGGTTGTCAGCGACAGGGGCATCCGCCACGATCTGGCCAATATCGTGAAGATCATTACCACCAAGATCCAGGCCCTCACAAACACCCGATTTGATATATCGTGCCACATGCCCAAGGGATTCTTCATTCAAATTGTTTTCCGCAAGACCAAGACGACGTATCTTGACTTTGATCGCGCAGTCCACGATATCACGGACATTGGCTGTCGAAAGGCCACAGTCACTCAAAACAAGCTCCTCCAGTTTATCGCCTAGTCTTTGAGCGAGAGCACGAATGATGAGGGCGCCGACGTCCATAGATTTGGGAGCAGGATCGGTCGAGTTATTGCTTGTGGAGCTAGCAGTTGACGAGGTGCGGGAGAGGTCTCCGTTTTTGGGAAATGGAATTCCCGACAGATCGATTGCTTTTAGTGACTTGGACATATGCATGAACAGGCCAATATGCTTCCAGCCCAGATTGGTGATGTTGGGGTTGTTCGTCAAAGAAAGCCGTTCTATCATACCCATCTGTTCCGTGCCCTTCTTGCCGCTGAGCCTCTTGGGTAACTTTCTATTCTGGCGGGCTTGTTCTGCTGATTTACAGCCAGAGAGACCCGACAAGACCACTCGAACACCTTCGTCCGTCAAACCACATCCGTCGAGAATCAATTTCCGCACTGGTACAACAGCAAGCCAATCACCCAGTGTGACGATGTCTTGCAGCTGGAATTGCATGCCAGTAAGGTCCATAACGGCGACCGTGCCGGGTGCTTCTGCTAAAGTGGCGGATGGTTTTGATATCTGCTCCTTCATGCGACTCAGAACGGTTGTTTCCCGGAGCTGACAACATCGCTTGTAGATACGAAGAGGGTCTGTTGTAGGGCCATCTGATCGTCTAGGTGTCGAACTGCCTTCCGGAGTATTGCTGGGACTTGAATCGGAGTTGGAGTCTTCTCTCGTGAGCTCTAGTGGAACCAACCCATTGGCCTCGGCGTGTTTCCGCTTGCGTTCTTTGCGTTCTTTTCGTTCAGCCTCTGACCGCTTCTTCTTCTCCTTTTTGCGCGTCCCAGGCGCTGGTGCTGGCGGATCTGGTGATGGATGATTGTTGTTATCAGGAGTGGCGTCCGCGCCCTCGTCGGCCTCGATCTGTGTGTCAATCTTCGTCTGACCAAGCTCCTCCTTCTCCTCGCTGGCAGCAGTGGGATTCTTCAGTGCCGCGCCCTCTCCTTTATCTTTCATCCTTGCATCTTTGGAGTCCTTCCCCCCGGTTGCTTGCTTCTCGGGGGTTCCGTGAGTCTGTTTCTGGGCACTTGACACTGGCGGGCGGTTGGGCTGCTCCAGTTCTTCGTCTGCTTGAGATGCGAACCCGGCTATTTCCACATCTACACAAAATGCTACTCTCTTTAGTTTATTTTGATCGAATTCCCCGATCTTTATCCGTTCGCGGTTCTGATCGATATTCATCACCTTTCGTGGGCAAAGGGCACCACTATTAGTACCCTTTCCCATGGTGGCGTTCGTAGAGGATGATAATCTGCGAAGAGCACTGGAGAGAAATCCAGGATGGTCCAATTTCGTTTCCTTCCCGGCAGCCACAAGAACAGACTGCCTGCGCGGGGTGTAGACGACCGGGGCAGTTTTGTTCTCCTCCTTCTTGGTCTCTTTTTGTCCATCTTTGACTGGTTGAGTCTTGTAGAAAGGGTTGGTCAGCTCGATCTTCGGGCTGGGCTGCGGTGAGCCCCCAGATCCATTTGCATGGGATGTGCTATCAAAGCTGGAATTTCGTGAGGTTTGCGGGGAATTCGATGACGAAAACTTTGAACTGAAGCTGGCTATCCAAGAGCTCCGTCTGCCATCTTTCTTATTCGCAGCACCGGGCTTGAGACCCTTTTTGGCATCTTCATTGCTTGTGCCTCTTGCCAACTGAGGGCGTGAATTATGCGTCGACCCAACGATCTTCTCAGCCGCAGCCTGGAGAGCGTCTCCCCTCTCTTTATTGGTCTTCTCTTTGGGCTTCTCCTTGGGCTTCTCCTCTGGAGGGATAGAGTCCTCTTCGTGATTGGATAGATTTGGTTGCTTTGGGTCTATCGACTCTGCTTTCTCTGTCGGGGTGTGTGGTGGTGTTGGTTCGGTGTGATCAATCTTCGGTGGAGTCTGGGTTCGAGCTGCTGGCTGTCGGGTGGGCTTCTTTCCGACAGGTTGGGGATGCTCTGCGTGAAATGTTAGCGCATTTGCAGAGAGTGAAACATGTGCATCCCAGGTTGAAGCGAACAAGCAAACGAGCAAACAATTTGTCAGAAACGTTACATGCAACATGCGCGGTGGACTCAGTACTCAGCATATAATATGTGAACATACCCTTCTTAGAATGGAGCAGCCAGTCCACATCCAGACTACCTTCATTTACTGCTGCCATGGTTGCCCAGTGTCTTGGTACGGTAGGGTCGCAGGATGTCAGTAGACCGGGGCAATGGATCGTTGATGTAAATACTGGCCTAAGTTGCCCTGCCTGCAGACATTTTGCATCGGTGGAAGAAGTGTGAGTGCGATTTCAAAGCTGACGAGATGATAGAGTTCTTTCGAGGCAAGTGGTTAGTAGGTCCTCTTGCTTGGGTGGTGTAATGGTGGGCGGGGTTCTCGAATCTGCGCCCGAGCTTGAGCCTGATCACAGCCTGCGAGAGTTCTGGGGCCTCTCAAAGCGATCGGTACGGTGGGCGGGCTGGCTGGGGTCGAGGGGGCCGAGGCGCCTGCTTGGGTCCTTCGGCGTGGCACTCGGTCTGGATCTCAAGGCGAACGTGAGGTGAGTTTCTGACTGCTTCTGACCTGTGAGGGTTGCTGTGTTGCCGTGCTTTTCTGCAGATTATGCGGTCATTGCCTTTGCTGTGGCCCGCACTTCCTACGCCATTTACGTAGGGGAACCACCACTCCAACTTGACAAGTGAGGGTAATTGAGAAACTTCCAGGCTTGTTGGGGCGCGGCAGGGACTTGGTATTTCTTAGAAGCAATAGTAGGAATTGCGGGACAAGCGAACAAGCCGACCAAGCAGAGTGTGGAGAGCGGAATGCCGCTGGCAATCAGTCATGGGGTCCCGGGGATTCTTCTTGAACGGCAAAATGAATCGGCTCTTCTTCTTAGAATCATAGAGACAGTTCCAATCGACTGGAATTAGTTAGGGCGGATTGTAATTAGTATTCGGCTGACTACGGGTACTGTGATACTGTCTGGGGCCCCCAGGGGGCATAATGTCACTCATATGTCCTGTCCTGGACCATGGTCCTGCAATATTATTAGCAAAGTGCATGGTGCCTGGGCTTCGACATTATTGGCTGTCAATCGCTAGATGACCTCCAGGATTTAGTCTCTACGCACAATTCGATACCAACTATGAGTGGAAATCGATCGATGGAATCTAGACGCTTACTTGGATGGCAAAATGGACCGCCGTGTACCTGTTTAGGGCCTTGTCGGTGATAGTCACAGAACCTATGAGATCCTTCAGCCCATGTCACGGGCAATTACGGGGCGATCTTTAACTAAGCCTCCTTGATGCTGAGGTAAGGAACCTTCCTGGAAGATTATTTTTTTAATTATTACTCGTGTGTTGGAATCACGAACGTGTGGACGCCAACCATGAAAAATCGGCCGAAAGAAACAAAGGTTTGAGTGTTTTTGTCATCATGAAACTCATTCGCATTTTTGGGAATTTTCGCGAGTATTTTGCAGATCTTCCGCAGTAGTAATAGTGGACACAGCAATTTCTCGTTGATGGAGACATTGGGAGTGAACTTGACTTTGATGACTAAACTTGGTGACAAGAAGGCATCAAGCCACCGCAGCCACCAGGTCCACAATCTCCCTGCCCAAACTAATTCACATGTTTCTTTTGCAAGAAGTTGGGATATGGATGGCGGAGATAAATCAAGCGGCAAGAGAAGCAATCTTCTCCTTGATTCTCTCTTCCTTCTCCTCCTTGGTCAGCTTCTGTTTGCGGTACTTCTTGCCCTCGGCCTTCCACTCGTCCTTGCTCTTCTTGTCGCCCTCATCCTCATCCTTCTTGAAGGGGTCCTCACGGATGGCAGCGTGAGCCTCGCTGTAGAGTTCTTCCAGACCATCAGCCTCGACATCGTTGTCGATGTACTTGCTGAATTGGGACTTGTAGCGCTCCTCATCGTCATCAGCTAGAGTCTCCATGTACTCAGCGACGTGACCGCCGAAGATGTACTTGCGAAGGGTGTCGGCGTCGAGTTCCTTGCTTTCTTGGTCGTATCCGGGGAATCGCTTCTCGTTGTGGGGGACGTAGAGACCACCGTCAGAGGCACCCTTCAGGGCACCGAAGACACGAGCACCAGTGGAAGTTCGGTGGAGGCCGACATCAAGGAAGGCCTTGAAAGGGCGACGGCCTTCGCCATCTTCACCCTCAGCGGCCTCGGTGAGTTTGTATTCTCCATCTGGTTCCTCAACACCAGCAAAGTCCTCGTCCAGCTCGAGTTTCTTGAGGGCTCGGCGGGCGAGAAGGAGACCGGTGGCGTAGGCAGCGGACCAGTTGGTGAGACCGTTGTTGATGCCGTATCTCTTCAGCTCGTGAGCGTAGGCAGCGACGAAGACCTTGTCACCAGTGAGTTCGGCGGTTACGAGTTGGGTGATGATGTCGCGGTTGGTGAATCGGACGACGAGGCGGTATTTAGGAGCATTGTACTTGTTCTTGGCTTGAGAGATCAATCGCTTTCGTGCATAGTAATCGGTCTATCATTGTTTTTGTCAGCCAAGGTGTTGGTTGATCAGTTGGAGCTCTGCGGTCTCACCTTGCCCGCACGTCTGCGCTTGTACTTGGTCTGGAAACGCGAGAAGTAAGGGGAATTCTTGACACTAAATTGAATTCGTTAGGATTGTCGAATGAAGACATGCAAAAGGTTATACACATACAGCTTTGTGAAAGGCATGATGCCGGCTGTCCAGTCTCAGGACTGTGTCGGTTCACTGTAAAAATTCATGAATCAGCATTTTGCGCTGCAGACCTCCTCCGCAGCAACATGCAAGGATTCTCTTCTACATCTTCGTCGAGGGATAGGGAGACTTACAAGCCTCTTTGGTGGGATTTGTGTTGAGCGAGATCAGTCCTCTCAAACTCGAGTGTGGTTGTAGACCAAGTAACGGAAAATGTTCGTGGTGGATTGAATTGTCCCTGGGTGCGGCGATTGTGCGCCAAGATTCCTCAAGTCAGACCGAAAAGTTGGGTGGGGGGTTCGAGAGCCAAACCTTCAACCATGACGAGCGACAGGGTGGGCACCCCGGATTTAAGGATTATCAGTATCGACAGACTCTCGTCAGTTTGATCTCATCTCATTCAAGTTGCGAATCAATCTGCAAGCTGTATTTCAGTCGAATTCGAAATCTTCTTGTAGAAGACAAGCCCATAGCCTCGTCCTCCAACCTAGATATCTATCATTTGACAATGTAGTATGCTAACCAGTCTACTGTTTTTTGTTTCAATATTGCCTCGTCTGGGTCTGGCGTGCAGACTCAGGTCGTCGTTCAAGTCGTCAATCATGTCATTATCTCATTGCGTCGTGGGTAA
>Ga0105239_10004830_pt1 | contig 15963 bp, 20 predicted proteins | sample KBSC44metaG_FD_92761 | JGI IMG/M metagenome (GOLD analysis project Ga0105239, IMG submission 92761) | Corn rhizosphere microbial communities from Kellogg Biological Station, Michigan, USA - KBS C4-4 metaG | ecosystem: Host-associated > Plants > Roots > Rhizosphere > Soil | place: Michigan, USA...
CGCAGTCCGATGACCCGGCCGCCAACGTCCCGCTTGCTGCCGCGGATCACCCCCACCACGCCGGTACGCCCGATGCCGGTCACCACCTCGTCGCAGCCGAAGCTCTTGAGCTTCTCGGCGACGGAGGCCGCGGTGCGATGCACGTCGTAAAGCAGCTCGGGATGGGCGTGGATGTCGTGCCGCCAAGCGGTGATCTCGCCATGCAGGTCGGCAATGCGGTTGACGATCGGCATCAGATCAGCTCCCTCACACAGCAGGGTCGACCCCAGCCCCCTCGTCAAACATAGGTCGATCGTCACGGCTTGGACAGGCCAAACCTGCGGCGGCAGGTTGGCCTATTGACCCCGCACGAGGCCGCCCGTACACACCCGCGGACCGAGCCCGTAGCTCAGCCGGTAGAGCACGTGACTTTTAATCATGGGGTCGCGGGTTCGAGTCCCGCCGGGCTCGCCATCCCTAAAATGTTCTTTCTTGTTATCAACGGCTTGCCTCCAAAATTGTCCAGCAAGATACCCATGCTGGACAAAGATTTGTTCACCATCCGCTCTCAACGAGCTTCTTCATCGCCTCGCGCGCCATGCGCTTGCGGTCGGCTGCCTTCGTGTAACGCTGTACTTCCGCGAGCGTGGCGTGCCCGGTGATCGCTGCGATCTGATTTGCACTGCGTCCGATCTCAGCCAGACGACGAGCGCATCCCTTGCGTAATCCATGCGCCGACACGTCGGGACACTCGGCGGCATCGCACAATTCGCGAAACCAATTTCCGAAGCCGGGCGCGGTGTACGGCTTGCCGAAGCTAGTGACCAAGAATGTCTTGACGCCCACTGTCGGCGTCGCGTCGATGATCTCGCGCAGTTGGGATGTACCGGAATTTCGAGGTGAGCTTCATCGCCGCCTTCGGTCTTGCGCTGATTGATGGCCAGCACGCCGGTGTGAATGTCGTGACGTCCCATTCGCACGACGTCGCTGCGGCGCTGGCCGGTGTACAGCAGGAGCGCGAAGGCGAGCCGCGCTCTGCTGCCAATCGGGTGCTTGGTTTCGAAACGCTCGATTTCGCCCTCACTCCACGTCTTGTAGCCCGTGGTCTTCACCCGTTCGCGGGTGACGCTGAGCGTCGGGTCATCGGGCACCCTGCCCTCTTTGAGTGCCCACCGGAACATGGCGCGAAGCGTGTTCAAGAAATTGCGCTGGGCGAACGGGGTACTAGCCTTCTCATTGACGATCTGCTGCATGTGCTCGCGCGTGAGCAGCATGGTGCGTTGGCCGTTCGCTCCGATGCGGAACACCGGCTTGTCGCCGTGTACTTCGCGGAAATTCTCGAGGATGTTGCGGCGCGACCGCTGTGTCTCGGCTGCCCCGGTCTTGAATGGCGAGGTGGAAAGTGGGTCGAGATAGGCTGCGACCAGAGCGTTGACGGTCCCGGCGGCGGTGCGGTTCGCGCCGATGTTGGTGGCCTGCGCCTTCACGCCATGGAGCGCAGCGGCGTATTGCACCATGAAATCGGGCGACCAAGGAATTCCCGTCAGGTAAACCGAGAACCCATTCTTGCGAAAGCGGACGCGCCGCTTCCCATCCTCGCGGTCCAAATTCCAGCCGCAGTGCTTAGGAAGGCCGCTCTTCGTCCGCAGCATTGACCTTGTCCCAGGGGTTGGCGGCGTTGCTATCGGGCGGCGTGCCCTCGCCCTTGCTCACTGTGATGGTGTAGCGGCCGGTCCGGGGTCCAGCGTGACCTTGCCGCCGCCGGCCAACGCGAACGGCCTTGGTGATGCGGGTGACCTCTCGCTCGCGGAAGCGGGCGAGGCCCCGTGGCTTGCGTTGGTCGGACATGACGCGTTCCCTGTGCCTGCGCGCAGGTGTCATTTTTCGACTAAGGCGCGCATCTGCATTCAATTCGGCTCATTTAGCACGTTCTGCACCCAAATTCAATAAGTGATTGATTTCATTCGTTTATCCACACCGTGTGGACTACACCGAAAAAAATCATATCGCTTTCGGCACTTGCTAATACCAACGCGTGCCGCAGCTCGGCAGCGACCCGCCGCAGACTGATAAAGTTCTAACACCCCTTGATAATCCTCGCGCTACCGCTCCGGCCGGTCGCCGGACTGGCTCAAGTTCAAGAACCCGGCCGCACCGGCGGTCAGGCGTGAGGCGGAGGAAGATTGGGGAGGATGAGCGACGACACCGATAGCACCATCCACCAGATTGAGTTCGAGTTGGAGAAGGCCGAACACGGCATGGCGTTGCCCTATGACGCCGAGCGCGTGCGCGATCTGCACCGTGCCTGATCTGGTGCCACAGCCGACGCCATTCACCCGGTGCGCCCGCCGGCTGGGTTGACCAATGTTACGAAGTTGACGAAGTTGCATGCAAGCCATATGTTGCTCAGCATGTCGAGCCTGTCCAAAAATGTTTCGAAAACCGTTGCCGATAAATCCGGTGGGCGAGCCGGTGAGCGAACCTCAAGCCGGAAACATAGAGCCGGTGCCACCGTAACGCTCAAGCACCTTGCGGGCCGGGCCATGAAGTCCAGCCCAAAAGTGGTGGCGGAAAAGGTCACCGATGACCTGGTCGGCCTCATCACCAAACACCTCAAAAAAGGTGACCGCATCCGCATCGGCGGCCTCGACGTCCTGGTGGTCCGCCAGCGTGCGGGGCGGATGATCGAACCAGAGGCAACGTCGGCCGATGTCGCCTCGCCTTCTGCTCGCGCCATCGCGCTGTTGCGCGGAAAGAAGATTGCGGAGGCAGATTTAGCCGCCAACGAGGGCGCGTTCTCACTACAGCAAGTCGTCGACTTTCTCGGCATCAGCCGACAGGCCATAGATCGAAAGGTCCGGGAGAACGCCCTGATTGCGGTTTTGGGACCACACGGCCGTCGTAGATATCCAGTTGCCCAATTTGATGACCATGGAATCGTTCCTGGTCTTGAGGATGTTCTCAATAGTCTACCCAGCAAGAACGACTGGTTCCGCCTCAACTTTCTGGTCAACGAAGATGCACGTCTGGGCGGACGCCGTCCCATTGATGTGTTGAAAGCGGGCGACGTCGAGCGGGTGATCAAGGCCGCAAAGGCTGTTGGCGTCCAAGGCGCATGAGTCGCCCCTTTCCGCCGAGGGGACATTGCTCAGCGCAACCCATCACTCATCACAATAGGCGACGCGACGTTTTATCGGTTCTATCGGCGAGGCCGGGAACCGATCTATTTCGATCGTTCAGCCGAAGGGCGCTTTAACTCCCCGAACCGTTCATTCGGCGTGCTGTACGCAGCAAAGAGTTTGACTGGAGCATTCGCCGAAACCTTCTTGCGCGACCCTGGGCGGACGCAGTTAGCCAGTGACCTCATCGCGCAGAGAAGCCGCGTCGATCTGCGATCGCGACGTCAATTGCACTTGGTGCAGCTATATGGCCGGCATCTTGCCGCGTTAGGGGCCACGGCTGAGGTGGTGGCCAGCTCGCAGCCTTACGACTTGCCACAGGCTTGGGCAGACGCGCTGCATGACCATCCCGGTGAGTTCGACGGCATTGCGTATCGGGCAAGACACAATGACGACGAGATCAGCTATGCGCTGTTTGACAGAACCAAGACGGCAATAGAAGAACTTGATCGCGATGAAAATCTCGATGCCGATTGGTTTTATGAGTTACTGAATCACTACAACATGGGCTTGGTGCGCTAGCCATGCGCCCGGCTCGCTGATGCCATTGACCATGCGCCCCTCCGGCCTGGGTGCCGGGATCGATAAGGACCGCCCCGACTACACGGTCTTTACCGGCGAGTGGGAGGTCGGCCGCATCTACGAGACCCGTGTCCTGTACCCATGGACCGGGTGTGTCGAAGGGAAACCGTTCCTCACCCACGGCTCATTTCTTTTTTCGACGACGCGTGGTTGCCTTTTTCGCGGGCGTCGCCTTGTCGATTAGAAAATCTTCCAGTTTCTTGCCTTCTTTGATTGCCGCGGTAAGCCACCTAGGAGTTGCGCCACGTCCCGCCCACGTTTCCCCACCAGCACCGCGATACTTCGGCGCAACTTTCTTTCCCTTCAACTTGCTGCCTCGCGTAACGCGGGCAACCTTGCCACCGACCGAAGCGATAGAACCTCCTAGCGCTGCCAACTGCTTTTCAAGCGTGGTACGACGTTCAGAAAGGGTGTTCTCGACTTGCTTGCGCAAGGTTATGAGCGAAGCGAAGTCCATTCGAGATAGGTTGATCTTAGCCACGGCGATGCTCCAATAGGTAGACGGCGTCAAAGCACAGGCAACATTAAACCGATTAAACATTGCACATGCGCACGGTTCGGTGATGCTCTTTATTTCAAGTATGGCGCTCCCACAAGTACTTTTGTTACAAATGTGTCCGGAAGAGTGATTCGACAGTTGCGACTCCCGCGATCACCGAGCCTGTAATCGCGATTGCCGATGGAAAGGTGCTAGGCAATTCGCGATTCATTACAGTCGCAACAAAGATCGCAGTTACAGGGAGCACGATCACAAAGTAACGTCCCTGGACCCCTCGAACATGATCCACATCAAGGGGTGTATAGGTGAGATAAAAGATCAGATACACGAGCATGACATAGCTTAAAACAACAAGCCCGCTAATTACCGCAACTCGTGCACGGGTGGCGCCGCTCACCTGAAGTTTTTGCAACGGCACGAGAAACAGTAAGGCGGTGAGTACGAGGTAGGTCCAAGTTGGAAGCAAAATATCCTGCCAGCCTACGATGCCGACGAGTTCCTGCCACAGCCGATCCCCCCAGCCACTAACAGCCCGCCATACCGCCAGAGGGAAGTGATATGGGTGCTCCCACATATAGAACAGCTTCCACAAGGGGTCGAAATGCTCGAGCGGATGGTGTCCCTCCTTCTGGAGGCGCCAAGCGCCTACCTCGGCTGATACTAAGGACCACCCACATGGGCGACAGAATGACAGACGGCAAGACGACGCTGGAAATCCGGAGCCATTGCCGTGGCAACTCACCTGCGCGCTTTGCAAGAACCAGATCCGCTACCGCCCGCCCAGCGCCTCACGCCCACCGAAGCGGTTCCAATTCACATTCCTGCAATACAGGAAACCAACTTGGCACGTCCTTCATTTCGGTCAAGCGTGCTGGCGGCCGTTCGGGTTAGTGAGCCTTCACCTAAAACGTGGCCCAGACGTGGAAATGGGTGGAATTCAAATGAGCGCGACGACCCTGTTGTTTCTTGGATCAATGATTGCGATTGCGTGATTTGCCGGGTCGATTGTGTAGAGCAGACCGGCTAACTGAGGTATTTTGCCGGCAAGATCATCCGGGACCCGTTTTACTGCTAGACCAACGAGAAGCTGCCCGACGCGGTATTTTCCCTCTGTTGCCGCCAATTTCCGCGCTGCTTGCAACGACTGCCTTACGAGACCTATCTCGGCTTCGTTCAAATAAAATCTGGGACTGTTGTCGCCCAGGGTACGGTTGGGCGGTTGGTTTGGAAGGGCGGGGTCTGCGGGCGCGAAGCGACCACTGCTGCTCATCTCATTGAGGGTCTGTTCTATCCGGCCGAGCCGTTCGTCGATATTTTTCAACGTCAATTGCACGCCCGCAGGATCGTTTCTCAACTGCATCCAACCGACAAGCATGAGAACGCCAGCCAGACAAGCAACCGCGACCCAGATCCATTGCGGCCGGACTACGTTCCTCGAGGCGGTTCCGCGAATGTACCTGGGGTCAGTCATTACTTGATCTCCAGTAGCAATGGCTGCCCTTGATCTCTAGCAGAAATGGCTGCTCCCGCGCACCATCCTGCATTTCAACCTCAACGTCGCACCTTCGCAATCGCCACGATTGGAGCGGGGCTAAGTTTGCGGGTCAGCTAATGGGGCCTGCCGCCGGTCCCAGAGGCCGAGTTCATCAGCGGCAAGCCCACCGACTCACGAGGCAGACGCATCATCGGTTGCACGCCGGCGAGGGGGTTGCCCGCACGAAAAAGCCCCGCCAAGTAGCGGGGCTAAGGCTATCTTCCAAAGGGGGGCTTGCCCCTCGGAGGCAAACCCCACAATGGCAATAGCACAGTCGGTTGCACAGTGCACGATTTGCACATCGATGAGTGGGCTTGCCGGCCGTTTGGGCCATGCCGACGCGGTTGCTCGTCCCGCGCAGGGTGACCAGCAAGCCCGCCACCCCAACGCGGCGCCGCATCATCGGTTGCGCGGCTGCGCGGAGGACCGCACAAAAAAGCCCCGCCAGGGGCGGGGCAGGCGGCAAGCGTCCGGGCGAGGGGTACGCTCTCCCGGACAATTCCAAACGGGCTCCTATAGACGACGATTAGCAAGGCAAAGCTCCGTTTCCCAAAAAATTCTTGTGGATTTTCGTGCACGCGACCTCGCACGAAAAAGACCCGTCAGAGCGGGCTAAGTCGTTCCATGAACCTACACCGCAAACAAAGCGACAAACAGGCGTCTGTACCCCGGCACCCCCGTTGTGCAGATCGGGACCGCGTCAGCCCTTTGCGCGCTGACGCGGTCCCACCTCACGCCAGAGCTCAGGCACGAATTGCCACTGCTTGGCCGCCAAAAACAAATGTTTGACGGTCTGAAACAAGACCCGCACCAGCACACAGCCTACTGACAACGTGTCTGCACCTTGGCCCATCCACATGGTGCAGATTGGGCCGCATCAGTTCCATTACCGCCTGACGCGGTCCCACCTCACGCCAGAGGCAGGCACGAATTGCCACTGCTTGGCTTACGGGCCGTGTCAGCGCCGAAAACCCACACCCCTACATGCAACCCACGAACTTGAAGGCAATTGCGCGCGATGCGGCACTGCGCGGCGATACCAAGACGCTATTTCACGCGCTCGACCTGCTCGAGCGGGTGATGCCAATCGCCACCTTCATGGACTTTTGCACCGAACTAGAGGAAATCCGCCTGCAAGGGGCGCGCCCACGGCCGTACGCTCCCGCCGTGAAGCGGGAAGCGGAGGAGGATTGGTCTCGATGATCGCCCGCGGCCACTACATCGGGAAGCGCATCGGCGATCCTCCGATAAGCGGAGATGTTACCGCGGTCGCCGCGAGGCCGAGGTGACGATGCCTACCTTCGTTCTGATCCAGTACAAGCATCGCGGGAACTCTCCCGGCCGGGCTCGATTACCTCAGTGCGTCCTGCTTAGGGATAACCCCTTTTGGCCCCAAGGACGCGGGAGGCCCCGGCGATGCAACACCTCCTCGGGGCCTTTCCCCATTCGGCTTTGCGCGCGTTGGCAACCTTGAACCAACAGAGCTAGCCGCTCGCCGGAACTTTGGCAGGTCGCCTTTCTGGGAGGGACCGAGCCACGCGCTGCCCGATCCGGGAAAGACCCCGGCGAGCAATGCAAGTAGGCCGCCGCTAGCCTCGGCTGTCAACGACGGTCCAGCCACATCGATGAGTAGGCTTGCCGGCCACTTGGTGCTTGCCGACGCAGAGGTTGCCATTCCGCGAAGGTGACCAGCAAGCCCGCTCAATCAACGAGGCGGAGGACGGTCGGTTGCACAGCGCAGGGGGAGACCGATAACAAAAAGCCCCGCGTTCGGGCGGTGCTAAGTTGCGCCCCGCGATACTTCTTTGATCATATCTTTATTGATCGCTCCCGCCAAAATCTGCCCCACGAGTTCAGGAATGCTCAAATCTCGCAACATTGCGATAAGCGCAAGCTCGCCGAGAGCATGCGACGTGAGCGGGAGATCAGTAGGCACCTCTTTGCCTCGATACCGCATTATTATTGAAATCTTCGTCGAACGCGCGGGAAGGACTTCCGCAGCCTTCTGCTTTCGCTCGTAAGCAACACCGGCCGACTCTTGAAAAGAAATAACCGTCCCCTTGGGATCGCGCAGGTGCGGGGATGGACCGCTATGCAAAATCTTTCGTCGCAAGCTGATGCCCAATCTTGAACACGTGACTTGGAGCGACCCTACGGTCACGCCGAGCAACCCAGCAATCTCGTCTCGCCTAGCCCCTTGTGCCACCAACTCCTTAATCTTATCGATAGCTTCTGGGGTAAATTTCCTGCCTCTCCTGGCGGAGGGGCTGCCATTCGTCATTGTCATGGCTCCGCGAACTTGGCCCGCCAAACGCAATCTAAACGGCCAGCCGAGCCGTTGGTTTCTATGTCGGAAATCCGACGCGGCGCGCAGAAAAAGCCCTGCCGAAGCGGGGCTAAGTTTGGCTTCGTATGCAGGGCTTGCCCACGCGGGTTGAGAGAGCAAGCCCGCCGACTCAACGCCAACCCGCACAGTCGGTTGCACAGCGCAGGGGAGACGCGCCATAACGAAGGCAGCAGCCTGCGACTATCGGGCGGGTCAGCCGGGAACCGCCTGAAACAAACCGTGACCAGCCCGGCTGTAAACCCACACGTTCGGTTCGGGCCGGCGCAGAAAAAGCCCCGCAACAGGAAGCGGGGCTAAGTTTGTCCAGACTGTATGAGGCCTGCCGCAAGGGGCCAAATCATCAGCGGCAAACCCGCCAACTCAACACCGAGCCGCAGAGTTGGTTGCACAGCGCGCAGGCGGAGACGCCCGCATGAAAAAGCCCCGCAGCGCAGGGAAGCGAGCGGGGCTGAGGTCCCATGAGGGCCGCCGAAAAAGGAGGGAAACGGCAACCCTCCACTTAACGGTAGCTCCGGTCGCAGCCGTCACTCAATCCAATCGCGCCACGAGCCGCGCAATGACGGCGCCCAGATCCTTCGGTTGAGGCCACCTCTACTTGGGATAACAATTATTCCCACTCACAAAAGCCCGGCGCCGGCATGGCGCTGGCTGCGCTCAACGGGGTGAGGGCTACCATGGACGAGATAGGCGAACACGCATGGATCATATCCATCGTCGGAGATTTCCTCATCCTGTTCGGTGCTTACTGGACAGCCCGTGCAGTATTGCTCGCCCCAGAGCAAGCGGCCGGGATTGCTGTAGGAAGATGGGACAACGAGCCATTGAAAAACGCGCTTTTAAAACAGAGCAGTGATGCCAGGATCGGACTGATGTGTGTAGCGGTCGGAGCGGGCTTCCAGATTGTCAGCAAGCTCATCGAAGAATTCTTTTCGTGAGCAAGCTTCGGAGAGCGCGTCGATGACACAGAATGACTTCGCGTTCCGAATCGACCGGTGGACCGACGACGGCGAGCGCATCGTCGAGCACGTGGCCGGCGCCGAGGATTTCCAGATCGCGATGGCGACCTACCATGCTGCCCGCAAGCGCTGGCCCAAAGCGGCAATGACCTTGCGGCAGGACAGAAAGAGCATCTTGCGTCTGGCCATTTTACCCACTCCGCATGGCGGCGCGTACGCCGACCAGATCACTGCTCGTGATCATCGTTGTCGCGGAATATATCGCCCAGTCTTACTCCGCCCCGGCACATTCAGCTCGGCGCTGTAGGCTGAACGACACCCGTAGGGATCTCGCTTTTGGGCAGATACCAGAGGATATTCAAAAGATATCAGGCATTTATCGAACTGACTGGTGGCGGTCCTTAGTTTGGCGGGGGCGTTTTCCACCCTGGCCCGTCCGAGGCCTTCCGCCGCGCCATCTGCGCCATCGGTGCTCCATCCGAAAAAGTGTGGTGGCGGTGCTGCCGCCGCCATCACTTTTTCTTAGGCACCCTTTGATGGCGGCGCAAACCGGTTTGCGCCATCGATGCGCCATCAAAAATGGGGTGATGGCGCAAATCATGACGGCCTCTTTTCGTCGTCTACCTTAAGGCCGCGGACGGACTTGCGCGTGATCGGATTGTCGTAGAGGAAGGAAACCAGGACGCCGTTGCGAACCCAGCTCTTGACGACCTCGCGCGCCTGTTTTTCCGACTTGCTAGGGACGTCCGCTTGGACAACCCGCCACGCCTCACGCTCGCCGGCCCTGGCGGCGTCGGTGTAGAAGTTGCCATCGCCGAGGCCGAGCCCGATCTTGCCGAGGATCAGGTTGGCCATTGGCTTGTCGATATCAGCCCAGGTCTCCGGCGGCTTCCAGGGTTCGGCAGTCTGCACCTCGTCGCCGGCGGTGTAGAGGTCGGTTGCATTTCCGAGCGGTACGCCGACTAGGCGGAACCATTTGGCCCCGCCGGCGGCTCTGGCGATGTTCACCTTGGCGCGGTCGACGCGAACGTAGAGCCGGCGATCTTCCTCCGGGATGCCGAACGTCTTGGCCTCCTCTGGGCTCATTGGCGTGAGCGTCGATACGAGCCGGCAGGCATTGACCAGCGAGCTTGCGCCGCGCCGCGATTGGCGTTCCCCGGATCGGCCACGCCCTTGGAAATGTGATGGGGCAGGTCGATCGCGATGTCGTATTTTGCAGCCAGGTCGGAGAGCACCTGCGCAACGTCGTCGATCAAGCTGTTGAGGTTCTCGTCGACGCTGTGGCTTTTAACGAACGGGTCGAGCAGCACGAGGTCGATCTTGTTGGCGACGATCCCGGTCTCGAGGTGGATCGCCAATTGCCCGAGCACAGCCCGGCCTTTCTGGTCGGTTGTCATGAGCTTGCCGGCGGCCGCACCGGGTGAGGACAGGAACAGCCAGCCGTCGAGGTCGGAGGCCGGGATATTGAAATGCAGCCGAGCGGCCAGGATGCGGCGGCGCAGCTCGTCGGCATCGTCCTCCAGGGAAATGATTAGGACGCGGGCGCGCTGGAATACGTGTTCGCCGGTCAGGTCACGGCCTGTTGCGAGCGCGAGCGCCTGCGCATAGCGCACGGCGGTCTTGCCGACGCCACCGTCCCTAATGAGCGAGCTTAGGAACCGCCGGCAGAAGGTATTGCCGAGCAGCCACCCACGCGGCGGGGGGCGGCGGTATCGTTCCCGGCGTTCCAAACGTTGAGGCCAGCGGACAAAGCATGGCGGTTGCCGCCATGGCTTGCTTCGCGGGCCTTCCGTTCGCGCCGAATGCGCTCAAGTTCCGCATCTACATCGGATGTCATAATTGCTTCCCCAGCAGGAAAAGCAGTTCGTCATCGATGGCGGGATAGCTCGGCCGAAGCGCCATCAGCCGAGCAAGGACGTCGCGCATCTGCGCGGTTGATATGTTAGCTAATCGCTTTTGGCATTCTGGCTCGGCTAGGGCAGCTGCGCCGCGCTCGCGCAGAGCGAGCATCAGCGCCTCGACCGTGCTTGCTGCCGCGCGGTCGGTCGGACGTTTGATTTCGTGCCACGCGCGTTCGAGCATGACGTTGTCGGCCATGAGTTCGCGCAGCCTTGTAAGCTCGTCCGCCGTGTAAGATGTGACGCTGACGCGGACACCGCTATCCTTGTGATAGTCGACTGCAGCGTCGCGCCAACCCGGCGCCGACGAGGCATCCTCGGCGAAGGTCGGCTCCGCCTCGATGTCTTCGAATTTGAAGAGATTGTCGCGCACCGCTGCGAACGCCGCGGCCATGATTTCCTGCACGCGATCCTGGCCGACGTTGGCTACGAGGCCATCGCGCACCGCTGCCGCCTGCAGCATGTCGACGGCTCCGTGTAGGTCGAGATCGCCGGCCTGCCACAGCCTCGCCCGTGCCCACGCACGCAACGTGAGGACTGTCAAGCGACAGTGCGCAGCGGATGCCCGCGGTTGCCGGTACGCGGTCACGGTGGCAGTGTCGGCGCGTGCGGCGTTGGTGGTGGCCAACATGACAGCCACCCGCAAAATATTATGTTATTGTCCACGCCAACGCGGCCGCACCGTGCCTTTGCAGGTCTTGCAAACCCAACACGGTGTGGATATTTTCGACGGTGCAATGTTTGGAAGTTCTTGAGCGGCCGGCGTTCGTAGCGCCGGCCTCTCGCTTTTTCAGGGTGGGCCAACTCCTCCCTCCAATAATGTTTTGGGCTTGCATCGCCGCATGGCGGCTTCTTTCACCAGCTGCGCGAGCGCCGACCGCATGAAGTGGACAGGGCGATGTTTTCGCGCTCGGCTGCTCGCTTGGCAGCCTCGAACAGCGCTTTTGAAAGCCGCGTCGGGACCCGGCGCTTTTGGCAAGCTGGACAATTTTGGAAATTATCTTTGCAGGTCAAAAGACACTTTTGCGCTTGCTGGACAGCCGAAGTCGTTGAAATTGTAAGCCCGGGGCACGCCCGCCGGGCTCGCCACCGTCGTTTCCGGCACTTTGATTTTAGACGGCGCCGTGACCGCCATTCGGTGCGATCATATCGCCTTGCTCCAATCCTCTCTGCCGGCTCCTCCAAGCGACCATGCCCACCTCGCATGACGACGAGGTGGTGAGGACCGCATCGCAGTGCTCCAGCGTCGACATGCATTACAAATCTACCGGTATGGAACCGAGTTCCATGCGCGGAGCGAAGATCCCACGCGATGGTCGCACCGGCGCCCTGCTCTCGCCCCGATCAGGCATCAGCGAAGGCTGCCGCAATGATGGTGGGGGACGCTCTGGTGTGGCGCGCGCTATCGAAATGATAATTCCCACGGGGTTGTCGCGCCGTAACATGTTGCGCGTGCTGGCATCGGGGGCGTCGGCGTTCGCGCTTGAAGGATGCGCGTCGCTTGCGGGGACCGCCACTCGCTTTGACGCGGCGGAGGTTGCGACCAATCCGACACTTCTCATCGCAACCACGCGCAAGCCGGTGAACGGTGCGCGGGCCAAGCCCTGGTTCGGCTCGGAGCGTGCCGCCCGGATGAGCATCGCGCGTGCAAAGCTCGCCGCTCCGGAGGAGGGACGCTTTTCGCTCGCTTCGATCGGTATGGATGATTGGCGCATCGATGCGATCGAAATGGCGCCGAAGATCGGCGATCTGCTCGTACCCGCCGCGGGCATGCGCGACGTGCTGCTTTACGTCCACGGTTTTAACCAGACGTTCGAGACGGCGGCGCTCGACGCTGCCCGCCTCTCGAACGGGATCCGGTTTCGCGGCGAGACGATGGTCTTTTCCTGGCCCTCGAAGGCGCAGCTGTTCGACTACGGTTATGACCGCGAGAGCGCCATGTGGTCGCGTGACGCCCTCGAGCAGGTCCTCTCAGGCTTGATCACAAGCCCAGCCGTCGGCCGCGTCCATATCGTTGCGCACAGCGTCGGCACCATGGTGACGATGGAGGCGATACGCCAGATCTACGATCGTCACGGGGGTATGGTCGCGGAAAGGATCGGCACGGTGGTGTTCGCGTCGCCCGATATCGATATGGACGTGTTCTCCTCTTCGGTGCAGCGCATCGGTCCGTTTGCGCAGAACATTACCGTCATTACCTCGACCAATGACCGGGCCCTTGCCGTGTCGCGTTGGATGGCGGGAGGAATCAACCGTGTGGGCGCCGCCGAGCATGCCGAGCTCAAGCGGTTGGGCCTGCACGTGATCGATGCCTCGAAACAGGGCTGGGGCATCATCAACCACGATCTGTTTCTGTCGAATGCACAGATTCGGGAGGTGATCCGCCGCGCCATCGATGGACAGCCGAGGCTGGCAGGTGATTGACCGCGCGCAATAGTTCAAGGGGCGCAGACCAGTGACGGGGGCATCGCATGTATGTCAGCACCCTTTGCAAATTCCCAATTTCTGGTCCAACTCCATCTCGGCGTTAAAGCCCCTGCCTTCGCCGCTTTCCTTTCGCAAGACGCTTGGCGGCAAGTCCTGCACACGCGGCTGACGATGGCCCACAGGCGCCTGCATTCGGCCTTGCGTTTCTATCGGTTGCGTGTTCGGCCATGTCGGCGAGGTGCCCCGTGAATCGGTTTGTGGCGGAAGGTCGCTTTGTGCGAGTCCTGCAGCCGGGAAGCTTGCCACCGCGATGAGCAGTGCCCCAAAGCGGGTGACGAACGTCATCATTCGGATCGGCTTGCGACGGTTATGCGCCAATCCATTCGCGCGAGACCGTTCCATTGAAATCCTCCGCTTCAGCGAAGCGTCAAATTGGGCGCCCCTGAGTGGTGATCTGCGCGGCACTATGATGCTTGAAAGGTGCTGCGCCGTGCCGGGCAAAAATCTACCCGACACGGAAAAATGGCTTTGCTCTTATTGCTTTGTTTGGCGCGGCCTTGCGTCAATGGCGCAGCCCGTCAGACCGGCCGCCCAGGCCTTGCAGCAGGTCGCGCCGACCGGATTGCGACGCTTACCAGATGTCCGGACGGCCCCACCCACTTCCTCCGGCCGGTCTCCTGGCAGGTTCCACAGTACGGACGAAATTTGCCGCTTGGATGCATCCCATTCGGAACGGATCGCGCATTGATCCGCCATCGGGCCATAGTATGGTTCGTCGCAAGGCGACACCCCCAGGAGAGAGCAGAATGGCTAACCGCTTAATGAAGGTCGTCGCTACGATCGTGTTCGTCGCGGGTACGTCGTCGCTCGCAACAGTCGCCTCCGCAACCCCGGTGGCGAACGGGTTCGCAATCAAGAATGCAGTTCCTGCCAGCGTGGAGATCGTGCAGTGGCGGCGCGGATGGGGTGGCGGCGGCTGGGGGTATCGCCGCGGATGGGGCTGGGGCGGTGTAGGTGCAGGACTTGTTGCCGGCGCGGTGATCGGCAGTGCCCTCGCCTCGCCCTATTACGGCTATGACCCCTATTACTACCCCGGTCCTTACGTGGCGCCTCCGGCCCGGTCATGTACGGCGCGCCCGGTCCCGCTTATGCCGCTCCTGTCGCTCCCGTTGCCGAAAGATGCAGTTGCGTACTGCATGCAGCGGTTCAAATCCTACGACCCCAGAAGCGGGACATATTTCGGCTACGATGGCGCTCGCCATCCCTGTCCCTGATTAGTTCGTAACAGCAGCGAAAGGGCCGCGTCACGCGGCCCTTTTTTATGTGCTCGGCGCGCTGCGCGGCAGAACGCCTGCCGGATGCAAGCACCACCCCACACTAATCGATCCCAGCGGCCGAGCGAGCTTCGGCGGTCAGTTCCAAGATGTGCATGCCCGTATTGGCTCGATCGACAACATAAATGTAGCCGCGGTCGTCGGTCTCGACGTTGTTGCTTTGGATCGATGTGGTGCAGCGTTCCTGGCCATCGATCTTGAAGCAGCGCTTCTCGGTGGCTTCTGTCATCGCCGGGATGAAGTAGCCGACTTCCTTGGGGTGATAAGGATTGCGCACGTCGAGCGCCCGCACCCCGCCGGCGAAATATGTGATGAAGGCGACCTTCTTGTGAAATGCCGGCGCCGTGCTCTCGTTGGAGGAATGGGCGCCGAAGCGCACACCGCGGTCGCAATAATTGCCGCTGGCCTCCGGCACCGAGAAGTTCGACACCATCATGGGCCTTGCCTCGACGCTGATGTCGGCGAACCACACCATTTGGTGGGTTTCCTGGCAGCCGTTGGCCCGGCCAGTCGCCTCGCTGACAATCATGACGAAATCGCGCACCGCCCCGACCCTGGACTTCGCGAATTCGGGCAGCGGCATCTGCAGCAAAGGGAGAGACGTGTGGGCGCCGTGAAGCGGCGACATGTCCAGGCGGCCGACTTCGGGGTAGCGCAAATTCGCCGGCGTAGGTTCCTTCGGCCCCTGCAACAGCTTCTGGCGGTCGATAATCTGGAAGATGCCGCCGTTTAGCGGCCCGTACGCGAGGTAGAGACGATTGCCCTGTGGTCCGGTCGAGATCGGACCGTGCAGGTCCGACGGCACGGCGCCGGTGGCACCGGGTTCATGACCCGGCAGGCCGAAGTCCCGAATCTTCACCGGCTTTTTCGGATCGCCGAGATCGTAGATTTCGAGCATCCGCTGCGCTCGCCAGCCCGGCACGCCGGAAACCAGAAAGGCGATCCCTGTGTCGCACTCCCACCAGCTTTTGTGCGTATCCTTGTAGTCACCGCCGATGCGCACGACGAGCTTGGGGTTGGCTGGATCGGCGACATTCCAGATTTCGTGCGCCAAACGACCGAACGAGCGTAGCAGGTAGACTGCGTTCGCATCGCCCCTTGGGAGGCTTCTGCCGTCGCACACCCGCGTCATCTGCGCGCCGCCGGTCTCGGGGCCACCCTCGGCGCCGGGAATGTGCGCCAGATATTTCGGTTTCACCGGGTCGGTGACGTCCACGATCGACGTGCC
>Ga0105239_10004833_pt1 | contig 15954 bp, 9 predicted proteins | sample KBSC44metaG_FD_92761 | JGI IMG/M metagenome (GOLD analysis project Ga0105239, IMG submission 92761) | Corn rhizosphere microbial communities from Kellogg Biological Station, Michigan, USA - KBS C4-4 metaG | ecosystem: Host-associated > Plants > Roots > Rhizosphere > Soil | place: Michigan, USA...
CCAAGGCCGAGGAAATGCTCTTTTTTAAGGTGATCAAGCCGGAGCTTAGTTCGTATCGTATTTTTTATATGGACCTTTTCGTTTGGTGGAAGGATCGGCCAAAAGAAGCGGGCAGTGATGCGCAAAAAGCATATTGGAGGGATAAGCTGAAGATGATGGACGCATTTTTCGAGATGCACAGACAATTTTCCGAATATCGGGAAAATGAATTGATGAGATTTTGTGCGGCAATGGCGGCTCCTGAGAACAGAAGCATTTTTCATCAGCGGGATGCTCCAGCCGGTCGGGGCAACAGTTATTTTGACGAGCCTCCATTTTCCAATAGCGACGATGAGGTTGCGGCCAGGCTTATGGCCTATGCGAGACTGTCTCATTTTTGTTCGAAGCAGCTCGAGCTGCTGTCGGGTGTCGGCGAAAGTAAGGGGAAGAGGGAAGCGGTCAATGCGCGATAAATTGAGGGGCGCCGGAAAAATTATTTTACGTCAAAAATTTTAATTTATGAAAATCGTTTTTTACGAATACCAGTATTTGAAGATGGAGCGTGAACTCCATATGATCAACGAAAAAGTGGGGAATATCGAGGAGGCGGCGGTGCGATCGATCCCTGTGGTGCAGAAATGCCTGTCGAAGTATAGGGAATATTTGAAGATACATGTGCTCGAGAAAAGGTCGGAGAAAATACATTTCTTCAAGATCCTGAAACCAAAGGTTGTCGGCAGGCTGATCTATTACACGGAGGCTTTCAACTGGTGGAATGAGCGACCCAGGTATGAAGCCGGCCCATTGCAAAACCTGTATTGGACTGAAAAGAAAGAGAAGTTATTGTTATATGTCCGGGAACATTTGTTTCTCGTCAGATACCTGCTGGACGACAGTACCTGGCTGGATACGCAGCTGTTCCTGCCGGAGAACAGGGACCATTTTTACAATTGGGGCATCCCGACCGAGCTGGATAGCGTTGCCCTCTACGATGACCCTGAATTCTCCACCAGCCATGATCACATCGCCGCCAGGCTGCTTGCGTACGGCAAATTGTACCGTTTTTGTGACGACCAGCTCGGGACGCAAGAACAGGTCGCCGACTTTCGCGGAGACGCAGAAACGACCTTTGACTTGGTGCCTTTGCTTCAGCGCTATAAGAACCTTGCTTCGACCGGTAACCCGGGACCTCTTCCCCTGCATATTCCCAGACATGAACACTACCGCCTCCTGGATAGGTTTATGAAACAGAATTTAACTTCGTCCGCAAAGAACAGGAGGCGCCGGAATTCCCGGATGAGCAAACGGATGAGAAGAAAGATCAGGCGATTCCTGCATGTATGGGCCGCCGAAAGCCGGGACGTGGAATATGCAAAGCCTGCCCAGACAGAGTTTGATACTCCCGAAGAGTGGTGGGAGGGGGTGTAAACTTATAAGTTGCGGTTATGAAAATTATTCATATCTTTGGCCCGAAGAGGGGGCTCGAGTATGAGGGGATATGGTCAGTTGAGTTTGATAAAGAAACAGGTAACGAATTTGATCGGCTATTTGAGCTTTGGGACGATCCCGTGTATATGTATCAGTTTTGTGTCAGGCATCTCCCCGATCTGCAGGAAGCGTTTGGATTTGCCATTGACCCCGAAACAGCGGCTGATGAACTGATGGAAGAGGCAGAATCTTTGGCGCGTTATCTGATCAAGCTGGCAACACAGGAGATAGTTGGGGCTAATCTCCAGTATGTTTTTAAGCCACTCGATAACATGCAGTCTAACATCACTGAGCTACAGCTGTCTAAGGGTTCTTTTAAAACGGGAATGGACCGAGCCCCTATCTTACGAATATATGCTGTTCGTATCGACAGAAATACCTATGTGGTGACAGGCGGTGCCATAAAGCTATCCCGGCGAATGCAGGACCGGCCAAATACCGACCTGCAATTGCACAGGATGTGGACTGTCAGGGACTGGCTGAAGCAAGAAGGCATATACTATTCCGAAGATTTAACTGATCTGTCATGAACCTAAAAGAAAAGCTGAAAAAGATCAGCTCGGATGAGAAATCCGACTGGGTGAAGAAGACGCAGGAAAAACTGGCGCATGCGGGGGCCAGGAAGAATGCCCGGAGGGTCGCTCTGAGGGTGCTGGATGTGCTTGCGCAACGGGGAATGAGCCAGACGGCGCTGGCTGAGAAGATGGGTGTCTCGCGGCAGCAAGTGACCAAGATCGTAAGAGGGGAGGACAATTTTACGTTTGAGACCATTGACAAGCTGGAACGCGCCCTGGAGGTTACGCTATTGACGATAGCTGGGCCCCCGGATGGAGGGTCGGGTAAAGGAAAACGACAGCGTAGCGGGGGAAAGAGATGAGAGGCGTGGGAGGAAGGGGTGTCGCAAATAACCCCTTATTTGTCTGAACCGGGTGTTTTTTGGAGGGAAAATGGGGGCTAGTTTTGGGGTATAAAATACGAAACCAATGAAGCAGTTATCTTTTGAAAGTATTCCGGGTGGAGGTAAAGTGATGAGCGAGGGAAAGGTGAAGAGTGGGTATGCGCCGCTGGGAGCATTGAAGATGTATTATGAGATCCATGGAGAGGGTGGAATACCGCTGGTGCTGATCCATGGCGGGGGGTCGACGATACCGGTGACCTTTGGATTTACGCTGGAGCTGTTTGCGAGTGACAGACAGGTGATCGCCGTCGAAATGCCGGCGCATGGAAGGACGAGGGATATCGGAGAGCCAACCTCTTTTAAGAAGGACGCTGATTATGTTGCGGCGCTGTTGAAATACCTGGGGATCGCAAAGGCTGATATCTTTGGGTTCAGCAACGGCGGACACAGCACGATAGAGATCGGGATCCGCCATCCAGAGATCGTCAACAAGCTAGTGATCGCAAGCGCGTTCTATCGCAGAGACGGAGCGTTTACCGGATTCTGGGACGGGTTTGAGAACGCTACGCTGGACATGATGCCGCCCGAACTGAAGGCCGCCTACCTGCAAACCGATCCCGACCCGGAACGCCTGCAGACGATGTTCACCAGGGATACCACGAGGATGATGCAGTTCAAAGACTGGACCGATGAAGAAATAGGCTCCATCAAAGCAAAGACACTGGTCTTCTCCGCCCAGCACGATGTCAACACACTGGAACATGCAATAAGAATGTCAAAAGTGATACCTGATGCCGAACTGGTGATCGTGCCGGGGACCCATGGGTCTTATCTGGGGGAATCGTTCCTTGGCGATGGTGCGGGTGGTGGCAGAATGCCGGAAATAACGGTGGCGCTTGTGAAAGAGTTTTTGGATAAACCTTAGCGCCCGGCAGCTGCGATATATTCCTTCATCGTGATCTTCCCGCTGATCAGCTGGATATAGAGAAATTCCTTGTTGGATACCTTGATCGACTCTACGAGCTCGCGGTCGAAAAACAATTGTTTAATAAGCTGTTTCATCCGTACATAATTATTTTGCAATGGTCGGATGGAATCTCGCAGGTCATTCTGTGTGTTTAAGTCTATCATGCTCGCTTTCATATTCTGAATGTTTTAACGACACAAAGATACGACGCTCTACGGGCGGCACATAGACAGATATGTGCCGCTTTTATTATCGCAAAGGAGGTTAGAGACGTAGGGGAAGGTTGTTTATCAGCATCTTATATAGGAGATGGATATGTCGTCCAAGTTCCAGGAAATCGATTCCATCTTTGCTGAGACAAAAAAAAGTCCCCATAGACATGAGGACCTGGATTATACCAATTTTACCCAATTGGTATTCTAAACCGTAAAACGTCCTCAAATATAATAAAGATTGGCTGATAGATAGCCTTGCGGTCAAAGCCAGCGATAATTTTATCAGAAAGGGTGTTTTAACGGTGGTATAATCAAAATAGATTCCTTTATTTCGTTCAATCTAATCCTATCCCCGCAATTTAGACCAGCCCCCCAAACTTTAAACCAATGCTGCCATGAAACGATGTTCTATTCGTGTGCGCGATCCTTTGCGCGCCTTTGCAGGATTTCATCCTTGCTTTTTCTTCCAAGCTATTTCAGTGATCCAGGTTTGATGTTAACCACAGCGGTATAAGTCTGCTGCTGAAATTTTTTTCTATGTCCAAAATCTTGGCTCTATGCCTATGGTTATTGCTTTGCCTTTCCGGTACGGCCGCGCGCGCCCAGTCGGGAGATTCGGCTGTGGAGAAGGCGTTTCACTTGCCTTCGAAGTGGTTGGATCGCCTTCAGCAAAAGATGCTGAGTCTTAACCAGCAGCTGACGACGCGGAGCTCTGCCTATTTGACAAAGCTGGTGAAGCAGGAGCAGCGGATGAGGGAGCGACTCGCCCGGGTCGACTCTGCGGGAGCGAGACAGCTGTTTTCGGGATCGGAGCAGCAGTATATGGCGCTGCTGAAGAAGATACAAACGGATTCTGGCAGCAAGCGCTTATTGGTGAGCGGGGAATATCAACCATATGTTGATTCGCTGCAGGGAATGCTTGGATTTCTGCGGCGCAATCCCCAGCTGGCCGGTATGGGCCAGCCGGCCGGTTCGTCGGAGGTGCAACGTTGTTTAGGCCAGCTGCAGCAGCTGCAGGCGAAGATGAAGGACGCCGACCAGGTCAGGGCGTTGGTCGAGGCGCGCAAACAGCAGATCAGCCAGTATATCACTTCCCATGCAACTGTTGCGGGCATTGTCGGGAAGTCTTTTTCGGGGATGAAACAGGATGCGTATTACTATTCGCAGCACGTGCACCAATACAAGGAAATGTTAAATGACCCCGATCGGCTCGAGCGGGAGGCGCTGGCTCAGCTGCGGCGGCTGCCGGCTTTTCAGACTTTTATGAAGAACAACTCACAGCTGGCGGGATTGTTCGGTATGCCCGGAGGTGGGGGCGGTGTTGCCCAGGCAATTGCCGGCTTGCAGACAAAAAACCAGGTGACACAGCAGGTAATCGGGCAGGTATTGGCGAGGGGGCAGGGCGGGATGGATAATCTGCAGTCCAATGTCTCTTCGGCGCAGTCGCAGTTGGATGGTTATAAAAACAAGCTGGGTCAGCTGGGGGCGGGTAATACAAGCGCCGACGTACCGGACTTCCGGCCGAATGATCAGAAGACGAAGACCTTCTGGCGCCGCCTGGAGTACGGGGCAAATTTTCAGACGACGCATAATAACTATTATTTCCCTATTGTCACCGATCTGGGATTATCTCTTGGATATAAGCTGGGGCATAACAACGTGGTGGGTGTGGGCGCCAGCTATAAGCTGGGGTGGGGAAGCGGCATACAACACATGGCCTTGTCGAGTCAGGGAGTGGGCCTGCGGTCTTTCCTCGAGATCGGATTGAAGGGTAGCTTTTCAGCGGCCGGAGGGTTTGAATATAATTATACGACGCCGTTCGGTTCTTTTCAGCAGCTAAAGCAATTGCAATACTGGACAAGGAGTGGATTGGTCGGGGTGAGCAAAACGGTGTCGATGAAGAGCAGGCTGCTGAAGAAGACGAAGGTGCAGCTGCTGTGGGATGTGTTGAGCTATCAGCAGGTGCCGAAGACGCAGCCGATATTCTTCAGGATTGGGTATGTGTGGCGGTAATACTAAAAAATGCAAAGAGATAAAATAATGAGAGCGAAAACGGTTTGCTTTTTACTGAGCTTGCAAGTCCTTGCCGTTAACATCCTTGCGCAGACTCCTGGTTTGGTTACGGTGGCGCGGCCTTCTCCGAATGCCCAGGCGATGCAGAAGTATGGGGAGATCCCGGTCAGTGCCTATACCGGGGTTCCGTCTATTTCCGTACCGCTCTATACGATCAATTTCAGGGATATCACTATTCCCCTTTCTCTAAGCTATCACGCCTCAGGGATCAAGGTCTCTGAAGAGGCGAGCCAGGTGGGACTGGGCTGGGCGCTCAACGCCGGCGGGTCTATCTCCCGCAATATCATAGGCGACGATGATTTTAACGGAAATAACTATTTCAATACGGCGGTTACGGATTTTGCAGACGGAAAGGGGCCGGCGTTTGTAATCCAGCCGGGTTGCGTGGCGACCGTCTTTAATAAGAACCCTGGTCAGCCGACGCTGTCCACTTATGACATGACCAATTTTTTAAACAGCAGCCCGCCTATTGACTTTCAGCCGGATCAGTACTTTTTCAACTTTATAGGACATAGCGGAAAATTTATCACCCGGCGGGACAGGTCAGTCGTTTTGCAAAAGCAGGAAAAGCTGCATATCACTTGTATGGCGACTGATGGTAGCGCCTGGCAGATCAAGGGAGTCGACGGGACGATTTACGATTTTGCCCAAATCGAGACGTACAATGATAATAATTCGACGACGCCTCATAAGTCGGCATGGTATCTTACGAAAATAACCTCGCCTTTAGGCAATACGGTCCTTTTCAATTATACGGTGCTGCCGAGCCGGTACATTCAACCGATCAGTTCCTATTCAATTATCCGTCAGGACTTTGTTTCTCCGGTCGCATTTTGGTTCGGCAGTTTTAGCGGAACCGGTTTTTCCCTGCAGGCGGGAATAGCACCCGGCAAGAATTACTCGATGGTCGTGCTTTCCAGTATTGATTTTACCAACGGCGTCGCGCAGTTCAACTATTCAGATAACCGCCCCGACCTCAGCGGTGATAAGCGGCTCGACAGCGTGTCGATCTACGCAAAAGACAGGAATGGAAATATTAGTCCGACGCCGTTTAAGACGATAGCCCTTGGTTATGGTTTTTTCAATTATGGGGATTTTGACGACGACTATCAGGCGGGAACCAATGCCGAGGCCCAGCGCCTCAAGCTGATACAAGTACAGCAGATAGGCTACAACGGAGGTATTCGAACGGCCGAGGCACCCTACGTCTTCAGCTATCTTGAAGGCGGTGTGACCACCAATTTGCCATCGAAGGCTTCCTTCGCCAAAGATCATTGGGGTTATTATAACGGCAAGACCAACAACTCATCGCTGATCCCGAGCTCTATAAATGTAAACTCAACGGATGGGGTGACATCTTTATTGGGCCTGCCTGGCCCGGAAAGAGACCCTGACACCAGCTATATGCGGGCATTTACCCTGCAATCCATTCAATATCCGACGGGCGGGTCAACCGAGTTTCAGTATGAATCCAACGACTTCGACGAGCAACTATCGGACGTTAATGACAACTCTTACTTTGCCCGCAGCTATGGCGCCTTGCAGCAATCGACAACGCTTGCTTTCAACGGGCAGACGCACCAGTATATTACGACAGATACGTTCGACCTGACCAATGAATATATAAAAATAGACACCCGGACGGCTACGCATGTTACCCTGAGCGCCGTTTTCCGTTTTGACGGGACGGTCAATTGTTCCAATATACAGTTTAGCGGTGACCACTACATGTACATAGAGATCTATGATTCCACCGGTACCAATATGCTTTTCCATGTCGATCCGTTCGATCTTAACGACTGCTCCGGGTCGGGGATCACTCCTGGTGCAGCCTGCAGGACCTGCGGTTCAATCGTATTACAGGTTCAAAACTACTATATAGACGTGCCGCCGGGGAAGTATATCTGGAAGGCGTATGCTTCGGGCAGCGGCTATGGTGCCCACGTAGAAGACATACAAACGACCCTCACCTGGTATACGCAGACCAGCTCGCTGCCCAGCCCAAGTACTTCCGCTATAAATTTCTACCCTGCCGGCGGACTGCGGATCAAACGGATCATTGACCACGATGGCATCAATCCGGCCAATGATAAAGTGAAGAAGTACATCTATCATTATGTTGCCGACAAGAATGGGGATGGCATTCCGGAGGAATATAGCTATGGAAGGCGCATGACCCGGCCGGGGTACTCCTATTTCGACATCAGCACAGAGATAAGAGAGATCAATGACGGGGGAGCGCTTTTCTATGGGTCGGATTATTCCTACCATCTTATGCGCGTATCGGACAGCGATATTCCGCTGAATGGGTCTGCGCTGGGGTCGGTAGTCGGTTACGACCAGGTGACCGAGCTGCATGGGGAAAATGGCGAGAATGGGAAGACGGTCTATAAGTACATCAACCAGCCGGACTATGTGGCGAACTATAGCCTGTCTCCTGCCGGGTTTACGGTACCTATGCGTCCGCCCTATGGATCGGCGATACCCGAAGCCTTGAATGGCGAACTGGTCAGCCAGACAGACTATGCTTATACAGACGGTGGGTATACACCTGTTCGATCAGTTACGAATACTTATACCAAGACCTTTCCGAACGAGAATGATGTATATGGGATCGAACCCAGGAATTATCCCGCCAATTATTATACCAATAGCAGTTATAATGGCCAGACGATCGGTCCCTGTGGGCGCGAACTGTATTTTTACAATACGCTTCGCTCAGACTGGACTTTTCTGAGCAGCACCGACCAGAAGACCTATGCCCCCAATGATTCTACCCGCTTTCTGGAAACCCTGACCAATTATAGCTATTCGAACCCTGTCCACATGCAGCTGACGGCCAGCTCCGTGGTCAACAGCAAGGGACAGACAGAAACGACCAATCTTACTTATCCTCTTGACTATACGAATCTCTCCGGAACGGATGCCTTTACCCATGGCATTCAGAAGCTTCAGAACCTGCACGTCATCAACACACCGATCGAGAAGACGGTCAGTAAGACAGATGCGGGGTCTACGTCGGCGGCGGTTACCTCGGCCGTACTTGGCAGCTACAATTCTTCCCTCCCACGTCCCGACTTATATTACCGGTCGGAGTCGCCGGGTCCGATCAATAGTTTTTTGCCGGCCAGCACCGGGAGCACGGGTCTCAGCAAGGACGCTCACTATCAGCCGCTGATCTACTCGGACCAATACGATCAGTATGGCAATATCCTGCAGCAGCATAAGGTCAGCGATGTGCTGCATGCTTATGTCTGGGATTATAACTACAGCTTGCCGACAGCCGAATTGACCAATAGTGCGGTAACAGATATTGCATACAGCAGTTTTGAAGCGGATGGAACCGGCAACTGGACGATCGGCAATGGGACGACTTTTAGCGGAGGCATAACGGGCAGGGCGTACTATCACTTGAACAACGATATTTCGAAAACAGGGCTGACCAGTACGAATACTTATATCGTCTCCTACTGGACGCAGAATGCAAATCCTTTTACGATCCCTGGGACAACGGCGAATTTCCCAGTTAAAGGAAAGACGATCAACGGATGGACGTTTTTTAAACATGTAGTGACTGGGCAGACCACGGTCTCTATTAATGGCATTGGAAATATTGATGAGCTGCGGTTATATCCTTCGGGGGCCCAGATGACTACCTACACCTATGATCCGTTGGTAGGTATGACAAGTCAGACGGATGTAGGTAACCGGGTGACTTATTATGAATATGATGGACTCGCGCGATTGAAACGGATTCGGGATCAGGACTATAATATTTTGAAGTCGTTCGAATATCAGTATCAGGCGCTTGCTGCCTGTGCTGGTAGCTGTCATATTGTTCCCATGCAAACTTTTGAAGGTACGGCCACGATTGGCTATCCAGTGGGCGTTTTTAACGTCAATGGCAAGCTTTTGGGCAATGCCATGGGGGCAGACAAATATGTAGCTAAATGGAACAGTGATACAGCCGATGCCCGCATTGGCATCCTGGCCCTTAGCCAGGACCCGCTAAAATTCGGCCTTACTTTAAATGCTGGCCAAAGCCTGCCGGCTGGGGTGACCGGCTGCCGGTATTATCAAATGGATCTTCCCTGGACCGTATTGGATGGTATACCTCTCATATGGTGGGGGCAATATGTGGACTTTGGGGATAGTACGGGAATGTACCTGGCAGACGCGTTTGATACAACCAAATTTGCGCCCAATACTGTTTTCAATGATAATGTGTTGGTACATACATACCCCGACAGTAGCGTGAAGACCATTACGATTTACCATAATGACGATTTAGAGCCCATAGGAATGTTAAATGCAAACACTCCAGCAACCAGCCTGTCGAAGATCCGACACTTCCGTGGAAATTTGCCCTGGAATGTACAGGACTTGTTCTTCACTTCCATGCAGCAGGCCAGCGCATTAACGACGGACAGCATTTACAACTGGAATAGCATCTCCTCCGTAACCTCGCTGGAATTCTTTCAGGGTGACTTTGTGCCTACTCCTTGCGAGCATCTCGATTTTGCGCAGGACTTCATGAAAAATAATCGAGGATTACGAAATGTTATTTTGTCAAATATAGACTACCGGGTTGCCGGGATCAGAGATACAGCCTTCAGACTTTCTAAATTGAAAACTGACTGGAATACCTATTTTACCAACCTTGGCCAGCTTTGGATATCGGACGAGCATTGGGAACGGGAAGACCTTTCCGGATTGAAAGACCTTTACAGCTTTGCTCTTGTGGCCACCAACCAAAAGCATTCCAATGATCTGACCAATAACCCGATCATTCCGATACCACCAAGTGTAATAGACGGTGTCGTCAACCAGATTGCCGCAGGCTCCGGGCAGACCCATTCCAATGGCGTTATTTACCTGTTGCCCGGTGGAACCAGCCGGACCAGCGCCAGTGACGCCGCTGTTACCTCGCTGAAGTCGAAAGGATGGAGCATATACATCGAAGGCATTTTGCAGTAACCATAACCCCAAGCTTTAAATAAATGAATATGAAAAGAATTATCTGGCTGTTGATGGTACTTGTTGGTGCCTGTTCCGGGCGGCTTTCTGCCCAAACCGTCAGCTTTAACTTCTCTGCGGGTCCGCATGCGGTCTCGGGATGGACCAATGTATACGGCAATCCGGCCAGTGCTGTATGCAGTGCCACCAGTGGCGGGATAACCGTCAGCTCGGTATCGATGCCCAACTGGTCTCCGTACCCGCCCACCAGTGCCTCCTATGACGGCGGCGGGGCAGACAACGGGACCTTCTTTCCGGCCGCGGTCATGGCCAACCACTGGTTCCAGTACAACGGCTATCTGGCGGGATACAATGCAGCGGTACCTCAGCTCATCCTCTCAGGGCTGAACAAGGACAGCGTATACACGATCAAAATGACGGGTAGCGACAAGGTGGGTATCGGCAGCCTTGACCTGAACCCGGTACGTTACACCGTCACGGGCTTAAGCATCTATGGCTACGTCGATATTGATGCCGAGTACAATACCAGCGATGGCGCCACCTTCCACAATGTTCAGCCGGATGTCTCCGGTACAGTCAAGATATACGTGAATACGTATAACGACGGCACTATCAGCAGCAACGTCGCGGACATTTGCGGTATTCAGATCATCACTGGTCATTCGACCGCACCGGTGCCTACTGTAGCCTTTACCCATCCAACCAATAACCAAATTCTGTCGGAGGATGGCGTTATCACCTTGGCGGCTACCGCTTCGGAAACCGGCGGAACCCTGGCCCATGTCGACTTCTATGCGAACGATGTATTGCTGGCGAGCGATTCGACTGCGCCTTACAGCTATACCTGGACCAATGCAGATCCTGGCAGCTATGTGCTGAAGGCAAAGGCGATCGACGGGTTTGGCACTAATCAGACGGCACAGATCAATGTGACGGTGCAGTCGCTGAACTATTTCTGGTCGACGACGGGGAACATCGCTACCGGGGCAGATACGAGCTTTATCGGCACGGTGGATACCAACCGGCTGGCCTTCCGGACGAATAATCTCGAACGGATGACCATTTTGAAGGATGGGACGATCGGCATCGGTACGAAGAACACCTACGGCTATGCGTTGGCTGTCAACGGCACGGGCATCTTTACGAAAGTGCGGGTGAAGACCGCGGGCACCTGGCCGGACTATGTGTTCAAGAAAGGGTATGCTCTGCCGGACCTGCAGCAGCTGGAGCGCTATATCGCTGAGTACAAGCACCTGCCCGGTATCGTATCGGAAGGGGAAGTGGCCCGGGATGGGTTTGACCTGGGAGACCACCAGGCGGCGCTGCTGAAGAAGGTGGAGGAGCTGACGCTGTATCTGATCGAGGAGAATAAGCGACTAAAGGAACAAAATGACAAGCTGCAGGAACACGAGACGAAGCTGGAAGATCAGCAGCGGCAGATCGATGAACTGAAACGGCTGATCAAAACCAAGAACTAAATCAATCCTGCTGGATGAAAAAGATAGTATTGGCTTTTTGGCTGCTCAATGCAGCCCTGCCTGGCGTGAAGGCTCAAGTCTCCAATAAGCCGGGGAGTGCCACTCAGGTGCCTGCCCCGACAGCGGGTGTTGCTCCGACGCCTGCTGGCTACGCGGCGAGTGGACAGTCGATGTTCGTGAATCTCATTCGCGAGCGGGACGCCATGGGGCGGATCACGGACACGATCTATTTCCAGTCGGCGGGATATGTAGACGTCAAGCAGACGACAAGCTTTTTTGATGGGCTGGGGAGGCCGCTTCAGACGGTCGTACGCCAGCTGACGCCGGGCAGCAGCCCGCAGGATATGGTTACGCCGGTGATCTATGACGCCTTTGGACGGGAGGCCTACAAGTACCTGCCTTATGTTGCTCAAACATCGGACGGTGGTTTCAAACTCGATCCTTTCAATGAGCAGAAGAATTTTTACCAAAGCACTTATACTGGTGAGCAGCCGGCTTACACGGGCGAGCAAGTTTATTATGGGCAGACGCTTTTCGAGCCCTCCCCGCTGAACCGGGTGACCAGGACAATGGCTCCTGGCAACAGCTGGGCCGGCAGCGGTAATGGGGTGGGGCAACAGTATCTGGTCAATAATGATGCGGATAGTGTGGTGATCTGGAATATTTCGAATGACACGCTGACCTATGTCAATAATGATATTTCGACGAATATTCCGACAGCCGGTGGCTATTACCCGGCGGGGCAATTGTTTAAGAATGTCACCGTAAACGAGCAAGGGCATGGTGTAGTAGAGTATAAAGACAAAGATGGCCTGGTTATCCTGAAGAAAGTACAGGTGACGACCACTGCTAGCGATTTTTCGGGTTATAGTGGTTGGTTGAGCACCTATTATGTTTATGACAAGCTGAATCAGCTCAGGTTCGTGCTGTCGCCCAAGGCAACGGTTATTGCTTACTCGCACAGCTGGAATCTATCGGTGGATACCACGGCGATCAGCCAGCTATGTTTCCGGTACGAGTATGATGGCCGGCAGCGGATGTCGGCCAAGAAAGTTCCGGGGGCCGGCTGGACTTATATGGTCTATGACGCAAGAGATCGGGTCGCCTTCAGCCAGGATGCCAATATGCGACGGCATAGCCAGTGGATGACAACGCTGTACGATGCGTTGAACCGGGTGGCGACTACAGGGATGACAACTTATACCGGGACACCCAACCAGCTGCAGGCGTCTGTTACAGCGACCACGGGTGGTGGTGTACCGAGTACCGTCACTGTCAACGGGACTACGCCGGGAGGGTTACTGCCGGAACTGGATATTGCGACATTGACCAATGGCGACCAGAAGGCGACGAGCCTGGTTGAGCTGCAGAACGGCTTTGATACGCCGGATATGGTTGACTTTACGGCGGAGATTGATAGTGGTGGTGTGGCTGGTCAGCCCTTTAGCAATACGGTGAATGTGGTGGATAATCCGATTCCGTCGGCGAGTAATTTTATCCCGCTAACGCTTTCGTTTTATGATGACTATGGCAATACGCCGGATAAGCAATATACGACTATCTATAGCGGCAACCTGGATGCAGGGAACAACCAACATGCGGAAACTTTGCCCAATACCTTGGAACAGGCGGCGGTACAGACTGTTGGGATGGCGACAGGGACCAGGGTGCGGGTGATCGAGGATCCGAATGATCTGACGCTAGGCTCCTGGCTGGGATTGGTGCCGTTCTATGATGATCGGGGAAGGGTGGTTCAGACGCAAAGTGATAACTACAAAGGAGGTAAGGACACGGTGAGCAACCTGTATAATTTTACCGGACAAGTGATCGCGACCTACCAGGCGCATGCCAATCCGCAGGCCGGGTCGGGGCTGATGGGCAATACCCATGTCAAGACGAACCTGAACTATGACCATGCCAACCGGCTGCTGGAGGTGTACAAGACGATCGATGATGCCGATAGCACCCGCCGGCTGATCGCCTCTCATAGCTATGATCAAATGGGTCAGCTGAAGCAGAAGCAGCTGGGGCAGTTGCCGGACCAGAGTTTTCTGGAGACCCAGGACTATTCGTATAATATCCGAGGGTGGCTGAAAGGGATCAATAGAGACTACGCTAATAATGACAATAGCCGGGGTGCGAATAACCGCTGGTTTGGGATGGACCTGAGCTACGACTGGGGATTTGATGAGAATTTGAAGCAACTTAATGGGAATATCTCCGGGAACAAGTGGCGCAGCAAGGGAGACGGGCAGCAGCGGGCCTATGGTTTTGGCTATGATGCGGTAAACCGGTTGCTGTTCGCGGATTTTAACCAGCATGGCGGAAGCGGTTGGGACAAGTCTGCCAAACTTGACTTTACGACGATCATGGGCAATGGAGTCGACGCTTCGACGGCCTATGATGAGAATGGGAATATCCGCTTTATGCAGCAGCAGGGCTGGCAATTGGGCGGGAGTCATTTGATTGATTCGCTGGTGTATACCTATGCGCCGTCCAGCAACAAGCTGCAGAATGTCATTGACGGGGATAACGATCCAAATACGAAGCTGGGGGATTTCCGGACCTCGTCGCTCAGCCCGTACAATACAGGCAAGACCGCCGCGGCAGTGGACTATACTTATGATGACAACGGAAATATGGTGCGAGACCTGAACAAGGATATCGGCAGCCAGACCACAGACGGGATTGTCTATAATCATCTGAACCTACCCTGGCAGGTAACCGTTCGATCGGCTACGGGGACAAAGGGGACGATCACGTATGTCTATGATGCGGCGGGCAATAAGCTGGAAAAAAAGGTAGTGGATAGTGCGGGGGGAATGCAGACCCTGACGACCTATCTTGGCGGGTTTCAGTACCAGGGTCGGCAGGGGCTTGGCGGCGGCGGTGCCTTGGATACGCTGCAGTTCTTTGCCCATGAGGAGGGCCGGGTGCGGGTGGTTCCCGATACGGTCCCTGGCCATCAGCCGATCTCTTTTAAATATGACTATTTCCTGAAGGATCACCTGGGCAATACCCGAATGGTGATTACGGATGAGCAGGAGTCGGATAAATATATCGCCGCTTCGATGGAAGTGGGGGACAGTGCAATGGAAAATCTATATTATAGCGGGTTAGACGAGACCCGGGCGCCCCTGCCTGCGGGCTATCCGACGGACACGACGACCAATCCTAATAACTATGTAGCCCGGTTGAATGGGGGAACATCCGGCCCGAAGATTGGCCCGGGGATCGTTCTCAAGGTAATGGCGGGAGATCAATTCAGCATCAAGGCCAGCAGCTGGTACCGCCTGAACGGGACTTCGCCGGGGACACCGACCAATCCGTTGACTGACCTGGTGACGGCCCTGATCAGCGGTATAGGCGGGCTACCAGGAGGCGGCCACCCCAGTCCAGCACTGCTGCAGGCCAACCAGGCGCCGATCAGCACGAATTTCTCGGAGTTCCTGCAGGACACGGGGGCGGCGATCGTCCAGGGCAAGCCCCATGCGTTTGTCAATTGGGTACTCTTTGACAATCAGTTCAATTATGTAGCCTCTAGCAGCGGTTTCCAGCAGGTAGCGGCTGACCAGGAGCTGAAGCATCATATTTTATTAAATCTGCCGGTAACGGCCAGCGGATATTTGTATATTTATACCAGTAATGAGACGCCGAATGTAGATGTGTACTTTGATAATTTGCAGGTGACGCATGTGAGGGGGCCGCTTCTTGAGGAGGAGCATTATTATGCGTTTGGGTTGACGATGGCGGGGATTAGTGATAAGGCACTAAAGAGTAAGTATCAAGGGAATAAATATCGATATAATGGGAAGGAGTTGCAAAATGGGGAGTTTAGTGATGGGACCGGTTTGGAAGAATATGAATATGGCGCGAGAA
>Ga0105239_10004834_pt1 | contig 15953 bp, 13 predicted proteins | sample KBSC44metaG_FD_92761 | JGI IMG/M metagenome (GOLD analysis project Ga0105239, IMG submission 92761) | Corn rhizosphere microbial communities from Kellogg Biological Station, Michigan, USA - KBS C4-4 metaG | ecosystem: Host-associated > Plants > Roots > Rhizosphere > Soil | place: Michigan, USA...
TCGCGTTGCGGCTTTCGGCGAGCTTGAAGTTGCCCTTGCTCGCCGCGATCAGCACCAGCACGCCGCGCGCGCCGCTCAGGTCGATGCCTTCGAGCAGCGGGCACGCGACAGCCGCTTCCGCTGCCTTCATCGCACGGTCCGGGCCGCCGGCCTGGCTCGTGCCCATCATCGCCTTGCCCGGCTCGCTCATCACCGTCTTCACGTCCTCGAAGTCGACGTTGACCAGGCCCGGCACGTGGATGATGTCGCTGATGCCGCCGACCGCGTTCTTCAGCACGTCGTTGGTGTGCGCGAAGGCCTGGTCCTGCGTCACGTCGGCGCCCGTCCGCTGGATCGCCGACACGGGCGCCGCCGCGCGGGCGATACGGGATGCGATGCAAGGCGCAAAAGCGCAGCGATACCTCCGGTATCGCGAGCATTTGCAACGCCGCAGCGCGCCCGTATCGCCCGTGCGGCGGTGCTCGGGGCGGTGATTCAGCGGACCAGGCACGTCGAGCAGCTTGTCGTTCAGGATCACGATCAGCGAATCAACGTTGGCCTCCAGCTCGGCCAGGCCGGCGTCAGCCGCCTTCATTCGGCGCGTGCCTTCGAACTCGAACGGCTTGGTCACCACGCCCACCGTCAGGATGCCCATTTCCTTGGCCCATCCTGGCGATGATCGGCGCCGCGCCGCGCCGCGCCGGTGCCGGTGCCGGTGCCGGTGCCGGTGCCGGTGCCGCCAGCCATAGGAGTTACTCTCTGAACATGATGTCGTAGGCAGTCGCGTTATTGCTTGTCAGTTCGTTGTCACGTCCCTCTAAATGAGCGCGCGGCTTTGTCAGCGGGCGTCATTGGTGCCATCAACATATCCGTGCTCGGATCAAACGCCGGCTGACCTGACCCTTTGCCCGGAATAATGACGACCTGCGCTCGTGCCTCAGCCATCTTCGACCCGATCGCCATTTCGAGCCACTGCCTGGCCTTGGCGATCTGCGCCTTCAGCGGTGTATCTGGATAGTCATCCGCCTGAGCCAGCATCTGCGGCGTGATGGAGACGCCGTTGAGCTTGACGTCGGTCAGCCGCTGGTTCGCATCGAGCACGTAATCGATGGTCTGGCCGTCCGGTGTCTTGACCTGCCGGAGGTTGCCGACCACATTGGGCGTGAAAACGATCGCCTGCCCGTTGATCGTCTTGCGCGTCATGAAGCCGCGCGGGGAATAGCTCAGCTCGATCGCCACCCCCATGTCCGTCGCGCCGGCGAGCATGTGCCCGTGCGCGTCGTACTGGGTCATCCTCGCCGTGACCGCATGCGCCACGTCGGTGATGCTGGTGATATCGCCGAGCGTGTTGTAGCCGGTGGTCCAGCGGCCGGTTTCGGTCGAGTTGGTCTTCTCGACGGTCGTGGTCGCGAGGTTGCTGGCGTTGTAGGTCCAGTTCGTGGTGTAGGTGCTGCCAGTCTTGATGGCCGCGAACTTGGTCGCCCCGGTATTGTCGGTCGTGGCCGTGACGCCCTGGCTGGCGAGGTTGCCCTTGGCGTCGTAGCCGTAGGTGGTGAGCTGGTTCGCCTCGGCCACCTGCAGCGGCAGGCGCCACGTGGCGTGCCACTGCGTGCTCGTCACGCTCGTGGCCAGGCCGAGCGCCGGGCGCGTCGTCGCGCTCTGGTACGCCACCCCGAAGCTCGCCCGCTCGGTCTGCCTGCCCTTGGCGTCGTATTGGTAGAACGCGATCGTGCCGTCGTGGGCCACTTCCCGGAGCTTGTTGCCGGCGCCGTCCTAGACGCTCGAGCGGCTCGTCGTGCCGCACAGGCTGCACGGTGCGCTGATCGCGGTCGGCCGCATCAGCCCGCCCGTGCGCTGGAACGTGTAGCTGCTGCTGACGGCAACTCCGCTCGCGTAGCTGGTCACCGTCGTCTGGTTGTTCGTCGCGTAGCTGAGCTGCAGGCGGTTCGCCCCGCCGGCGCCTGCGTTTTCGGTGACGCGGCCTTTGTCGTCGTAGCTGGAGGTGTCGATGCGCACGCCGAGTTCGTCGCTCACGCCGGTCAGCGCGTGCGGCCAGCGGCTGTCTTCGTAGTGGTAGTGCCGCTGGTTGCCGTCGGGCCAGGTCACGCTCTCCAGGTTGCTCGCCGCGTCGTAGCCGTAGCGGGTGATCGCTCCCCCCGGAGCGGTCAACGTGGCGATGCGCCCGGCGCTGTCGTAGCCGAAGCCGAGCTGGCGGCCGAAGGGATCGCGCACGCTCGCGAGCCGGCCGGCCGGCCGCGTCGTAGCCGAGGGTCGTGCGCCAGCCGTTGCGCGCCACCACGCTTTGCAGCTGGCCGCTCGCGTCGTAGCTCTCGACGCTGTCGTCGGCGCTGGCGGTGTAGGTCCAGCCGCTGCGCTGGCCGGCGCTGTTGCGCTGCTCGGTGAGCGTATCGCGGCTGGACTGGGCGATCCAGCTGGCCGGGGTCGCAGTCGAGGGCTCGAAGACGACGGTGCTGCCGTCGGGCCGCACCGCGCGCAGCGGGCCGCCCGGCACGTCGGAGAGGCGCGCCTGCACCGAGAAGCGCCAGCCGCCTGTCCAGGCACCGATCGGCGCCAGGCCAGCCGCCGGCGTGCCGTCGGACCAGATGCTGCGGTAGTAGCGATGCAGTTGCAGCGGCGCCGCGCCAGCGCCGCTGTAATCGATCTCTTCGTGCAGCGCGCGACCGCTGCCCGGCAGCACTGGATCGCCGACGCTGCAGGAGCTCTCTTCGAATACCGCCGGCTCGCAGGCTTGGCCTGTCGCACCCGGTTTGTAGCCGGGATTGCACACGCAGGTGCCGGTGGCATCTGGCGCAGAGGCCGGCGGACAGGTCTTCGATGTCCGGATCTGCGACCACATCCAATTCCCTGGATCGACCAGCGTGCCGCTCGGTTCGCTGTACACGTGATGCCGCGTCCAGCGGCCATCGATCTCGCACTCGTACCTCACCAGGGAGCCGAAGTTCATGACATCGAGGTCCGTACAGGACTCCAACAGTGTCGCTCGCCATCCGTCGACGCCCCAATTGTTAGGCTGAAACGGCAACGGTACTGGACTGGCCCAATACTCGCTGATCAGCTTCCAGCCGACGGTTCCTTCTGCATGCGCAAGACTGGACAAGGCAGCGGCGACGCACAGCAGCGCCCAGTGGATGACTCGACTCATCTCTCCTCCCTGATAGATAGCCGGATGCTAGCGGCACTGTCGTGTCCGGACTCTACGAGGATGCGAGCAGCCCCCTAACCCCCGCGGCACGCCGTTTGCCCCAGACGCGCATCGTCCGACGCTATCGACCATGCATTCGCCCAGTCGCACCGGCACCGTCCGCATCGGCATCTCCGGCTGGCGCTACGCGCCGTGGCGCGGCGTCTTCTATCCCAGGGGACTCGCGCAGCGGCGCGAACTCGAACACGCGTCGCGGATGCTGCCGACGATCGAGATCAACGGCTCGTTCTATTCGCTGCAGCGGCCCGAGTCGTACGCCGCATGGCACGACGAAACGCCGGAGGATTTTGTCTTCGCGGTCAAGGGGCCGAAGTACATCACCCACTTTCGCCGGCTGAAGGAGATCGAGACGCCGCTCGCGAACTTCTGCGCGTCAGGGATCTTCGCGCTGAGGGCCAAGCTCGGCCCGCTGCTGTGGCAGTTTCCGCCGCAGATGCCGTTCATCGCCGAGCGCTTCGACGCCTTCTTCGGCCTGCTGCCGCGCGACACCGAGGCGGCGCTCGCGCTGGCGCGCCGGCATGACCAGCGGCTCGACGGACGCGATCTGCTGGCGATCGACGCGGACCGGCCGCTGCGGCACGCGGTCGAGATCCACCATCCGAGCTTCGTCGATCCGGCCTTCGTCGCGCTGCTGCGCAAGCACCGCATCGCGCTGGTCGTCGCCGACACCGCCGGCCGCTGGCCGCTGCTGGAGGATCTGACGGCCGATTTCCTCTATCTGAGGCTGCATGGGGACAAGGAGCTGTATGCGAGCGGCTACGGCGATGCGGCGCTCGATGCCTGGGTAGCGCGCATCGATGCCTGGCGCGGCGGCCGCCAGCCCGGCGATGCCCGCAAGGCATCGACGGCGGCGGCGCCGCGACGGGCGAAACGCGACGTCTACGTCTATTCGACAACGACGTGAAGATGCATGCGCCGTACGACGCGGCGCGGCTCGCGGCGCGGCTCGGCGTCGCGACCGGCCTCGATGCGAAGGGCCGCTTCGAGCCTCCGCCCGACATGGCACCGCCCCGAAGGCGTGCCGCGGGATTCGGCAAGCGGCGTCGCTGACGACGACCGCTCGCGAGGCTCCCGAATCAAAGCATCGCCGGATCAGGCCGCCAGCGTCCGTCCGCATCCCGATCGAACAAGGGAATGTGGCCCGCGCCATGCACCCGCCCCGGCCACCCGTCGCCCAGCACGGCCAGCGCGTCGCGCCAGGCATGGCCTTCGGTCAGCGCCGCCACCAGCCCCTCGACCTGCGCCCCGGCACGCTGCAGCAGCCGGATCGCCGCCACCGCACTGGCGCCGGTGTTGATCACGTCGTCGACCAGCACGACACGCCGGCCGGCCACGCGCGAGATCAGCGCCGGATCGGTCGATCCGCCGCGCCGCGCGGTGCTGGCGGGGCACGGACTCGAGGTCCCCGGCATCAGCTGGTTCGGCTGGCTGGTGCCAGCACCGCTGGAGATCGTGTTGCTCGCGGCTTTCGGTCTTGCATCGCACGCTTGCGGCACGGCTGTTCGGCCGCGACTGAGACGGACCGGCGATCTATTCGCGATCGAAATACATCCCGGCACACAGGGCGGCGCCGACCGCATACAACAGCCAGGTGTTGGGCACCACGTAGGGATAGAACATCAGCGCGACACCCAGCCACTTGGTGCGCGGCCGCTGCGCCCTCCTGCCGCGATACCAGGCCACCATGCCGACGATGCCGAACAGGATCGCGCCAACGATGTAGGCCGGGCTCGGCAGCTCGAGGCCGAGCGACTGCAGGGTGGAAAGGCTGTCCATGCGGCGATGATCCGCCGCGATGGTGACGGCCGTGTGCGCCTGGCGTCACGCACGGTGACAACATACGTGTTCACGAGGCAATTTAGGCATCAGGCGTCTGCATTGGCTTGCAGCAGGCGCTGCCGAGCATTGGCGATGGCGTGATGCAGCCTGGCTTGCAGTGCTTCGCGCGACGGCAGCACGGTCAGATACTCCGCGACATGGATGCCGCTCTTGTCCAGCTCCAGCAGTTCGATCTGTTCCTGCTTCTTGCCGGTGCACAGGATGATGCCAAGCGGCGGCTCCTCCCCTGCCTCTTGCTCATGCCGGGCAAGCCAGCGCAGGTACAGCTCCATCTGCCCTTTGAACTCGGCGCGGAACTCGCCGACCTTGAGTTCGACCGCCACCAGCCGCCTGAGCTTGCGGTTGTACAGCAGGAGGTCGAGGTAGAAATCGTCGTTGTCGATCTGCAGCCGCTTCTGCCGTGCCACGAAGGTGAAGCCTGCTCCCAACTCCAGCAGGAAATGCTCGATCTCGCGCAGGATGGCGTCCTCCAGGTCTTTTTCCAGATAGCGATCGTCGAGGCCCAGGAAGTCGAGCAGGTAGGGATCTTTCAGCAGCACGGCGGGCGAGGGCCGTTGCTCCCGCCGCAAGACATCGAGCTCGTGCCGGATGGTTTCGTCAGGTTTCTTGGAAAGGGCCGAACGCTCGAACAGCAGGGACTGCATGCGATCCTGCAACTGGCGTGACGACCAGCCTTCGAGCCGGCACAGTTCGATGTAGAAGTCGCGCTTCAACGGGTCATCGAGGTAGATCAGCGCCTTCAGGTGCGACCAGCTCAATTGTCTCCGCAGTGCGGAGACAATTGCCTCGTTGGGGAAGGCCTGCGCCAGGCGCACCATGTGGCGCAGGTTCTTGGCCGAGAAGCCCCGGCCAAAGTCGGCAGTCAATTGTCTCGACAGCGAGGAGACAATCTCCTCGCCGTACTCAGCGCGCTGGCTGCCCAGAATTTCCTGGTGAATGCGCTTGCCCACCTGCCAGTACAGCCCCGTCAGTTCGGCATTGATGGCCGCTGCCACACGCAGACGGGCATCGGCGATCAGTTGCCGGAGGTCGGCAACCAGGGTGGCGTGGGTAACGGTCAGGGCGTTCATACCAGTCGGATCCTCCCGGCAAGCAATTCCTGCATCATGGCTTGCTCGAGGACGCGAGTCGTGCCGCGGCGGGCTTCGAGCGCTTGCCATCGTCGGAGCGTCGCTCGAGCCTCTCGCACCGCCAGACGCAGTGGACGAAATGTTAGTTCGCCTGCATGCGGACGGCTCCCGATCCCGCGCACAGGACCACGCCGATTGCATACGTCGGGTACGGATGGAGCATTGGCGCCACGCCAAGCCATCTGGTGCGTAGGCGGTCGCGCCGGCAATGCAGGCTGGGATCGGCAGATCGAGGCCCAGCGACTGCAAGGTGAGAAGTTGTCCGTGCGGCGACGACTTGCCGCGATGGTGACGGCCGTGTGCGCCTGGCGTCACGCGCGGTGACAAACCGGCCCACGCGGCCGCCTCGTCGTCAGCGGCGCGCGGCCTCCGGCTGCGCCTGCAGCGCCAGCACCGGCGCGGGCTGGCCGGCCTGCGCCACCGGCGGCACGTCCCAGCCGCCGCCCAACGCGCGGATCAGCCCGACCGTCGACTGGTATTGCGCCGAGCGCACCTGCAAGGCCTGGCGCCGATTCGCCAGCTCGCTGCGACGCGCATCCAGCAGCTCGAGCTGGCTGACGTAGCCGTTGCGATAGCGCGTGGTCGACAGCACCGTCGCGCGGCTCGCCGAATCGACCGCCTGCGCCTGCGTCTTCGCCTGGTCGGACAAGAGCCGCAGTGACGACAGCTGGTCCTCGACGTCCTTGAACGCGACCAGCACCTGCTCGCGATAGTTCGCCGCCGCGGCATCCCATTGCGCGTTCGCGCCCTGCACGCCGGCTTCGCGGCGCCCGCCGTCGAACACCGGCAGCGACAGCAGCGCGCCGATGCCCCAGGCCCGCGCCGACCACTTGAACAGATCGCCCAGATCGGTCGATGCGAAGCCGGCCGAGCCGGTCAGCGACACATCCGGGAACCACGCGGTCTGCGCGACACCGACACGCTTCTCGGCCGCGAGCATCGTGCTCTGCGCCGCCGAGATGTCGGGCCTTCTGGTCAGCACCGTGCTCGGCACGCCGGCCGGGATCACCGGCGGCGCGCCGGCCCAGTCGGCTTCGGCCAGGCTGAAGCTGCTCGGCACCTCGCCGAGCAGCACCGCGAGCGCATGTTCCAGCGCGGCGCGGCTGCGGTCCAGCGCGAGTGCCTGCGATTCGGTCGACGCGACCTCGGCCTGCACGCGGGCCAGGTCGAGCTCGGCGACGTCGCCGGCCTGGTAGCGGCGCTCGGTCAGGCGCAAGGTGTCGCGATAGGCCTCGACCGTCTGGCGCACCAGCACCCGCTCGCTGTCGAGCGCGCGCAGCACGAAGTAGCTTTGCGCCACGTCGGACTGCACCGCGAGCCGAGCGCTCTGCAGCAGCGCCTCGCTCGCCTGCGCATCGAGCGACGCGGCCTTGCTCGCCTTCGCAAGCCGGCCGAACAGGTCGGGCTCGTAGGAGACGCTGGCCCCGGCGTTGTAGGTGGTGTAAGCCTGCCCCGGCGCGGCGCCGGCGGTGCCCAGCGGCAAGGTCTGCCGCGACGCACCGGCGCCGACGCCGATCTGCACCGAGCGGTCGGCATCGGTCGCGCGCAGCAGGGCCCGCGCCTGCATCAGCCGCGCACCGGCCAGCTGGATGCTGGTGTTGCTGGCATCGGCACGCGCGATCAGTCCATCGAGCACCGGATCGCCGAAGGCCTTCCACCACTCGCCGCGCGGCTGGGCTTCGGCCGGGGCCGCGACGGCCCAGCGGCTGCCGGCTTCCTTGAAGGCCATCGGCGCCGGCGGCGCCGCGGTCGGCGTGATCGCCGGAGGCACGGCACAGCCCGCCAGCACCAGGGCCGCCAGCAGGGGCGCCAGAGCGAAGCGCCTGAACGAACTCGGGATCGTCGTTGTCGTCATGTCATTTCCTTGGGTGAACGGCTCACTCGTCGTGCCCGACCGGCGCGGCCGGCATCGGCTTGACCGCTCCGCCGCCATGCGCCGGCGGCAGGCTGGGCGTGCCCGCGAAGGCATCCAGGTGCGGCACCTCGCCATGCAGCTTCAGGCTGCGATTGCCGGTGAGCCGGCGCAGCAGTACGTAGAACACCGGCGTCAGGAACAGGCCGAAGGCGGTCACGCCGATCATCCCGGAGAACACCGCGACGCCCATCGCGCGCCGCATCTCCGAGCCGGCGCCGGAGGCCAGCACCAGCGGCAGCACGCCCATGATGAAGGCCATCGACGTCATCAGGATCGGCCGCAGCCGCAGCCGGCTGGCCTCGATCGCGGCCTGCAGCGGCGTATGCCCGGCGAACTCCAGCTCGCGCGCGAACTCGACGATCAGGATCGCGTTCTTCGCACTCAAGCCGACCAGCACCATCAAGCCGATCTGCGTGAACACGTTGTTGTCGCTGTGCGAGAGCCACACGCCGGTCATCGCGGCGAGCAGCCCCATCGGCACGATCAGCACGATCGCCAGCGGCAGGGTCAGGCTCTCGTACTGCGCGGCCAGCACCAGGAACACGAGCAGGATCGCGATCGGGAAGATCAGCACCGCCGAGTTGCCGGCGAGGATCTCCTGGTACGTGAGGTCGGTCCACTCGTAGCCGATGCCGGGCGGCAGCGTCTCCGCGGCGATGCGCTTGATCGCGGCCTGCGCCTGCCCCGACGAATAGCCGGGCGCCGGGCCGCCGTTGATGTCGGCGGTGAGGAAGCCGTTGTAGCGCATCGCGCGTTCGGGCCCGAAGGTCGGCGTGACTCTCATCAGCGCCGACAACGGCACCATCTCGCCGCTCGCCGAACGCACCTTCAGCGCGCCGATGTCCTCCGCCCGCGCACGGAAGGCGGCGTCCGCCTGCACGCGCACGGAGTAGGTGCGGCCGAACTTGTTGAAGTCGTTGACGTACAGGCTGCCGAGGTAGATCTGCATCGTGCTGAACACGTCGGTGATCGGCACGCCGAGCTGCCTCGCCTTGGTGCGGTCGATGTCGGCATAGAGCTGCGGCACGTTCACCTGGTAGCTGGAGAACATGCCCTGCAGCTCGGGCGCCTGGTAGGCCTTGGCCATGAAGGCCTTGGTCGCCTGGTCCAGCGCCGCGTAGCCGAGCGACGCCTTGTCCTCGAGCTGCAGCTTGAAGCCGCCCGTCGTGCCGATGCCCTGCACCGGCGGCGGCGGGAAGATCACGATGAACGCATCCTGGATCTGCGCGAATTGCTGGTTCAGGCTCTGCGCGATCGCGCCGGCCGAGAGCTTCGGGTCCTTGCGCTCGTCGAAATCCTTCAGCGCGGCGAACACGATGCCCGAGTTGGAGCTGTTCGTGAAGCCGTTGATCGACAGCCCCGGGAAGGTCACCGCATGCTCGACGCCGGGCTGCTTCATCACGATCGCGTCCATGCGGTGCGTGACCTCCTCGGTGCGATCGAGCGTGGCGCCGTCGGGCAGCTGAGCGAAGCCGATCAGGTACTGCTTGTCCTGCGACGGCACGAAGCCGTGCGGGACCACCTTGAAGAGCCCGACCGTCACCGCGGCGAGCGCGACGTACATGATCAGCATCAGCGTCTTGCGCGAGATGGCGCGCGCCACGCCGCCGCTGTAGGCATCACCGCCGCGCTTGAAGGCGCGGTTGAAGAGACGGAAGAAGGGGCCGAGCAGCCAGTCCATGCCGCGCATCAGCCAGTCCTTCTTCGCGTCGTGGCCCTTCAGCAGCAGCGCCGCGAGCGCGGGCGACAAGGTCAGCGAGTTGATCGCCGAGATCACCGTCGACATCGCGATCGTCAGCGCGAACTGGCGGTAGAACTGCCCGGTCAGGCCGCTGATGAAGGCCAGCGGGACGAACACCGCGACCAGCACCAGCGCGATCGCGATGATCGGGCCGGACACCTCGCGCATCGCTCGATAGGTCGCGTCGCGCGGACTCAGGCCCGCCTCGATGTTGCGCTCGACGTTCTCGACCACGACGATCGCGTCGTCGACGACGATGCCGATCGCCAGCACCAGCCCGAACAGGCTCAGGGCGTTGATCGAGAAGCCGAACACGTGCATCACGCCGAAGGTGCCGACCACCGCGACCGGCACCGCCAGCAGCGGGATGATCGACGCGCGCCAGGTCTGCAGGAACAGGATCACCACCAGCACGACGAGCGCGATCGCCTCGAGCAGCGTGTGCACCACCGATTCGATCGACGCGCGCACGAACTGCGTCGGGTCGTAGACGATCGAGTAGCTCACGCCGTCGGGCATGTTCTTCTTGATGTCTTCCATCTCGGCGCGCACGCCGTTGGAGATCGCGATCGCGTTCGAGCCGGGGGCTGCGAAGATCGGCACCGCGACCGCCTCCTTGCTGTCGAGGAAGGAGCGCAGCGAGTAGTCGGCGGCGCCCAGTTCGATGCGCGCGACGTCGCGCAGCCGCGTCACCGCGCCGTCGGCGCTGGTCTTGACGATGATGTCGCCGAACTCGTCCTCGTTCTGCAGCCGGCCCTGGGCGTTGACCGAGAGCTGCACGTCGATGCCCTGCAGGCCAGGCGACGCGCCGACGACGCCGGCGGCCGCCTGCACGTTCTGCTCGCGGATCGCGCGCACCACGTCGTCGGCCGCGAGGCCGCGGTTGGCGACCTTCTGCGGGTCGAGCCAGACGCGCATCGAGTAATCACCCGAGCCGAACAGCTGAACGTCGCCGACGCCCGGCACGCGTGCCAGGCGGTCCTTGACGTTCAGCACCGCGTAGTTGCGCAGGTACGTCATGTCGTAGCGGCCGTTCGGCGACAACAGGTGCACGACCATCGTCAGGTCGGGCGAGCTCTTCACCGTCGTGATGCCGAGGCTGCGCACTTCCTCGGGCAGGCGCGGCTCGGCCTGCGACACGCGGTTCTGCACCAGCTGCTGCGCCTTGTCCGGGTCGGTGCCGAGCTTGAAGGTGACGGTCAAGGTCATCAGGCCGTCGGTGGTCGCCTGGCTGCTCATGTAGAGCATGCCTTCGACGCCGTTGATCTGCTCCTCGATCGGCGTCGCCACCGTCTCGGCAATGACCTTCGGGTTCGCGCCGGGATAGTTGGCGCGCACGACGACCGACGGTGGAACGACCTCCGGATACTCCGAGATCGGCAGGCTGCGCACGGCGATCAGACCGCCGAGAAAGATCAGCAGCGAGAGCACGCCGGCGAAGATCGGCCGGTCGATGAAGAACTTCGAGATGTTCATGGAGAGGCTCCTGAAGAGCTTTGGTTTCTCGTGGGCGCAGCACGCCCTCGCCGGGAGGCGGGAGCCTCTCGGCGGGGCGGCGGCGCCAAAGGTGTGCTTAAGGCTTCAGGACTGCTTGGCCTGCACTTCGGTCTTCGCATCCATCGAGACCGGCTGCGGCGCGACCGAGGCGCCGGGGCGCACACGCTGCAGGCCGTTGACGACGATGCGTTCATCGGGCTTCAGACCCGAGGTCACGATGCGCAGGCCGTTGACGTTGGCGCCCAAGGTGACTTCGCGGTAGTTCGCCTTGTTGTCGTCGCCCACGACCATCACGTACTTCTTGCTCTGGTCCGTGCCGACGGCACGTTCGCTGATCAGCAGCGCCGAGGCGCTCTTGACCTGGCCCATGCGCAGCCGGGCGAACTGGCCGGGCATCAGCTGCCCATCCACGTTGTCGAAGACCGCGCGCACGCGCACCGTGCCGCTCTTCGTGTCGACCTGGTTGTCGACCAGCTGCAGATGGCCGCTGAACGGCAGATCGGTCGTCGCGGCGGTACCCATCTGCACCGGGATCCGCTCCAGCTGGGCGCGCGCGCTGGCGCCGCTCGGCAGGTCATGCAAGGCCTTGCCGATGATCTGCTCGTCGGCATCGAAGCTGGCATAGATCGGGCTCACCGAGACCAAGGTCGTCAGCACCGGTGCGCCCGGGCCGGCGGCAACCAGGTTGCCGGTGGTGATCTCGAGCCTGCCGACGCGGCCGGCGACCGGCGCGCGCACCTCGGTGTAGCCGAGGCTCAGGCGCGCCGTCTGCAGCGCCGCCTGCGCGGCACGCAGGTTGGCATCGGCTTCGCGCAGCGCATTGCTGCGTTCGTCCGATTCGCGCTGCGCGATCGCACGTTCGTCGAGCAGGCGCTTGGCGCGCTCGGACTCGCTGTGCGTGTACGAAACACGCGCCTCGGCCGCGGCGACCTGGGCAGCCGCACGGTCGACGTCGGCCTGGTACGGCGCCGGGTCGATCGTGATCAGCAGATCGCCCTTCTTCACCAGGGCGCCTTCGCGGAAGTGCACCGACTGCACGGTGCCGGCGACACGTGAGCGGATGTCGACCCGCTCGACCGCTTCGAGGCGGCCGGAGAACTCATCCCAGGTCGCGACATCGCTCTGCACCACGGTGGCGACCGACACCGGCGTCGCCGCCGGCGCGGCGGCCGCAGCAGGCGTGCTGGCCTTCGAAGTGTTGATGCTGAAGATCGCGGTCGCGATCGCCGTCAGCGCGGTGAACACGGTGCCGGCGATGTAGAGACCGTTGCGGCGGCGGCGGGGTTGGACGTTATTCATGATGTTGGGTCCTCGACAAGGTGGAACGGACGCTTGAAAACTTCGGGCAAAGCTCCGCCCGGCCGCGACGCTCACGGCGTTGCGGGATGAAGGGCAACGGCTCCGCCCGCCCCAGCGGCCATGCCGCCGGGTGGCTAAAGGGAGGTGGGCCGGCTCGCCGCGACGGCGAGCCGAGTCAGTTCAGACTTGGCGGCTTCGGCGCGCGATTTCGCGCCGCATGGCAACGCGGCTCTCGGGACGTGGTGCAATGAATGGACATGGTTTTTGCCCTCTCGGTGTGTGATTGGCCGGCCGTCCGGGAACTTCCGCTGAGTGCTACACTCATTTCCATAACGATCACTATGCCAATGAGGACAATGTAGCGGGCTTGTGAAAGCACGTCAAGACATTTAATATCGATCGCTATGAAAAAGACAGTCGAGACAACGTGCACGCCGGCCAAGCCGCGCGGCAGGCCTCTTTCCTTCGATCGCGCAGCGGCGCTCGAGAAGGCGATGAACGTGTTCTGGGAGCGCGGCTACGAAGCGGCCTCGATCGCCGACCTCACGTCCGCGATGGGCATCACGCCGCCCAGCCTGTACGGCGCTTTCGGCGACAAGGAACGTCTGTTCCTCGAGGCGGTCGAGTTCTATGCCAGCGGGCCCGGCGGCTTCGGTCAGCGCGCATTGGAGGAAGAGCCGACGGCGCGTGCTGCGGTCGAACGGCTGCTGGTCGAAGCCGCGGCCGAATTGACGCGGTCCTGCCATCCGGCGGGCTGTCTGATGGTGATGGCGACGACCAATTGTTCGGTGGCGGCGGGGCACATCCACGCCGCGCTGGCGAAGCGCCGCGCGCTCGGCGTCGCCAGCATGCAGGCGCGCATCCAGCGCGGCATCGACGAGGGCGAGCTGCCGCCCGAGACCGACGCCGCTTCGCTCGCCAACTTCTACGCGACGATCTATCAGGGCATGTCGATGCAGGCCAAGGACGGCGCGACGCGCGACAGCCTGCTGGCGACCGCCGACGCGGCGATGCGCGCCTGGCCGGGCGTCAAGAATCCGGTGCGCGACGCCGCCAAGGCCGCCGCCTGAATCGAACCGGCTTTCTCAGCCCGGGCGGACGCTGACGACTGCACCATGCTGCTGTTCGGCGACAGCCGACACCGGCACCACGACCAGATGCGTATAGGCGACCGCTGCCGCCGCCGCGATCAATGCCGCCAGCAGGCGGCTTTGCTGCTGGTTCATCATCGCCTCCATCAGCGCGACGCGACCAGGGTGACGACCGCCTGCTTCGCCATCAGCTCGGCTTGACCCGGATGCTGCACCCGGCCCAGCGACGAGACCGACTGGAACAAGGTCAAGGTGATCACGAGCGAAGCCAGGGCGATGCAAGCGCGGGTGCTGGTTGGCAGGTTCATCTCGGTCTCCTTCGGAGGTGCATCGGGCGATGCGTTTGCGATGGGGAGACTGTCCTGCTGAAGGCCCTGAGCAGTCCTTTGGCCTTCTTAAAAGCACCTGAAGCGCGCTGAATCCTCGGCTATTGGCCACGCTGTCCGTAGCTGACCGCATACGCCGCCGGCCGCGCGAGCAGGATCGGATCGGCCGAGGGCTCGATGCCCGCCTGCAGCGCGAGCGGGTTGAAGAGCAGCACCTTCTGCGCCGGTACCTGGTCTTTCGAGGTGCCGGTCAGGCGCAAAGTGCCGAGTTCGATCTTTTCGCGATCGGCCGGCCAGGTGGCGGTCGCGTCGTTCAGCGGGTCGCCTGCATTGGCCAGCTGCGCGACGAGGCGGAACTGCACCGGCGCCTTCGCGATGCGCTGCGGCAGATCCTCCATCAGGTAGTCGGGGCCGGCCTTGGCCTCTTCTTCCTTGCTCAGCGCCTGCTCGCCGGCGACCGGCAGGATCTGGTAGCGCGCATAGCGGCTCTCGCCCTTCGCATTGGTGAACTTGAAGGCGTTGACGCCGTAGAACGCGAGGGTCGCGAAACTGACCGGCGCCGGCCGCGGCGTGGTCACGAACTTCAGCGCCGCGGGATGGCTGCCGAGGAACTGCTCGATCGGCGTCGGCTTCGCGGTGCCCGGCCCGCTCGCGCCGACTGCGCGCAGCAGCGCCAGAAAGTCCTCCGGTGTGGCGACCGGAAAGCCGTTGGCCGAGATGCTGACGATGTCGGTCACGCCGCCGTCCGGCAGCGTGAAGCGGATCGCCATGCCGTGCGGGCTCGCATTCGGATCGGCATCGGGCAGGTTGGGCACGCCGGTGGTATCGGAGAAGCGCACGATCACCGGCACGCCGGTCGCGAAATGCGGCGCCTTGCTCAGCGACGCGGCGCTCGGGGCCGGCGTGAAGCTGCCTTCGACCAGCACACCCTTGGCATGGTTCGCGCGGAAGCCCGGATGTTTGCCGCCGGCCGCGGCATTGAGCGCATCGACGAGCGCGACCGGCAGCGGCTTGTCGGGCGCGGCCGGCGCCTCGTCGGCAGATCGGGCCGGCGCCGCCACCAGCAAGCCCAGCGCGCAGGCCAGCGCGACGGCCGGCTTCGACAGCTGCCGCGGTGACGACGTACGGCCTTGATGGACTGATGTCATGGTCTCTCCAGAGCAAGCGATCGCCAGGGGCGCCCGGCGCCATCGTTGCCCGGCCATCATGCCGCGGCCGGCCGGCCAGGCAAGGTCACGCGCTCTCGGCCTGAGCGCCACCCGCACGCACCAGCGCGGCCACGTCGTCCTCGCCCATCGGGCCGCCTTCGGCACGCCAGGCCTCGATCTGCGCCGCCGGATGCGCCGCACCGATCAGCGCCAGCGTGGCCTGCAAGGTGCGTGCGTCCTGCGGCGAGCGGGCCACGCCACGCTGCGCAAGCCCGGCGTCATCGCAGCCGATCAGCCGCGCCGCATCGGCGAGCCGGCCCTGCTGCGCAGCCAGCTCCGCGATATAGCCGCAGAAGTGGCGCACGCCGACGGTGCGGCGCAGGTGCGGCAGCGCCTGTTCGAACACCGACTGCGCCTCGGCGAGCGAGCCCTTGACCGTCAGCGCCCGCGCCAGCCAGGCGAGCGAGAAGCCCGACATCTGGCTGTCGAAACGCGGGCCGCGCGCGAGATCGAGCGTCGCGCGATGGTGGGCCACCGCCTGGTCGACTTCGCCCATCTCGAGATACACCGCGGCCAGGTTGTTGAAGACGTAGAACACGTTGCGCAGGTCGCCGCCGCGCTGCGCCGGCCCGAGCGCTTGCGTGAAGGCCTGCACCGCTTCGGGCCAGCGCTGCGCATAGCGGTAGACCATGCCCTGCATGTACAGATTGAGCGCGCGCAGGTAGTGCGGCGCCTGCGGCCCGATCAGCTCGCGCGCCTGTTCAA
>Ga0105239_10004835_pt1 | contig 15952 bp, 11 predicted proteins | sample KBSC44metaG_FD_92761 | JGI IMG/M metagenome (GOLD analysis project Ga0105239, IMG submission 92761) | Corn rhizosphere microbial communities from Kellogg Biological Station, Michigan, USA - KBS C4-4 metaG | ecosystem: Host-associated > Plants > Roots > Rhizosphere > Soil | place: Michigan, USA...
CACGTCGGCGTGCCGGCCGCGGTAGTCGCTGAACCTCCGCATGGCCTCGAACTGCATGTCCAGGAGGTCTTTCTCGCTGTGGTACACTGCGCCAGACACCGTGCCTTCCTCCCCCCGCGTGCGCTTCATCGACGAGAGCGTCTCCAATTCCGCACGCAGCTGCTCCGGCGTCCATGGCTCCTTGGGGAGGTGCAGGTATCGATTCGTGCCGGGGCCCATCGGCGCGAGTTTCTCCTCTAGTCCTTTGCGGGTCACTGCCAGCTGCTTGGCTACCTGGCTCCGCACGCCAGGAAGATTCAGGAAGATCCGGTATGCGGTCTTGTGCGCCTTGTGTGCACCCAGCACGATCGAGCCCACGATGCCATGGCCGCGCAGGAAATAGAAGGATCGTCGTACGATACCGAGGACGAAGAAGAAGAAGACGATGTTTCGGAGTCTAGGAAGAGAATGTCAGCGAGCGGTTGCTATACGATTTTGATTCGATGGGTTCGGCGACAGCCTACAGCAAACGTACATATCAAGATTCCCTCGGTAATCCCGCAGTCGAGACGCAGGTTTTGAGTTGAGGAACTTGCTCTGCAAGCTGACGGGGAGCGGCGAAGAGCCCATGGCCGGGGGCTTGATTAGTGCTTGTTATTGAGGATTCATGAACTGAATGATAGAATAGCAGTGTAGGAAGAAGAGCAAAACGTATTAGAGCAGTGGAGGGGTTGATGAAGAAATGGAATTGCTGTTCACATGCCCGCTCATTGGAGTCATTGATTACGACCTTGAGGTTGCTCCGCACTCACGCTGTCTCAAATGACGCCGCTCTAAGTCATTAAGAGCCTGGACCGCGGCTACGTACACCATCGTATTTCGTATCCGATCCGTATTTCGTTGCGTTGAACTCATCTGGCCTCGCAAATCAGTGCTTGATGGAGTATCTAAATTACACTATCGTATAGTACTTACCGAAGTAGGTAGGTACCCCGGTGAAATAGATAGATAGCTGACATTACGCGTAGGACTCCGTACTCCGTAATGGTGTCGTATATCTAGGTGGCAATGTCATTGCTCAAGTTGAAACTGCGTCCCATTTCCACGATCCATGGATCAAACGATCTGAACTACAACGCTCCTCAGTGACCATGGTAGTTCTCATAATATATCATTTTGGAATTGGGCTTTCATCTATATCTAGATGTCCACTTTTTGTCCAGATTGTCCCAACCCGAACCAGCTGATTCTCTAGCTTTTGCTATGTACAAACCGCAGCTGGAAAAAAAAGACATTCGCGCCAGATATGGAGCCCCTAGCTTGCCATCAAATTCAGTTCTAGGGACCGTTATAATCGTCAAATCCCCATTAAATGCATTACATCCAGAGCAGCTTGTGGCCCGGTCGATTATGCAGAGACACCAGTTCTGGACTTCTTGATCGCTTGTCCATTGGTAGTCTCATCCGCAGCGGTCTCATCTAGCTTGCGCTTCTCTGGAGCCGCCTGGTCCTCTTGTTGCTTCAATGCCAGTAGCTTCTTCTCCTTCTCGGTCATGTTAGGCAGCTCAAGCTCATGAGCATTGGCCTTGCCTAGCTTGACATTTCGGTGGTAGGCGTGAATGATAGAATCGGCATCATCAATGGCAATCGGTCTGATGTCGGCCAATCTCTTGATGGCTGCTGTGACTTCCTTGTATTGTGCGTCGGTCATTTCGATCTTGAGCTGTTGAGCTCTTGACTTGATGGCATTCCAGCCCGTGAGTCTTGATGCGAAATGGATGTAACGGCCAATGCCAAAATCGGAGGGATCGATGATTTCGTATGTGCTTGGGTTTGCAAGAATGGCCTTGGCATGGATACCCGCCTTGTGGGTGAAAGCACAGAATCCAGTAATGGGGTTGTTGAAGGGGATATTGACAGCAACGGCCTCGGCTACCAACTCTTCGATATCCTTGATCTTCTCGAGCTTGTACTTGCTCTTGACGTAGTCACGGTCCACGGTAATCATACGTGCCATAAGACCACCGAGGGTGGTGATGCCGTTTCGCTCACCAATACCTAGGACGGAAGTATCGATATGAGTGGCACCTGCCTCCAAGGCGCAATATGCATTTGCAATGGCGCAGCCGGTGTCGTTGTGGAAATGGGTCTCAATGTCGCAGCTGACGACGCCTCGGAGCGTTCGAACGAGGTCGTAAACTTGTCTGGGCGTGGCACATCCGACGGTGTCCGCAATACCGACTCGGTTGACACCGACCTTGTCAACGGCTTGGTAAAGAGATAGAAGGTCAACCAGGTCGGATCTGAAAGAATCCTCGCTGGAAAATCGGATTTCGATATTATGTGACTTGACAAAGTTGATAACCTCAATAGCAGTGTTCTTGATGTATGTCATATCCTTGCCGTGGGAGTGCTCTCGAAGGAATGAGGATGTGCCAATGACAACATCGACACCATCAACACCTGTCTCAACGGCAATTCTCGCATCGTCCATGTGACATCTGATATGAGTCAAAATCTTGGACTTCAAACCGAGCTTGCAGATCGCTTCGCAATCCTTGCGAGATTGCTCTGAGGCAGCAGGGCTCGTAAGTTCGATGTAGTCTGCACCAAACTCGTCGAGTGCCTTGGCGATTTCAATCTTCTTAGCAGTGTCAAAGTAAGCATTTGCAAATCTGATCGTAGGTTAGGTTAGTACATTGAGCCAAAGTAGAATCGGACATAGAACGTTGTGACATACTGCTCGCCTTCTCTTAACGTGCTTTCAATGATCTTAAATCTGTTAACATTGCTGAGGAAGTCTCCTACAGGAGCATATGGGTTTTTGGCCTGGGGTTCGGGTCGAGTATCGATGCCGGTGAAACCTGGATGTGCTAAAATAATTGAATCAGTCGATGATCATCTAGAAGCAATTCGACACATGTACCTGAACTGCCATTGACTCCATTGCTATGGCCATTGGTCCCATTGGAGGTTCCGTTGGTCTCGACCTCGTCTGCTGTCGGACACATGCTGGGCAGTGAGGGCTACGGTGAGGTGAGGAGAGAAGAAGGTGAACGTATGAGGGTATGATGGTGGGAGGATGTCGAGAGGACAAGAAGAAATGGAAGTATGGGAGGATCAGCCAAAGAGTACAAGCGGTGAGGCTGGGAATAAATAAGTGCTTGCAAGGATATGAGTCAAAAAGGTGCACGGAGTAGCAGGACTGTCCGCCGGGTGAAGTGATGCTTGAGTGGAGGGGGCTTTCGAGGAAAAATCGTCGAGGCAAAATTTGATCTGGCGAGCAGCTTGCAGCAAAGTCTTGGAGGCTGCGGGGAAGAAACTGCCCCTGGTCAGACAGTAACGTGGGCGGGGACCTTGGTGGGAGTTACTGTCATTTGTGTCATTTCACCCTGCGTGCCGCGGAACTCGCTTCCAAGCTGGGGATGCCCTAAACGGAAGTCTCCGGTCTTCGGCTTTTCACATGGAAAATCTATTTTTCCTTTACCTGGCCAATCGCAAGTGACGTGATGGAAATAGGCGGCCCACTCCACTGATTACGGAGTACCCCTGCTACTTAGAGTAGAACTGCAGGTGATCATGGGGAAGGAAAACTATCAGGGCCTAACTGGGAGAAATGGTATCTGTTCTGCTAGTATAACCATCCCAGACACATGTGCGTGTCCACAAACGGCACATATCGATCTCTTCTCAACTCTGTGCTGGACCGTAGCACAGTGTACGCCGATGTACCAGCCCGGCCAGTGCTGTCAGGTTCTTCGTTGATAGGAAACTTGTCAGGCCACAAATCTTAGAGGCTTAAGCAGCATGGGTAATTTTCAGTTGAAGAAGCGGCCATGCGGGGGCATTTTGGCGGCTGGGGCCCGACTTTTGCTCATTTTATAGCCCATTTCAGCTTCTGTCCGTCGTCGACGAAGTACTCGTATGGTCGCTCAAGGCGAGCGGTGAGGTTGCTGGTGACAGTCTGGCCCACATATAACACGGGGGTGATGTCTCCCCGTATACAAGACGCCCGTCACTGAAGTTGGAAACATTTCCCCCACTGGACATGATATCCGAGTGTGGACGAGCCCCAGTCTCCGTTGCCTGGTGACTGGACTCTGCTGCGAGTCGAATCGGACAAACGTCGGTCATGGTTTCAGACCTGTGGTTTGATTTCCCTGGGTTACAAAAGCTTCAAATGTCCAGTGACCGAGTCAACAATGCTCTTTGGGCCGAGAACTCCCAGTACTGTTGCACTGCCAGCGGCTATTTGAGTCCTTCCGGCGTCATGTATGATTCGTGCACAAAGACCCAGGCTCATGGCTTGTGCTTGGAAGGTTTCCAGTTCCTCTTCAGATTTGGCCTGCAGGGCGATCTTAGCCTGACCCCCATATTCCCACCGTTTCAGGATCGAGGCCGACGAAGCATGATGTATAAGGTACTTGTAGCATGCGAGTGTCGCGTGAGAGCACTGGGCTGCGATTTTCCCTGTCATAGTGGATCAGCACCGTGTGTACTCATCCGACGAGGCCGGAATAAATACCTTTGCCCATCCCCAGATCCGTCCTCACAACCAGAACCAATTTGACCTCCTCCGTCGAGTCCCTGAAATCACGTAATTCTTTACCGTCCCCATCCTCATCCTCATCCTCATCGTCAGCCTGCTCGTCGCTGGAATCAGCATGAACCTTCACATCATAGCTGTTCGGCCAGCTCTTCTTAGCTGCGCCGGGGCTGGAACTGCCGAAAATTCCAATACTGGATCCCTGACCGAGGAAATAGCCAGCTAGCAGGCCAAGGAAAAGAGAGGAAACGGCGACCGCAGCAAGCGAAGGCGGTGCTTTTTCAGCCATGTTGAGATGCCGGGGGGGGAGGGGGGTGTTTTACTGGAGGATCTCGGGTGTTTTACTGGAGGATCTCGAGACGGCAACTCACTTCATGACAATAGCATCGTCTCCCGCCAGTCACATCTCCTAGCTAGGTGCTATGTCATACTGCAACCTCGCTTGACAGCCACTCGTTGCTTGAGGCCCTGGTGCAACTTTTCTAACAAACATGCCAAGAATTATGTATTTGGCGGAGCATTTCTACCGAGACGTCAAATTGGATTGAGGGCTTGCCTAGAATGGGTGTAGCTCTCCATGAGCAGAGGGAAACCTCTTCTGTCCACATATATAACATACCAACTTGTTCCACTATGGTGCAAACATTTCATATGCATGGATGATCAGGCCTTCGCTCCCCACCCCGCTCGCCTGCAAAAGCACCATGGGAAAATCCATGATTTTGCGGCTATTACTGCCCGATACCTGTCACCACCCTAGGTACAGCTGCTTTTGTCTAGAATAACGTCTTTCCAGAAAATAGCCCTGGTCAAGCACGAAGTCACCTTACCATCGAGCCAGTGCCACCGAGTCAAATGATTATCAATTGCCTTCACCATCTGTCATGCCGCGCAGACGCTGAGTCAACTAGCAATACGACCTGATCCATTGTGACCAATCCCACCCGCCAAGACACCCTAGGCGATGCCGATGTGAAAGCATTTCCTGCATGCTTACCTACGCAAGAAGCCCCAACTTGGCCATGCATACGAGTTTACCCTCACTGCAAGTCTGGCAATTCGATGTCCATCCAGGGGCCTGGGACCTTGTTAGTTTCGCAAAAGGTATGAAGGAAAGCCGGTCTGTCTGACAACGCCCCGCTCCCCCAAAGCATCGAATCCTCTCAAGCCTAAACAATCAATTCAATCAATCCCAGTATTTCTTGAGCAACTCCTCTTCAATGCCGCGCCACCTCGCAAAAGCAGCTAAACCCTTGAGCAAATAGTTTGTGGCACCGCCCGCCATTCCGGGGAAGCGCATATCGCCCAGATCCGCAACAATCGCTGTGTGAAGAATGCTCTTCGGCAGCGTAGTCTTCGGGTCACACAGATCATCATTGCAGAGACCAAAGAGGATGTACAGACTCCTCTCAAACCCGTCGTGACTCGGGAGCACAGACCCCTTGAAGGTGATGTCCTCCTCTGTGTCGTTGAAGAAGCGATGTTGCGCGCCGACAGGGACGTCCGCCGCCTCACCCGGCTGGATGTAGATATTCTTGCCGTTCAACGTGACGCCCAGCGTCTGCTCGAGCGCCTCGAATTTCTCGGCGTACGACGTGTGGTAGTGCAGCGGAGGCCCGCCGCCGGGCGAGACCACCAGGATGGCCTCGGAGCGCTCGCCCTTGGTCTCGTACCCAAACTTGGTCCAAGTTATCGTCTCGCCTGTGAGTTTGTTCGTGATGGTGCGTCTGGCCTCGTCGGCCACACCTGGAGGAACGGCTCTGCTTTGTTCTGCGGACATGGTTGACGGGAATGTGGATGCTGAGCTGTACGAAGTACTTGATGGCGGGTTTGGTGGTGGTGGTGATGGTGCCTGTGCTAAAAGGGCTGCTGTCGTAGGAAATCGCTGTCAAACTCAGAAGCCCTGAAATGGCTGTTCAACCCATATTATATACATACCTGAGAGGTGGACTGACTGTGCACGTTCCGCGGCTTACCAAATCCACAGCTCTTGAGCTAGAGCTCCCCTACATTTGAGTAACCTTTGTGTGCATGAGTATCTCTCTAGCGCAGGAACCGTATCCGCCTATAGTCAGGGTGCATTACCAAACCTCACCCTCCATCACTCGACCCAAGACGGACCAATTCAAAAAGAGCTATTTTTGGGGGCCCAGCTGAAATAAATCAATCACACATGGCGAGGACCACCTAAGCAGACGATTGACAATCGCACTCACAGGAACACCACGTTTCTGGGGGGGGGACGCACGAGTAAGTGTAACTCGGTACAGACGATTCCGTAGGTCGCCACTTGCTCGTACTCCGTACTTATGTAGGGAGTACACCAGCAAACCTCAAGTGGACACGCGCGCCTATGGTGTTCAAATAGATAATTAGACTAGCCCGAAGCAGTGTGCGTACGGAGACAGGGTACATTATCACTGCAGGCCAAGGGGTCTGGCTGTCCGAGCCGCGGATGGCGATGTCCAGCCCCTGCGAATTTGGTAATCACATTGCTCGTTTGGGACAAGCTCCCCCGGAATCTATTATCAGTGACTGAGGGTAATTACTCCGTACAGACTCAGCATGGATTTACAGCAGCATCTCGTCGTCCTCCTCCGTGTCGCGGTTTGCCGTGTCGTAGTTCGCCAAAGACGGGTCAAGCCACGCGAAGGGCTCTTCTTGCTCTTCCGCCTCCTCATCGTCTCCTTCTCGCGGTTCGCCTCCCATGAGCCGATTGGTCTCATCCTCACCAGGGGCCTCAGCCTCCTCTGCCATTCTCTCCTCGGCATTTCTCTCTGCATCCTTCTGCTTCCTTCGCTGCGTCCTCGCTGCTCCATCAGCCCTAATCCACGGTCCACATGGCAGCCCGATCTGCGTACCTTTGGGCGCTGTTGTCTGCTCCCTCTCAGCCGCCGGGATCATGTCGCCCCTGTACTCGTTTCCCAGCCTATCCTTGGCGTACCACTCCATAGCTATGTCGGTGTCAATATTGATTATTTTGAATTTCGCTCGCCCCGCTCCCTTTTGCATGTGCCAGCAGAAATGTCGAGCATGGACAACGAGGTGTCCGCATAGGTCGCACACAAACACCCAGCCCTCGTCATCGAGGTTCCGGGATTGTTGCACCAGTAGGTCGGGCGGGTGACATCGGACATCGCCAGCTGGATTTGCGATCGGGGGTCTTGGTATATCATCGCGACGAACGCCATCATCATCATCATCGCGGCGAATGCGAGCCTGGTTGACATGAAAGAGAGCGTTGAGCACGGCGGTGGGCTCCGTGAGACCGGTGAGGTTGTAATCCAAGTGCAAACCTGCGAGATGGGCTTGCATCTTCAGGTCCTTGGTTGTTTGGTCGAAGTAGCTGGCGATTAACGCCAGCTCTTGTCGCGATTGTTGTGTTAGATTAGGAGATCTGTTGTTCTCCTTGAATATTTCGATGAGTCGCGCCCATTGCTGGTCGGGGTTGAGATCCGAGGGTCCCGACATTGCTCTTGTGGATATATAGTTAAAGAGGGGTGCGATAATTTATGTTGTGGCTCAAAAAAAGAGAGGAGACTTGAAGTCGTTGGTGGTGGGCAGACTTGGCGTTCCGAGTAGTCGAGGCAGTCTTTCAAAGCGCAGAGAGACGCAGGAGGGCACTGCGGACATTCAAGGACGGATAACCACTGAGAGGCCTTCCTGTTGAGTGCCTGTGTATGCCCATGTGCTCCTTAACAGGATCATCATCGCTGATAGTGCTGCAGTGGACACCCTAGGCAGCAAGAGTCTCAACCAGCCTCTGGCCTTGCTATTTCAAATTGCGACAAACTCTTCTCGATCGTCCAGGTGAGCCACAGCCTTATCCTGAAGCAACCCGAAGGCATCGTAGGCCAGTCCCAGTTCTTGGAACACATCAACACCGATCTCTGAGCGTTTCTGGCTCACCGCCCATTGCCGGGATGAATTTCGACAACGGGGTGTTTGATGCTGCAGATTGTGGTGGCATGTTCACCCTCTTGCAAAATCGGAATGTATCCAGCTTTGCGCCCTTTGATTGTTATGAGACACCCCAGATCAAATCTCAACGCCACGCTGTGGTCAACAAAAACATAATCGCGACTGGCAGCGCCAGCGCTCGGAAGGGCGATCCAGTCCAAGATGTTTTCGCTCGCAGTGTATTTCCCTGTGAAGTCGAAGTCGCCGAAGCAGCAGCACTGGACCTAGTTGCCGCGGCACTGGCGCTGGCACTGGATAAACTGGCACTCAAACTGGCAGCAGCCTTGGGGAATGCTCCGCCTTCATAATAGGCGCAACCATCGGGTACGAAATCCTTCCAGCTGTCCCCCAGGCCTGTCTTATCGCCGAATTGAGAGAGGTTCTGCGCTTGGCCACCCAAGTCGGTGCAGTAATTGATATAGGTGTCCATTCCTGGGCATGCGTCGATGCACTGTTTCACAGGGATCAGGTCGTCCATCGTGTCGACGGCTTTGGGGTACAGCTCATTGACACATATCCTAGCACACCCATATGCAGGACAAGGTGGAGCTGCCAGATATGCAGGCCAGCCGGCATCGAAACCGTCCTGGAATGTGCCTGGCACCGGTTTGGTATTAGTCACATTGAACTCGCCCCAGTTGTTGGCATAATGGAGCGAAGAATTGCTGATATTATCATCAGTGGAGTTGTTCATGACATAGGGAATGGCAAAGCCAAAGTTCTGGGTATTGAAAAAGGTTGCGGCCAGATTATAACGGGGACCGTCCGGGCCTGCATCGCCAGGTATCTCGACCAGGAAGTTGGTGATGATGGTCTTCCCATCATTGGTGGCGGCGTTGGGATCCTGGACGAGCGGAATGCACTCGATCAAGCGGCAGACTGGCCCCGTCAGCGCACACTCGGTTTCTTCGCAGTCTGGTGGTGTGATGTCCTTGGCGAGAAAAAGAGTGACCGCATTCCAAGGGTTACCGATTGGGTCAGAGCTGAAAGTGTCGATGTACTTGGTGTAGTTGATTGACTTCACGAGGAGGGGTGTATCGGCGCGCACAGTCCTGTTGGTGCACATTCGGCTGAAGGAAATAGGATCATCGAGGTCACAACAGGCGTGTATGAAAGGCACGAACAGCAGGACCAGGCCCAGCCGCAGCCGAGGGAAAACGTGGAAGGATGCCATGTGATGCGTCTTCTCACTCCATCAGGATATCGAAGCCAAATGATGCAGGTCCTGGTACTCCGTACGGATAGATCGACTGAGGAAATGGCGATGTCAGTTTATTCGACGTGGAATTAAGTGGGCAGAGAAATTACTGGGAGCCGAGGCCTTATTAGTCTTCGCCCTTGCTTACCCCTGAATTGTTACAGATAAGCTCCGTGGAGAATAGGCGGATATTGGCACTGTAAGGCCTCAAGTTAGGGAGGCTGGGAAAAGTCTCCGTGGGTGCGTGGAGAGCCTGTGGCCACTGACCAATGAACCAACCTAACCCAACTAGCTAACCGAGTCTGGGGGCCGAATGCCCTTCCCAGGTTTGAGTTGGCAGTTAACAAGGCTGGCTTCGTGGGCAGCAGCTTTTCGCGTGGATTCGGGCAAGCCAATGCCAGCAAGGAATAGAGCTCAAGAATAGGAATGATGCTTGAAAGAGACATCGATGCAAAAGCCATGGAGGGTAAGATCCAAAAGAAAATGGTTTCGGTTTGTGAGGGTGTGAGGAAGCGCGGGAAGGGCTGGAAAGCCAAGTTGCGGCACTTACTACTTACACACGTACAGAGGTACATAAGTGCTGTGGGCATAGGCAGGGACTGAGGTACTTACTACTCCGTACTGTGGATCGCAAACCAAGAAATGCGCGCTGGCGAAGGGCCAAATTCCTTGCAGGCCCTCATTGTCAATGCAACTGAGTTGCTCTGCCCATTTGCCGCACTTGCTTCTGTGAATGGTCCGGAATCGGACTTGGTTTGTTAGAGATTCATTCCAAAGGCCACATATTACAACCTCGAGATAAATCAATGCACATATGTCATGTTCAGCATCATGAGTATGTATGTATCTCTGCCCCAGCAATGGCTATGCAACATATTAACCCACGCAAAAGGTACCAGGACCACACAACCGGGCACATCCAATTTTATGATTGTGCCGTTCGTCTGCCCTTCCTATTGCTGGAAAGTCCCATAAGCAACTGCACAGGAGCTCAGGGACTACCACCAGTTTGCGACGCGCAGGACAATGAACTATTTACTTATCTATACAGAATGACAAACGGCAGCCTTGTCCGCTGCATCACACCTTTCCAAAAAGCGTTAGTGTCCACCCTTTTCCAACCAGCCTCGCCCCTGCCAATTATGCCTATATCATTATCTCTCCCTTGAGAAGATACCAACAAAGAAGATTGGGCTGTAGTCGCCACACAAACAGAAACAAGATTGTTATTGGATGGGTTCTGGGTGTCTGAACCCGCTCACAATATGGCACAGGTTCAAGTTCCTCGTCGGCGCGGCGATGAAGTAACCATGCGGCCATGTTATTTCTTAGCTCAAAAAAGAAGACCATCACTCGTCGAGCAAGTCCAAACTCTCGAATTCCCAGTCGTGTAACACCCAGGGCCTGCTAATTCCTAGGTCGATGTAGTTGGGCAGCTTACCAGCTTTGACACCTGAGAACTACAGCTTCAAGTCCCATTCTACGAGTAAATCTCGCCTTTCCTTCGAGCAGTCAAACCCAAGGCCCAGCTGATGGCCACCTTCGGGTATACAGACTTACTCATATTGAACAGGCACCTCTTGAAATCGAGCCCAATTATTCAAATTTACTCAGATTCTCCGGTCTCGGCAGATCAGTCGCTCCAAGCCTTTGATCAACCCTACCCTAGCTTGGCTCCTATTTCGGTAAGCCAAAAACAACACTCCTGCCCTACGAGATGCAGGAATACACCAGAAGCTTCACTAATTCTGACACAGCAGCCCTCCTTGTATATGAAGAAGTAAGAGCAGTATGGCTGACACAACACCCTCCCCACAATCACGCCTTTCATGTATGACTCTAGTCGTAATTCAATCATCTTGGACAAAGACAAGCGAATACTACGAGTCCGAGCCAAACCAATCTTTCCACGACGACGCATTTGAGCGGGAAGTTAGCTCTTTCTACGATGATAACTTCCCAAGCGCTCTTGGCTATGAAGCCCTTACCCACATGGTCAAAGTGTACCACAAATATACCAGTGGCAACCTACGAATGCAACGATGGGTCGCGGAACTCCACCGTCGTCACGACCTTACGGAGATTTGGAGAGCAGGTGGGGGACTGATTCTGTTCGACAGTCTCGACGAAATCCTTGATAATGTTGACATCATTGACCGCATGATTGATGACGCCCCCAACGCCTACGTAGCTAGTGCCTGTGCTGTCCAAACTGGAGCAATGGAAGTCGACGGCTCCGAGGAAGCAGACATTGCGGAGAGCGGTGAGCCCGACGAGCAGGAGGATGAGAACGAAGAAATCGAGGAGAGCGGCGAAGAAGCCACTACAATTCCAGCTCTCCCACCCGCGCGAGAACATGGCCTCACCAAGCGCTTCGACATCGACGAGAAGTCAAGGGAATACGCGTACCAATGCGATCGCTGCAAACACGTCGTGCGAACTCGCTCCCGGCTGGTACAGCACATGCTTGAGAGATCCAACCGACTAGGCTTCGAAATCGTCCAAGTCCTTAAAGACGAAATGGTCTGGCGAGCGGTGGACAGCGCTGGAAATGCGTACTCGGGTGCTATCGAGGCTGCGAATCCTGAGGGACGCCTTCAGGTCTACGAGAAGAGTCATATGAAAATCCCCCATCCTTGTGATAACGTTGTGAAAATGAGTCTCGTTCAGCCCCAGGCTGGGAAGAAGTCCACAGCGAACGGCACCCAGCTGAACGAAGCTGTTCTCACAAAGCAAATTCAGCGGCATCTTAGACTCGCGGGGGAGAATCTCGAATTGCTCAAAGCGCTACGGTGACGATAGACCATCGAATCCGGGCCGAGCGACCACCACTCACAATAGTCCTTGTTCCATACCATCCAACTTCCGGCGAGTTCTTGGTCGCTGGATAGCGTGGGCACCGTGCTGTCAAATGAGGTTTCTTGGTAATGTATCAAACAGCGTGTTGGAATCACAAGGGAGGGTGTCATGGGAAGGGCACTTCCGGGGGGGCTGGCCCCTTTACCTCTTTCCTCACAGGTACTCATTGATCAGAGCTTGAACGAAAGGCATCCAGATCTGGGACCTCGATAGAGCCTGTTCTTCTCTAGAAGTCCTTTAACGCCCAATTTTAACTTGACCGTTCGCGATCTCGAGAAATACGGTCGACAGGTATGAAGCACACGGATACCTCCATCAAAGGAGACGAGAAAGCAAGCAATACCGCTACCTCCCTCACACCCCTCGGTCCATCTTACGCAGCATCAAGCCTGGATGGAATCAGATTGATAGCACAATAATACCTCGTGAACCTGAAGACGAGAGAACGAAGATACACACTGTTGGGCCCAGCCAGAGTGGCGCGATCATTCCTGTGCCATTGATTGTCAGCTATTTATCGGGCCGGTGGGACAATCGAAGTGACTCTGGAGATCACCACTCACACCAAAAGGTCTTGTTCTTGTTCTTGTTCTCATGATTATGCTCCTCTTTATGAGAGCCGGCCGCTGGGGTCACTGATCCGTCGGAAAGACATCGAGCTTACTTACCACCCGCGTCCATAGATACCACAACAATGTGCATTACTTTATGAATCTTTGCTTTGTATGTATATATGCGTGTTTCCCTGCTTACTTACTTGTGTGATTGACCTATGCCGTCTCCCATCCTCATCGAACCTCATCCTCGTCTATCGTTCATTATCTCCATCACCGCCCGTTCATTCCAGCGCGGCCGCCCTCCCTCTCACGTCGTCTATGGTGGAGTCCCCGCCGCGGTCGACACCAACGGATCATACGTATCATTCCCGTACGCATCGCCGCCATAGTCGAGATAGCCATTGATGTAGGGCGGCTGTGGGAATCGAGCAAGGATGGAGCTGGCATTGCCAAACACCCACACCGTCTGCATGCCCATGGTCATGTGCGCCAGGATGTGGCAGTGCATCATCCAGGCGCCGACGTCTTCTTCGGTGACGCGGATCCGCCACGCGCGCCAGCCCGCCGTCGTCTGCGGCACACCGGACGTCGCGTACCGGTGCAGCATCGTCGTGTCGCGCCGCGCCGGCCTGTAGTTGGCGAAGCGTGCCTCGTTCGCTGTCGCGTTGTAGGTCCCGTTCCTAGCGAGACGGGGATCGGGTGGTTAGCGACAGGAGTCCAAAACAGAAACAGGGTCTTGACACGGCTTCTAGGATGTAGACTTACCCTGAGCCCAGGTCGAAATAGTGTTTTCCGTGAGCGTGCCACGGATGGCTGTCCCACCCGCCAGTTGGCCCGGAGTTGCTCTGCCAGACGATGTCGAGGACTTCGCCCGGGAGGGCCGGGAAGGCGTTGCTGTACGGATCCCAGCCGCCGTTCTCCAGCGCGGCCGTGTAATTCGGTGTTTGGCCGGTAAGGTAAACTTGCACTAGATAGGGAAGGCTTCTGTTTGCCTCTCGCTCCTCGGTCTGCCAGACAAGACCGTCTTGCCTAGACAGGGTTCAATAAGATCAGTATAATGTACTCTTGTGCAGAGAAACCGAGAAAAAAAGGGCAGCCATCACTACACGCAAAGGATAAGGGACACTCACGCCCACTCCAAAGTGCCATTGATTGTCCTGTTGACATAAGCTCCCTCTCTGATCACCTGTCGCATCGTGATGGTTACAGTTCGCGTGACTTCAGATAGAGTCGGGAATGATTCGGTCTCATGCAAAGCTTCCAGTGCATACTCAGCCCAACTTGTGATAGCTGAGACATTTCGAGGAAGGGTGACTGGGCTAGTTGTAGGCAGTGCGGTTGGGAGATCCGAGCCAGGGAGATCGTAATGTAGCAATGCATAGCCCGTTACATTTGTCGGTCTGTCTCTGCTTTCATACCGGAGCCAGTAATTCGTCTTGTTTGCGGATGCGAGTTCGGTTTCGGTTTTGGTCTTCAGCAGGATGCTGAATCGTTGTCCACTGCCGAGCTGGAGATGGTCGGTACTCCAAGGCTTTGTATACTCTCCATCTGCCTCAATGATAGTCAAGTTGTCGTGGTCCTCGATTCCGAGGGTGACAAACGAGAGAGCAGTTCCACTGATGAATCGGAGTCGATATGTCGTAGCCGGTTTGACGGTAATTACGTACGGCGTGCAGGATGGATCAGAAGCATTATTGAACGACGAATTGCCACTCATACCGTTAATCTCGATGGATTCTGGTTCGCCGGACCATTTGAATGGATTCGCCACGAGACCGTCCTCAATACTCGAGTCGTTTCTGGGAAAATAGTCCTGAATGAACAAGGGAAGATCATGGTCGTACCGATAGGGGATGGCATTCTGATCCTCAACGATGATCACTCCTTGCGCCGTGTTCGCTTGAAACCCTACGTGGGAATGATAGAAGTATGAGCCAGCATCGCCGACCCTCGGTGTGATCGAGTAGTCGAAGAACCCAAATGGAGCAATCGGCCACTGTGAGACCTGTGGTGTTCCATCTGAGAAAGGCGCCGTACGCTGACTTAATCCATGCCAGTGCTGAAGTCCGAAAACATCAGGTGTAAGTTTGGATACTACGAATAGTAACACTAGATGCTTACCACAGTGAGATTCTCATTCTCAATATGATTGTAGACTCTGACCCAAGTCGTGTAGTTCTCCTTGAGGGAGAGCGGCGGCCCAGGGCTCGTGCCGTTGAAAATCACCGAATACCGTTGCTGACAATTAATTGTGATCCCGGCGGCTGTGGCGACCAGCACGTAATCAGGACTCAATTGAGGATCGGGCGCATAGGCGGCAACATGGCACGCTAGGGACAGAAACCCAAGAACTACCTTGAAAGCAATCGCAAGCATTGCGACAGATGAAACGGATTGCAAAGCCAACTAGGCTCCAGCTCTGACCGTGAGGGCCATCTCGGCTATTTATTTGGGCATGGGGTTCAGAAGCGGGCGCTGCTCACTGCTCAGGGCTGCACATATGCGAGAAGCTATGGTAAGCCTGCAAAGAGATCTGCAGATCGACAATGTCAGCCTGTGGCCGAGCGGGTGCACGAGGTGTAACACATATCCGGCTGATTGCGTCGATCCCGTGGCTGAAGCTTTGGGGCTCGATCGCGTTTACCGGACATAGCTGGCAACTTCGATGGAGCCACGGCTCTCGTGCAGTACAGAGTACCACTAAGCGGGAAGTCAGTGTGAAGCTCGGGCATCATTGAATGGATTCCAGTTTCGGTCCGCTAGGATTGCCTTATTCCGCCAAATTGTGGTCCTGCGGGATGAAGGCAGGATGGCAGGATGGCCGGATGGCCGGACCTTTTGAAGTCCAATTTA
>Ga0105239_10004837_pt1 | contig 15944 bp, 6 predicted proteins | sample KBSC44metaG_FD_92761 | JGI IMG/M metagenome (GOLD analysis project Ga0105239, IMG submission 92761) | Corn rhizosphere microbial communities from Kellogg Biological Station, Michigan, USA - KBS C4-4 metaG | ecosystem: Host-associated > Plants > Roots > Rhizosphere > Soil | place: Michigan, USA...
CAAGGAGGATTATAAGCTGCATCATCCCAAGGGTAAGAAATCGAATTTTGGGTACAGGCTGGATACACCTGATCGCCTGGGCAAGGCAGGTATTTATAAAATGGGATTAGGGGTACTCATCGGATTGGAAGATTGGCGGACGGATAGTTTTTTTACCGCTTTACACCTGCAATACCTGGAGAGGACGTACTGGCAAACGAAGTATTCCCTTTCTTTTCCCCGGCTTCGGCCCCATGTGGGCGGGCTTCCTCCGAAGGTGGAAATGACCGACCGGGAATTGATCCAGCTTATCTGTGCCTATCGTCTACTGGATGAAGAAGTGGAATTATCTCTTTCCACCCGGGAGAGTCCTGTATTCAGGGACCATGCCATCCGGCTGGGTATTACCTCCATCAGCGCCGGCAGCCGGACCAACCCGGGCGGCTATGCGGTGGATACCGAGTCTTTAGAGCAGTTTGAGATACATGATGACCGCAGTCCTGCGCTCATTGCAGAGATGATACAGCAGCAAGGGTATGCGCCCGTGTGGAAGGACTGGGATAAGTCGCTGCAATGATCAAGCCGGCAGTTTTGTCTTCGGAAAACCACATTTTGACGCGTATAATCACTCGATTTTTTTAATACGAGCATTAAAATTATCTCGTAAAAATACTAACGGATTTTATGCACGCTTTTTGTTAAAATATACACGGTTATTGGTTATGGCGACACGCTCATGGTGAATTCCTGCATCTTCTTTTTGCGATATTTCTTTCTGGTATTAACAGACCAGGATATCAGCAGCTATAGGTTCGTTTAATTTTTTTCTCTAGTTTGCCGGTGCATTTAATCCTGCCTGCACTAGCACTAACATACCTTTTAACACCAAACCGTTTACCATGCAACTGAAATTCATCCTCACAAGAGCTGGAGAGTTATTGTCTATATCGATATCTCCCAGCTAAGCTATACTTCCTTTCTACATTTTCGTCCATTTACTCTTATCAATTACTGAGCTATGAAATGTTTTTATTTATGTTTGGCGGCATCGCTATGCCTTTCTCTTAACCTTTGTGCGCAAACTAGCTGGTCTACATCCGGTAATTCCGGTACGGTGGACAAGGTAAATTTTGTAGGTACGACCGATAATGTGCCGTTGAATTTTCGTATCAATAATGTAAATGCGGGGAGGATTGATAGCGCCACTGGCAATGTTGCATTGGGGTTCAGAGCTCTTGACAGCTTTACTACGGGGAAATCAAATACCGCCATTGGATACCAGGCATTAAAGTCGAGCAAAACAGGTGGAAACAGTGTAGCTGTGGGTAATAATTCCCTGATGAGTTTGCTTGGTGGCGGTTCAAATGTTGCCGTTGGTAACAATGCTCTTGGTCAAAGTACAAACTGCATCGCATGTGTGGGGGTTGGATATAACTCCCTCCTCAGCGTATCCGGCACTTTTAACGTTGGTATCGGTCAGGCTACCCTTAATCAGGCAGCAGGGAACTCCAATACAAGTGTTGGTAATGCTGCAGGAAATGGTTTGATTACAGGATCGAATAACACTTTCATCGGAGTGTCTTCAGGGGGAGCTATACCTGCTTTCTCCGGAAGTAATAACACCTTTATTGGCAAGACGACAGGGCTACCCGCGACCATCAACAATAATATTATCATCGCTGACGGCACGGGTAATCGAAGGATCAATGTCGACTCTCTAGGCAACTTTATGGTCAATACAACCGTGCCACTCGCAAAAAGCACTTTTGCCGGCACCGGTTATTTCAGCGACACCCTGACTTCGAACAAAATGCTTTATGTCAAAGGTAGCGCTACCGACACGACCAGCTCCATGTTGGTGAAGAACAGCGCCGGGACAGAAGCGTTTCGTATCCTAAACAATGGAAATATTGGCATCGGTATTCCTTCCCCTCAGACCTCATTAGCTGTCGCAGGCACCATCAGCGCGAAAAAAGTAAAAGTGACGCAGACAGGCTGGCCAGATTATGTATTCAGCAATGAATACCACCTGCCGGACCTGACACAACTGGAAAAATATATTTTTCTGCATAAACATCTTCCCGGCATCCCAACTGCTGGCGAGATAGAAAAGGATGGGGCAGATCTCGGAGATAACCAGGCCGCCATGCTTCAGAAGATCGAAGAGCTGACCCTTTATGTCATTCAGCAGAACAAACAGATCGAACTTCTGAAACAGGAAAACCAAAAGCTGCTGTCCCTTGAGGCACAGCTGGATGATCTGAAAAAAGAGATTCATAAGACGGCGGAGCAGACCAATAAGCAATAGAATTTTAAACCTGGAAAAAATTTATGCACAGAAAACTTTTCCTGCTTGCTATAACTTTTATAGCAGCAACCAACCTGTATAGCCGAACGGTCTTTCCGGGAGACACTTCCGTGGTCGGTCAATCAATATCTATCGATCGGCTAAATCAAAAGGCGCTGAAAAAACTGGATGAAAAATATGGCAGCATGGAAAAGGCTGTAGACAGGCAATCTATGAAATTGCTCAACAGGATGGAAAAGCAGGAAATGCGTCTGCAAAAGAAGCTTCAATTGAAGGACAGCCTGGCGGCCAAAGAATTGTTTGCGGGCACCAGGGCCAGGTATGAAGCACTGAAAGCAAAATTGCAATCCCCTGTTACAAAGCTCGTTCCCCGGCCTTTGCAGGAATATATTCCCCGGCTGGACAGTTTGCAGACGGCTATACATTTTCTGGGACAGCATGGAACCATCTCCGATATCTCCTCCGATAAGATGCAAATGCTGAACCAGCAGCTGCAGCAATTTCAGGGAAGAATGCAACAGGCGGGGGAGATACAGGAATTTATCCGGCAGCGGGAACAACAACTGAAGGGACGGTTGATACAATATGGAATGGGCAGCCAGCTACTTAGTATCAATAAAGATATTTATTATTACCAGCAAAGGTTAGCAGGCTATAAGAATGTGCTTGAGGACCCTGATAAACTGGAAGAAACAGTCCTTGGCATAGCCAGGCAATTTCCTGCCTTTCAATCCTTCCTGCAGCGAAACAGTTATCTCGCTCAACTGTTCCCTATGCCGTCAAACTATGGTACATCGCAAGCGATTGCAAGATTGCAAACAGGTTCCGCAGTGGGAAACAGGATCGCGCAACAGATGGGAACCGCGAATCCCGGGGGCAATTCACAGCAATATCTTCAGCAGCAAGCACAGGCAGCTCAGGATCAACTGGCTCAATTAAAAAATAAGGTGGAGAAGCTGGGAGGTTCCAACAGTGATATGGAACTGCCGCAGTTTGAACCTAATAGCCAGAAGACAAAACGGTTTATGCAAAGGCTTGAATATGGCTTTAATATACAGAGCCAGCAAGGCTCCAGTTTTTTGCCGGCCACCAGCGATGTAGCGCTGACAGCAGGGTTCAAATTTAGCGACAAAATCAGGCTGGGCGTAGGTATAGCTTATAAGGTAGGCTGGGGAAATGGGTGGAACCATATCGCCTTGAGCAATCAGGGGATAGGATTAAGAAGCTATGTGGATATTAAGGCAAAAGGAAGTATCTGGGTGACCGGAGGCTTTGAGTACAACTACCAGCGTGAATTTGAAAAATTGGCACAAATCAGGAATCTGGATATATGGCAAAAGAGCGCACTGATCGGTGCAACGAAGAAATATAAAATAGGGAAAAAAACAGCTAACCTGCAATTGCTTTATGATCTGCTGGCTGCTTACCAATTGCCGCGAGTCCAGGCATGGAAGTTCAGGATTGGATATGTTTTTTAGTAGGGTATCCTATGTATCACTTACCGTTTAAAATATTAGAAGTTTAGCATGAAATCATTTTTCAATCTTAGTTCAGGTCTTTTTGGGGGAATTGCTATTAGCTGCTTTTTAATAGCGTGGGTGAATCTCAATGGATATGGCCAGGATCTGCCAAAAGTCATTCAGCCATCTCCTGAAGCTTCAGCTTTATTCAGATTTATGGATTACCCGATGGATTATTCCACCGGTCTTCCACAGATCAGTATTCCCCTTTATGAAGTGAAAAGCGGGAGTTTAAGCGTGCCGATCAGTATCAGTAATCATGCCTCCGGCCGGAGAGTAAATGACCAGGATGGACCGATAGCCCTGGGCTGGAGCTTAAACGCCGGAGGAATGATCTCCAGGACTTCCTATGGATCGGCGGATTTCGGGACGCCGACCTATGGAACCTATAATTTTCCGTATCCATTTAAGACAACCGGACTAACCAACAGCGATGTTCAATATTTGGGCAAGATTGCCCATTATGATAATGTGGATGCCAATCTATTGCCCTGGACGGAATCCGAATATGATGTGTTTTCTTATTCTATTGGCAGTGGCGGCGGAAAATTTGTCTTTAAAGATAATAATGGTGTAAAAACCGCTGCGCTCCTGCCTTATAAGCCTTATATCATTACGCCTTATTATACTTTTCAGGGGTTGAGCGGTATAGATATCACGGATGATAAAGGAACGCTGTATAAATTTCTGGCTACAGAGTTTTCAGGGGCCAGCAGTGACAATATTGTGACGGGGCTGGCGATAAAGCAGATGATATCTGCTGATAAAATAGATACCATTAATTTTAAATATACAGGCTTTGGGGAATGGCGGTTATCATTTAGCCAGCAAAGAATATTGATTGGTAATTGGGCGATGGATCAGGAACCCTACCCATCTCCGGCAGAGGCGGAATATACTGTGGAAAATAGTGATCAGGGATTTTATCAGATTGCCCGGTTAACAGAAATAGATTTTAAACAAGGTAAGGTCTTGTTTAACCTGGTCACGGGAAGTGATAAGATTGCCAATATCCAGGTGATGAATACCAACAATGAAATTATCAAGACCATACAATTCAACCGGTCTCAGTTGGACTATTTCACCCAGGGAGGAGCTTCCGGCAGTCCAAATATGACCCAGATCAATAATAAATTAGACAGTCTCGTATTTAAAGACAATACCGGAAACTCTGTCGAGAACTATTCTTTTCAATATTATCTTGGCCCCAGCCCTTTAGATCTCCATAGCTGTGACTGGTGGGGCTTTTACAATGCATCCGGGATGATAAATATGATCCCGCAATATACACTCACAGGTTTTGGAGGAGGATCAGGGACTGTCATTGACGGAGGGAGTGATTACAACAGGGAGCCTAGCCTTTCCGCGTTAAAAAGCGGTGTGCTTCGAAAGATCATTTACCCCACAGGAGGGAGTACGGAATTCATTTATGAGAACAATCAATATGTGGACGCATCAAACAATATAAAGAATGGCCCCGGGTTGCGTATTGCCCAGATCAATACAGATGACAACCGGGGAACAATCAATACAAAGACCTATAAATATGGAGTGGCGGAATCCGGTTATGGATTCCTGGATCTGAAGCCCTCGATGAATACAATGTCTACCCAGGTAGCCTATGGTTTTTTTGCTTCCAACCAATTAAGCCCTAACAGGGCTGGCACCTATAGCCAAACAACATTCTATTCGGGGTTCGCCCCAGGGCTCAGCGCCATGGCGGACCGCCCGGTGATCTATACGGAAGTGGCAGAATATCATGGCACGCAAGCTAATAATATAGGTAAAACGGTGTATGACTATGACAATTTTGCCTGGGCGCCCTCAGGTATGTTTGTTTCCGGCGGCGGCGCCATGGTCCCTAAATATCATATTTATAGCTGTAATTATTGGAATAATCCGGTTTTAACCAAGCAGACGGACTATAAGGCAATTCAGGCGGCAGGCGCAATAAGCTATCAGAAGAAAAAGGAAACGTCCAATGCGTACACGATCACTAACATAGATGATGTGGCGGGTCTGCATGTGCAGCGATTATATGTTTTACCACAAAAAGGCATTCTTGGCCCGGGAGTAGATGTTGAAAGATGGGCCGCACTGTACCAATCCATGAATGTCTACACTTTCAGCGATTATCATATACCCGTCGGGGTTAAAAATCTGACCTCCACTACGGAATCGCTTTATAATGACGACGGCAGCGCAGTTGTCAATACTGTATCGTACTCCTATAACACAAAGCAGTATCTAGCGCAGAAAACGAGTAATACCTCCGACGGAGCTGCTATTAGCACACAGATAACATATCCATTTGATTATACCGGGAACGCCGTGTTAACTCAAATGACAGATCCCTCCCACAATATGTTAAACTTTCCTATTGAACAGAATGAGTTCAGGAATTCTACACCGATCAAAGGGATAAGAACCAACTATTCTAATTTTCAAAACCGGTGGGGCCTTGCCAATCCCATGATCCTTCCACAAACCGTCGATGTAAAAAAGGGAACGAACGCCTATGAGACCAGGCTCGTTTACCAGGATTATGATAAAAAAGGTAACCTGACCTCGGTAGCTAAACAGGGCGATCTGTCACATGCTTATATATGGGATTACAATTACAGCTATCCTGTGGCGGACATTGCAACTCCTTTTGGAAGTTCGTCTATTGCCTATACCAGCTTTGAAGCGGATGGTTCTGGTAACTGGATAGTTCCCTCTACTCTTAGAGACAACACTTACGCTTTTACCGGAAAACAATCTTATAATTTAAGTAATGGCGCTATTTCTATAGCCCAAAATGGTTTAGATCCCACTATATGGTATACCCTTTCCTATTGGAGTAAAAACGGGATGTACCAATGTCCGGATGCAAGTTCGGTGAAAACCGGCGGCACGATAAACGGATGGACATACTATGAAGCACGGGTTTTTGTCTCTTCATCGGGTACTACCTCGATTAGTGGTTCAGGACTCATTGATGAAGTGCGTTTATATCCTGAAAAAGCCCAGATGACAACCTATACCTATACCCCGCTTGTCGGCATGACAAGCAGTTGCGATGCAAGCAATAAAGTGACTTATTATGAATACGATGGCTTTGGAAGATTAAAACTCATCAGGGATATCAATGGTAATATCCTGAAGACATTTAAATATCAATATCAATCCACCACCCCTTAATAATATGTGTTCATTTCCATATAATAGTTTACTTATGAAGAAAGAATGGATAAGGATATTAGCGTTCATTATTTTGTTCTTGCCGACGCAAGGATTTATGGGCTATGGACAAGTGTACGTGGCAGGCCCCTCGTGTGTTGTGCCGGCAACAGAATACCAATACAATATTAGCTGTAACTGGGCAGACACTTCTCAAATACAGGTATGCATTACGGGAGGGATCATTGCCGGTTCAGGAAATTCCTGCTATAACGGACCCCTCTTGCGGATGGTTAGGGTGGTGTGGAACGATACGACTGCGGGTAGCATCTATATAAGTTCCCACGCAGAGACTGGTACGTTGAATGTCAATTTGACCCATGTTTTGCAGGGAGGTAAGATCGATTCAACGGTTGCCGTACAGGTAATTCAGTCAGGAACTATTCCCTCTGCCATCCAATGCAATGGAGCAACAGGTGGAAGTTGCGTGCCTGATTACCAATATCAGTGGCAGCAATCTTCAGACAATATTGCCTGGAATGATATTCCCGGTGCCAATGACGCCCTGTTAACCATTTCAGCCGTCGTTAATAGTACTGTTTATTATCGGAGGAAAGTGACGGAGCCCGGCTCTGAGAATGAGGCATATTCGGATGTTGCCATGGTAGTAGTAACCGCGCCAAATCCTTAAGCAAACCATTTCTTCTATCTAATTAACCCCAGCTATGCTAAAAAAGCTGCCTATATTCCGGATGGTATTTTTTCTGATGGTTTTACTCTCATCGAAGAGTGAAGCCTTTTCTCAGGTGTCCATTTCCGGCCCAAACTGCGTTGTTGCAGGATCAACCTATATCTATAATTACAACGGTAGTTATAACGGCTCAACCACTATGACATGGTGTGTTTCCAATGGCACCATCTTGCAGGCTTATGGTAGCAATATTACCAGTTCAGGGGGCTGTAGCAGCGGTAACGCCGTAGGGTCAATAGCCGTTAAGTGGACAAACCCCGGAAATGGGTCAGTAACTTTGAGCAGTTCCAATGGAAATGCTTCTCCATTGAGCGTTACTATTGTCAATGTGCTTGCTCCCGGAAGCATTACAGCTAATAAAACGCAGACTATAGGGTATAATACGGTCCCGGGTGCGATCAATTGTTCTGTGGCCATGTATGGCGCCTGTTCACCTTCTTATTCCTACCAATGGCAGCAATCAGCGGATAATTTAAGCTGGAACTCTATCGCGGGCCAGCCATCTTCGAGTCAGACCTCACAAAATTTTACTTTTACCTCCCCGCTGCTGACAACCACTTATTACCGTAGAGTTGTAACGGAAACGAGCACCAGTACTACCCTGTATTCCGATGTCGCTACCGTCTTTGTGACCCCTCCTTTTTCAACAACGACCATTTCCCCCGCAACACAAGATACCTATATTAACACCCCCCCGGCTTCTGCAATCAGCGGGCCGGCAGCCACCGGAGGTAATTGCGGTGGTAACTATACCTACCTATGGGAAAGCTCTACAGATGGATGGGCTACTCATTCAACAGTGACCGGCGCCACCGCATTGAGCTATTCACCCGGAGGCTTGACGCAGACCACCGCATTTAGACGAAAAGATATGTGCGGCACCGCTTATTCTTATTCTAATGCCAGTGTTGTAAATGTTTATAACCATTTGTCACCGGGCAGTCTCACCGCTTCCGTCACTACCATCACTTATAATACCGATCCGGGGAATTTGGTAACAACCGGGGCAGCCGGCGGTATCTGTTCACATATCAGTTACCAGTTCCAGAAAAGCATCGATGGTATCAATTTTACCGATGCGACTAATCCAACTTATAGCCTGAGCTTTGACCCGGGAAAACTGACGGCGCCCACCTATTTCCGATGTAAATATATCTGCGGGGAAACAACTATATCCAATATAGTGTTCATAAACGTAAACCCACAGGTATTCCCGGGTACGATATTCCCGGGCAGCATAGTTATTCCGGTAAATACCAGTCCCGGCCAACTTTATGTAGATGCGGCCACCGGCGGAGCCTGCAATAATAATTTCGGATACCAGTGGCAACAAAGCTCCAACGGCCAGGCGAATACCTTTACTGACATACCTGGGGCCATACAACAGAGCTATACGCCCAACAATCTGTCCGCAACTACGTATTATCGCCGTAAGGTTACCTGTGGAACAGATATTTTATATACAAATGTCTGTCAAGTCAATGTAAATAATATACCTGCTTTGTATAACTATATACAGGTAAGAAGTATTACTAAACCCGGTATTGCCGATGAAACCAGCGCCGAGCAACTGTCGGACCCAAAAGATGTAGGTCAGTCGACACAATATTTTGATGGATTGGGGAGAGCTATTCAAACTGTAAGCCGTCAATCCAATCCTACTATGAATGATTTGGTGACTTTCAATGTGTATGATGCCTTTGACAGAGAACCCATCAAGTATTTGCCATATGCTGCTACGGGGACCGATGGAAAATATAAACCTACTCCTTTCCCCGACCAGAAAACATTTAATAGTACCCAATTCCCTAATGAGCAGTTCTTTTATAGCCGGGTGGATTATGAATCCTCCCCCTTAAACCTTGTGCTTGCGACCTATGCTCCCGGAAACAGCTGGACAGGAAGCAACCGGGGTGTTGCTGCCAAATATTGGAGCAATACGGCTATCGATGCAGTCAGGATCTGGACGGTCACAGAGCCTGGAAGTATGTACAGTTTCGGTAGCTATGCTTCTTCTGCCGTTTATCCGCCAGGTTCTCTCTATAAGTCTGTTACCATCGATGAAAACGGTAAACAGGTGATTGAGTTCAAGGATCTGCAGGGGAGGGTTATCTTGAAAAAAGTACAATTGAACGCTTTGGCAGATGATGGAACCGGCAGCGGCTATCCTGGCTGGCTTTGTACTTATTATATTTATGACGATTTTAATAATCTACGGTGCGTTGTTCAGCCAAAAGGAGTGAACCTGTTGGCTGCCAATGGCTGGGATATGAGCGCTCTGGGGGGAGCCATTCTTAATGAGCAATGTTTCCGGTACGAATATGATACGCGTAACCGCATGATCATGAAAAAAGTGCCAGGATCCGGTGAGGAGTATATGGTATACGATAAGCGGGACAGATTGGTATTTACGCAGCATGCCAATATGCGTGGTAACAATCAATGGTTGGGTACCCTTTATGATAACCTTAATCGGCCTGTACAAACCGGCATGCTTACCTATTCGAGCGGACCTGCGGCCTTACAAAGCTATGTAACCGCGAACACAGGTAATAACAGTACTAATTACGATCCGCCGCAAGTGGTAACCGGTACTGGTGAATCTACCATAGTGCCGAGCCTGTTTATAAATACAAGGACAATAAGATCGCTTTATCAGGCCACAAACAGTATTGATTTTCAGGGAGAGTTTGAAAGCGAGGACGGTGCGGAATTTCTGGCCGAGATCGTAGCGGGTGATGGATCTCCTTTTAGCAATACTGTTGCAGTGAATGATAACCCCCTGCCAACGGGCGTGTTCATACCTCTTACCGTTACTAATTATGATGACTACAGTAATACTACAAAAACATACGATAATAGTAATAACAGCAAATTAGATCAGGGTTCTGGTCTTTACCCGGAAACATTGCCGGCTTCCCGCAGCATCCTGACAAAAGGCATGGTAACCAGTACTAAGGTGAGAGTAATAGAAAATGCGAATGATCTTACACAAGGCGCCTGGTTAGAAAATGTCAGCTTTTATGACGATAAGGGCAGGACGATTCAGGTACAAAACGGAAACTACAAGGGGGGATTGGATATAACGAGCAACCGGTATGATTTTGCCGGTAGAGTAGTTAGCAGCTACCAGGTACATAACAATGCATCCGGCAATACAAGCAATCTGCGTATTAAAACCAATCTAGATTATGACCATGCAGGCAGGGTAATGGAGGCGAGGCAAACCATTAATGACGACGCATCTAAAACAAGGGTATCGGCTCGTAATACCTATGATGCACTGGGGCTGTTGGTAAACAAAAAGATCGGAGAGAAGACAGATATAAATGGCGCTCCCCTGCCGGGCCAGTTCCTGGAAGATCATGATTATGATTATACGATCAGGGGCTGGCTAAAAGGAATGAATTGGTATAATAAAACGAACGGAACATTTGTTTCACAAGTTAACTATCAGAACAATAAGTGGTTCGGGATGGACCTCAGTTATGACAATGGGTTCAGTAGCAAGCAATATAATGGAAATATAGCCGGAATGCGCTGGTCTACAGGGGACGATAACCAACAAAGGGCCTATGAGTTTGGATATGATGCGGTAAACAGGCTGCTATCAGCGGATTTTACGCAAAACTTTGGCGGGACCTGGGCAAAGACCGATCCGGGCAACAGCAATTTTACCATCGACTTTAGCATGAAAATGGGAGACGGTCTGGATCCTACTTCAGCTTATGATGAAAATGGCAATATCCTGAAGATGCAACAAATGGGCTTGCAATTAAACAGCAGCAGTCTAATAGATAAGCTGACCTATACCTATTACAGCAACAGCAATAAATTAAAGAGTGTAGTAGACGGCGTAAATAACCCGCTTACCCAATTGGGAGACTTCCGAACCTCTCAAGGTCACCCTCAGACAACTTTAAAGACTAATTACTCGGCCAATTCTTCTTCAGTGGACATTAATACCATCCTTGACTATGGGTATGACGTAAACGGCAATATGATCACCGATCTAAATAAGAATATCAGCGGCGCTACAGGATTGGACCAGACCAGCGGAGGAGCTATTGTATATAACTATCAAAACCTGCCCTACCAAATTGCTGTAAACAATGATGACGGTACCAGCAAAGGTGTGATCACCTATATTTATGATGCTGCAGGGGGAAAACTGGAAAAACGCACCAGTGAAAATGCCTTTACTACGAATAACAATACCGCCAAACAAACGGTTACTACTTACCTGGGAAGCTTTGTCTATGAAAACAATGTACTGCAGTTCTTTGGCCACCAGGAAGGGCGGGTAAGAGAAAAAAGAGATGCTACCGGAGCTTCATTGGGATATGTTTACGATTATTTTTTAAAGGATCACTTAGGTAACACACGAATAGTACTGACTGATGAATACCAGCAAGACGTATATCCGGCGGCCACGCTGGAGGCCAATACAGCGGCCTTGAATATAGAAAAGAGTTACTATGATATCAAGGATGCCAATGTGGTCGATGCTTCTTCTATCCCGTCTTTTAGCGGAAATTCTGCCAATACTTATTACAATAACAATGGCAACCCTCCTTATAATACTAATCCCAGCTGCAATACAGGAGCCGCCAGCAGCAAATTATACCGGCTCAATGGCAGTACGGGTGACAAAACGGGTTTGGGCATTGCTTTAAAAGTAATGACCGGGGACAAGGTAGACATATGGGGGAAATCATATTATCATTTGAATACAGGCCAGACCCCTTCCAATACTTACCTGATCAGTTCAGCAATCAACAGTTTCCTGGCTGCGTTTGCCAATACACCTTTGTTGGCCGGCACGAAAGCAACAACGGCAGCAGCGCTGAGCGGTTCACCGGTAACGCCAGGAGAAGTAACCAACTTCGTAAACAATGTGCCGGCGCCAACGGGTTCGCCTAAAGCCTATATCAATTGGATCCTGTTTGATGACCAATTCCGGCCGGTGACACAGGGTAGTGGTTTTGATCAAGTGAGCGCCACCAGCGATGTCCCGAAGACGCATCAGCGGACGGTGAATATTAGTAAGAATGGGTATCTTTATGTATATTGTAGTAATGAGAGCGACGTGAACGTGTTCTTTGATAATTTGCAGGTGATTCATACACGGGGGCCGCTGTTGGAGGAAACGCATTATTATCCTTTTGGATTGACAATGGCGGGGATATCGGATAAGGCGTTGAAGGGTGGGTATGCGGAGAATAAGTACCGATTTAATGGGAAGGAGTTGCAGAATAAGGAGTTTAGTGATGGCAGTGGTCTGGAATTTTACGATTACGGCGCTAGGATGTATGATCAGCAACTTGGCAGGTGGCAAAAAAATGATGGCAAAGCTGAACTTTATTTCGCTACTTCACCATACGTCTACGCTCTTAATCAGCCTACTCACGCAATAGATCCTGATGGAAATCTCGTAATCTTTATCAATGGTATGCACGGGGGGAGTGGAGGTTCTTCTTCTTATTGGACTGCCTCAAACTATTACACCATTAGGCAGAGTAAATATGCCCCAATTCCGAACGGGTATCATTTGACGGGCTGGACTACAACCGGGTATGCTGATTATGGAAAAGATAGAAGGTTTGACAAAGAAGTTATGGATCAATTACATGACCATAATTCATTATACCTTGACGGCGCAATAGGTGGTGGTTTAAGTTTACTTAATATGTTTGCTCCTTTAACTCCGGCAGTTAGGTATGATATTGGAAAAAACCAAGCGCTGAAAGATGCCCCAACGCTTATTGCTAATCTGGCAAGAGATAAAAGTGGCAACATCACAGAAACGATCAAAATTATTACCCATAGTATGGGCGGTGTCTATGGAAGCGGTTATTTAGCAGGTTTGAAAAAATATATAAAAACTTTACCCAAAGAAATACAAATGCAAATAAAAATTACTTTGGTAGCAGACTTTGACCCTTTTCAGGCAGGCTCCATAACAGCAGACCCTGACATTAAAACGAAACAATACAAGCATGCTAATTCTTGGAATATCGCTGGTATGGGGTGGCTGGCTAATGAAGATGAAAAAGGATTAGATGCTAAAAAGGATATTATTATTAATTCAGACCCAAGCACCGACCATTCAATACTTACATTCTTCAACGATATAAAGAATTTAGCAGAAGGTACATATAAATGGGATGGCAGTAAATGGGTAAAACAATAATCTATGAAGAAAAATCAGATTGTATTTATTGCTGTATTACTTCTTTTGGGTTTGGTATACTGGTATTTTAGATTTGTCAATGGGTGGATGGAGTTCCGAAAGAATACAGATACACCAACTGAATACTTGAACCAAACAAAGATCAAAAGAGAATTTTACAAGAAAGATAGTATTGAGATATTAAGTCAATTGAATAGCTTCTTGATAAATCATGATGATTTTTTTTATAGCAAAGCTTATTTTGATTCTACAGAGTTAATAATTGATAGTATTCTTTACAGTTCGGACTTTAATAAGTTAGCTGTGCTGGTGATAACAAAAAATCCAACATACAGGCAATTAGCACCAGATAAAAATCATGATTGGTATTACGATGCAACATCCTATATAGGTATTAGACAAAATGATACAATTGCTTTAAGTTGGATAGGGCCTAGTCTTACTAACTCTTATAGCGAACAGGATATATCGAATGATATAAGAGAAGCTTGTTTTAGAACATTTGTTACAAAAGAAGGGGGTGAAGCGTATGCGTATAATATGAATGACAAGCGGTTTTGGAATTGTCCCATTTGGAAAGAAATAGAAGAGAAAAAAATAAAAAGGAAAAAGTTTGAGGAAGAGAAAAAGAAGCATCCGGAAAATGTGTACGAGCCTAAAAAGTAATTTTCAAAGAGAGGCTGCCCATTGAGAAGAATCACTTCTATCCCTTTGGACTACGAGGACGAGGATATCCGATAACGCGTTGAAATCTCAATACGCTCAGAATAAATACCGATCCAATGGAAGGAACTGCAGCCTGCAGATCAAGAACCATTCTGCCCTTTCTGTTTCGAGAATAGCCAGGGCTTCCTTATTGAAAGAGGAAGTATTTGCCAAACTTAAATGAAAGGTCATCTGTAAATCAATGCTTTACGTCAATATACGAAGATTATCAAGTGCCCAGCTATAGAACATATCCGTATCGAACATCTGCACGATAACAGCGCAGGTCACTCTCCGCCTGGACATGAAGGATATACAGACCCATCAGACGGTGTTGTCAGCCCAGCCTACCCCTTTCCGTGTAACCCCTGGTGTCAAAAAGATACAGATGTCAGCTACAAGCAGGATCCCAGAACCAGACAATGGCTCAGCGTTTAAAGTGAAGGATAAAATATGTAAAAAAAGAGGCCACCTCACATAAGGTGGCCTCTTTGCTGTTATGCGGTTTTATTATGGTATAATAACCTTTGTCGTTTGCTTATCGCCGATGCCATTGAGCACCGTCACGAAATAGATGCCGCCCGGTACATCGGAGAGACTGGTGACGCCGCCGGAAAGGCGTCCTGTCCGAATCGTATGACCTGCAACGTCAGCTATGCTGTAAGCTTCCGTGCTGCCTCTTTGCAGGCGGATCTCGACGGATTTGGCGCCGGTGGTATACCATATCAGGTCACCGGAGCGGGTAAAGGCCAGTACCTTCACTCCACTGTAGGTGGACTTCAGATCGAGGTCCCTTTCCTGGATACGATAGTAATTACTGCCTTCAAGAGGCGTAACGTCGGTGAAGTAATAAGTCTTCACAGAATTGCTGTTGCCGGATGCCACTACGGTACCGATGTCGGTGAAGTCAACGCCGTTACCGCTTCTCAGGACGATGAAATCCTTCGTATTGGACTCGACATATGTCTGCCACTTAAGCTGGGCAGCGGTGCCTTGCCTGGTGGCGGTAAACTGGCCGAAGGCGACGGGCAGCGTTGAGATCGGGTGCGATGTGAAATTCGAGGCGGAGCCGGCTGAGAGCGCAAAGCTGCTGTTCAGCGTGGCATTGTTCGTTATCGGCGCCTGATCCACTACCGTCTTCAGACCGGTGTTGTCGCCGTCGGGGATACCCTGGTTGAAGTTCCAGTATCCTGCTAGGTTGGGCTCCGTGCCCGTCAGCGTGACACCCATGTAGCTGGCTATTTGTCCAGGTGTAAGCGGCTGATTCCAGAGACGTACTTCGTCGATGCCGCCCACAAAATTCTCGCTCAGGTCCGCGCCATTGCC